>ERZ833963.110-NODE-110-length-119413-cov-9.188450_pt1 | contig 119413 bp, 132 predicted proteins | sample MGYA00519693_ERZ833963 | MGnify/ENA primary metagenome ERZ833963 (study PRJEB31850, sample SAMEA3708748) | human gut metagenome | biome: human gut; feature: human-associated habitat; material: faeces | place: China | collected 2014 ...
AACATAAAAAGAACCTCATAAGTTTGGATTACTCCAACTTATGGGGTTCAGTTCAAAGACTTTTTCTATAGAACGAACTTATTAATGACTTCAGCTAAAGCATCATGATTATTATCAGCTTTTGTTATATACTTAGCATTTTCTTTGACGATGTCAATTCCATTAGCCACACTGACTGGCAAACCAACAGCTTTTAACATTGGTAAATCATTACTATTATCACCAGCAGCAATTATTTCTTCTGGTTTAATTCCTAGGATCTCACCCAACTGGACTGAGGCACTGCCCTTATCGATTCCAGCTGGATTAAATTCAACATAACGACCAGATGAGAAAGTAACAGTTAATTTAGATGCATCAACTTGTGATTCAACAGCTGCTTTCATAGCTTTACGGTCCTCAACAGTTGGCAATGCCATGATAACTTTCATCACATTCATATCTTTAAATTGATCAAAATCAGCATTTTCCATTATTTTGAAAGATACACCACGATTCTCTAAATAATCCGTATCTTCTTTGATTGGATTATAAATATAAAGGACATCTTGAGTATAAACGTGTGTAGATGCATTCTTATTTTTTGCACCAACGTTAAAAACAGCCTTAGCTACATCAAATGGCATCGCATTAACAGCAATAGGACGATTATCCTTATTTTCCAAAATCAATCCCCCATTGTAAGAAATGGAATATTGTTTTGGTTTATCTCGTAAATTCATTTTTTCGAGGTCATTTTGAAAAGAAGTATAACTCCGACCGGAATTAACTACAAAGTAAACACCCTTTTTTGTGGCAGCATGAATAGCTTCAGCGTTCTTGTCAGACAAAGAACCATCATCATTCATTAAAGTTTCATCAAGATCACAGACAATCATTTTATACATAAGTAAATTCCTCTCACATTAAGGTTACTTTTCCACCTTATCGAAAAAGGATTATAATTGCAACCGATTCCAAAAATTGGTCAAATAGTATTAAAAAAAGATAACCCATTATCTGGATTACCTTTTCATTAAGAAGCTAATTGCTCGAGGACATTCAAGACACCCTCATCATTGTTTGAATCAGTCACATGCGCAACTTGATCCTTAATTTTTTGTTCTGCATTTTGCATAGCATAACTATTTGGAGTAATTTTTAGCATTGGCAAATCGTTCTCGTTATCACCAAAAGTCATGATTTCATCATCAGCTACATTGTATTTTTCTTGAAGCTCACGAAGACCAGCAGCTTTATTGACGGTATCTTCACTGATTAATTCAGTATTGTATCCAGAAGTTTGACTGGATAAACCTGATGGCAACATTTCACGTAAGCTCTTCATTTTGGCATCGAAATCAACTTTAGAATCAAAGGTTACTCCAATACTAGTGATTTGATCCTCTAAACGTTGAGGTGTAGCCGTGGCCAAATCTGGTACACGTAACAAGTGATTGTAGTAACGATATGTCATATCAAACGCTGCTTTGGAAATATTTTCATCAACATAAGCTGATTTGTAGCCAACAACTAAATGTTCGGCGATATCACTTGGTGCAAATTGATGATTAATTACATCCAAAGTCTTTTTGACAGCATCTGCTGGAATTTCTTGAACTAACAATGGTTCTCCGGCACTATGTACGACAGCACCATTTTGTGAAACGAAGTCCATTTCTTGATTAAATTCATCGAATTGATTGAGTAAACGCTGATATTGAGAGCCCGATGCAGCTGCTACGTAAATATCTTTTGCACGTAATTTTTGTAGGATTTCTCCAAAGCGTTGGTGGTTATAAGTATTTTGATCATTGAGGAATGTTCCGTCCATGTCAAAAGCTACTAACTTAATAGTCATAAATTACCTCCTTAAAAACATCTTTATATCATATCACAAATAGATAACTATTCCCTAAAAATAAAACCGAGTGTAATTTTTATTATATAATTAGATATAATTTATTTATTAGAACTTTATTAAATAGGAGATAAAAATGACTCCAAATATTAAAAATATTCTTGTAGCTATCGACGGTTCACTCAATGCCAATCGTGCTTTCAATCAAGCTGTCCAATTAGCTCAAAAGCTCAAAGCTAATCTATATTTGACTCGTGTCGTTGAAGATTATTACTTAAATGAAGATGATGGCATCCTCCAAATGGTCAATTACGAGGATGATCCTGAAGTGATAGAAGCTCGTGATGATTTAAATCAAAAATTTATGATGACAGTCTACCCCATTAAGGACACGTTTTTAAGAATTGGTGATCCTAAAAAAATTATTGCCAATTATCTAGTCCGAGGGTTAAAAATTGATTTACTAATTATTGGAAAATATGGAAAAAGCAACAACCAACAAGCAAACTCAGGTACAATAGCTGAATTTTTAAAAACAAATGCTCCTTGCCAAGTATTAGTTGTTGATTAACATAAAATGATTTTTTTAGAAAGTATTTTATCCAAATAAAAAAATTAAAATTACTGATTTTTAATATCCCACAACTTACTCACCAACTATAATTGCTAAATAAAATATAGTTAGGGGTTTTGATATGACGTATAAACTAATTGCCATCGATATTGATGATACTTTATTAACTAGTGCCAAAACTATTTCTAGTCAAACTAAGGCTCAAATTCGACTAGCTTTGGAAAGAAACATTAAGGTTGTCCTTTGTTCTGGTCGTCCACACAAAGCCATGTACAAATATGCTCAACAGCTTGGTATTTATGGAACGAATCAATATATGATCACTAACGGCGGTGCTATTATCGAAAATCTCAATAGTGATATAATCTTTCAAAATACTCTACCAAATATTTTTTATCATTATTTTGTCGATTTTGTTGATAAAAATTCGCTATCTTATTGTGTTTTTGATGTGAACGGCAACGTTTATACTAGCAACCATTCTGATATTGATCCTTTTACCATTGCAATGGCCTTTGAAAATGGCGACGGTTTACACATTAGAAATCCCGAAGAAATGCCAAGTAATTTTGAAATAACTAAAGCTGTGATTAATGGTGATGAAGAAAAAATCAATCGTATCACTAATTTTATTAAAGCTGAGTTTAGCGATTACTTTGTTGTTAGAACTGGTATCGGTTATTTAGAAATTTTTCCTAACGATGTCAATAAAGGAATTGCACTAAAGCATCTTGCCAATCATCTAAATATAAGTCTCAGTGACATTATTGCTTTTGGTGACCGTGACAATGACATTCCTTTATTGGAAACTGTTGGATTAGGTATTGCAATGAAAAACGCCACTGTTGGTACAAAAGCTGTCTGTGACTACATTACAACTGATAATAATCATGACGGTGTCGGTAAAGCATTGGCAAAATTTGTCTAAAAAAAAAGAGAATTGAAGTTAACAGCTTCAATTCTCTTTTTGATTAATAATTCAAATGTTTGTCTTGATCTAAAGCACTGATAGCTTTAATTTCATCATCATCTAAATTGAAATCGAAAATGTCAAAGTTTTCTTTAACACGAGCAACTTTAGATGATTTAGGAAAGACTACAAAGCCAGTATCAATATGCCAACGCAATACTACTTGAGCAGCAGTTTTGTGATGTTTTTTCGCAATCTTATTGATAGTTTCGTCTTCTAGAATCAAATGACCATGTCCAATTGGTGAATATCCTTCATTGACAATACCATTATCTTCATCAAATTTACCCAATTCTGATTGAACCTTGTATGGATGACGTTCGATTTGGTTGACCATAGGCTTAACTTTGCACATTGCAAAGACTTTCTTCAATTGGTCCTCTGAGAAGTTTGAAACACCAATAGCTTTAACTTTACCTTGTTCATAAAGTGTTTCCATAGCTTTCCAAGTATCTAGTGTCAAATCAAAGTTGTCTTCATTTGGCCAGTGAATCAAGTATAGATCCAAGTAATCCATTTGAAGATCTGCCAAAGTTTGTTCAAAAGCCTTTAAAGTCTTATCGTATCCTTGATCGGCATTCCAAACTTTTGAAGTGATAAATAAATCTTCTCTTTTAACATCTGCTTTCTTAAAAGCTTCACCAATGGCTGCTTCATTACCGTAAATGTGAGCACAGTCAAAATGGCGATACCCAGCATCTAAAGCACCTTGAATAGCAGCAGGAACATCAGCGTTATCAATTTCATAAGTTCCAAAACCTAACATTGGAATTGATACACCATTACTAAATTCTTTATATTGCATACAAATTTCTCCATTCTCTTGAGTCATTCTACAATAAATTTAATTAAATAGAACACGTTTACATTATATCATTTTACAAACTAATTAAGGTAACTCTTGAGAAAAGCCATCTCATCATCATTAGCTTTTTTAGCAAGTTCGTCTTTTTGATTAATCAAGAAAACATGTCCACGTGGATTTTTCTCATCACCATACATCTTGCAAATATGGGGAATATTTTTGGCTGTCAAAAAGCCATCCATCTTAAAGGCATTATTACGCAAGAAATCTTGATTAGCAGTGGAAATATATGCTGGCAAGAAATCTTTAGTAATGTATTTTTCGACGTTTAATTGTTCTGAATATTTTTGAACCGACTCTGGAGTAAAGTAACCAGCCACAGCTCCCTTGATAGCATTTGGTTCGGCCATAAAATTAGCGGCACTATTTAAAACAACTGCTTTAAATTTCAAGTCTGTCATTTCGTAATCGAAAAGTTGTTGATATTTTGGATTGGTCAAAATCGTGACATATTGTTCTGCCATTTGACCACCAGCACTGTCTCCCATCAAAAAGACATTACTTTTATCCAAGTTATACTCATCAGCGTGTTCAGCCACAAAGTGAATATAACTATTTACATCATCCAATTCTTTTGGAAAAGCTACATCCGGCGCCAAACGATAATTGGCATTCACGAAGGCGAAACCACGTTTAGCCCAATTTAAGCCAAAGAATTGATAAGTCTCTTTAGTTCCATAGCACCAACCACCACCGTGAATATTAATAATGGTAGGAATTGGCTTTGTAGTATTTTTAGGCAAATAAATATCTAATAGGTTCCATTTAGGATCCGGACCATATATTAAATCATTGATCCGTGTCACTTCAGGAATTTCTGTTGGTAATCCAGCATCACGTTTATCATCTTGAGTTTTAAATTGTTTTCTCATTTGTAAAATTGCTTCTGTAATATTCCCTTTCATAGAAAGCGCCTCCAATTACATAGTAATTCTACCATAGACTAAATATGACTCTGTTTAGATGTAGACTTTTCAGTGATTTTTTCATAAACAATCAATAGAATCGTTCCAACGATGATTCCTAAAGCATTGGCAATTACATCATTAATGTCGCTTGTACGATTGATTAAGAAAATGTGGGATAGGAAAAATTGGGCTGTCTCAATTAAACCGCCAATTAGAAATCCAGCAAGTGCCATGGATATTATTGAAATTTTTGGAAGATAATATTTGATCAAAAATCCTAATGGTACAGTCAAAATAATATTTTCAGCGAATCCTAGTTCCCAAATATCTAATTGATGTAAATTCACTTGCCCGATACCAGATGGCATCAAGTAAACCGATGAACCATCAAATGAAATTGGCGTGAATAAAATAGTTGCTAGAAATGTTAAGTAAATTAAACTGATTAAATTGAAACGACGTTTTTCAAAATCTTTAACAAAATTGAAGATGGTCAATCCTAAACATGAAGCTATTGTCAAAATGAATAATAACGGTATATATCGCATATTTTTTCTCCTTTCGTCTTTTTTTCTTATTTGTTAGTTACTACTTTAATGGAAAAGTATTTAAACTAGCTTAAGAAATGATGACGAAAGTTTGAAGTTAGTGTGGATTATTATTAAACGCATGAAAAAAGACTGGAGAAAACTCCAGTCTTATTTGAATATTGTTATAAAGTCTGTCTATACTGATATAAAATATCTGGCCAATCCGTTTGAATTGCATTAATACCTGTCTTTAGAATTGAGTTCCAACTTGATTTAGGACCTTCTAGCAAAGCTAGATTATCATCTAATCCACTAAATAATACAGTTTCATCATTCAATTTAATACTATTAGACAATAACATTAATTCTTCACGACGATATGAATCAATTTTTGGTGAATTAATCAGTTTAAATTTACCCTCCAAAGACTCAATAATTTCTAAACCAACTAGATTTAAATCTGGAAATTCTTTTAATATTTCAAGTTGTTCTAAATCTGTAATTATTGGGAAATATAAATATTTAATACGATGATCATTAAGCTGTCTCAAATATTTTCTCTTTGGAGGTGACTTGAGAATAAAATACTCATGCATTTCGGAATACTTATCTAAAAATGGTAAGAATGTCTCCCAATATTCCCATGATCGGTCAATATTAATTAATGTATTGTGATTTACATGCGTATAAAAATAATCAAAACTCTCAATTCTTTTTTCAATAGGTTCATCTAAACTATTATGTAATAATTTGGATTTAATTTCTTGTGAAGTCAAATTTTTAATATTTCTTAATTCATGTAATAGACGCTTTTCTCCTCCGTCATGGAAAATATAAAAATTGTCATCTGCAGACTTGGAAACATCAATTTCTACCATATCAGCATGTTGTAACAAAGCAACTTTGACAGCATCACTAGTATTTTCAATAATATTTCCGCCATGAGATCCTCTGTGAACCAAAATCAGAAAATCCTTTTCACGAAGTTTTTGTTCAAGTTGTCGATTATTGATTTTCATTTATCTTTATCTTTCTTTTTTAAATAAATTTTTAATTGTATTCTTTCCATCTGCATAGACGAAGAAAAAGATTAGAGCATTGATTGACATTAAGATTACTGAATAAACAAAATTCAAAGCAATGCCTTCAATTCCCGCATCAGTTGACGAATTATTTTTTATAACGACTCCAATTGGTTTAGCAATCGGATTATATAAAAAAACTGACAAATCATATTCACTCAATTTTCCATTAAAATTAATTGCTAGCATCGCCAAAACAGTTGGTAGAACAATTGGTAGAACAATTTTAATAAAAGTATAAGTCGGCTTAGCACCCAAGTTTTTCGCAGCATCTTCTAAAGAGGAATTTACCGCAAAGAATGAAGCTTTCAAAAATCTAAACGTATTAGGCATCATGACGATAATATAAGCAATCAACATAATGATTAAGCTTCCTGTTAAAATATTATTCATCACTATCATGTGTGGTCGAGAATAAGTTATAACAAGACCCAAAGCAAACATTAAACCTGGGAAAACCCAAGGCGTATATATGATCATTTCTAAAATTGTTGTAAACTTATTTCTCTTCTTATAAACAAAATGAGATACTACTAACATTAATAACACTACTATGATAGATGATATTGTCGCATAAAAGACACTTGTTAAAAAAGGACGATACGCTGATTCACTTGTCAGTATCATTTTATAATTTTCAAGACTAAAACTATTTAAATACAATTTTCGACTAGCAATAGCTTGAATATCGGTAAATGAGAACAATATTACAGTCATAAACGGAATCAAATTGATTAACGCAAAAGAATATGCCAAAACATGAGCAATAAAATTAAAGAAAGGATTATGAATTCTAGTGCGTTTAATTCTTGTAGAAACCTTTGAAATCGATAAAAAATTTCCTTTACGTTCATTACGTTGTATCGCATACAATAACAATAATTGAATAAGACCCAAAAACAACGAAAGAATTGCGGCTAATGTTCTAGAACTGGGTCTTTGAGTAAATGTCAAAATCAATGGACTGATGGTTTCAAATCCTCTACCACCAACCATCAATGGCGCTGACATTGCCATCAATCCTGTTTGAAACAATAAAACCGTACAAGTTAGAATTATGGGTTTTAGTGTCGGTAAAATAATTTGGAAAATGATTTTAAAATTAGATGCCCCTAATCCTCTAGCCGCTTCAACGGTTTGATAATCAATTCCTTTGAAAGAATTACGAAAAAATATCATATACGTTGAAGTACATGCAAATGTCATCAAGAAAATCACTGCATGATAACCTGAAAACCAAGATGGATTCATTTTAGGAAATATCTTTAACAAAGAGGTTGTCACAAAGCCTTTAGATCCATAAGTAAAAATATAACCATTGGCAACCATAACTCCTCCGAAAATCAAAGGAATCATATAGGCCAAATTGATAACCTTACGAAATCTAATTTCAAAATATTCTAAAAATAATACTTCCAAAATTCCAACTATTGTCGTAGTTATACTGAGAGTAACTGCCAATATGAAGGAATTTTTAATACCTTGCATCGCACGTTGAGAACTTAGAATTGATTGGATGGACTCTCCAGCTGACGTTTGTTTGTCAAAAAAGATAGTTTTCATTATCTGAATATTCGGAAAGATCATAAAGGAAACAATAAACCAGAGAAAAAGAATTAAAAATAAAATCATACTGGGATTTATTCGTTTGATTTTTGTCATAATTAATGTCCTCCTTCCTTATACGGAAGGATATCTAATTTATTTAAACAAACTGTGACTTTATCATTGATTTCAAATTGTTCAAGGTTACTTTCACTTTGAAAAGAAAGCATTTCTATACTATTAACCAAAATTCTATAGTAGGTATACATTCCATAAAATTCTTTTGAAATAACTCGTCCTCTTAACTGGCTATTATCTTCTTTAGATAAAAGTACCTTTTCTGGCCTAATATAAAACTTATCGTAAGATTCCAATTCGACAGTATTCAGATTCATTTTCGTTAAATCAGCTAAAGTATATGCATTTGCATCACCGATAAAATTACAAACAAATTCTGTTTCAGAATGATTATAAATTTCATCGGGACTTCCAATTTGTTCCAAATTTCCTTTATTAAAAACAGCAATTCGATCTGATAACATCAGTGCTTCTTCTTGATCATGAGTAACATAAATCATAGTTATACCATATTTTTGTTGAAAATCTTTGATTTCTTTACGTAATGTTTTACGTAACTTAGCATCCAAATTTGACAATGGTTCATCCATCACTAAAATTTTAGGCTTTTTTGCGATAGCTCTGGCAATTGCGACTCTTTGTTGCTGTCCTCCTGATAAATTGGACACATTTTTATCCAGTTGATCATCAGTTAAATCAACCATTGCGGCAATTTCTTGAACTCTTTGATTAATATATTTTTTATCTCTTTTTTCAACTTTTAGTCCAAAACCGATATTTTCTCTAGTAGTCATCGTTGGAAATAAAGCATAACTTTGAAAAACCATCCCCATCCCTCTTTCATTAATAGGAGAATGGGTAATATCTTGGCCATCTATTTCAATTCGACCATTGCTAATTTCTAAAAATCCTGCTAAAGCTCTCAAGGTAGTAGTCTTACCACAACCAGAAGGACCCAATAGGGTGAAAAATTCACCTTCTTTTACTTCAAAGCTTAAATCGGGTACAGCTAAAAAATCATCATATTTAATCTGCACATTTTTAAAAGTTATCATCTATAGGATTCCTTTACTTCAAAATATTCAATTCGACATGTTCTACCCATTTAGATAAATGATTATTAACAAAGTCATAATCTACCTTTTGAGGTGTAGTTTCTTTCATAATTTGTTTTACTCGAGGATCCATTGAAGATATTGCATCTCTATTTACGGGAGCTGTTCCAAATTTCTTAGCCCACTTGCCTTGCAAATCAGCACTACCTAACCAATCAACAAATTTCTTTGTACTATTTTTTTGCTTCTTCTTCTTCAAAATACCAACTTGTTCAATTGTTTGGGGAACCCCGTATGATGGATTAACAACTCCTAAATGAACATTTAATTTCTTTTCAACTACGGGAACATTACTTAAGAATGTATATGCGTACTTAGCATCACCATTCATCAAAGCGGCAACTTCAGTTTGACCTTCGGATAAAGTTTTACCATTCTTAAAGTAACTACTTAATTCTTTCCATCCAGCATCAGAAACTCCGAGTTTTTTATTTTTTTCAAGATTATTCATCAATTGTGTGTAAACGACTGCATTCGTAGTCGCACCACCAAGATTCGTTGGTACAATATATTTACCTTTATTTTGTGGATTAGAATACATATCCTTCCAATCTTTAGCGGCTTCACTCTTTTTAATTTTGTCAGCGTTATAAATCATAAATACTCGCTGTTCTGTAAGTGGAGCAAAGTAATCATCTTTATCGCCAAGATTTTTATCGACTTTGCCTAACCAATTTGGAGTATATTTTTTCAAAATTCCTTTATTCTTTAAAGATGAAAAATTCATTTGGTTCATTCCAAAAGCTACATCGGCTACCGGTGCATCTTTTTCAGCTACCAACCGGTTATAGATATCGTTCCCACCTAAATCAACTAACTCTAGTTTGAAACCTTTTTTGGCAGCTTCCTCTTTCAAGAAATCTCCACGACCATTACTAATTGAGTTAGAATACACTACAATCTTTTCATTTGCTGCATTGCTTCCTTTTTTGTTTGCACTACATCCTGCTAAAACTGAAAAAAATAAAGATGTAATAAGTAATAATTTAAAATATTTCTTCATTTTGCCATCTCCCTTATAATGTTTCAATTATTTTCACCTCCTAATTGAAACGTTTCAATTAAGACGATATAATTATTATATGAGATTTATGTATACGAAAAATCGCTTTTGTGTAAAATTTTTGTAAATTCCATTAATACCTCACGGTAACAATGATCAAAGGAGATTCATATGAGCAAAGTAACTATTACAGATATTGCTAAAGAGGCCCAAGTTAGTTTAGGAACAGTATCAAACGTTCTCAACCATCGAGGAAATGTAAAAGCTGATACCATCCGTAAAGTCGAACAAGCTGCCATCAAATTAAACTATGTTCGAGATATTTCTGCATTATCAATTAGACAAAAAAAATCCACTCAAATTGCGTTGATGATCCCGCAATTGAATGAATTTACAAATGACTTTTATACTAATTTATATCACGAATTAAAAAATATTGGATTGGCCATTAAATTGTATGAAACAAATAACAATTTAGAAATCGAAAAAAATTGTCTCGCACAAATTAAGCAAGAGAATTTCTACGGAATTTTCATAATTAATCACCTAGAATCGGCAACTATTATAAGTAAATTCCTCAATAATCCCAAAAATCTTATTTTCATCGGTAATTATAAGAATAAGAATATTAGACAGGTATCAATTAATTTAAAATCATTAGAAAATAAATTTATCGAACCAACATTCATTATTAAAGATGAATTTGGTATGGGATTTTATAAACAATTCGATACTGCTACCTTTATCAATGACAATATGATTGATATTTATAAAAAAATCAGTGATTATCCTCAAGGAAATTTTGTCACATTCAACAATAAATTGGCCAGCCGTCTTCAAAACATTTCTAGAACTTTAACTAATAAAATCAAGATTATTCTAATAAGTTCAAAAAACATTGTTTCCTTTGAACCTAATACACAAAAAAATGTTTTCCACTATTCAGCAAATAAAATTGCTCTTTCATTAATTAAAATGCTGAAATTTCAAGAAAAGAAATTAAATATCAATATCTATAATACTGATTACCAACAATTTCAATATAATAAACAAAAGATTTCCTTAAATCTGTTATTGTTGGAATCCCCCTTTTCACAAATCATTAAATTCCTACTTCCTGATTTGACTAAAAAGTACAATATCAAAATTAATTTAGCCACTAAGAACTTTTCTCAAATGCGTATGATTTTAAATAGTAATGAATGGCAAAAGTACGATTTAATCCGACTGGATATTAGTGATTTTAATTGGTTTGGTAAAAAATTTTTTCGTCCATTGAATCAATTACCAGAATTAGAGGCTGAACTGAATCGTTTAAACAATTGGAATCAATATATTTATCAGGATAAAATTCCCTATGCCCTTCCATTGGATCCAAGCGTCCAAATCATGCTTTACAAAAATAAAATATTTAGTAACGAAATTATAAAAAAACAATATTCTGAAAATTATAATCAAGACTTAATCCCACCAGTGGATTATCAGTCACTTGTCAATTTGGCAAAATTTCTTAATGATTCAAACGAACCAGAAATGAAAGATATAAAATTGTTATCACTAATAGGAACTGCTGATACATTAATTGCTTCAGAATTTTTGCCATATTATTATTCATTAAATGGCACAATAAATAAATCAGAAAATGGATTACGATTTGATACAGATATTTTCATTAAAACTTATAATTTATACAAAGAACTTAGAAAAGTGAGCAATATTGAATCAAAAAGCTGGTGGAATTCAGAAGTTAACGATTTCAATGATGATAAAACTGCTATTTTGATTGGCTTTTCTAACCATCTAAACAATCTCAATCCGTCGGAGTATGGAATTGCTCCTATACCTGGAAATAAACCAGCTCTAGGTGGCGGATTAATTGGTATCAACAAATTCTCCAAAAAAGATGAAGCCTGTGTTGTATTTTTCAAATGGCTTTTCCAATATCAGATTCAACATGAAATTGCCTTAATGGGTGGTGATATTCCAGCTAAAGATCTTTTCTTTGAGCGAGAAATTTATGAAAAATTCCCATTCTTATCACATTCAACTGATTTTTATCACAATGGGATTCGTAAAACCAAACTATCAAATATTACAAATTTATATACACTTCTATTCGAAAAAATAGTTGGTAAAGAAATAAAAAAAGGTATTGATAAAAATTTAGATGCCGCCTCTGTTTTGATCAATTTTAATACTACCTTATTATTAAATCGTGAGAAGTTGATTTCTAAAAGCGGTCATTAAATCCGAAAGGGGAACATCCTATTTGAATTGTAGGATGTTCCCCTTTTAGTTTATTTTCTTAGAGTTAAAACTTGAGTATTACCATCATGACCATTTTCTGTTAACGAAATATTCCAATACCCATTAACTAACCGAACTTGAATCCCCTGACTTTTATCCATGACTTTAAACCCATTATCTTTTAATTTAAAAGAAGATTCATTTTTTGAATTTTGACTAGGATCAGATAACCCAAAGATTATTTGATTACCGTTATTAATTCTAGTTAGAGATAATGGTGTTGAGAAATTCATATCTTCAATTGTTTCATTGGTATCATTAAATACATTTACACCAATATTATTACCAAATTTCAACGCTTGCACATCATCATTATTCTTTATGATTGTAGGCGTATTTATCTTATTGAAATCAATTAAATTAATATTAGGGTATGTGACATAATTATATCTATTATTTTTAGAAGTATGCTCAACAAATATTTCTAAATATTTCCTCAAATATTCATTTCTACTTTGAGCTTTATTGATTTCTGACCAAGAACCTTTACGTTCTACTAATCCTAAATTTAAATCTTGAGGAATTATGAACTTATAGCCTATGGATTCACCTGGAACATTAGATTCTAAGTAAATGGAACGAACATTCTTTAATTCATTTATCTTGTTTAATGGTGTTTGAATGAGACCTCCATTGACATAAACTTTATAATTTGAAGAATCATTTAGTTTTCTATTGTCAATATAAGTAAAAGCTTTGTATGATGAAGTATTTTGAATATTGCTTCCCAAAGCCGTAACACCATTCTTCATTAAGAACCAGGATTTATGAGCGGTTAAGTTGTTATCATTGTTTACAAAATCCATTGCAACCGATCCTACATTACCTAAAGCACCTATATTCCCAAATGTTGAAGCTCCAACAAATGACTTAGATGAAGTTGTTGTACCACTACCAATTTTTTGTGGTGCATTTGTTTCAGTTGTACCAGGCAATTTTTGTGGATCAACGGTTGCCCAGTAATTGTCGTTAAATTGGTTGGCATCGTCATTATAAACAAAAACCATACCATCACCTGTATACCAACCATGTGTATTTTCATTATTCAAAGATTCGTAACGTTTGATTCTATTTGATGACATTGTAATACCAACAGCATAATTGTGTTGTTTATTCTTGAGTAAGATTTTATCCATACTCTTAAAATTGTATAATTCGTTATCTTGGTAATCTTTAGCTTCAATGGAAGGATCATTCATAATATTCTCAATCAATGCAACATCACGATAATTTGTCATCTGTTTCAAATAGTTTTGATAATTATCTCCAAAACTCAACCAATACTTGATAAGACTTTGAAACTTTGCTTTTTTTGGATTTTGATAAGTATCAACGACTCTAGTAAGTGATCTAATTAGGTCTGCAGCGGCTATATTAGACTGGAATGTTCCTCTAGAAATTGTTCTTCCTCTAACCATATCCATTAAATTTCCTTTATAAATAAATGGTGAAAATCCTTTTTCTACCCAAAAATCAATGGAAGCCATGGAATCAGAGCTCAAATTGTATGGCGTATTAGAAAGTATGCCTAGTAATTGCGATACCCCATCTATAAGAACATTCCCATAAGATCCATTGTAGCCAACATTCTCATGTTGAATAAATGAGCCATCAGGATAGAATCCTTCTCCCGATGTAACTATTGGAAAAACTTTTTCCATAGCATTAATTGCTTTTTTTAAACCAATTTCATCTTTTTCAATCAAGGCTTGTATAATTTTAACCTTACTAATATCTACCTGATTGGCACCAGTAGCCTCTGCCTTCCATTGAGGATATATACTGCCTCTGAAATAGTCAGGATCTGGTACAAAGAAATTAATTGCATCCATAGAATTTTGGATTTGCTTTTCAGTTAAGTATGGCTTCATCACAGTAACAATATTATTGATGAATAATGGAGTACCAATTTCCCAATCCCACCAATTTCCATAAGCTTTAATATTTTGATTATATTTGTTAATATTCAACCACTCAAAGCCATTTACTATATCCGCAATTAGTTCAGGATTGTTGTAATATTGTGATCCTGGATTGGATGTTGCAATGGCAAGTGCCTCTAGATTTCTATAATCAGTTGTAATATGTGCTGATGTAGTTAATTCTTCTGCTCCATTCCAAAGATTTTCTCTACCAGAACTCTTATCCATACTAGTCCAGAGATTTTTAACATTCTTATCTTGTTGTGCAGCGATTTGATTCATTTCATTGTTATTAGACTTATAGTACCGATCTCCAACGGTCACGTCTTTCCATGATTGAAGCATTTGGTCAAAATATTGATTATTAGTATCATTTTGAGATTTTGAATAACTAATTATTTTATCCGAATTATCGTTCGAATTATTGGCGACATTAGATAAACTATTATTAGAAACTTTGTTAGAAGTATTCAAATTATGTGTATCAGTTTGTTGGCCGTCATCCGTTTGAACCTGTTGATTATATATAATTGTTCTATTATTAGTATTGATGGAATTGCGAGCACTATTTTTGCTATTCAAATTGTTATTTTGAATGTTTTCATTTTTTGCTGAAGAATTCTTAGAAAGATTTTCTTCATTATTAATATCAGTTTTAGAGTTATTTTTCTGACTTTGAATAACGGAAGTTGACTCTGATGTTTGTTCAGATTGATTTTCGTTCTCCTTAGTTTCATCGGCAGAAACTGTAGTCGTTTGTAATGATAATGCTGATAAAATAGTACCTATATAAACCATATATCTGGTCCTCATAATTAAGAATCCCCTCTTAGTATTAAATATATATTTAAATAATCAATCCTTCTAATTTATGATTATCAAATATGTACATAATGTATTACCAATATGGTTTGTATGCAAACGTTAACATAATTTAATTTTAGATATTAAAAATTGTTTATTTAATTTATATTTATTTACTTACCTTATAAAATACATTTAAAAGTCAGATTTATTAATCATGTATTTATACTATAATCATGATATCAGCTCTACTTAAGGAGGAAAAATAATTGACAAATATATTTGATGTTGCGAAAAAAGCCAATGTTTCTAAATCAACAGTTTCCCGAGTTTTTAGTGGTTCACGTCATGTTTCCGAAAAAAGTAGACAAAAAATCATTGCCGCTGCTGATGAACTGGGCTATGTACCTAATATATTAGCCAGACAAATGCGACAACAAAAGACTAATATTATTGGTTTTGTTGCCACCAGTTATTATCCCGCCGTCGGGTCTTTATTGAGTTACATAACGCATATTGCCGAGGAAAAGGGATATAGTGTAAATGTTTATTTTACTAAGGATAAAGAACAAGAACTAAATGTTTTGAATTACTTAAAGTTGCACGTTTTAGATGGATTGTTTTTAGTCTCTACAAGAAACGGATGGAATACTATCAAGGAATTTGCTAAATATGGCCCTATTTCTACTTGGAGGCGCATTGATAGTTGTTCAATTTATTCCTCTTATATAGATCATTATCCTCTTTATAAACAAATTCTATTGTATATAGAGAATACTTATGAAGTTGACAGTATTGGACATATTTTAAACGATCGTAAGAAAAGTAATACTAAAGCTAGAATAAAAGCCATTAATGAATTTGAACATGACTACCCTTGCACTGATAATAATTGGCAACTATTTTTTCCCGAACAGGGTGGAGCTGGAAAACAAGCAGCTTTAACCTATTTGAAAACTACTAACCCTCCAAAAGTTGTTTTAGCATATTCGGACTACGTTGCAGCGGATTTTATCTCTACTCTCAGAGAACATCAGGTAGATGTTCCAAGAGATGTTAAAGTATTTGGATTTGATAATAGCGATTTTGGTAAATACATGAATATATCAACAGTTGATACTTATTTGGAAATTCAAGCCATAAATTGTATCAATAACATAATTTCACGTTTGGAAAATAAAAAATTTGAAGAAATAAAAATCACTCCAAAGCTAATCATACGAACCACTTGCTAAGAAAGGATTATAACTTTTTATAATTCTTTTTTATTTTGCCCTTGACGTGGGAATATTCCCACGATGTACTATATTGTCGTTGGATGGAACCGGTTCCATACGAAGATAACAGTAAATGCATTGGAGGGAATTAATATGTCATACCACGATCTCGCAAAACAGATCCTAACGTTAATGGGTGGACCGAAGAATATAAAAAAGGTCTGGCATTGCGCTACTAGATTAAGATTCAATGTTAATGATCCAGACAAAGTTCAACAAAAGAAAATTGAAGCATTAGACGGTGTTATTCAAGTTGTTTATAGTCGTGAACAATTTCAAATAGTTATTGGGACTCAAGTCGCAGATTTGTATAACGAATTTATAAAATTAGATGGAGTTCACGCTGATGCAAGTTCATCAACTGAAACCTCAGAAAATGAGCCACAGAAAAAAGGTATTTTGGGATTATTGAATAGGTTTATTTCATTTATTTCAAGTTTATTCATGCCATTCTTAGGAGCTATCTGTGGTGCCGGAGTTTTGAAGGGGGCTCTAGCATTATTCTCAACTGTAGGTTGGTTAAGTGAAAAAGGTGGAACATATATTATTTTGAATGCCGCAAGTGATTCATTGTTCTACTTCTTACCTATTTTTATTGCCTTTACAGCTGCTAAACAATTACATGTTGATAGATTTGTTAGTGTCGCTATTGCCGGTGCACTAGTTTATCCAAATATCGTTGCTTTAGCGACTAACCATACTACACTACACTTCTTAGGAATTCCTGTAATTCCAATGAGTTACACATCATCAGTTATTCCTATCATGTTATCAATTTGGATTTTGAGCTATTTAGAACCTTTACTTAATAAGATTATTCCAAATAGTTTGAAATATGTTTTCGTTGCTTTACTAGAACTAGTTATCATGGTTCCACTTACCTTGATGGTAGTTGGACCAATCGGATCAACAATCAGCAATGCTTTGGCTGGTTCAATCATGGGAATCTATAATCACGCTGCTATTCTTGCTGGAATCATTATTGGTGGTTTATGGCAAGTTATCGTAATGTTTGGTTTCCACTGGATGATTTTACCTTTGATTATGAGTAATATTTCCAATCAAGGTGTTGATCCTATCTTCCCTATTGCTTGTGCCGCTGTATTTTCACAGGCAGGTGCTGCATTAGGTGTATTTTTGAAAACCAAGAATAAGAAAATGAAACAAGTATCTGGTTCTGCATTTATCGCTGCTATCTTTGGCATTACCGAACCAACTCTATATGGTGTTACTTTGAAATATAAGAAACCATTCTACATTGCTATTGCAAGTAGTGCGGTTGGTGGAATCATCATTGGACTTGCTGGAACACAAGCTCATGCCTTTGCCTTTCCAAGTTTACTTTCCATCCCTACATACTTAGGTCATGGTTTTGTTGGAGAAATGATTGGTTTAGCTGTTAGTTTCATTGGTGCAGCCGTTTTGACATATTTATTCGGACTAAAAGGTGTCGAAACTGAACAATCAAATGATAATGATACAGAAACTATTCAAACATCTGATCATGATGAATTGATCATGCCTGTTAGTGGTACTAAAACTTCCCTATCTAATGTCAACGATGAAGTATTCTCTTCAGAAAAGATGGGAAAAGGAATTGCAATCGTACCAACATCCAATAAAGTGGTCGCTCCTGTTTCAGGAAAAATCACAGCTACGTTCCCTACTAATCATGCAATCGGAATTACCGATAGCTTTGGTACCCAAGTACTCATTCACTTAGGAATCGACACCGTTAATTTGAAGGGTAAATACTTTAAGAGTTTGGTCAAAGATGGTGACATTGTCAACCAAGGTCAAGAATTAATCGACTTTGACTATGAAAAAATTGCCGAAGCCGGATTTGACAATACTGTTATGATGATTGTTCTAAATAGTAAGGACTACAAAGTTGAACCTGAATTAGATACAAATAGTGATTTAGCAATTAATTTAACATTAAATTAGAAGGAGATATTAATTATGAGTAACTTTCCAAAGAATTTCTTATGGGGTGGCGCTACAGCCGCAAATCAATATGAAGGTGGATTTGACGAAGATGGTAAAACATTGTCAGTAATGGATATTTTACCTGATGAAGCACATGGCAGAAAACAAGCTATGAAACATCCCCTAGAAACAATGAAAAAGAAGTATGACTTTTATCCAAATAGAGTAAGTATTGACGGATATCATCACTGGGAAGAAGATTTGGAATTGCTTGCCGGTATGGGCTTTAACATCTATCGTATGTCTGTTTCTTGGCCTAGAATCTTCCCTAAAGCTAATATGGATAAACCTAATGAAGACGGTTTGAAATTCTATGATAAAGTCATCAAAAAGGCCAACGAATTAGGTATGCAAGTTCTAATTACTATTGACCACTTCGATACACCAATGTGGGCTGTTGAAGAGTTCAATGGTTGGGCTGATCGTCGTATGATTGATGAATATTTGAAATTAGCTAAAGTATTATTTACACGTTACAAGGATCAAGTTAAGTATTGGATTACATTCAATGAAATCAATATGTTATTACACTATCCACTATTTGGTGCTGGACTAGATTTAACTGGTGATCCAAATCCTAAACAAACACAATATCAAGCTGCTCATTATCAACTAGTTGCTTCAGCTAAAGCCGTAACAATGGGACATAAAATCAATCCGAACTTCATGATTGGTAGTATGATTGCTGGAATTTGTAATTATGCTTATACTCCATACCCTCAAGATGTTTTACAAAAACAAAAGGTCATGCGTGAATCATACTTCTTCCCTGATGTTCAAGCACGTGGATACTACCCTCGCTATGCTAAGAAGTTCTTTGAAGATAACAATATCAAATTGGATATCACTGATGATGATTTGGAAGCATTGAAAGATACTGTTGATTACGTTTCATTTAGTTACTACTCATCAGGTGTTATTACAACTGACAAACGTTTATTAGGAAATACAGCATCAAGTAACTTTGCAAGTACCTTCTCTGATTCAGTTATTAATCCTTACTTGAAAGCTAGTGACTGGGGTTGGATTATTGATCCAGTTGGCCTAAGAATCACTATGAACGATATGTACGATCGTTATCAAAAACCTCTTATGGTCGTTGAAAATGGTCTTGGAGCAATTGATCATGTGACTGACGATGGCAAAATCCATGATGATTATCGTATCAAATACCACAAGGAACACTTGGAACAAATGGGCTTAGCTATTAGAGATGGTGTTGAATGCTTAGGTTACACTATGTGGGGCCCAATCGATTTAGTTTCAGTATCTACTGGTGAAATGTCAAAACGTTACGGATTTATTTACGTTGATCGTGACAATGATGGCAATGGTACTAATAAGAGATTAAAGAAAGACTCCTACTACTGGTATAAGAAAGCTGTTGAAAGTAACGGCGATGACTTAGATTAAAATTTATAGTAAAAGAAAAAACACTTCAAAATGAGGTGTTTTTTTGATTTCTACAGAAAATGCATTGATTCAAAAATCATTTTCATTTTTCTTTTATATTAAACATAGAAGCATTTCTTCTATATTCAAAATTCTCAGAATTCTTAACCTTATACTCGTAATTATGTATAAAGTTTCTAGCAAAACAAGAAGCATATATCAAATTAAAAATATGAATAATCGATTCTTCAGTCGTAAAATTACCAATTTTACTATACAGCTTTTCTCTAGAAGAAATGGTCAAACAGCAATCGACATTTTTTCTAAGATAGTTATCCTCAGAGCTTGTAATGGCGATTAAATTAACATGATTCTTTTTCAAAATATCAACAAATCTCATGGGCTCTCTAGACGAATTATTCCCAGAGTATGATACAAGTATCGCACAATCTCCTTTATCCATAGCAGTAGCTAATGATCCACCTTCATCCGTATTAGCAATGGTTAAAATGATTCCTATACTTTCTAATTTTCTTCTTAGTAACTCTCCCATCAAATTATTAGGACTTATTCCAAACAAAATAATATGCTTATTAGCGTTTAGAATTCTATCTACTGCCATGTTAAGAATTGAAATATCCACCAAATCAGCAGTATTTCTAAGACTTTCTATTTGAATCTCAGTCAATTTTTCAATAATTGAGTCTGTTGATTCCCCCGCTAGAAAAGGCAAATTAGGATCAATATCAGAATAGTGCTTATTTACATAGGTAATTTCTTCTAAAAAAGTTTGCATAAATTCTTTCCATCCCGAGTAATTGAGACTTTGAGCGAATCGAAAGAGTGTCGATTTCGATGTAAACGTCTGATCAGCGATTTGTTGCATAGAATAATTACCAATGTGTTCTTTCTCTTTAAGTAAAAATTCAGCAATGTATTTTTTTGCATTAGTTTCTGTAACAGATATTTCTTCCAATTCCTCAATCAAAGCCATCTATATACCCCCATAAAAGTTAATTTAATACTTTTTCATTAAGTATACTTGAACCGTTTGAACTAATTACATCTTTATACCAATAAAATGAATCCTTTTTATATCTATTATATGATCCTGAACCATCATCATTTAAATCAACATATATGAAACCATAACGCTTGGACATTTGAATAGTAGAATTGGACAAAAGGTCGATTGGACCCCAGGGAGTATACCCCATCAAATCAACGCCATCTTCATAAATTGCATCATACATGGCCTTAATATGAGCTGCAAGATATTTAATACGATAGTTATCATGAATAGTAAAGTCAGATTCCAAAGTGTCTTTCGCTCCTAATCCATTCTCAACAATCATCAGAGGAATTCTATAACGATCGTATAAATCAATCAAAGATATTCTTAATCCAGTGGGATCAATTTGCCATCCCCATTCACTGGATGGAAGATAAGGATTTTTTACGCCAATCGTGGTATTACCACTTGTTAATTCAAGATTTGACTCATCAGATGCAACACAGGAAGTCTGATAATAACTAAATGAAACAAAATCAACAGTATTTTCTTTTAAAATACTTAAATCCTCTTTCGTCATCTTTATATTAATATTTTCATTCTTAAATTTGGAAAGTAAATATGAAGGATACTCTCCAAAAACCTGAATATCTGCAAAAGCATAAACTTGTCTCATCTTCTCTTTTGTAGCAAGAACATCACTTGGCTTGCTGGAATAAGGATAATAAGTCAATTTAGTAGTCATGCAGCCAACTTTACTATCAGAATTTATCTCATGTATATATTTTGTTGCTAGTGAACTAGCTACTAACTGATGATGCATGGCTTGATAAAGAACGGTTTGAAATTTATCTTTAGGGAAACGATTTTCAATAAGCCCTCCAGTCATAAATGGATGTCTTAAAATACTATCTATTTCATTGAAGGTCAACCAATAGTGAACCTTGTCTCCTAATTCATCAATTACTGTTTTTACATAATTCAAAAAGAACCCAATCGTACGTCTATCATACCAACCGTTATATTTAGTACATAAATTCAAAGGTATTTCATAGTGAGAAAGAGTAATAATTGGTTCAATATTATATTTCAAACATTCATTTACAACATCACTATAAAATTCTAATCCCTTTTTATTTGCATATTTATCATCACCATTTGGAAAAATTCTGCTCCAAGCAATTGAGAAACGATATGCTTTAAAACCCATTTCGGCAAATAATGCAATATCTTCTTTATAATGATGATAAAAATCAATTCCATGTCGCTTTGGATAATTGTACTCACTATTACTTTTTAATGCTGTATCAATCATGTCATCAGTAATATCTGTATTGCCTTTTACATTATTCAATTCAGCAACTGTTTGAGGATTTCTAAACAATTGAACATCTGCTACCGACGGACCTTTACCATCAATATTCCAAGCTCCTTCTATTTGATTTGCTGAGGTAGAACCACCCCATAAGAAATTTTCTGGAAATGTTTTAATTGTCATTTTTAACTGCCTTTCATGTTCTTTTAATTTAAGTTTAACAGGCTAACTAGCACTAAAAATCCCAGGTTGTTTCGTTATTATGCGATTTTCAATACTAATTGAGGAACGCTGTTCCTATTTATATGAAAGCGCTTGTATAACTATAAAAAATGACGTAAATTACTTCACGTACACCGGTGAAACAAATATATGAGGTGATTTTATGAGTTCAAATTATCGTCAACTCGCAAAGATGATTGTTGATAATGTAGGTGGAATTGAAAATATTGATTCATTACACCATTGTCAAACAAGACTTAGATTCAAACTTAAAGATACACAAAAAGCTAACAAAGATAACATATCTAAAAGTAAGGATGTTCTAAAAGTCGTAATAAGCGGTGGCCAATTCCAAGTTGTCATAGGTATGCAAGTTGCTGATGTTTATGATGCGGTAGAAGATTATATAAAAAGTAAAGATGGATCAACGATTCAAAAAAAAGAATCTAAAGATCCTACTGAAGAAAAAAAGAAGAGCAAGTTAGATTTAGTTGCAGATTTTATTTCTAGTATCTTCTCTCCTATTATTCCTGCATTAGCTGGTGCAGGTATGGTTAAAGCTTTACTAGCCTTATTGGTAACATTTAATCTTATTTCCCAGACTAGTCAAAGTTATACTATTTTGAATATGATTGGCGATGGAACATTTGCCTTTCTACCAATGCTATTAGCATTTACAACCGCTCAAAAATTAAAGACGAATCCATTCTTAGCAGTCGCAGTGGCAGCTATTATGGTCCATCCTACTTGGGCGACTTTGGTAGATTCCGGCAAAGCAATACATTTATTTAATGTAATTCCATTGTATGCCGTTAAATATACCGGAACCGTTATTCCTGTTATTTTAGTTATTTTATTACAAGCTCCAATTGAAAGATTCTTAAATAGGGTTATCCCAAATGCGGTAAGAATCGTATTTGCTCCAATGTTATTATTCTTAATTATGGGAATTCTTGCATTAACAATTGTCGGACCACTTGGCGATTTTGTTGGATCAGGACTAACCGTCATCTTTACATGGTTGAGTAAAAATGCAAGTTGGGCGCCACCATTCTTATTAGGCAGCTTTTATTCAATTTTAGTTGTGTTCGGTCTTCACCACAGTTTAGCTCCAATCGGCTTTATCCAACTCTCCCAAATGGGATATGATTCTGTTTTTGGCCCTGGTGTTTTATTAGCAAATATTGGACAAGGTATTGCCGCTATAATGGTTGGTACACTTTCAAAAGACAGTAAAACTAAACAAATTGGTGCCTCTACAGGTGTTACAGCCTTAATGGGTGTTTCTGAACCTGCAATGTATGGATTGAACTTTCCCAAAAAATATCCACTTGTCGCTGGTGCCATTGGTGGTGCTTGTGGTGGTATTTTTGCCGGAATTACTGCTACTAGAAGATTTGCCACAGGTTCATCTGGACTTCCTGCTGTAATGATGTATATTGGCGATAATACAATGAATTATTTCTATAGTATTTTGATTTCACTTGCTATTACGATGATAGTCTCCGCTATAGCAACGGTTGTTTTATTCAAAAAATTTGAAAAAAAACCTGTTGATGAAGATAAGGAAAAAGACATTTTCGATTCTAAAGGACTATCCGATGAAGTAGATGCTCCAGTTGCTGGAAAAGTTATCCCCCTTTCATCTGTAAATGATGATGTGTTTTCTCAAAAACTTTTAGGTGACGGTGTTGCTATACAGCCAACTGATAACCATATTTATGCTCCTTTTGATGGAGAAATCACTGCACTATTTCCTACCAATCATGCCATTGGATTAAAATCAATGAATGGAACAGAAGTTTTGATTCATATTGGTCTTAATACCGTTGAGCTGAAAGGAAAATTCTTTGAACCAAGTATCAAATTAGGAGATCAAGTTCATAAAGGACAACTAATGATGACTGTTGATTTTCACGAAATTCAAAAACGTGGTTACGACATTATCACCCCAATCGTCATTACTGACACTGAACGTAAAGTTGAAGAATATGGCAGTAACATTGTCCAAAACGGTGATATGATATTAACTATTTAAAGCTTGATTATTGATTAAACACCCCTAAACCAATTTACGTTTTTAAAAGTACGTAAAAATTAAACAATATACGGAAAGTAAAAAGCATCCAAATCTAAAATGATTTGGGTGCTTTTCGAACGTTTCAATGATATTTTTTTATGACATTGTCCATCCACCATCAACTGGTAAAGCATGACCTGTAATATATGATGATAAGTCACTAGCTAAGAATAATGCTGCATTAGCAACGTCTGATGGTTCTCCCAAACGTTTCATAGGAATTGGAGCAAGGAATCCTTCTTTAATCTTTGGATCTTTTAGTAATTCTTCAGTCATCCCCGTCTTTCCAGTACCAGGGCAAATTGCATTAGCTCTAACGCCCTCTTTAGCGTAATCTACGGCAATTGCGCGCGTTAAGGAAATGATTCCGCCTTTTGTTGCACCGTAAGAAACAGCATCAGGGAATCCAATGATTCCACCGGCAGAGGCGGTTGAAATAATACTTCCCTTTGTCTTCTTCAAATAAGGCATAGCAAATTTCACACCATAGAATACCGAATTGAAGTTAACGTCAATTGCTTTCTTCCAGTCGGAAATATCGGTTTGCTCAATGTTTCCTGGTACGTAGACACCGGCATTATTGAATAAGATGTCAATTTGCCCGTAAGTGTCTACTGCGACTTTAACGAAGTTTTTAACTTGATCAGGATCAGAAACATCAGCTTTTACGGCTATAGCTTTTTTCCCTGATTCATTGATTTCATCGACCGTACTTTGAACAGCATCCAAATTGTAGTCAACTGCAACAATTTTTGCTCCTTCCTTTGAGAATAGTAAGGATGTTGCTTTCCCGAAGCCTGAGCCAGCTCCTGTAATAATAGCTACTTTATTGTCTAATAACATTTTGTTTCCCTCCTCTTTTAATTATTATTATAAAAGAATTCCACTAATAATTGAAAGCGCTGTATTTTTTTGATTGTCAAGAATAGGATTTAATCCTATTATATTTAATATATACGTTATTAAATATACATAATTTAGGGGGATTGCCTTTATGAAAAAGACAACAATTTTTGGAATATTTGCTGCAGCATTAATATCAGTTGGTGGAATTTTCACAGCAACGACAACAGATACCAAAGCAAGTGCCATACCAACGGTTTTTGTAAGAAAAATAACTCGTCTGTATACATCAGATGGAGAATTAATCAATAATCGAGCATTAGGGGAATATACTAGTTGGATTGTTGGAAAAACTGGCTTCATTGATGGTGCTGAATATTATCAAGTTGCCACTAACGAGTACGTCAAAGCTTCTGATGGACAGATTTATAATGATTTAGATAATGATGTTCCATTGGGTACTTATAAACCAGATACTCATAAAATCAGTGATTACTTTGTAAAATATGTAAATGCTTTACATAAGGCCAATGGTTCTGAACCCGTTCACACGAACGCTGATTTTGAAAATTATGCAATGCAAAGAGCTGCTCAACAAAATGGTAATGTCTTGGATCATACAACGGCAACACGAAATTTAAATGAAAATCTTTCCAGTGATGGATTAGCTTATTTATTAAAGTGGGGTTATGTTCATTCTGATAGAGATGTTGCCTATTATGTTTTAAAAGATTGGTATACAGATGAATACAATACTATTCCTATGGGACAAGCCGGACATTTCGGTCATAGCGCTAATGTTTTGTATGCGGGTCCAACAATAGGATTCGGTATTTCCAATAACGCTGCAGCATTTGTTGCGGATCCAGTTGGAGCATCTTCTTATGATGCCTTCAATTGGCTATATAATTACGCAGGAACGACTCCAAATACAAACTTCATATCTAAAGATAGTGTTCCAGAATAATTAGCAAAAAATATTTAAAATGCAAAAAGCTCTCAATGAATTTATTCCATTGAGAGCTTTTATTTCAATATATCCGCCATCCAAATTCCTATAAATCCGGAATAGTAGTAACTGTCACATCATAAACATCATATTTTTGATAAAGTTCATCTTTAATTTTCTTATTTAACTGGTAAATCGACACCGCTGTCTCATCAGCATCAACCTTTACAAATATATCGACAACCAACATGTTCCCGTTATATCTACTAGTCAAATCAACCACACTATGGATTTCCTCAATTTTATTAAGATCATCACGCATATTTTTTTCTAGGATGGGATCAACATAATCTATCAAATTCAAAGCTGCTTCTTGGAAAATCACAACACCTTGCCACAAAATAAAAATTCCAATCACTATACTTACCGCGCTATCGAGAAAAGCTACTTTCAAAGCAATTGATATCAACACCGTGATCATGGTACTAAAACTAGTTACAACATCGCCTAAACTATCCTTCGCAGCAGCTTGTAAGGAAGCATTTTTCAATTTCTTTCCATTGTGGTAATTAATGAACCAAACTATTAGCATCAAAACAGTTGCAATACTTGCCCCTAAAGCTGAAATTGGATTAGGATTTTCGATATTATTCAAGTTCAGCAAACCTTTTATGCCACTGTAAATAATTTGAATAGCAATCAAAATAATAATAAAACTAGTCATCAAAGTAAAAACTGTCTCCAACCTAAATCGAGAAAGTTGCAAAGAGTTTTTACTACGAATATTCTCCTTGGGTAGATCTCGTCCTAAAATATCATCGTCATCAACATTAGTTGCTTCTTTGATACCCAAAATTAATACGCCCGTCGATATAACGCCCGAAAGATTATTTAAAGCGTCAGCTCGCAGTGCCTGGGAATTACCAATTTTGGCCAACCAATATTCAATAATGGTAATCAAAATATAGATGAATATATTAATGTATAAAAATCTTATTGAATAGTTTAATTTATTTATTTCTTTTTCACGAAGTGATCTTTGCAAATGAGATTCTTTAGAAAAATAATCATTAATTTTTTTCATAATTTGCCTCGGACTAAGTAAATAACAAAGACCAAAAAATGTAAAGAAAATACTCACTTCATCATCGACAAAGCCAAATTCAAAACCTTTTCACCATTCATAGTTCCAAAATCCTTCATATCAATCACAGCAACCGGCACATCAACTTCTTTAATAACTAAATGATACATGTACTGAATCTGCGGTCCTAACAAAATAACATCTGGATGATACTTTTTTACATTCGTCAGGAATGATTGATCCAGCGGTCGCAAATATTGATACATCAATGTTTCTTTTTGCTGCCGCTTTTTCCATTTTCGTCACCAACAACGAAGTAGACATCCCTCCAGCACACGCTAGCATGATTGTTTTTGACATAAGCTTGCCCCTTTTGTGTATACGCTTCCATTATACGATAAAAAAAGACCCAGAAATCAACCGACTTTTGGGTCTCACAAACTTATTACTTATCCAATTCACTAATCTGAGCTTGAACTTGTTCATTACTTCTAAATTCATCATAAGTAGTATCACTGCGATCAACCACACCATTAGCAGTCAAGTAAACCAAACGGTTAGCAACTGTCTGAATGAATTGGTGATCATGTGATGCAAATAAAATTGAACCTTTGTAATCAATCAAACTGTCGTTCAAGGCAGTAATTGATTCCAAATCCAAATGGTTAGTTGGGTCATCTAATAATAAGACGTTAGCTTTCAACAACATCATCTTCGAGAGCATGACACGAACTTTTTCGCCACCGGATAAAACGTTGACCATCTTAGTAACATCGTCACCAGAGAACAACATTCTACCTAAGAATCCACGCAAGAAAGTATCGTCGTCTTCACCTTTTTCGGCAAATTGGCGCAACCAATCAATAATTGGCGTCTCTTCATCAAACATGGCATTAAAGTCTTTTGGCAAGTAAGCTTGGCTAGTCGTAACACCCCAAGTAACAGTACCAGAATCAGGCGTAATTTCACCCGTCAAGATTTTGAATAATGCTGTTGTAACCATATCGTTCTTAGCTAAGAAAGCCACCTTATCATCTTTGTTCAAGATAAAATTAACATTCTTCAAAATTTGCTTGCCATCGATAGTAACAGATAAATCTTTAACTTGTAGCAAGTCGTTCCCAATTTCACGATTAGGGACAAATTTGATAAATGGATAGCGTCTTGAACTAGGTTGAATATCGTCCAAAGTAATCTTATCAAGCATTTTCTTACGTGAAGTAGCTTGCTTAGACTTAGAAGCATTAGCCGAGAAACGGGCAATAAATTCTTGCAATTCTTTGATTTTTTCTTCTTTTTTAGCATTTTGATCTTGCTTCATTTGTTGAGCTAAAGCTGAAGATTGTTGCCAGAAATCATAGTTACCGGCATAAAGTTGAATCTTGCTGTAATCAAGATCAGCCATGTATGTACAAACTTTATTCAAGAAGTAACGGTCATGGGATACGACGATAACAGTGTTTTCAAAATTGATCAAGAATTCTTCTAGCCAGTCGATTGAGTCAACGTCCAAACCATTAGTAGGCTCATCTAGTAGCAAAACATCTGGTTGACCAAAGAGTGCTTGTGCTAACAAGACCTTAATCTTTTGACCAGCAGTTAAATTGGCCATTTTTTCTTGATGCAAACTTTCGGGAATATTCAAGCCTTGGAGCATTTGTGAAGCTTCACCTTCTGCTTCCCAGCCTCCCATTTCACCAAACTTAGCTTCAAGATCGGCTGCTCTTAAACCGTCTTCTTCACTAAAATCAGGTTTCATATAAATAGCATCTTTTTCTTGCATGATTTCATACAAGTCACTGTGTCCCATGATGACAGTTTCCATAACTGTATAATCATCATAATCAAAGTGGTTCTGTTTCAAAGTTGCTAAACGTTCATTGGGTCCAAGTTTAACCGAACCAGTAGAAGGTTTGATATCACCAGACAAAACTTTCAAGAAAGTTGATTTACCGGCACCATTAGCACCAATCAAGCCATAACAGTTACCGGGTGCAAATTTGATATTTACATCTTCAAATAGCTTTCGGTCGGCAAAGTGCAAACTTACGTCATTAACAGTAATCAAATATATAATCCTCATTTCATAAACATAGTTAATGTGCATTATACGGACTATTTTCAACTGATGCAAGCGATTTGTCAGAATGTCATGGCAATATAATACAAACCACTTAGTCCAATAAAGATATAAATCAAAGCTTTCATAAAACTTATATTTAAATGACTCACTAATCTATTGGCAATGAAGGTTCCAATAATCGACCCTATAATACCAACCGCTACGTATTTCAAATTATTCAATGACAAAATTCCATTAGCAAAACGTAAGCTAGTCATAATAAAAGTATCAATCAAAAAGAACGTTTGAATACTTGAGAGGTATTTTTCCTTGGAATCAGAAATAGTTAAAAAGTACAGCGCCATCAATGGCCCACCGATTCCAAACATCCCATTAAAAAATCCCGATATCAAAGCAAAGATAACCATAACAAACAGTGGAATTCGACTGATAGTGATCGATTTCCAATTCATAATTACATAATATAAAGATAAAGTTACCAATAACAATCCTAGAAGTAATTTCAAATGTCCCGCTGGCAACCCACTACTCAAATGTAGTGAAACTATTGCCATCGTAATGTAAATCAAAAAAGGGCCTAAAATTTTTTGCCATTCAAAATACTTTCGATAATGCCAGACGACCATAACATTAGCAACGACCATAGTTAACGTTGAAACCCCAGCACTTTGACTGATTGGCATCAAATGTGGCAAAAAGACCATCATTACAATACCTGATCCAAATCCTGTCACTCCCTGAACAAATCCAGCCATCAACGCTGCCAAAATCATAATAATTATCCAACTCAAGTTTTCATCCCCTCATATAGTAATATTCTATCAAAAAAAGAAGCCTCTTAATTGAGACTTCCTTTAAAGAACCCTTTATTGACCATTTAAAGAAACTGATTCCTGACGACTTCGTGGTTGCATCTTTTGCTTTGGATCAAGAATATAACGATTTATCAAGTCAATGATTTGATCATTTTGTGGTAAATCTGAATGTTGAGCATCCGAACCAGAAACTGAAATAGTCGTAAAATGTTTAACTTGTCCTTGATAAATATACTTACCGGCCATGACACTACCGAGTGGCACTAAACCATCCGAATTATACGTTTCTGTCCCCGCAACAAAATAAACGCTTAAATTCTTAGGAATATTTTTTCGATCAGCAATAAAGTCCGATAGCATTTGTGTCTTGTGATGAACCGATTTTTCATTGAAATTATATGGTGATCCGATAGTCATTAATTGCTTGATTTTGATTCTATCAGAATATTTAGCAAAATAATTTTCCAAAAAGGCAGTATAAATCAAGCCCCCATTTGAATGTCCAATCGCTTTAAAATTATTAAAACTATACTGCTTAGTTAAGGCTTTAAAAGCTATATTAAACCAACGGGCTTGTTTTTTAATATTGCTATAACCGTCATGATTGTTTTCAAAGCCAACTACAATTATCGGTTCATTATCTCCCCGTCTTAATTTACCGGTTATTTTTAACTTGTCATCAGTAGAAACATAGACTTTTATCAAACTATGCGGAGATTTATTATTACGATTTAATTTCTTTACAAGCGTATCAAACCGATTTTGCGTCGCTGAACTTCCCGGTATCATAATAACAGGTGACAATCTAGAATTATGCAATTTGGTTAACTTAGAAACATTAGTCTGTGACCAATTAAATGACACAACGATCAGAACTACTGTAATAAAAATTCCCAACAACCAAAAAAACAATTTTTTAAAGTTTCTCATCTATCTCACCCGCTTTCTGACTAATTCGATCAGACAGTTTAACAAACGGCGAATAGATCAAAACATCTACTATTAGTAAAACTACGCCAAAAATCAAAGTAATCCAGTTAACATTAGTACCAATAAATGCTATCAACGGCCCCGGAGTCCCGACTGGAACAGGATAAGCAGCAATCGGCAACCAGTGCATCACTATAAACAAACTCGTCACTAACATATTAACCAATGGAACCAAAATAAACGGAACTAAAAAAACGGGGTTGAACAATATCGGAATTCCGAGCATCATTGGATAATGATTATTAAAAATTGCTGGAAAAATAGACCATTTTGACACATTACGATTCCGAGATTTCTTTGAAAAAATTAAAATTGCAATAATAAGTGCCAACATAACGCCGCTTCCACCAAAATTAGCGAAACTGTGAAAAATAGTAGTATCGGTGAATTTATAAGGAACATTCCAAGAATTACCGGATTTTAGAGCTAAACTGAGATTAGCCATCGCTGGTGCATCAGTGAACGTAGGACTATTAGTAAACGGTCCTCCAACAGCCATCCATGACAGTAAATCAGTCAAAACACCCATTCCTAGTACGTAAAACAAAGCATTTAACTGCGTATGTTGCATAACAAAACTCGAAACGTACGTTGGTATTTCAAGTTTTAAGATCATTGTTCCTAACAAATTAACTATTGCCGCCAAAAATATCACGATCAAAACGGGAAAAATAAACTTATACTTATCGTTGATTTGAGAATCATCAAAGAAAATCCACAATCGACCACAACCATACCCAACAATCAAAGCTAAAAGCATTCCTTCAGACATCATAAAACGACTAAAGTTTGGCAATCCCTCTGGCGTAGGTTGAAAAGAGATTATCAAGTATGCCAATAATCCGATAGCACCAGATTTTTCTCCTTCTTTTCCGTAGGCTTTAGTGATGTAATACGCTGACCCGTAGGCTGCATACAAGGCAACCATATCAATCGTGCAATGAAAAATAACTCCCATGACCCAGTTCAATTCACTGTTATAAGGTAACCACCATGGTATCCCAAACATTCTTGCCATATAACCATTTTTGGTTAGAAAAGTAAACTTAAGTACTTCCGCAAAACTACCTAATAACATTATTGGAAACAATAAAGTCAAAGTATTGCGAATTGCATTAACAATCTTTGTATTACGCAACTTGGCTGAATAAAATAACATTTGCTCCATGTTTATCCCTCACATGAAATTAACAATATTTATTGTAATTACTCGCCTATTATTGCCCTATTTGTTATTTTTATCTATCAAAAATAGATAATATTTAAAATAAAATGTTTAAAATTTACTTTTTTATATTAAATTGTGAATCTCCTGGCAAAGATAATAATTCTGGTTTGCCGTAATAGTAGCCTTGGCGTAAATTAATTCCCAAATCGCTACTCATTTTGGCATCCTCATCATCTTCAATTCCTTCCAAAATCAAGCGTTGTCCGTATTCTTGACTAATTCCTTGCCACATAATCAATTTTTTTTGTAAATCAGGATCTTCATTTTGTGAATTGAAATTTTGAAGAGCAAACTTTAATTCCGAGGCCATTGGCAAAAAACATCTGATTGCTTCCAAACTGTTATCATCAGTACCAACATCGTCCAAAGAAATTTGCATCCCATGTTCCATAAACTTTCTTAAATGTGGAATCAAAAAAGCATCGGAATACTTCTTAGGTCCTTTTTCTTCAGTCAATTCAACAACTACCTTCGTCGGAAATAATTGCAATTGACTTTGAATGATAGCATCTTCCATTCTCGTATCGACTAATTGTTCACGATTAACGTTGACTGAACAATAATCTACTTTTAGGCCTAGGATTTTAGTCGTAGCAATCAGTAATTTCGAAGTCGTTTCAGTGCTGATTTCGGAAAACGATTTAGGCAATCTCCATCCTTCAGGAGTAAGCTGTTTGATTAACAACTCATAGCCAAAAATAGTATTTGTTTTTACATCAATTTGTGGTTGTACAAAATAACGATAAATTTTATCCATAATCTTATTTCTTCCTTATGTGTCAAAAACGATATATTTACTTTTTATATCAAAAACGTATATACTTTTAGTATAGTCCAATTAACGAAATAATTATATTTGGATATTAAAAGAAAAGTCGTGATAATTTAATGAAAATAGTCATAATTGGGTGTACCCATGCTGGCATTGCTGCAATTAATCAATGCTTAAAATATTATCCTGACGCTACCATAACTGTCTACGAGCGTAATCGAAGTATCTCGTATTTGTCATGTGCAACCTATTTGCATATTGCTGGTTCCGTCAAAGATTTAAATGAAGCAATGTATGCCAATCCAGAGCAATTTATTAAAAAAGGTGTACAAATGCGAATGCAGCACGATGTTATCGAAATTGATAGCACAGCTCATACTATCTTGGCACAAGATCTTCAAACAAAGGAATTCGTCCATGATAAATATGACAAATTAATTATGACGACTGGTTCCAAAACTACTATCCCCGTAATCCCAGGTATTGAAAGCACTAAAGTAATGCTTTGTAAAACTTGTGATCAGGCTCAGAAGCTTTACAAAGCATCAAAAAATGCCGAAACAATCGCTATTTTAGGAGGAGGATATTCCGGTGTTGAACTGGCCGAAGGTTATCTAAAATCCGGTCACCAAGTTATTCTCTTCCAACGTAAAAAACAATTATTAAACCAATATCTTGATACAACCATCGCTCAAAAAGTCAAAAAATTACTATTAGACAATAACGTCAAAGTAATGACTAATACTGTGGTGACTCGTTTTAACGAAACTGATGATGGCAAGATCCTAGTTAAAACTAATGTTGGTGACTACTCAGTCGATATGGTCACAATCACTCCTGGTGTCTTACCCCAAGCTGATTTACTCAAGGGACAAGTCAAGCTAGCCAAAAATGGTGCTATCATTACTAACGAATACATGCAATCATCTGACCCAAATATTTTTGCGGCCGGTGACGTTACCGAAGTTCATTACAATCCAACTCTTAATTCCAAATATATTCCTTTAGCATCGCATGCTATTAGACAAGGTGCTTTGGCTGGAGCCAACATTCTTAACCCTAGGATAAAAACTATGGGTACTCAAGCTACAACAGGTATGCTAGTATTTGGAAACACTGTTGCTAGTACTGGTCTGACTTTACACGAAGCTTTACATGAAAATTTCGATGCCCAAGAAGTCTTCTTTGAAAGCAACTATCGACCTGATTTTATGCCTACTAATGCTAAAATTAGTATTGAATTAGTTTATGATCGTAAATCACGTCAAATTCTAGGGGCCCAATTGATAAGTGAACATGAAGTCTCTCAATCGGCCAATACTATTTCAGTCGTTATTCAAAACAAAAACACCATCGATCAGTTAGCTTATCTCGACATGCTCTTCTCACCTAATTTTGATGAACCATTCAATTATCTTAATTTGGTTGCCCAAAAAGCGGTCGATAAAGAATATCAATATTTAAAAAATCAAAAATAATTTTTGAGGTTGCTTTAATGAAATTAAATATCAAGCCACAAGCTAAAGAGTATTTAGCCAACAAAATTCCAACTAAAAGTAATTTACTTTTAACAACGACCGACGGAGCGAATAACTACGCGAATAATAGTGCGACCTGTGCTTTAGTTTATAGTTTTCAACTAATTATTATCAATAAACCAGATTCAAAATTTTCGATTGCAGTTGACAATAACGCCGGCTATCAAATTTGGATGAACCCTGCTGAAGAATATTTATTTAATGACGGTCTCAATCTAGATTTTTCACACGGTTCTTTAGTCCTTAGCGACAATGGTGGTGTGATGGATTCAGCTGTTCCCGTTATTGATTGGCGCAATCTTGTAAAATAAAAGTCAGAACCCTAATTGGATTCTGACTTTTTTAATCTAAACCGGTTGGTAATTTTTGATGTGCTCGACCACGTGTACCTTCAATCGTAGCTTGATATAATGTATTCAAAGCCTCTGGCCCATGCAAGTGACCCATGCCCCAGAACTGTAATGACTTGTTGAGAGTTGCTGAAACTTGATGATAATCATTAGAACTCGATAATTGCTTACTTGCTTTATTCAAAATTTCCATTAAATCAGGATATTTTTTGATTTGCTTATCTTGAATAGCTGTTTTAATGGCTTGCATTAATGCTTGTTCCTTTGTTTCTGACATTTTCCCATCTCCCTAATATTCATAGATTAACATTAAATTATTTATATTCCAATGACGCTCAACGCATATTCAAATAAAGGAGTTTTAAATGACTAAAATCCAAATTAAAGAATTCAATCCCACAGATCTCGAAAAAGTCCGTCAATTTGCTACTACAGGCATGCAATTCGACAAATACATCGAGAATAAATTTGCCCTGTATTTCTACGGTAAAATAGTCGCGGAAATGGAATTAAAGAACTCCACTATTGCCTTAGGAGCTTACTTAGAAAACAAATTAGTTGGATTCATTTTTGCGAGAGTTAATTTTCAAAGATTAAAATACTCCACTCTAAAGAGAAATCTAACCGTCAATTTAGGTAATAAGTTAATTAATCTTTTTGACAATGACGATATGGCAAAAACTTATGACCAAGCCAATCAAAGAATGCTCAAACGATTTATGAAAAACAAACCTGACGGTGAGATTACCTTCTTTGCTGTTGATTCTAATATCAAACACCAAGGCATCGGTACACAATTACTCGAGGCATTAGAAAATAAACTTCAAAATCAACTAATCTATGTCTTCACTGATTCGAATTGTGATTATCAGTTTTATTTGAAAAGGGGATTTAAAATCTTTGATCAAATTGATGTCACTCTAGATGAAAAAGATTCAACACCGTTAACTTGTTTCCTATTATATAAAAATATTTTGTAAATTAAAAAGCCAACTGGGAAATCCCAATTGGTTTATTTTTATCCAACAATATATTTAGCATCAACCCACTCGTTTGTAGCAACACGATGATAAGTAACACCATCGATAGTCTTTGTTTGATCAGTTACCCAAGGAGTATTGTTGGCTAAGGCACGGTTAGTTATTGTCTTAGTACTGTTATTTTGAATGGCTACTAAAGGTACATAACTACCATTAGCATTATTTACGCTAATTACTCCTTTTGAGGAAATTGCATTATTTGTCGAATTATTATTAGTTTGATTACTATTATCTACACTAACAGTTTGTGGTGCTTGATAACTCGTAAAATAATTATCGTAAAGTTGAGAAACATCAAAATTACCATAACTACCATCGAATTGATAATGACTCGTCCATTGCCATCCATGAGCATTTGGATACCAATATTGATCAGTAGCGTCAGAAGGATAAGCGGCTATCCAACCTTTCTTGACTTGCATAACCAAATTGGCCCAAGAGCCCATCGTGTAAATATCAGAACGATAACCATACTTTGCTACTTGATTGATGAAAGCAATGTTGCTTTGAGTATTTGTTTCTGGATTGTTATGTTGTTGTTCAGTACTTTCAACATCAGTTACCAAAACAGCTCCCGCTGGCAATCCATCGGCTTTAGCAGTCTGAGCAGCAAAATCAGCTTCAGCAATAGCTTCGTTTACATTACTATAGTGAGCATAATGATAACCATGAATATAAAGTCCAGCAGCTTGAGCCGTTTTAATATTGTTAGCTGCATAAGCATCCTTATAGGTAGTTCCTTCACTTATCTTAGTAACGGCAGCTTTTACACCATAATTATTATGCATATCTTGGAAGTTGGCGATTGTCATAGCTCCATTATGATTGGAGACATCGACCATATCCATACGTGCAGCATCAACCGTGGTAACGCAGAAAAATAACGTTACTAGTGAAACAATTGTTGCAATAATTGCAGAAATTTTCTTCTTAGACATAATTCTCCCCCTATAACAAAAAAATTATTTATTTAAAGTATACCCTCTTTATCGTTGATATAATGGGATTTTCACAAAGCTTAAGAACAATATAATAATTATTTCAGTCATTTAAGTTGTGCACAACCAATTTACGTGATATAGTATTAACTGTAATAAAGATTGTACACAACTTAATGTTTGGCAATCAATTAAATTTAGTTCCCGAAAGGATCTTATATAAAATGAAAATCAATATTAAAGAAGAAACTCAAACATATTTAAAAAATAAAGAAGTTCCAACAAATGCCAAAATGATTCTAACAACTGACGATGGTTCAAATAAATACTCAAGCCTTGGTGGTAGTTGTGCTATCGGTGATAAATTCCAAATCGTTATTTTAAAGGATGATGATCCTAATTACACAATCGACTTAGAAAATGACGCTGGTCTTGATCTTAAGACTTCCCCATCTGATGCTGACTTATTAGGTAATGGTCTTAACATTTCCGTATGGCACAATGCTTTAGCTCTTAAAGATAATTCTGGTATTCTTGATGGTTCACTAGCCGTTGTTGATTGGAGAAATGTTAAACCCGAAACTGCACAAGAACGCCGCGACAAAATGATTAAACTTGGTGATCAAATCTGTTAATCAATTTATGGTTAATTTACTAAATATCAAAAATATATTTTGTTTTATTGAGCTGATAATTTGCAAGAATTCACAATATGCTGTAACTTAAAGAGCGTAATGAGAATGATTGTAAACTAATCAGTGTTGCACAATTCAAATTATTGTAACGGAAAGGATCTTAATTTATGAAAATTAATATTAAAGACGATGCACAAAAATACTTAGCTGATAAAATCCCAGCAGGAAGCACAATGATCTTGACTACCGATGATGGTTCAAACAAGTACTCAAGTCTTGGTGGTAGCTGTGCTATTGGTGATAAATTTCAACTAGTTATTCTTAATGAAAATGATCCTAAATATACTGTTCCGATCGAAAATAATGCTGGCTACAAACTAGCTACTGAACCTCAATATACAGACTTCTTTACTGCTGGTCTTAACATTTCCCTATGGCACAATGCTTTAGCTCTTAAAGACAACTCAGGTATCTTAGATGGTGCCCTTTCAGTTGTTGACTGGAGAAATGTTAAACCTGAAACCGCTGAAGAACGTCGTCAAAAGATGGAAAAACTTGGCGACCAAATCTGCTAATCATTTACTAAGAAATTCAAAAATACATAAAAAAGGCCTCGATATCTACTTCGGTATCGGGGCCTTACTTTCTTTCCATTTATTACTTTTTACCAGTACGACGTTGGAAGAATTTAACAATTTCAACAATCAAAATCATCAATACTCCAGCGCCAAGGACAATCAACCATTGTTCTAGATTCAGTTCAGTAACGTGGAACAAGCTGTTAAATCCAGGAACAACAATTGTCGCTGCCACCATGATAAATGATGTTAATACACCAATGTTGAACATCTTATTCTTGAACATATGAACTTTAAAGATCGATTGATACGTCGATTTAACGTTAAATGCGTGGAACAATTGAATCAAAGCTAATGTTGCATAGGCCATTGTCAAAGCATCAGCATGCATTGCATCATTAGCTGTGTGGACTGGGAACATAATGGCTAATCCATAAACTCCCAAAGTAATCAGTCCTTCAAGGATACCTTGATAAACGATCGAAGAACCAATTCCTCCACCTAAGAAACTTGAACGGCGCCCACGTGGTTTTTTATCCATAATACCTGGTTCGGTTGGTTCAACACCTAAAGCGATTGCTGGGAAAGTATCGGTTGCTAAATTGATCCAAAGCAACTGAACCGGTAGTAAAATATCCCAGCCTAGCAAAGTCATCATGAACAATGTCAAAACTTCACCTAAGTTAGCTGAAAGTAAATATTGAATCGATTTTTGAATATTAGAGAAGACCTTACGACCTTCTTCAACCGCAACGATGATTGTTGCAAAGTTATCATCGGCTAATACCATATCAGAAGCTCCCTTAGAAACTTCCGTACCAGTAATACCCATACCGATACCAATATCAGCGGACTTCAAAGCTGGTGCATCATTGACACCGTCACCAGTCATGGCAACAACTTTACCTTTATCTTGCCAAGCTTTGACGATTCTAACTTTATGTTCTGGAGATACACGCGCATAAACTGAATAACGTTGAACATTCTTTTCGAATTCATCGTCACTCATTTGATCCAATTGAGCCCCAGTAATGACAGCATCATCATCGCCTGCTTTAATGATTCCTAAACGAGCTGCAATCGCTTCGGCAGTATCTTGATGGTCACCAGTAATCATCATTGGACGAATACCAGCTTTTTTGGCATCAGCAACCGCTTTGGCAGCCTCTGGACGTTCTGGATCAATCATCCCAATCAAACCTGCAAAGACTAAATCATTTTCAACGGTCTCTGAATCAACGGTTTGTGGAATTTCATCAATAATCTTATAACCCATGGCTAAAACTCTCAAAGCTTGAGTTGCCATTGCTTTATTTTGCTTTAAAATTTCTGTCTTATCGGCTTCAGTAAAATCAACTACTTCATCAGAGGTTTTTTGCAATTTAGTAACTCGTTGCAACAACATATCAGGAGCACCTTTGACCGCTACTAAGAATTTACCATCAGATAACTTGTGAATCGTTGACATCAACTTACGTTCTGAATCGAATGGTACTTCTGCAACACGTGGTTCCTTTTTCAACTCGTCTTCAACTTGATAGTCGTGATCAAATCCAAATTGAACTAAGGCTGTTTCAGTTGGATCACCTACTAAAACTCCATCATTTTGAATCTTTGTATCATTGGCAAACGTCATAACTTGTAGAACTTTATCAGCTCCAGTGATTTTTGACGAGGCATCATTTAGTTTGCCATATTGATAAAACTTTTCGACTGTCATCTTATTTTGAGTTAACGTACCAGTCTTATCAGAAGCAACAATATCAGTACTTCCCAACGTTTCAACTGCAGGAAGCTTCCTAACCAAAGCTTTACGCTTAGCCATTCTTGTTGTACCTAACGCTAAAATAATCGTTACGATAGCTGGTAAACCTTCCGGAATTGCAGCAACGGCTAATGAAATTGCGACCAACATCATATTGATGACTAATTCATTCATTGGCAATCCCGAATGATTATTGAAAATACCAACTGCGAAAATCACTGCAGCGATTCCAAGAATCAACCAAGTCAAAGTTTTACCAAGAGAATTCAAATTATCTTGCAGAGGTGTGCTTGTTTCCTCAGCTTTATTGATCATTCCAGCAATTTGACCAACTTGTGTATTCATACCAACACCAACTACGATACCGACTCCACGACCGTAAGTAACATTACTATTCATATAAGCCATGTTTTTACGATCACCTAGTGGAATATCCTCATCTGGTAGAGTTTCTGCTTCTTTTTCAACCGGAACTGATTCACCAGTCAAAGCAGCTTCTTCAATCTTCATCGAGGCCGAATCAATCAAGCGGATATCCGCTGGCACAATATCTCCAGCTTCTAGCAAAACAACATCTCCGACCACTAAAGCCTCACTACTAACTGTCTCCAGTTTGCCATTTCGCTTGATATGAGCTTCAGGAGTCGACATTTCCTTCAAAGCATCAATAGCTTCCTCAGCCTTTGACTCCTGGAAAACCCCAAAAACAGCATTGATAATAACTACGGCCAAAATCAAAGCGGCATCAGCCCATTCTTGAGCAACAAATCCTGAAATCAAGGCAGCCACTAATAAAACAATAATCATAAAATCTTTAAATTGATCAAAAAATCTTTGGAACAAATTCTTCTTCTTACCTTGTGCTAAAGCATTAGGCCCATTTTCTTCCAAACGTTTTTTAGCTTGGTCAGTACTTAATCCGGCTTCACTAGTTTGGAATTTATCCAACAGTGAAGTTTTATCCAGTGCATAATATCGAGTATCTTTCAAATTCAACCCCTCCTTTGATTTAAAAAAAGAGACCTGCACGCCAAATAGCGTACAAGTCTCACTAATTAAGACAAAACCAGACTTACGTCTTGCTGACGATTTTGTCGCAGGCAACTTCTGCAAGTTACTCCCTTGTTTAAGGTCAGTATATCGAAAATCTATATTTAAATCAAAGAAAAGATGCAATAAATTAAATTATATATTCGGCATTAACCCATTCATTGGTTGCTACTCGATAATACGTTGTTCCATCAACAACCTTAGTTTGATCAGTTTGCCATGATGTATTATTTGCTAATGCTCGATTAGTTATCGTTGTCATGCTTCCGTCATCTTGCAAAGCAACTAATTGAACGTAACTAGAATTTGAATTATTTACTTTGATAACATTAGCTGAGCTAGCTGCATCAGTAGTTGAAGAATTTCCAGCTAAGTATTGTGCTGCTACCCATTCATTCGTAGCTACTCGATAATATGTTGTTCCATTGACAACTTTTGTTTGATCAGTTTGCCATGATGTATTATTTGCTAATGCTCGATTAGTTATTGTTGTCATACTTCCATCATCCTGTAGAGCCATCAATGGTACATAACTGCTAGAAGAATTATCTACTTCAATTACATTAGAACTAGTAGATCCACTATCAGTTACGGCTGAATCATTATCAGTTGAAGTTGTCGTAGTTGTTGTAGTCGTACTTGAAGAATTAGGTGACTGATATGATGTAAAGAAATCATCATACAACTCAGACACATCAAAATAACCGCTACTTCCGCTAAAAGTATAAGAACTCGACCATTGCCAGCCATGATTAGAGGTATACCATTCTTGTCCAGAAGGATTATATGGATATGATGCGATCCAACCGGTATCGACACTCATTACACTGCCGACCCAAGAACCCATAGTATAAATTGTCGAACGATAACCATATTTAGCAACTTCTGTCATAAAAGCTTGATTATCAGCATCATTTTGTGCTTCAGACACAGAACTTTGCTCGGAACTTTCAACATCAGTAGCTAATACAGCCCCTTCGGGTAAGCCATCCGCTTGAGCCAATTTACCAGCATAATCCGCTTCGGCAATCGCACTAGCAACACTATTGTAGTGAGCAAAATGATAACCGCTAATATACATGCCGGCTTTTTGAGCATTTGCAATGTTATTTGCAGCTGTACTATCCTTAAAAGAAGTACCTTCACTAATTTTAGTTACAATCGCTTTAACGCCATAGTTGTTGTACATATCTTGGAAATTGGCAACAGTCATGGCTCCATTATTATTGGACACATCGACCATATCTGTTCTAGCAGCGCTTACATTAGTAGCTCCCAAAAGTACTATCAAGAACGAAAATATTGTCGCCAAAAGAATTGTCGTTTTTCTTTTTAAAACCATTATCAAATCTCCCTCTTGTTGTTATCACAACAAAAGAATTATAGAACTGGTATTAAAAAATGAACCAAAAATTACATGATTGTACTTATAAATTAACATAGTAACTATTATTTAATCAAAAATTAACTTGATTTATTGTATTTTTTGAATTTTATTTTTAACAGCAATTATTACTTATTTACGGAGGATTTTTATGAACTACAAATATATTTTAATCGACCTTGATGATACTATTCTAGATACAAGGGCCAATACACATAATGCTTTAAAAGAAATGGCTAAATATGTTGATTTTCCATTCAATGATGAACAAATTCAATATTGGTATCAAATGAATGACTATTTGTGGAAACAATTGGAAGAAAAGCAGATTAGTCGACAAGAATTGATGGACAGTCGCTTTCCAAATCTATTTAGTCATTTCAACAAAAAAATCGATACTACCAACATAAATCAACAATACTTTGATGTACTAAATCAACAGCACGAATTGATGCCCGGCGCTAAAGAGATCCTACAGGAATTAAATAAAACATATCGTCTATTTGCGGCTTCAAACGGAACCGGCGATAAACAATATTCCCAAACGGCAGGCGCAAAAATTGACCAATACTTTGAAAAGATATTTTTATCAGAAGATATTGGTTTCGATAAACCTGACAAAAAATTCTTTGAAGCCATTGAAAATGAATTACAGGCAAAACCTGAAGACTTTTTAATGATTGGCGACTCACTTTCCTCAGATATTGCTGGTGCTAATTATAGTAATATCGATAGTCTTTGGTATAACAAGAATGAGATTAATAATAAGACTGATTTTAAGCCCACTTATGAAGTGACTAAATTAGCAGATATTTGCGCAACTATTAAATAAACTGATTCAATTAATAAAAGAGCGAAAATAGCATCCATTCAAATATAGTCATTTTGACTATTGTTTAAATAGATGCCTATTTACTCAGTCATTAAAAATATAAAATTACTATCTAGTCCGGAATAGCAAAGGCTCCAAGTCGTACCCACATCGTTCCAGCCAAATTTGCTTTGCTATGGAGGACGGAATATTACTACTAACCTAACTTAAGAAAGAGCCACAAACCTAAATCTCTCCCTTTTTTCTGAAAATTTATTGTTATCGAACCGGTTCGATAGACTAGAATAACCATGATTACAGCGTTTATCCGTTTTCATTGCGTTATAATCGATTTGGTCATAAATAAATTTATTGGGGAGGGATTTTTATGTTACATTATTTTGACCTGAAACGTCCTCAAAAATTGGGTTTATCAATTAACGAACAAAAGAGTCGTTGGTTTCGTGAATTCTTAAAGTCATTTTTGGTCGTTTTCTTCGTTTACTTCTGCATGTATTTGATTCGGAATAATCTTTCTGCAGCACAACCTTTGTTAGTTAAAGATGGGATTTCTACAACTGCACTAGGTTGGATTGGTTATGGATTCTCACTAGCTTACGGGATCGGTAAAACTGTTCTAGGCTACGTCGTTGATGGTAAGAATACTAAGAAATTCATGTCGTTCCTTTTGATTCTCGCTGCTATTATGACGTTAATTATTGGGGTTGCCTTATTAATGAATCAAGCTCCTGTCGGATTGATCTTAGTACTTTGGTCATTGAATGGTATTTTCCAATCTCCTGGTGGCTCAGCTTCTTTATCCACCATTTCACGTTGGACGACAACTACTACTCGTGGACGCTATATTGGAATTTGGAACATTTCTCACGAATTCGGTGGTGCTGTTGCTGGTGTTATCGCTCTTTGGGGTGCAAATCATCTCTTTGGCGGTAACGTCGGTGGTATGTTTATTTTTCCCGCCATTATTGGTTTAATCGTCGGTTTCTGGGGATTATTCTTCGGGGCTGATGACCCACAAGAACTAGGTTGGGACCCTAGTGAAATCATCTTTGGTGAAAATATTTCAAAAGCTGATCAATCTGCTTCCAAGATGAGTAAGTGGACTATTTTTAAGACTTTCGTCATGAAGAGTCCTTGGGTCTGGCTATTGTGTATCGCTAACGTCTTCGTTTATGTCGTTAGAATCGGTATCGTCAACTGGGCTCCCTTGTACACTGTTCAACAGCTTCACTTCACAGTAGCTCAAGGTGCCAATACTTTATTGCTTTTCCAATTAGGTGGAATTATTGGTAGTGTTGTTTGGGGCTGGTTCTCAGATCTTTTGAAGGGTCGTCGGGCTGTTGTTTCAATCATTTGTTTAGCTCTGACAGCCTTCGTTGTTTTGGGTTATCGTTACGGGACAACACCTATGATGATCAATACTTCTTTGTTTTTCTTAGGTATGTTGATTTACGGACCACAACTATTGATCGGTGTCTCTGTTATCAGTTTCGTACCTAAAAATGCTCTAAACGTGTCTGATGGATTGACTGGTACCTTTGCTTACATCTTCGGCGATTTGATGGCACAAGTTGGTTTTGCGGCCATTGCCGATCCTAAGCAAAATGGTCTCTCAATTCTTGGCATGAACCTTCATGGTTGGAATGATACTTTCATTGTCTTCTACATGGCGGTCGTATTGAGTATCATTATTTTAGCTATTATTGCTGTCGGTGAAGAAAAACGGATTCGTCAACAATTAAATTAATTTGATACAAAAACAGGTTTGATTTTCCTATTCGAAATCAAACCTGTTTTTTATTTTTCTTTTGTAAAATAATCTTCTAAAAATTTGGCTAAGCCGTCTTTAGCGTTAGTTTCAGTCACAAAATTAGCAATTTTTTTAACTTCGGGTAACCCATTACCCATGGCAACTGAATACTTAGCTTCCTTCATCATCCCGACATCATTCATTCCATCACCAAAAACGAAAGTATGGTCGTAATCTATGCCCCATTCTTGTTGAATTCGTTTAACTGCCGTTCCCTTATCTGTTTGCAGTGGAATCATTTCCAAATTATCTGGACTAGAAGATGACATTTCCATTAAACCGCTATCGATCAACTCATCTCGAACAATATGAAGCTCTGACATATCACCACGACTCAAAACTACGCCATTAGTGATATCGCCAGTAACTGATTTTAATTCTGAAAAGCTTTCGACTTCCTCATAGCCAAAATCTTCATCAAAATTACCAGCATTTTGGGCGATGAAATCAGGAATTTTTCTTGTGAAATAAGCTTTCTCTGGTGTAAAGAGCATCATTGGCAATTGATATTTAGCCGTTACTTTATACGCCAAATCAACCGCCTTTGAACCTAATTTAGTAACCTCTCGACCTTTAGCACCATCAAAGACAGCTCCGTTAGACGTTATCATCTTTACATCAGGATTTAACAATCTCTGCGTAATTTTAGCTAATTCATACATCCGCCCTGTCGCAATGTAAAAAATTACTCCTTTTTGTTGTAGATTCTCAATTGTTTCTTTAGTTCGTGGAGAAATATGCTTATGATCACTCGCTAAAAGCGTTCCATCAAGATCCATAAATACTAAATATTTTGGCATAAATTTTTCCCTCGATTTTTAATTAACTTCATAATCTATTGTAGCAAAGTTTTTGTAATCGGTTACTTTATTCGTGCCAATTGTTCGAGTAATTCTTTTCTTTGTTGTATTAACTTTTTCCCAACGTCCGTTTGGGCGACTCTTTTTCGACTAACAGCTTGTTCAATCACCCGTTTGGTTGAAACTACATCAGTCATTTCTCTAATAGCTTTTTCCCTAGTCGTAAAGGGTTCATGCGTTACTAATTGCAATCCGTAAGAATTAGACAACAATGTATAACCACCGATACCAGTCGTTTTGTGATAAGGCTTTGACATCCCACCATCTATCACAAAAATTTTTCCATTAGCCATAATTGGCGATTCGCCCGCTTTGACTGGCGTATGACCATTAATGATATGACCATTTTTCAATCCAAAATCCTGCAATAATTTATCTGCAAACCACTCCTCTTGCCTTAAAGAATAATAAGGATTCAAAACTTCTAAGTGAGTACTTTTATCAGCAATAAAATAACGTTCAAATGTTGTCATCTGGTCTTTTCCAAACAAAGGCGACAATTTTCCTGTCCACAAATACCAAATCATATCGATATTTTGACTAGATTGTTGATCTTTTAACGCTTGACGAATAATCTTATCAAAATAATCAAACAACGCATGTCCAAAATATTTATGCCCATGAATTTCTAAACTTAATAAGTTACCCTCAGTATCTACGGGAATGCAACCATGCAATAAGAGATTATCGTTATATTTTAAATACATTGAACCATTATCGACTAAGTAGTTGATATGACGGTGCAATTTCTTCGATTTAGCAAATTGTTTCATCAAATAGTCAATCATCCTATTTTCATCTTCAGTTAATTGATAAGGGTTTTCTCGATCAACTAACTGAAAACAGCCGTCTTGAAGAGGATAAGTCTGACCAGCTAATGTAATTGTCTGATGATCAAAGTCAATTTTTTCCAATAAAAGTCGATTATTCATCTGAAACTCTGGATGTCTTTTTATCGTCTGACCTTCCAATTTAAATTGCATAATGGCCACAGCCTGTTGAACACAACTATCAATTTCTTCTCGTACAGTGGTGATTTTTTTACCCGTATCTGATTTTGGTAAAAAGGTAATTTGTTTATGATAATTCTCTAAGGAAAAATCAATTATTTTTTGTAGATCAATTCCGTAGGCATCTTGCAGAATCGTTAAATTATCATAACGGGCACAAATTCTGAGAAGATTTAGTATACATAATTTTGAACCCGCTAAACTCCCCATCCACAAAATATCATGATTTCCCCACTGAAAGTCAAAACTTTGCCAATGTTTGACCAAATGTTCTATCACGAAATCCGGATGCGGTCCACGGTCATAAATATCGCCAATAACGTGAACATGATCCACCACTAAACGTTGAATAGAATGACAAGTAGCAATAATGAAATCATCCGCCATCTTTAAATCAATAATGCCATCTAAAATATTTTGATAAGACAATTGTTTCGTTTCCGCATTATTATCAGCATAAAGTAATTCTTCCGTTACGTAGACAAATTCTGGATTAAGCGTCTTTCTAACTTTAGAACGCGTGTATTTATTGGCAGTATACCTTAACATTTCAATCAAATTATTAAAAGTATCCATATACCATTGTGTCAAATCATCTTTATTTCTTATTTGAGCTTTCGTACGTTTTAAAATTTCTGACGGATAATAAATTAAAAAAGCTAATTTTTTCTGAGAAACACTAGATAACCGACCAGTAAATAATTCCGCAATTTTTTGTTTAGTGTTTCCAGAGCCATTACGCATAATATGTGCAAATTCATCATATTCACCATGAATATCACTGACAAAAACTTCAGTTCCTTTCGGCAAACCTAAAATCGCCGATAAATTGATCAATTCCGTCTTGAGTTCGTTTCTTTTAGTAAAATCATCAACCATTTGTATATACCTTTCTTATCATTTTAGAGAAAATCGGTGTACTAACAATGATAATTAAAACTATACCATTTAAAGAAAACGATTCCAAGACATAAAAAAAGACATCCCTTTGGATGCCCGATTTTTTTAAACTGTTAATTCAATTTGATTCCCCTCTGGATCACAAACAACACTCTCGTAATAACCATCTCCGGTCACCCTTGGGCCACTGAGATGTTTATAACCAGCCTTTTCTATTGTTTCAGTTAACTGATCAACTTTTTCTTTTGAGCCTAAGGCAATCGCAATGTGCATATACCCGAGCGGATACCCTTTTTCATGGTGCCGATTCAAGTCATCTCTAGTACCAACTTCTAATCTTGCCCCATCTGGAAAAGTCAAAAAGCGTGAAGAGAAAGTCGTTACTGGATTGTGATATTTGTCTGAAGCTTTTGCCTCAAAATAAGTTTCATAAAACTCGACAGTTCTATCTAAATTGCGAACAAAAAGACCAACGTGTTCTATCCTCATAAAACCCCTCTAATCTAATTTTCTGTATTTATATTTATTAGTGTAGCTTACTTTCTGATTGGCAGGTAGAATTGTGTTTCCAAAATCTGGATGATGAATAGCATCTGGCAAAGTTTGTAGCTCCATCGCTAGTGAACTGAATTCATGATTTTGAGCTTTTACTGAATCAATTGGATTAGCGGTGAAAATAACTAATCCACCTCTATCAGTGTACAAATCAATTGCTCGATGCTCTGACTTCAACGTAGCAGCTTTTTTACCCACAACAAATGCATCATCGAATTCAACTTTATCTAATGGTTTGAGCTGCTTCAATCCTTGACCAATCTTTTTGAAATTCTTAAAGTCATAAGCATTGGTCGTTGCTAACAATTTTCCAGTAGGAATCTTTTCAGCATCAACATCGACGAAACGCTTCGAATTGATTTTCAATTGTTGCTGGCGAATATTCTCATCATCAATGTCAAAATAAACGTGACAAGTTGGATTAAATAGCGTGTCATGATCAGTCTCAGCACTGTAAGTTATTTGTACTTCATCGTCATCATTTAGACTGTATCTGATTTTTACCATCAACGTCCCGGGAAATTCATCCTCACCTTTGACTGTATGTGTAAACAAAACCGAATTGTCCGAATCAATCGTACTGTCAAAGTTTTGACTCTGTAATCCATGGTCACCACTGTGCATGACGTTTTTGCCATTATTGGGTGTCATTTGATAGTCAACACCATTAATAGAAAACTTAGCATCTTTAATTCGACCTGCGACACGTCCAATTGTTTTACCTACCATATAAGGTGTTTTAATATAATCATCCAAATCATTGAAATGCTCAATCAACGAGTGCTTCACGCCATCTTCAACCACTTCAAAATTTTGCCATGTAGCAGCGTAAGTCAAAACATTGATGCTAGTTTGATTTTTATTAGTTATTTTGTATGAATAAACGGGATCAGTTCCAATTTCCCCAAAAATTGTCTTCGTTACTGTCATATTTCTACCCATTCTGTGCAATCAATATCTGATACTGTGATTAGATAATTAATCCATAGCCTTTTTAATATTTTCAAGTGTTACTTCAGAAGTATCGTTAAAGTTTAAATCTGCTTCATTAAGCATCTTTGGATCACCGATTCCAAGAGAAGTTTCATGTGCACCGTTGATTGATTTAATCCCGGCAATCGCATCTTCTAAACCGATACATTCCTCAGGCTTTAGATTCAAAACCTCTGCTCCACGAACATAAATTTCTGGATCGGGTTTTCCGTGTGTCAAAGTAGCTGGATCAACTTTTCCGTCAAAATATTTGGCCAAATCTAATTTTTTCAAGACAATTGGTGAATTTTTTGAAGAAGAAGCTAAAGAAATTAAATAATGATGATCTGATAATTCTTCAATAAATTCTTTCATTCCTGGCAAAATATCATCTTGGCTCAAAGAGTCCAACAGCCCTAAATAATTATCATTCTTTTTGGCAGCTAATTTTTCTTTTTCATCTTCCGTGTAATCATTTTCTTTGCCGCCAGCTTTAAGGATCAAATTCAAAGAATCCATTCTAGCTACACCCTTTAGCTGGTTGGCTAAATCTTCTGTCCAAGTAACGCCTAATTCATCGGCCAATTGATGCCAAGCTTTACCATGGTAAAGTGACGTATTAGCAATTACACCATCTAAATCGAAAATAAAACCTTTAATTTGTTCAAATTTAACCATACTATTCTCCTTTGATAAAAAAGTGCCTGAATAAAATTATCCAGACACCTTTATTTTCACAATTATTTAAGCATTTGTGGCTTACCGTAAACTTGAATCTGTAATGGTTCTCCAGAAATCAATTTGAATTGTGGTCCATCGCTTGAGACAGAAACTTCAATTACACGATTTCTAAAGACTTGTCTAAATGAATAACTATTCCATTTCTTAGGCAAGAATGGCTTATAACTAAGCGTACCATCATCAGCTACACGCATACCAGCAAACCCTTGAACCATTGCTAGCCAGCCACCGGTCATTGAAGTAATGTGCAAACCATCTGCGGTGTCATTATTATAATTGTCTAAGTCTAGTCTAGCGGTCCTCTCATATAATGCAACCGCTTTCTCTTCGTAGTGAAGATCAGCTGCTAAAACTGAATGGATTGCAGGTGAAAGACTTGACTCGTGAACTGTCATAGGTTCATAGAAGTCAAAGTTACGCTTCTTTTCACGTTCACTGAATTCGTCGATGAAGTCCCAAATTCCTTGAAGAACATCACCTTGTTTGATATATGGTGAACGTAAAATCTTATCCCATGACCAGTGCTGGTTGATTGGCAATTGATCTTTTGGAATAGTTGAAACAGGGTCATGATTTTTATTCAAGTATCCGTCGTGTTGAACAAAGATACCCAAATCCTCATCATATGGCAAGTACATCTTATCAATGATATCTTGCCACTGATCCATTTCAGCTTTGGAAACGGCTAGCTTATCAAATTGTTCTTTTGAAACTTCACCGAGAATTTGTAACGTATACTTCAAAGTCCACTTAGCTAAGAAGTTCGTATACCAGTTATTATCAACATTATTCTCATATTCATCTGGTCCGGTAACGCCGAAAATCATATAACGGTCATGACGCTTACTATAGTCAACCCGATCAGCCCAGAAACGAGAAATTTCAGTTAAGATCTTACTACCTTCATTGAGAACAAAGGACTTATCACCTGTATAACGAGTATAGTTGTAAATAGCAAACGCTATATCACCGTTACGGTGAATTTCTTCAAAGGTGATTTCCCATTCGTTATGGCATTCAATTCCATTGAAAGTAACCATTGGGAACAAAGCACCTTTTAATCCTTGCTCTTTGGCATTGACGTAAGCTCCGTCCAATTGGTTATAACGATACATTAGCAAGTTTCTCGAAACATCTGGTTGAGTGATACCTAAGTAAACTGGAATACAAAAGGCTTCGGTATCCCAATAAGTAGCACCACCATACTTTTCACCAGTAAAGCCCTTTGGACCAATGTTTAAACGAGAATCTTCTCCAGAATAAGTTGTCAATAAACCGAATAAATTGAAACGCATACCTTGTTGAGCATCCGTATCGCCATCAATTTTAATATCTGATTGGCTCCAACGTTGATCCCAAACATTTTTATGCTCGCTAAGCAATTGTTCATAAGAGAATTTGGTTGTTTTAGCACTGACAGCTTCTAGTGCATCTCTTAGATCATCAACTGTTTCATAATCGCGTGATGTCAAAACAACGACACGCTTTTCGATCGAACCGACTTCTTCTGGTTTCAAAGTCTTTTGGAAAGTTCTGCTTGTTTCTAAATCAGTAACCTTTTGATCAACTTCATCTAAGTCTGTCACATATTTGGCATCCATCCCCGAAGTAAATCTTGGTGTACCAAAGTCATTAGGCTTAGTCTTAGCAATCAAATAGTCTTCGTTAATTTCTAGAACTTGCCAGAAACGTTCGTCATAGTTAGCATCTTCATTTTTTACGTCAGCATCAATACTTGAGATGACCTTAACAGTCACATTTTGATCAGAAAGGTTCTCAAAAGTTACTTTTTGAACTGATAAATTCTTTTGAGCAGCACTCAAAAATCTAATGAAATTAAATTTAATCTTCTTACCATCTTTATCAACGATAAATGATCTCGATAAAGTGGCATCTTTCATATTTAAGTCGAGAGTGAAATCACTAATTGTATCTTTATTTAAATCTAATTTTGATCCATCGATCAAGAAATTCATTTTAATAAAGTTGACTGCATTAATGACCTTTCCAAAATACTTAGGATAGCCATTCTTCCACCAACCGACACGTGTTTTATCAGGGAACCAAACCCCTGCTAAGTAAATTCCCGGAAGACTATCCCCTGAATAATCTTCTTCGAAATTACCTCTCATCCCCATGTATCCGTTACCTAAACTCGTAATACTTTCTTGGAGTCTTTTATTATCTTTATCTAAATTGTGGGTTAAAACATTCCAAGGACTAACTTCAAAAATCCTTTGCATTTTGACACCTCCTATAAAAAAAGGTAATTAGGTAAACACCTAATTACCTTTTATAATCCTTAAAGAATTGTTTCTTCTGTATCTTTGTCAAAGTAATGTGCTTTTGTCATTTCAAAAGCCATTTGAACGTTATCGCCAGGTTCTCTATGATCACGTGCATCAACTTTTGCAATAAAGTCAGTTCCACCGAGATTAGAGTAAAGGATTGATTCAGCACCTAGCAATTCGGAAACTTGAATCTTAGCATTAATTATGGCATCAGGGAAAGCTTGAATTGCAACTTCTTCGGCATGAATGTCTTCTGGACGAATACCAAATATGACATCCTTACCAACATAACCTTTTTGTTCGAGCACTTTGTATTGACCTTCAGGGATGGCAATGTTGATACCACCGTCATTGACAATCTTGCCATCTTCAATCTTAACATCGAAGAAATTAGTAGCCGGAGAACCAATGAACCCAGCAACGAATTTGTTTTCTGGTTTGCTGTACAACTCGGCAGGAGTACCAACTTGTTGAATCATACCGTCATTCATGATAACGATACGATCAGCCATAGTCATAGCTTCGACTTGGTCGTGAGTAACATAGATAAAGTTACGTCCCAAACGTTGATGCAATTGAGCAATTTCAGTACGCATCTGAACTCTCAATTTAGCATCCAAGTTTGACAATGGTTCATCAAGTAAGAACAAGTTTGCATCACGGACAATGGCACGACCTAAAGCAACACGTTGTCTTTGACCACCTGATAGAGCGGCTGGCTTACGTTTCAAATATGGTGTCAATCCTAAGATTTTAGCGGCATTATCAACCCGTTTCTTAGTATCTTCCTTATCGTTTTTACGAATATTTAAACCAAAAGCCATATTATCAAAGACTGTCATATGTGGATACAAGGCATAGTTTTGGAAAACCATCGCGATATCACGATCTTTTGGTTGAACCTTATTCATGACCTTGCCATCCATCTTAAAGTCACCTTTAGTAATATCCTCTAGTCCCGCTATCATACGTAATGTGGTGGATTTACCACATCCGGAAGGTCCAACGAAGACAATAAATTCACCATCTTTAATGTCTAGGTTGAAATCACTAACTGAATAGTCAGTATTACCTTGATAGCGTTTGTAAATGTGATCCAAATTAATTTTTACCATTTTTAACGCTCCTTTTATTTTTTGACTTCCAGTTAACTAATAAGTTTAATCTTACTAATCAATCTAGATGTGTCCTCCACACCCAAAGTCAATCCTTTTTGGCTACTTGACCACCTAATAATCTGTATGAGACATACGTTGCAAGCGAGACACTGCAGATCACACTCAAGAAGGCCAATTGCAAAACGAAATTCAACAATATCAAGATTAAAAATACTATTACTGAGATTATAATTGGTAGAGGCTTTTCAACGAATAAAGTTAAAATACTTTCAAACTCATTTGTTGCCAGTTGGAAACTAACAGCGACTAAAGCCATGAAATAAACAAATGTTAAAATCATCACTGCTACGTGCCACTGCGTATTTCCCATTGCAACTTTATTTAATAAAATGAACAAACTTGCAACGAAACCTAAACCAAAATTGAGAAGATAGTTTTTCTGAAAATCAAACCATTTTTTAAAAAAATATTTAAAAAAACTCACACTACCGTTTAGTTGCCATTCTTGAACAGCTGCATAACTAGCAACCAATCCAGGAATTGTAAAAACTGATAACATCAACCATACGATAACTAACAACATCGTATAAGTAGCTGAAAACTTCAAACTGAACAAGATGATTGCAGTCAATATCACTGGAAAATTGATAATAAAGAATGAGAAGTTAATGGTAAATAATGACCAAAGCCAGTTACCACTCGCCATTAATCTTTGTCCATTTTTCGATTTTAGATTGATCACAATAATCTGTCCTTTCTTTAATTACTTAACAGCACCATCGGTAACACCTTTGATGATCCATTTTTGTGCGAATAGATAAAATAGGATAACCGGAATGATGGAAATAGTGATACCAGCTAAGGCTAAGTGCCATTGCTTTGTGTATTCACCGAAGAAATTAAACATTTGAAGTGGAATTGTGTATTGCGCTTGTGGCAATACTAGTGATGGCAATAGATAATCGTTCCAGATAGCAATGATATTCAAGATTGCTACGGTAACTGTGATAGGACTGAGCATTGGGAAGATAACTTTAGTAAAGATCTGCCAACGACTTGCCCCTTCTAGTTCAGCTGATTCATCCATTGCGATAGGAATACTTGATAATGTACCTTGATACAAGAAGACTGACAAACTGCAGTCAAAACCTAGATACATGATGACAAGTCCCCACATGTTTAGAAAATGTACAGCACCGAAGTTAGCTGTCAAAGGAATCATAACGGATTGGAAAGGAATCAACATAGCGGAAATAAATAGTAACAACAATCCACTACTCAATTTACTATGATTTCTTTGAAGTGCATATGCAGCCATTGATGAAGCTAAAATAATGACTAACACACTGCAAATTGTAATAATCAATGAATTCGTCAATGAAGCGATAAAGTGCAACGCTTGAAACGAATTAACATAGTTATCAGTTGTACTTGGATGTGGTAATGACAAAACTGATGCAAAGATACCTTTTGGTGTCTTAAATGAATTTGATACGATCAAATAAAATGGGAACAACCATAAGATACCTAACAAGAGCCCGACAATTCCAATAATGGTTCTACCTTTTGTTTTCAATGGAGATCAGCCTCCCTCTTACGGTTATAAGCAACTTGCAATAGTGAAATAGCAGCAACAATTACGAAGAATACAATAGCTTTTGCTTCTGACAAGGAGAAGTTAGCTGAGTTATAAGCGGTGTTAACAATATCCATCGCTAACATTTGTGTTGAATTGTAAGGACCACCATTTGTCAATGACAAGTTTTGATCATAAATCTTAAAACCATTTGATAAAGTTAAAAACATGCAAACTGTGAATGCAGGAGCAATCATTGGGAACGTGATCTTTGTGAAACGTTGCCATGCTGAAGCTCCGTCAATCTTTGCAGCTTCAATGATTTCATTAGGGATATTTTGTAGATAAGCAATATAAATGATCATGATATAACCACTCATTTGCCAAACTGTAACAATAACTAGTCCCCAGAAACCAGTTGTTTCATTTGTTAGCCAATTCAATAGCCAATGCATATGCAAGGCATTACCTAAAGCTTGAAAACCTTGAGTAAAAATGAATTGCCAGATGAAACCTAAAATCAAACCACCAATCATATTTGGCATAAAGAAAACGGTACGTAAGAAATTATTTCCCTTGAATTTTTGTGTTACTAATAATGCTAAGCCCAAGCCTATTACGTTCAGCATAATGACAGTGACAATTACAAACCCCACTGTAAACCAAAAGGCGTTAATAAACGCCTTATCGTGGAACAATGTTATGTAATTTTGAAATCCTACCATCTTGGTAAAAGTTAAACCGTCCCAATCAGTAAATGAGTAAAACAATCCTTCAATTACCGGAATAAATACTACCAAAGCTAACGCAATGAGGGTTGGTGTTAAAAATAGCCAAAACGAAAGACTTCTATTTTTCATATTCATTGCCCTCTTTTGTTACTTTTAGTTATTAGATGATTTTTGTTGTTTTGCCCAACCATCTTTCATATTTTGAACTGTCTTATCCCAGCTTTGTTTGCCTGATAAGTACTTTTGTAGATTTGGTTGTGCAACGTCTGGATCCCATGAAGTACCAGTGTATCCTGGGAATGCCCAGCCTGTTGTCTTGTGATTTTGTGAGTATTCAAAGACTGCTGATGTCAATGGATCGCTCATCTTGAAGTTACTGTAACCTTTGTATGCAGGTACGAAGTGTAACTTGTTTACAACTTGTTTCTTACCTTCTTTAGATGTGTACATCCAGTCTAAGAAGTCTTTAGCAGCTTTTTGTTCTTGTGTTGATTTCTTGCTATTAACTGCCCAGTATAGTGAAGTACCAACAGGCATCTTGACTTCTTCACCAGGTACAGGAATAGGAATCATACCAACGTCATTCTTAGCAAAGTCTTTATCGATACCTTCGATTGTAGGATAGATCCAGTCACCTTGTTGAATCATAGCAACTTTACCTTGTGAGAAGTATTGGTTAACTTGTGCTGAGTAATCTAGTTGCATGATTGGTTGGATAGAATAAGTCTTTTCAAGATCAATCATAGTCTTCATATCATTAGCCTTTGTGAATGGCATCTTCTTTGATTTGTAAAGTTTCAAAGCGTTACCATTGAAGTCTTGACCAATGTATAGGTTAGCTAAGTGATCTGAGAATACCCAAGCTTCTTTACCAGGTGTAGCAAAGACGCCTTTGATACCTAATTCACTCTTTTGCGCATCAATTTGTTTGATAGCTGCTTCAAGTTTATCCATAGTTGTCAAACTGTTTGGATCAATGCCAGCCTTTTGGAAGACTTGCTTGTTATAAACCAAACCATAACCTTCAACGTTGAATGGAAGTCCAACGGTCTTGCCGCCAGTCTTAACAGCGCTCAAAGTACCAGGTTGTGCAGCTTTTGCTGCCTTTGTGTCTGACAAATCTGCTTCATGTGCCTTGAATTGTTGCACATCAGCTGGACCAGCCAAACTGAAGATTGTTGGTGCATTACCAGATGAAATTCTGGTCTTTAGAACTGGATCATATTGAGTACCACCACCGATTGATGTAACTTCAATCTTTACATGTGGATGTGACTTTTCATAATCCTTAGCAATTTGTTTGAATTGCTTGTTGTTCTCAACCTTTCCTTGAAGAATTGTAATCTTAACATCCTTACCTGAGGATGAATTACCACAAGCTGCCAGCATAAACGCTGCACTAGCGGCCAGAGCAACAACTGCTATACGCTTTCCAAAGCGTTTCCAGAAGTTCTTCTTCATTACCAAAGCCCCCTATAAAAATATTATTTCCTTACTACAGTTTCCATTATGTTTCTAAAAAGGTTTCTTTGCAACCGCTTTCTCGATGTTACCGATAACAGGTTTGTAACACGATTGAAATTTAAGGCATTCAAAAAGCAGTCAATTATTAATCTAATCGACTGCTTTTTTGTTATTCGTTATTTTTACCTTGAATGATAATTGGATCATAGTCTAACATCACGATTCCATCCTTAACTTTGATCAAGGAATTGTCAATCATGTTAGTGTAACTGTCGCTTGCCAAAGCTACAGGAACCTCTCCTGGCATCCCTTTAAGAGTGAAGATACCAATTCTGATAATGTCTCCCATCTTATAAGTTACTTCAACGATATCATTTTCTAGAGCAGTAATCTTATAAGTTCCTGACACTTGAATATCACTCTGACTCATCTGATGCATCTTGAAAATCAAAGAACTGAGGTTCATCTTCTTATCATCCCAGTCCAATTTATCTTTATCAAAAAGACTTGGTGTGTGTTTAAATCCATACTCTTGACCAGCATAAACTAAAGTTGAACCTTTCTGAAATTCTGAAAAGGCTGTCCAATTATAGACATCATTTTCATTGATAAAGAGACTATGAGCTCTTTCTTGATCATGATTCTCCAAAGCTCTCATCTTAATATAATTTGAAGGATAAATTACTCCTTGAGTATTCAAAGCTTCAACATACTTCTTTAAAGGCAAGTCACCCTTAACATATTTACGGAAAGTCTGGTCAATATCATAATCGTAAGTCATGTCAAAGGCACTGTATAATTCTGCATCCGAAGAAACGTGATACCCTTTGGCATTCAATGTCTTAATATAATCAGGACCAGTAGATTCAGCTAACCAAATGGTCTTAGGGTTAACCTTAGCAACTTCTTTGCGGGCTTCCTTCCAGAATTCGATTGGTACTTGTGGAGCAACATCGCATCTGAAACCATCAACGATTTTGGCATAACGTTTAAGAGTTTCGATTTGATAATTCCACAAAGCCTTGTGAGAATAATCTAATTCAGCTACATCTGTCCAGTCTTCATTCTTATTGTACAAATTACCTTCATGGTCATGTAAGAACCATTCTGGATGTACTTGTAATAATACTGAATCACGAGAAGTATGATTGTAAACAATATCCAACATAACTTTCATACCACGATCATGGATAGATTTTACTAACTCTAGAAAATCTTGCCATGTTCCTAGTTTTGGATCGATAGCACGGTAGTCCTTGATTGAATAAGGTGAACCGAGCTTACCTTTGCGGTCTTTTTTACCAATTGGAAAAATAGGCATCAACCAAATGCAATCAGTACCCAAACTCTTAATTCGATCCAAGTCCGGTTCAATTGCTTTTAAAGTACCTTTTTTAGTATGATTTCTTACAAAAATGCAATAAATTTGCATCTTTCTTAATTTAACATCTGTTTGACTTGCCATTAATTACACACCCCTCTAATTAGATTCAAAAGCACAACAACCCCATGCACCTAGTTTGACGATTCCATCCTTAACCTCACTAGATTCGTTAGCTAACACTTTTTCCCAAACACCTTCTGGCAAAGTAAAGTTGACTTTCTTATCAGAAAAATTAGCTACAACTAAACCTTGATTATCAGCTGTCTTTCGTTGATAAGCATAAATATTTGGGGCAGTAATTAGTAAACAATAATCGCCACTAGTAAAACAGTCATGCTTTTTTATTTTTAAAAGTTCTCTATAAAAATTCATAATACTATTGGGATCAGCAATCTCTTGATCGACACAATTGGAATCAACTTTGGCCCAATTCCAAGGTCTTTCTTCAGAAAAGCCTCGATACTTCGTTGAATTCCACTGCATTGGACCTCGAGCTGTCATCTCATCTTGATTATTCAACAGTCGTAAAATCTGGTCATCAGTAAACGACTTGTGGCGCAAATTATTAATCAGATCTACTGCTCTTTGATCAGTGAAATCTGCAACCTTTTGATACTTCAATCCGTGCATACCGATTTCTTCACCATAGTAAATTACTGGTATTCCACGTTGTAAAAATAGCATTGTTGCTAATAATTTGGTAATTTTATCATCATGCACTGGCAAGTTCAGTCGATCCAAAACTCGACTAATATCATGATTGCCCCATGTTAAAGTTGGCAAACTGACATGATCCAAAATACTTTCCCAAGTTACATAAGTTTTTTTCAAACTATCAAGCGATAACTTTCGATCTTGGAAAAACTTAGGTATATCCGGATTACTATCATCATAAACTTCACCATAATTATCTGAATTAACGACCACATCACAAACGTGCTCATCTGGTCGTGTGTATTCAGCAGCATCACGAGCCTGGGCAGATGACGCTTCACCAAACAAGAATACATCTGGCTTAATTTTTTTGATTTCTCTAACAAAACCTGACATATAGTCTTTTACTGCGGGCAACTTAGCATAGAATTGGTCATCAATTGGAAATTTAGTACTACTATCCAACGAGTTCTGTTCAAAATTTGCCTTAGCGATATGAATGAAGGCATCCAAACGAAATCCGTCAACGCCCTTTTCGAGCCAAAACTTAGCAATATCAGCGATTGACTTTTGAACCTCTGGATTTTTCCAATTCAAATCAGGCATTTTTTTATCGAAAAGATGAAAATAATACTCGTTTGGATTGGTTGGATTCTTCTCCCAAACGCTACCACCAAAGAATGATCCCCAATTGTTGGGCTCATGTCCGTCAACAGCTGGATGCCAAATATAGTAATCTCGAAAAATACTATGTGGATTATTTAAAGCATCTTGAAACCATGGATGTTGGTCGGACGTATGGTTGATTGGCAAATCTAAAATAATATGAAGTCCCAATTCATGAGCCTTAGTCATCATTTCCGAAAAATCACTTGTATCCCCCAAAATTGGATCGATGGCAAAATAATTAGAAACATCATAACCATTATCAATCTGTGGTGAGACAAAAATTGGATTCAACCAAATGGTATTAAATCCCATATCTTTAATGTAACCTAAATGTTTGATAATCCCCTGTATGTCACCAATACCATCATCATTAGTATCTTGAAAACTCTTAGGATAGATTTGATAAATTATTGCTTGATCATACCAATTCATGATAGTTGCCCCTTTCGTGTAAACCCTTACACCTCAGTATAAAAAAGTAAGCCTCGCCTAAGCAAGACTATCTGAAATGTTATCGGTAACAGGTTAATCCCTAAGAGTACCGCCAAAACTAATCTTGGGTTCAAAGACTAAAGCTCCTTGGCTTTCTTTAGTTTCAATTTTATCTAGTAAGTTCTCACCACAAGCACTCCCCATTTCAATTATCGATTGTTTAATCGTCGTAATTTTTGGCGAAGCCACTTGATTCAAAAAGACACCATCAAAACCAGTTACGCCAAAATCCTCTGGAACTTTGCCACCAGAACGTACGATTCCCCGTAGAATACCAATGGCCAAACGATCTGAGGCACATAAAAAGGCAGTGTTGGGTTTGATTTTCTTCCAATTAGATTCGATAAATTCTTCTGCCAAATGGCTATGGTTATCGAATCGATGCAATTCTGGAAGCATCCGACGCTCTTGGACTTGTTGTAAATAACCAGCTTCTCGAGAATATTCAAATGATTCCTTACTGTCGATTCCAATATAAACTAGTTTCTCATAGCCTTTTTGCAAAGCTAACTCTGCTAATTTATAAAGACCAGCCTTATTGTTAGTATCCACAAAATCAAATCCATAACGATTTTCACCAAAAATAATGACCGGCTTTTTTAAATTCTTGATCCAGTCAACGTCTTGTTGACGCATCCCAGTGATAATATAACCGTCACAATTACCAATGTCAAAGTTCTTGCGAGTAACCAATTGCAATGAATACTGGTGTAAATCTAAAGTTTTAGCTATACCAATCATTAAATTCATGTAGTACGGTTCAGTTGTATCGATATCTTCCAAAATACATAGCTTGATAATTCTTGTACTTTTATCCACCAACGCTTTAGCAATCATATTTGGATGATAATCCAATTCACGCATGGCTTCATAAACTAACGCCTTCAATTCATCGGTAACTTTGTCTGGATGATTGATAACTCGAGACACAGTCATCTTTGAAACGTTGGCTTTCTTTGCAACATCAACTAAAGTAGTCATGCTCTTCCCCTCCATATACCACAATTTTATTATACCAATTTAAAGCCTTTGCAGTCTTTTTTTTATAAAATTATCAACATTTTTAAATTATTTTTATATTGGTACATCTTTTTTATTTACAACAATTATATTAAACAACTTGTTTGAACATCTTCGGTTCATGTGCAAAAATTTAGTTGGATAAACTATTAACGAGATGATGCATATGATTATTTACTTGATTGCAATTACTATCTTTATTATCCAATGCGCAATTATGTATTTTATTTATTTCAAAGATCACAAGCTATTTAAATCAGAAATGGCAGCCGCCTATCATGTAAATAATAATCTAGATCAATTCTTTTATTTCTTACTTGTACCTTGTTTAAATGAAGAAAAAGTTATCCAAAATACTTTACAAAATTTGCTAAACTTAGCTGGTCAAAAAGAAATCATTGTCATTGATGATGATTCAGATGATCAAACCGTTCAAAAAATTAAAGCAATGTCAGGACCTATTAGTACAGTGGAAAGAAAATTACCCAACGCTAGAACTGGTAAAGGTGATTCTTTGAACAATGCGATGTCTTTAGTACACAAAATAATTAAACAAAGACATCTTGATCCGAAAAAATGTATTGTTGGTGTCATCGACGCCGATGGAATTTTAAGTGCTAATTGTATTTACAAATTAAACAATGCCTTTGAAGATGAAAACGTCGATGCTGTTCAATTAAGAGTCAAAATGAAACAACCGACGACCGTTTTACAAACTTTTCAAGATATCGAATTTTACACGATCAATCACTTGATTCAACTGATCCGTGGCAAAATGCATGCGGTCGCTCTCTGTGGCAACGGACAATTTTTCAGATATAAAACCGTTACCCAAAGAATGGGAATTCAACCTTGGGGCAATGCCTTACTGGAAGATTTCGAACTTACTTTGAAATTCGAATTAAATGGTTTGAGAATCAAATATTTAGACGATGCTTATGTTGACCAAGAAGCCTTATTAAATTTTAAGGCTTTAGTCAGACAAAGATCACGTTGGGCTCAAGGCGGATTAGATTGTTGGAAATATCTATTTCGAGTCACAAAGTCACCTATCATGTCCAATGCACAAAAATTTGATACTTATTTCTTTTTAACTCAACCATTATTAAATGTCTTAGCTGATTTCAGTATTATTTATTTGACGATAAAGTACGTCATTTATGCGATTGGAAATCCAAGTTTCTTCGTTATTTCCCTATTCTTCTTAATCATAATCGGTTCAATTTTTGGAATGATCTTCACTTTGATTTATCTTCACGAGCTGAGGATAACTCAAAAAGCTGATATTGCTATTGAAGAAAGTGACATGTTGAATTTGGATATGAAAATTGGCAAATTTTTATTGACTGTTGGTTTGTTATCTTATATCTATGTTGTTTTATTTTTGAGTCTGATGAAGTCTATTTATTCTAAAATCCGTGGCAACACTCACTGGGTTAAAACTAAACGCAACTAAAAAATAAGCCATTCCCAATAAAAGGAATGGCCTATTTTTTTAGTTACGGAGTCAACATAACTTTCGGCTATTTTCTCAAAACATTGTTATATCAACATTTTATTAGACTTTAAAAATCTGTGACAACATACGTGACAACAAAAGACATTTTTAAGCTAATTTCTTCCTATTATGTTGTTTTTTTATCTTTCTAATTGAAGCAGCTCAATTTCATTCATTCTAACATTTAGACTTCAATCAATCCATTATCATCTTTAACAAATAGATAATAAGTAGTTCCAAAATAAAAAAAGCTCTCACCTAATATTGAGTGAGAGCTAATTGTTCTGAATCTTGATTATTATTTACTTTATGCATTAGTGTATACATTAATTCTATCTAGCCTTTAAAACCAGATCCAGAAGTGTACTCGAACGGAATGTATTCATCCGTAGCTATTCTAGCCATCGGAATGCCGTTAATAATCTTGAATCCATCAATTTTAAAAGATTTGGTAGTGCTGACAGACGCATTCTGTACACGCTTTCCATTCTTATTGAAGACCGGTGCCGGTGAATCATCAATATATTTAACTATGATTAAATCTTTAAATGTCGTTTTTGAAATTGGAACAAAAATATCCGTAGCAATTTGGTAATGTGGTTCGTTATTTATCAATCTAATATCTGAACTCTTCCAGGTTGATCCCACCTCATACGTTTCAGGTCGTTCAATTCCTAACCTATCCACTGGATGGGTTTGTTCCGTCAGCTTGATAATATTTTCTACTTTAGGATTTTCAGGTTCAACTTTAGGTTGTGTGGTTGCTTCAGTTTTGGCTGGTTGCTTATCAAAGATTCCCCAGTCATAACTCATGTCTTGAGAACCACCGCCCCAGCTTGATGTGTACTGCCAAGCGACAATGTTACCTCTTGCTCCACAATCTGAGCTTCCATAGCTTGCCACCCAAGTCGGATGTTTATTAGCACTTAAGATACCTTGGTTAAACCAGGAAGCCATCGAATATTGAAACACGTTGGTATATCCTTGCGCTTCTAAATAGTTAATAAAGGTATCAACATAACTAGAAATTTTCGAAGTATTTAATGATGGATCCTCAACATCAACGCAAAGCGGTGTATCTTTTCCATAACCTAAATTAACAACTGACTGTTCAAAGAATTTTGCTTCGTTAATTGCATCAGTGACGCTGATTGCTAAGAAATAATGATAAAATCCAACGTTCATTCCAGCTTTAATCGCATTCCTAGTTTGAGTCAACGCCTTAGGGCTTAAATAGTTAGATCCATTAGCGCTTCCTTGAGTAGTTTTGATCAAAACGCTTTGAACACCAGAATTTACAAAATTTTGGAAGAATGCTAAATCATCTCTTTGATAGCTCGATATATCAGCAAAATATTTAGTCATATTAGTTTCTCCTTAAATTTGTTGAATTTGAATAAGTTGGTGTTTTAACTTCCGTGGGAGTATTACTGTTAGTACTCCCTTTAGATGTGTCTGTAATCAACCCAAGTGAACCACCAATCAATAGAATAGTGTTTACTATTCCCATAATTTGATTAATTTGGTCAGATGTGATTTCCCAACCAAATAAATGGCCAATTTGTTGACCAAACACTAATATCAAAGAGATTAGAGATACCCACCACGCTTTTGAGTGGACATCTAATGTTAATTTACTTTTTTTCATTTTTATCCTCCATTGATTTAAATTGAGTGCTTAATTTTTCGACTTGAGCTGTAAGGCCGTCGATTACCTTACTTTGTTTTTTAATAGTTTTACTTTGTTCAGAAATTTGAACTCGCATTTCAATAACTTGCTGCTTTAAATCGTCACGTTCGTCCATTGCCTTTTTGGTTCTTTGATACATATCTTCAGAGTATTCAGCATAGACTTTTTCATTACCACCTTGATTTTTAACGTGTTGAAGCCAAACATTGAAGAAACCACCGACAATAGCACCACCAACGGCAGATACAATAATTTTAATTAGGTCAGTCACCTGGTATCACCCCACATAGCTTCAACAGTTATTCGGATGGCGACAGCGCAAACTAATATCGTGTCCAGGTGTGGAACAAACACAGGTGCAAATAGATCATGAATCAAAAATATAATTGAATAGAAAAGCCACACAAACGAAAGCAGAAAAGTAACTATTAATCTTAGCTTCCCTTTTAATTCGTTGTTACAAACTACTACAACGAACAATCCAATAAATATCAATATCATTGAATAAATAGGCTTATTTACCTCAGAAATAATTTCAGGAGAATGTGGTGGACGATCCATGAAATTATCCGTTATGGCAAAGATGAGGCCAAGAATTAAGGTTTCTAGTCCAGTCATGAACCAAAATCTATTATGTTTTAAATATCTCAAAAGTAATCATCTTCTTTCGATACACAAAAAAGAGTAGCCGTTAGGCTACTCCTTCTTTATCACTCTTATAATCTTCGCCAGTAATTTCTTTATATTGTTTGTCATCGATATTACCGATAACTACGAAATCTCCGACATCTTTATTTTGATATCCACCAATTGAATACATAAATTTAATAAAGTCAAACATTATTTAGTACCTCCGTCATCTGTATTTGAACTTGGCTGTGCAGTAGCTAACAAAGGAGCAACTAATTTCCCAAATTGTGCTAATCCTGCAACAGCGTTATCTGCTTTTTTATCCGCACCTTGTGCTGCTGCTAAAGCGGTGCCGACATTCTTTCCTAATAATGCATCAGCTTGTGTTTTCTCTTCATCTGGTGTCATGCCTGTTGAAATATGAACTAACTTGTTGTCTGATTCCCTAATTGTCCACAAATATGATTCAGCACTAGAAAAAGTCGGATCACTATCAACTAGTACCCAACCTTTATCTTTAAATAATTTAACTTGTAATTCTGCACCTAATTCGTTAGTTGTTACTGTACCAATGATATTTCTATCATTATCTAATCTAATTGCTATTTTCATATTCTACCTCCTCTAGTTTTTGTAAGGTGTTATTTTTGTGACCAAAAGATTGTAAGCAGTCTCTCCATATGAAGACTTGTTTAAATCTTTAAAATCGCTTGGTGACGTATTAACGGCAATATTAACGGTAATCGCATTTTTTAATATTTTTATAGTATTAGCTGAATATCCTAAAAATCGAAGATATCCGGGGGATTGATAAATAAAATTTTTAATTGATAAAACTGTTGGTGTTAATTTATCAAATCCATTAAACTCAAAATTTTCTATTAATTTTGCTTTAGGTACTTTAATACTGGTTGGAATTCCAATATCTTTAAGATTATAAGAGACTTCGTTTCTATGCTTATCTACAATATTTGTATGAAGCAAAGGATCAAATGTTATTTCTAACCCATCCATAGCATTCTCGAAAAAGTCACTTGCCCCTGATAAAGCAATTTCACCACTTGCAGACCCACTAAACAAATTTACTGCGGGTGGTAACTGTGCCACTGCTAGTTGGGTTGAAAATGTAGCAATTGCATCGACAACAACATCATAATTAGCACCAGTGGCTCCAGCAGAATCACCATCATTATCATAACCGGTCACACTCTCGAAAGTCATAGTCCCATTACCATTAAAAGTTACATTTAGTTGAGGGACTTTGACATTTTTACCTGATAAACTTTCACCAATCCCGTTGATTGGAATTGATAAAGTTTTTTTAGTAGCTAGATCGGATGCTTTTATATAAATTGGATACGGTGAGGTAGTTGTAAAATATCCATTTTTAGCCAGGTTATTAGGGTCATAATTTAGCTCAATATCGGTTACAGCACCATTAGCACCTTTTGTCACGACTGTTTTTTGGAGGTGAACCAAGAATGTGGCTCCGTCTCCAGCCATATTGAACGTTGAGCCAACGTCTCGTAGTAAAGTGACTGTTTGAGAGCCTGTTTGTTCTGCTACAGTTTCATCTCTTTGATAGAGTAAGTAGCGCTCAGTAATTTCACCATCAGCAAGTGAACCAGCATAGTAGTCAGCGCCAGCGCTAGGATTATCTGGATTTTCAGGGTTATCTCCACCACCAGTACCAGAACTACCAGCAACGATATCTCTTAAATCGAGATAATTAGCATCTCCATCAGGTTTAACGATTTTATCATTACCATCTTTATCTTTAACTTTTGCACCCATAACGGCCTGTGCGACAAGTCCAGCTACTTCGGTTAATTTATTTGTTGCCATTTATTTTCCCTCCTCTTAATTAGTTGTTGCTGCAGCATCAGAATCAAGTGCAGCAGTCATAGTTTCGATTTTCTTTAAAATGTCTGGATTCTCAATCTTATCTGAAGTATCGATTTTATCGATTTGCTTTTGAATCACGCCTTGTGCAGCATCTGCTGGTAAAAAGGCATTGGTTCCATCGATTTTGTTATCTTTTAGATCTAGCGGTGCAGTTGAGTATTCGCCTTGAGCATTCTTATACTTGATACCAATTGGCATTTTGGCTACTAATAATGCAACTTTCTCTAAATCATTATTTGCCGCCATTTGAATCATCTCCACTATCAGAATCTAATGCTTTACTCATAGCATCAATTTTTTCTTCAATTTTTGGATCTAAAATCACATCATTCATATTCAAAACAATATCCCCCGTATTAATCCCAAGTTGAACATCTGAATAGAGTCCATCATGAGTTACTAAATTTGAACCTTTGATTTGTTCAGTTAATCCATCCATTCGAGTCTGAGCATCATCAACAGATTTATTCAAAGTACCAATTTTCTCTTTGTTCTCTGTCACATAGCCGTCAATTTTATCGTTGCCGGTTTTTAAATTTTCGTCTAACTCATCAGAGATTTCTTTCATTTTTTGACGAACCGAAGCCAAATTATCTGCAATGATTGCCGCATAAGCATTGAGCAAATAACTTAATTGGTGATCGGCTGAAAGCTGCATTTCTTTAATATGAAACAAAGCTCTTTGATATTCAGACACATAAAAAGCCATTGCTCTCGGATAGGACACATCATTCGCAATGACATTTAATGAAAAATCTAAAGTTGTATAAATCTTACTTCTATCAGGTGATTCAATAACAAAGTGACAATTCTTATAATAACCAGCTGTTTGAGCTATCTCTGCAGGTGGTGACCAAATAATTTGTCCAAGTTTAGCTTGAACACGATTAAAGCCTTCATCATCATATATTTCAGCTCCAGCATGGTCATTACCTTCAAATCGAATCAAACAATTCGTCATGTCCACAGGGCCGTTTTTAGTCAAAAATAGTATTGGTGATTTAAGCATCCCTGATTGGCCTTGACGGATACTGATTTCTTGAAAGATTCGTTTATTGGTTAGTGTATCAACCACACCTTGAGGCAGATTATGAATATGTTCATCGTCTGTATCTTCGTGTGGAAGATAGAATGTCTTAGAACCATCTAGGTAGAAAATCATTGGTTGTTCTAGTGGAATGTCAGTTTTTAGAGTACTGTATTGACTTCCAACAGGAATATGTAATTCAGGGATATTGGTTTCCTGATTAGTTGGATCCGTATTAACTGTATCTGCCATCTAATCTTTCTCCTTTTCTAAATTTTGTTTAAGTGAATCAATCTTATCCTCGATATTTGCATCTTGAATTTCATCGTTAATATCTACTTGTTTATCTCCTGTGTATGAAGGTGGAAATACACTATTAAGACTGCTGCTATCTGGCTTGTATTCAACAGCATTGTTCAGGTTGTTGATTTGTTGTTGAAGATACTTCAATTTCCCATCTACTTCAGACTTAGAATAATATCTTTCATCGATTAATTTAGAAATTGACTGAGTTAATTCAGATAATTGTTCATCAGTTAATTGTTTGAAAAATTTAATAATTGAATTTTCGTTATCAGATTGAATTGCCTGATTCTTTAGCAATAAATTAATTGCCTTTTCGACTGTCTCAATGTTGTAGCTGTTTGAATGAAACATCGAAGGCCCTACTAATTCTTGAGTTAGTCGGTCTAAATGAACTTGATTGCCGTCAAATCCGGTAATGTTTTGTAGATTTGGAAATTTCAATACTTGCTTCAAATCAATCAATTTGTAATGCTTTACTACTGTTCTACCAGCTTGATCATTACCAATAACTTCAGTAATTTGATTATTAGCCTGATCGATGTAAGTAGTGCCAGTCTTAGATGTTGGCGTTATTTGATTGTTAGGCAGTCTACCATACTCAATCAATTGGACATCCTGATGTAAGTCTGGAGAATAAAATTGACTTGTTCCATCATATCCTTGCATTAACTCCCCTCCTGACTTTCTAATTTTCTTATTTTTGCTGATAATTTTTGAACTTCTTTAGTAAGAAGCTTATTATTTCTGTTTGATAATCGTATCTTGTCCGACATGTCATAATTGATATTGGTTCTGGACACTGTTGAATTATCCAGAGTCAATGTCATAGGTGAATCGTTTGTTAAAGGATTACCGCTTACACCATTCAAAGTAATCATTGTTTGAATTCCTAAAGGCTCTGCATTCAAATAGCTTGTGTCGCCTAATTTCAACGTATCATCTTGAAAACTCACGTTGATTGTTAGTTCAACAATTGGCTCCGTCTGCATAACTGAATCAGCATATTTTTTCATCGCAGCTGCATCTTTAATTTGGTCATTAGTAATATCTTCACCGATTATCAAACCGTGTTTAGCACTAGATTTAGCGTTGTAGTAAAAAAACGGCTCGAAGTAGTATTTAACTTCGTCTGTTTCTGTCTTAGCTGTGTCATCCGTTGCAGTTTCTACTGCAGTCGGTTCAACATCAGTATCACCATCGAAATTGATATCATCGGCACATACCCATTCATTTGTAGCAACCTGGTACCAAGTTTTCCCACCGTATCCATCTGATACGGTTCCATTGATTTTCCACTGTGTACCATTGTCCAAAACTCTACCAGTAATCTCATGTTGTCCGGAATATGGGGAATCATATATCTTAGCTGAGGTTGGTGCTGTGGTAGTTTCATCATCCCCACTGCCAGTTGTTATGTCAGCGGCTTTGATAGTACCTTGACCCCAAGTTTGCTCAACAATATGGCTTTCTGGTTTGATATCGTCAGACTTATTAAAAGGCATATATTTCGAATTGATCCATGCATTAATTCCAACCCGATACCAAATTACGCCATCAATAGAAACCTGTTCATCAACTGCCCATTTAGAGCCGTTTGGCAGTTTTTGACCTGTTAAAGAGCTATTTCCAACTGGTGAACTATAAACGGGAGCACCGCCATCTTCCATCGTTGAGATAGTCCCTCTGGCATTACCGGTTGAGGTAGCTGCTGAAGTACTTCCACCACCGCTAGTAGTACCCGTGGAATCAGATGATGCACCACCATCAGCGGTAGTGTTATGTTCATCATCAACCGTAGCACCGTAAAGCATGGCACCATTAACAATTGAAGTAGAATCAACAGATAATTCGATGTCATTCGTGTTATGCGACCAAATATATTGTTTATTATTAATATTCTTATAACTATTGCTATCAAAAATCATGACTGTTTTACCGTCCGGATACCACTTGGCACCATAAGAATCGACAGCCTTCTGAACTGCATCAAGTCCGGAACAATTACCCCAATCGGTGATATCAACATTGTTGAAGTTACCATTGATTTGATAGGTAAAACCGTTTGTATTGTACTGACTACCAAAGATAAAACTCAGCATTGAATCAATAGAATAGCTTTGACTTCCCTTATTGACCTTGAATTGTCTGAAATTCTGAATATTGAAGATCTCATGTGTGGCAGTGACATCTTTAGTAACAAGGTCATCAATGTATTTAGGTACACTCTGCTTGATTTGATAGCGTTGGCCATCAAATACGATATACGTATCATTTTCCAACATATCGAAAGACACGCCGTCATGATCATTAAGATAGGCAGTGAAAGACACTTGAAAACTAGAACTCACTTGCCAATCGACTTGAAAAGAATCTTCATTTAGACACGTCAACCATTCTTCTTTCTGGCCATCAAATGATTGAATGTAAATTTTGTGTCCGTTAAAAGCCATTAGAAATAAATGAAGTAAAACTCAAAAGAGATATCTGAATTTGATAGGCCAGAAATTTCAAACTCGTTATCGCCTTTTGCAAGTGAAATTGTTCCATGATTGCTGTTAATCCCATCGGGTTGGCCATTAATATATGGATTAACACCATTAAGAATCAATTCATCATTTGTACTTAAAACTCGATTATAGGTAAATACTTCTCCTGTAGTCTTATTGGTAAGGGTTGGCGAACCAACGCCTGTAATGTGAATTTTTAGTACGTGATCTTGCCCTAATGGGTCAATTCTCACAGAACTAGGATTATAAATAGAAAACTTCTTTTCTTTGGACTCGAAGGAAATATCTTTATTAGGTATTCCCATGCCAAATGAAAAGAAGTTTTTATTTTTAAATATTTCTAGTGACGTTCCAACACTCTCACGCATTCCAGTGTAATTATTAAATGTAATAATCAAGCTGGCTTGATGTTCATTGAAATACGTTGGAGCAAATACTTTAGTTTTAACCCGATATTTGAAAGTCGGTTCGTTTCCGAATACAATCCAAAAGCCACTGCGAGTCATAAAGAAATTATGCAATTCAGAATATAACATTCTGAATTCTGTTTCATTTTCTCCATCTACCATCCAGGTAGAATTGATATCTCTACTATCAAAATTAGATGATGTTAAATGTTGACCATCTCTAGTATTAATTTTCTGGAAGTTATCAATAGGATTTGCTTGAGCAACATCCCAATCATAGCAATGAACCCCAAACAAATCTTGAACGTCATAATATGATTTCCAATTGACACCGTCACTACTAATGGCCACTTCAATTGGATCTTCAGGTAAAGATGATAGACTATCTCGCCCATGGCTGAATCCGTATGCATGTGGCTTTGGATTAGTCAATTCATCCTTAAATACTTGATTTGTCATTATTGTCTCATCCCTCTCTGATAAGCATAAATATCAGTGTCACGTCTGTTTTGTTGATTTAAGTTGCTTGAAGTTCTTGCAATATTGACTTCTGGTTGGAAGTCCTTTCCATTGATTGAACCAAGCAAATTGATAACACTATCCAGCTTTCTACCAATGTCTGAAGAAATATTACTTGTTATGTTTGATGACATTCTAAATTCTGGATGGAAGTCTGCCATTCTACCAATCAAATCGCCAAGAAGTGGAATGGCGGAAGGTTTAGATGGATTAATAGCAAACTCATCACCATCTTCACCGATAATGGCACTTGTAGCATTAAATACATGACCACCGTTGGCCATTAATCTTGGACCACTAGGTCCTGAAGCTTGCCCACGCCATTCGCCATATTTTCCGTTATATCCCATACCCATATTGCTGCGCCAAGTTGCATCATTAAATAACGCAATCAATTGATCAAAGGCACTGTGAATATTGGTATGTCCTGGCATTGCATAATGCATAAATGTTGGCTCAATATATTGCAAAATACCAGTAGATGGGTGTCCGGCCTTGGCATTACTATCCCAATTATTTGTGATATTAGGATCACCACCGGACTCATTAGCAATAATTCTTTCAATCATATCGACATTAAAATCAGTAATTGATTGATGCATATAAGCAGCAGCAGCTTTAATCATTGGACCATATGCAGTGGCTGGCATTTTACCAGAAACTGTGACTGATTGAAGTTGTTTCTTAAAACTTTCAGCCAAGCTCTTAACCCTATCGGCGACAGCTTTAACAATTCCATGACCAGTAGCAGGTCCCATTTTGCTTGAAAATTCTTCTTTAGCAAATTTACCATTTGTGACTGATTCGAATGCCTTAGATAAATTCCCAACAGGGTCTTTAATAAAGTCCTTAGCAAATTTAATACCTTTTTCGATATCTCCACCAATTTCTTTCATCTTAGAAGATACCCAAGAGCCTACGCCACTAGCCGCATCAGATATTCCGCTTTTGGCCATATCAAAGAAGTTAGATAAACTATCTCCAATACCATTTTCGTAGTGAGGAATTAAACCAGTTTCGACATATGGTCTTGCTGCTTGAGCAGGTAAAACTGATGAACCTTGTGGCAATGGCAATACAACATTTCTTTGTTGAGGCGAGAACATATGTCCATTTGGTAATTTAACAATTTCACGATAAACACTTGAGTGAGCATCATTAATCTTTGCTAATCCACCTCTATGGTAATTAGATCCAGTTTCAAGAGTCTTGATTTTTCCTAAGCTCTTTCCACCGAACATCTTGATAACACCGTTGATAGCTCCAATACCTGAATTAACGATTCCAATGATTCCATTCCAGGCATTTTTAGCAATATCCTTTAATCCATCAAAAATATTTTTGAATGTGTCAGATATTCCTTTCCAGACTGAGTGCCAAGCTGATTTGAAGTTAGAACTAAAGTCAGACCACCATGATTTCATACCACTTGAAAAATTGCTATACCATTTAGATAATCCACTAAACTTTTTGCTAAAGTAAGAACCTACGCCAGACCAAATTGAGTTCCAAGATTTTGAAAATCCAGAGCTAAATCCTGACCACCAGTCGTTCATGCCAGAACTCCAAGAACCTGCATTCTTTTGAGCTTCATTGAATTTCTCTTTTAAATCCTTAGCCCATTTAGACTTTTTGACTGACTTAGACATGTTAGACATCTGTTTGCCAACATCATCTGATGATTTCTGAATAGACTTAGACATGTCTGACATAGTATTAGACATATCCTTGGAGAATTTCTTCATATCTATAGCTTTAGAAATTTTCTTCCAAGATTTTTGCCAGTTTTTAGCTATTGGATTAAAGATTTTACCGAGCCATTTTGTTAACCCATTCCAATCTTTCTTAATTGATTTAACCAATGAAGAAATCGATTTTTTAATTGGCTTAACAAGTGGTTTAGTTATCTTTACACCAATACCGACAGGAAAAGCTAACGCATAAAGCGCTAACTTGCCAAAGCCTTTCATTCCTTTAACGATGCCTTTAGAGATGCCACCGCCAATTTTTCCAGCTTTTTTATTAAAGGATTTGAAGCCCTTTTGAACATTCTTTATTGCATTAGATGCCCACTTTCGGAAATCTTTACCGACTTTGGTATCCTTTAAAATAAAGGCACCAATACCTAAAAACGGGTTGGCCAAAGTAAGAAGTATTTCTTTTTTATGCTTACCCATCCAAGTAGCGATACCCTTTGTCCAATTAACAACAGCATCGCCAGCTTTTCTTGAATAATAGCCAGCCTTCTGGATAATTCCCTTTGGTGGTTTTGCACCACGGCCTTTTTTATTCCATCCGTCAGTGAAGTTTTTAGCAGCTTTACCACCGAGCTTTCCAAGCATACGACCTAATGTAGCACCGATAGCTTCACCAGCTGGACCACCAAGCATGAAACCTATTCCACCACCGATTGCTCCACCGGCAGCTTTACCAAATCCTTCAAATTTTTTCTCTGGATTCTTGGCTTTTAATGCACCGACTACATCCATAGTAGCAACACCAGCAACAGCGGCAGTCGTTACCCCTGTACCAATCTTTGCGCCTTTTGTCATATTACCGGCACTAACTTTTGAGAATTTACCGCCTTGAGTCACTTTACCTAATAAATCTTTTAGTCCTAATAACTGTTTCTTTGTTGCTGCAATTCCTTCAGTACCGAATCTGAATACTTTCTTTTCATTTTTACCTGAACCAACAACTTTTGTAAGAAGTCCGCCACCTTTTGACTGCATACCTGCCAATTTTAGTAGTGGATCAAATGCACCCTTGGCCATCTTGAATGTTTTCATTGCTACCAGATAACCGGCAATAGCCTTGATGACCGTTTTGTGTTTTGCAATACCCTTCAAGGCATCAGCAACTGCATGTAATGGATCACTTGCATCTTTTGAGCTGTCTTTCATCAGTCCCAAACTACTACCAATAGTGGTAATGATGGAGCCGACATCTTTCCAGATAGCATTGAGAAATACTTTTAGGATTTCATTTAGACTACCGCCAACTGTCTTCAAGTCTTTAGCATGGGCAGTTATATATCCAAAAAACACTTTGAATCCTTTATTGACCGAATCAATACCTCTATTTAAATTGGCAGCAAAGTCCTTTTGTCCATCTGTACCACCTGAGAGAGCACTCATAGCATCAGACATCCCATTAGAGATAGTTTTACCTAAGTCGCTAAATTTGTCCTTAGTGCGTTTATCTGCTACCCAATCAGATACAGTCTTGTAAATTGGGTTTTGAGCATTGAGAAATGGTTCAGTGAACGCTGATAACAAAACAGGAACTTGACTTTGGATAGTACGTTTCATTCCGGCTATTGTGGCGCCAAAATTCTTAGTAGCCTTGCCGTACTTGGTTGCAGTATCTTCCAATACCTTATCCATGGTATCTGATGAAACCTTACCGGCTGAGATCATGTCGTTCAGCTGTTTCATCGTTAGATTCTTGTTACCAGTCATCTTCTGCTCGGTCTTGAGCAGTTCAATTCTCAACTTAGGAAAGACATTGACAAACGACATCATATCTTGAGCGGATACTTTCCCATTGGCAACCATTTGTCCCCACTGAGTTCCGAAGTTCTCAACTTCATCATCAGTTTTACCGAATGCATCCTGTAGTGTTAATACTGAAGTTGTTAATTTCTTAGTAGTTTCAGCACTATCATTGACTGAATAGAACTTTTGATTTAACTGGTCAACCATATGAGTAGAGTTATTAGCAGCTATAGCCATCTTGTTGGTCATATCTACCATTTTTTGACCATCTTTGGCGCTACCGGTTAAAGTCTTCCAAGTGGCATTCATGGTTTGCTGTGCATTGGCGTATTCCATAGCTGCTGAAGTTGCTGATTTCAAACCGCCAGCAATGGACATAAGTCCCGTGGTCATTATAGATCCAACAAAACTACCTGCCAGAATTGATTTAAATTGGCTTGTTTTCTCTTTAGCCTTATCAATATGATTGCTGAAGTTAACTAGTGCACTATTACCACCATTAACATCAGCATCGACTTTGGTATTAAGATGCTTAGGAATCTTCTCAGTTTCACGAAGGAAATCCTCAATATCGTGCGTATCAGCTATCGCATCGAGCTTTGTACGGGCTTCTTTAGGTACCTTTTGATAGTACTGCTCAAAAGTAGTAAATCCTTCACGCTCAGCAATTGCCCTTAATTTGGATTGTTGGGTACGTGGCAGACTATTCAAGTCGTTCTTAAATGCCTGGAATCCACCTTTTTCAACGTTAGCTTTTAATTGAGTGTACTTATCTTGGGGAACAGTCTTCATGTAACCTTCAAATGTATCAAAACCGTTCTTTTCAGCCATCGCCTTTAGAGTTGTTCGAACATCTTTAGGCAATCCTTGAAGTTTTTGTCCAAACGAAGTAATACCTTGGCCTTCAGGAGTGGCGCCAAGTTTTACTTTCTTATCCTTGATACCGTCAATAGCCTCTTTGACCTTGTTAGCTATTGAGGTTAATTGATCAGTACCTTTGAAATTAATAATCTTATTAACAACTATGTCAGACATCTATTCTCGCCCCCTTTGCATAACCAATTCGTAGAATGCCTTTGCGTCCATCTGCTTTCTTTCGGAATCGTCGGATTCTTTGCCAAACTTCTCCGCATAATCTTTAATCTGACTCAATACCGTATCTATTTGCTGACTTTGACCTTGAATATCGTCAATTAGACCAACTGGCCGAACCATTGAATTAGATACACGCTGATTAGTTAAATTGTCGTATTGAGCTAGTAAGGCACCTCTACACAGGTCATCAAATTCATTAGGAGTGAGCTTCCAAAAATCATCAATATTGGTAATTCCAATTATTCTTCTTGCTCTAGTAATCTGCTCATCTAAATCAAAGTTATTTACTTGATTAGATCCATTCGACTCTCGATACTCTTCTTGTTCTCTTCGAGTTGATTGATTTGAATTTGAGTCATTTCTTTGTCCTCTTGCTTGATAGACTTGAGCTTTAAACTGGCTTTCATACTCTCTAGTAAACGATCTCCGTATTTCTTCCAAGCTTTGATTTCCGATTTTAAAAAACCTGATGTAGCTAAGCCCGTAATAATTTCATCAGTAGTTTTATGGACATCATCAAATAGACCATTTTCGTCTAGTTGATCAACAACTTCATCTTCAGACAAGTCCTTTCCAGCCACTGCTTTAAAAAAATTAATAATTGTAATAGAGTCATCGCTAAAAAGACCATCTAAAAAGCTGTAAAAGTTTTCTTTTCGTTTATCTTTATCGTCACCGGCAATATTTTTATAAAGTCGATAATTATATGTTGGTTCAACTTCCGTATCTTTGATTTTTAGAGTTAGCATTTTTAAATCTCCTAAAATGAATTTGATTCCAACCACCACCACTCAAGAAAGTGAGAATGCTTTTAAGTTAGCTAGTCAGCTGAGACATTTGCCCCGTCACTTGTGGCGTCTGCTTTCACGTCTGCTGGCTTGTCTGGAGTCTTTTCAACTGTAAAGCCTGGAACGTCTACCTTTTCAGACTCAAGTCCAGTAGTAGCATCCTTGAAAGAAATTTTATAATCACCATCTGCAACAGTTGTGCCACCGGTTAGGCCAGTGATTACAGTAGATAAATCACCTTTAGTTCCTTCAACAACTTTTTTGCCAGTCTTGTCGTAAATAATTTCTGTTTGATTAGTTCTGTCTGCCATATTTGAATACTTCCTTTAATTATTTTTTAGCTAGATGAAACATCTGCACCTGTCCCGGTTGCCTTAGATTGAACATTTTGCGGTTCTTCTGGAGCTTTTTCACTGCCTGCATCATCGTCAACAGGCTTATAAGCTGGGCCCATTACGTCCTCACCAGTAGTTGTGTCTTGTACTTCAATGGTGTCATCGTCAACAGTGTTATCAACGAAGTCACCATTGTCATCAACACCCAAATCAGTACCATGTGAGAAGTTATAGAACTTGGCTAGGTCATCCAAAATACCATCATCAAGATCTTCTTCATAAAGCTCGAATGCATTTTCATCTGAATTGATTGCACATTCCATACCATTGACTTCGAATTGGAGATTGGATGTCATTGTTCCACCCAATGCTTCTGTGTTAGGAAGGTTGGGAACAAAACTTTGTGAGAATTGTGCTTGAATCTTGCGATGCGGCTTAGTACCGTGCATTGTGTTTAGATCCATTCTCCATAGACCAATTAATTCACCCTTTTCCCAGGCTGCATATAAGTCCCAATACAAATCTTTCTTGTTCTTTTCCGGAGCAGAAAAGATTACATCTACAGTACGTTGTTGGTTGATTGAGCCGACACCTTTAATATTGGCCCTCTTAGTTGCTGTAGATTGTAATGTACGTGTATTAGTTCCTGATGTGGCACCCTGGAGTCCTAAAATATGAATCTTATTTGCTAGTGGTTCGTGCTTGATACGTTTGTAAAGATAAATAATGTTATCGGCATCACGGCCACGAACTTCAGCTTTAAACTTGTTGGATACTGCTGTATCTACCATTTCAATTCCTCTTTTCTAATAATTTACATAAAAAAAGACACCCATTTTATAAATGAATGTCTAAATAATTAATTTTTCTGTAATGTGATAATCAAATGTAATTGTTACATGTCTCAGCGATTTAGAAGTTGAATTATCAATTGTTTCTGATGATTGATTAAACGCATAAGATTGGCAATTGTAATTGGACAATCTCAAATACTTGAGATACTCACGGATACTAAATAATGTATCCATCATCAAGCCATGATCGTTATCAACATCATCAAAGTAGTCAACATAAAGCGTATATGTAGAACGCTGTTCATTCTTAGCGCGCTCTGCATCAATATTTTGACCACTTGAAACAATAATTTGAGGATATTCATTACTGTCAACTGCATTTAAGTCAAATACAGGGGCATCCGTGATAATCTCTAACGTTCTAATTGCTGATTGCAGCATGTCATGTTGTGGTGAAATCAATTAATCACCTACTTTATCGATTTTCTAATAATTTCATCTGAATACTTGTCTACATCAAGAGCCATCCCCGAATCGTGCATGACATGATGGGCCGGATAGTTCTTGTTCTTCAAGCCGTATTCAAATGCCTGAATGTACTCATATCCGTCTATAGATTCAGCGTTAGCATAGATATCTGACTTCATACCGTCTCTACTTGGATGCTTAGCTACTGACTTCCACAAGTTACCATGTCCTACGTAACCAGATTTCGAGTGATATTGGCGCTCTTTGATTAACTTCTGAGCCCCGTCAACTTCATCATTAGCAATCTTGTTGATTGCCTTAGGAATATTCTTCTTCAATCTTGCCTTATCCTGGAGGACTAACTTAGCTAAATCTTCATTGCCGGAATCTTTTAATAATTTAGCCATTGAAGTTAAATCATCACTGAAATTATCTTGGGCTTGAACTCTAACAACTGGCACATGTTCATTATCCCAAGCCATCAGCTTCTCACCTCGGTATCACCACAATAAATGTCAGTTTTAAAATGATGTTTTCTAATTTGTGCAATTTGTAAAACATGTGAATTATTTTCTTGATAATCCTCAATAAAAGCTATCTTATCAGCGTTATAAATACCTTCTAATCTGATTACATATGAATGGTTGTATTGCCTTCCAATAGCATTATTTTGAGACTGTGAGCCATTCAATTCAGTAACTCTTGCACCTCTTACAATTTGTTCATTATAAACTACTCGATGATCTAGGATATCGGTATTCCTTTTATTTGATTTAGTCAATAAAACTACATCTCTTATAATCAATCGAACGTCACTATCCTCCCACGGTTATCGCTACCCTTTAGATTGTCTAAATATCTGTTTAATTGAGGATAGAACTGTTCAATATCATTGCTGTTATAAGAATAAGATAGACCTTCTTCACTAGAAGATTTCGTACCTTCTGAACCGGCTTTAGTGAACTTAGCCTCGGCCATTTGAGTAATGATACCTTTCAAAACGTCTGGCAGAGTATCTCGTCCAATATACAATTCAACTTCTTGCATAGCTTGATTGATATATATTTTAAAGATATCGTCCATTTCATCATTCTTGATATGCTTTAAAGTTTTGAAATCTTTAAGGATTGAATCTTCAATTTTAACTTCATCAGCCATTAAATCACCCCCTAATTTGCAGAAATAATAGCTCCGTCAGCGGTGGCCATTGAAGTTACCTTAGTTGGTTTTGTCGGTTTTGTTTTAGCGCCACCTGAACCTGATGGCGTGTCTATTTTGACAATAATACAGATGATTGAACTAATTCATGTGGGTTTGCCAATGTTGGCAATGCTGAAGCTGCTGCTTTTGTCCAAGTACCTACTGGATCATTGCCTTCCTCATACATTGTTGCGTACACATTTCCAATAACACTATCTAGGCTACCCGTTGACATGAGTCTGCTTTCTTCAGGTGTTGGCCCAAATGCTGTATTACCACATGTGTCATCGTTGAAAAGAACAAACTTATCTTCAGGGAAGAACGTCTTAGTTTCATATGTGCCATCAGCTTTTTGAACACGATACTTGAGATTATTTTCAACAATTGTTGGCAATCCTTGACCTTCAAGATAGTTATTAAGGTTGGCTACTGAAGCAATTTGGCCAACACTCTTGAAGTATGCAAGCAGATTTTCATTCTTAAGCAAAGCACGCACTACTTTACGTGATGTAAGAATCTTAGTAGGGTCTGAATCGAATTCATTGGCCCAATCAAACATGTCGTTAATAACATCGGCTGTAGGGTCATCCCATGACTTTTTAACAGTGATTTTATGTTCCTCAGGTAATTGATAATCTAATTTCCAATCTACTTTGGAATCATCAGGAGTAACAACACCCGTTGAAAGTAGTTGCATACGCATTAATTCAACACGAGCTAATACATCTTGAACCATATGATCAGTGTCAGCATAAACAACTTGAGTCAAATATTCTTGTTCTTCTGGTGTACGTGGATTACGTAATCCAATTAAATCCTTTTCTTTTAATTGCACCTTGCGCTTGATATAGCCAAGTTCAGCGGTACGCTTGTTGGCTTCACGACTTCCAATTTGTGCTTCAGCATCAAAGGCTGAGATTGGTGCAACAACTGGTGTAGATGTTGAATCTTCTAGGATTTCAATATCTAGGCTTTCGACTTTGCGTGATGGAAATAAAAGATCACCAATGTATTGCTTGTATTGACGATTCTTTACATAAGATAGAACCGACTTTTGATTGAATAAATCTAAAATAGCTGGCATTTATTAAGCCTCCTCCTTAAGATTTGAGAATGTAATTCTATTAAGTGCTGTAACAGCTTCAGCTGATGGTTGTACTGGCAATCTTGCGGCGTTTAAGAAACCATCAACGATTCCTCCAACCATTTCAGGGCCATGTGACACATCTACATCATTGATTGTCACGGCTGTTGCTGTTGCATCATTGGCTGGAACGATTGAACCAGCTGGAAGAATTCCATCAACAACTCCTGGTGTTTTATCATCTACAAGAGTTGGAAAAGATACAAATTTTTTACTGTCGAAGAAATTAATTTCATCAACGTGTTTATTACTACCAAAATACATATTTATTCCTCCTTATTTTCTTGCCCAGGGGTCTTTTGGAGACTCTTGGTCTTGTTTATTTGCCATTTCTGCAAATTTGGAACCAGAATTTTGAGTACGATTATCATTTGTGCCGGCATTAGGTGTTTTCTTTCCTTTTGTGGCTTCAAGAACACCATTATGAACTGAGCTGTTATACATCTTTTTGAAGTTGGCAATATTTTCAGCTCTCTTATCTTCATTGAGATCACTCAGCATTGTTGCGAAGTCTGTTGGAAGTCCATCATTTGATAAACGTGTTTTAGTGTCATTAAGAGCATCACGTTGATTTAAGGCCGCTTCTCTCTTATTTAATTCGTCTTCACGTTCCTTCATATCATTTGCATTGCGCTCTTTGTCAGACATCTTGGCACGTCTCTCACCTTCACTGCGAGCTTTATCAAGCAATCCAGGCAATTCATTATTTTTAAAGTCATTCATTTGACTGGCGAACATCTTTCGAACATCGGAACGAGTATATTTTTTGTCCTCGTTTCCATCTCCATCTTCATTACCTTTATCGCCATTATCATTATTAGGTTCATTAGCATTAGAATTGTCAGACCCGTTGGCACCAGCAGCATTACCGGCATCCCCTTCTTCTGCAAAATATTGAAGATTTAATTTCAATGGTGTTCTTAATAGTGATTTCATACTTAAATTCCTCCTACATACTTTTAAGTGGTATAACTATTTATCAGCTGTTTTTTAACGCCAGCAACCGAAAAAATGGCAATAAAAATAGCACTCAAATTGTGTGCTAAAAGAGTACTTTGATTTGTTATGATTTATATAGAAAGAGTGAAGTCAACATTGCTAATTCCATATTTGATTAATTTATATTATTTAATTTTGGGGGGCTTTCAAAAATGAATTTAGATCCTAATTGGACTCAGGCCTTTACGGCTATCGTAGCTATTTTTATCTCAGTATTTGGTCTATGGTTTCAAAACAAACAGGCCAAAAAACGAGAACAAAATTCAGAGAAACGAAGAACAGAAGATTATAATCGTCATATAAAAGATGTAAAAGATCAATTTGCAGAAATCAATCGTCAAAGAACAGAAGATTATAATCGTCATATAAAAGAAATTAATGAACAACAGCAAAGGGAAAAAGACCTTAAAGAACAGGGTTACAATGCTATCAAAGATAATATTACAAACTATGTGGATTATAAACTTAACAAGATTTCTACTGATGATTTTATTTTTTACAATGATAATAAATTCGAGAAATGGCTAAATGATAACTTATCTATTTCTAAAGATTCAACTGAACGGCAAATACTCCAAATTGGAAAAAAGCTCGTTAATTTAAAGATTGATCCAATTTATGACCAAAACCGTATCCCTGAAGTAAAAAAATTTTTAGAAGAAATGAATTCCTTACACTAGCTTATAACTTCTCTAATTCTTCACTAACATCATGATCAGATGTATCCCAATCATTATCGCTATTAGCTTCAATAACAGTACATTGACAGTTGTAATGCATTAATGGAAAATTAACACCTTCCTCGGCATCAGCAACGTTATAGATATTTCCATCCAAACTGGCACAGTCTTGGCATGTCGTTGGTGCTTCAAGAGATATAAACTTATATTTCTTTACCTTATCATCTTTAAATTGTTCTAATCGTGTTCTGTTCAAAGTTTGAGCTGTAGCTGTTCTAACCATTCCGGCAGCTCTTCCCATTTGGCCATTAGTGGATTTACTTCCACCCGTCAGAATGTTAGCCACTTCTTTTTGCCAGTTTAACGAGTCCTTTGGAGATTTAGCAGCCCTTTCAGCGACTTCATTGACTCGCCTAATAATTTGAAGTGTCTGCTTATTAATAGAACTAAACACATTAGAATCAACGTGACGATCTAACACGGCATTTCTAGCTGACCGTTGAAGAATAGAATCGATACTTATTGACCGCTTTGTTTTGCGATTATAAGTATTAATTTTTTTCTTTGCACTTTTGTAATTCTTAGAGTGAACCACATCAGGAATATACTCAGTACTAACAGTAATTTGAACCTTTTGAATTAACATTTGTCTAACAAATTCTTGAGTTATCTTTGCTGCTAAAACATTCCCGTTGGTATTTAATTTTTTGCCATTAAAAGCCGTTCTAATAAAGCTCTGGTCGTCTTTACTAACGTTTTCAAAAGTTTCCTTTATATTCGATAGTACTGTGGCCACATCGTCCGGATTAGCATTAGAATTCCAAGCTAGATCACTTGCAACAAACGAAGCAATCATATCAATAACATCTTGTTGATTGTTCTTGTAAAGCTGTTCAATTTGCTTTACTCTCTCATCCTGCTTACCATAGATAGCCTGAGCAATTTCAATAGCCTGCTTTTCTGTCAGTCTCATTACTTACTACCACCGCCAAAAAAGCCTTTAATCTTATCTAACATAGATGGATTATCGGCTTTTTTACTATCATCATCCCTAGGCTCATCTTCACTAGAATTATTCGGAACCCGTTTGAATACTTGTTGCATTGGATCAGCATCCATATCTTGCTTGTCCTCATCTTCAACACGCTGTTCTTCGGTATCAGAGTTGATTCCCGTGTACTTTTGAACTACTTCACGGATAGTTTGCTTTGATTCGGTTCCAAGATTAGCAAGTACTTGAGCATTTTGAAGTGTTTCAGTGTCATTCTTAGGTAAGTTTGGTGTGTACATGATTTTGTAATTTTCAACATCATCAGCACTTGAGATTTGACCAGTAACCTCAAGATAGTTACCAAGAACTCTAAGTCGTCTCATCAATCCACGAGTGTACAAACTTTCTTGAATTGAGCGCTCCTGGTCACTGCCCCACAATTTATAAAGAATGGCCACTCCCGAAGAATTAGATGCAAAATTCTCATCTGAAGTATCGGGCGTATTTGTATCCTTGTGTATTTGAGCTGATAGCCAATCTACATATACCTTCCATTCTGAAACATTCACATCCTTAGTAATATAACCAGCATCCGGAGTTATTACAGATGATGAACCATTAATATCATTTCTAACTTCTGGCTTTAGCCACATAATGACATTTTTTCGGTCAATTTGTGGATGCTCGGAAGTATTACCATTGCTATCAGTTACATCAAAATCACCGACAATTTTCAAAATGGCATTAGCAAAATCTTCTTGAGAATTAGCCATTTCTGAAACAGCTTTATCAACGGCATCAATCTTATCCAATGAGGCTTCCCAGTCGCCCATTCTTTCATCGTTGTTGATATATTCGGTTAATGGAACACTAAAGAAATAATGTTCTTCAGCATTATCAAGTTTTAAATCTGACCCAGGTGTTTTCCCGTCACTAAAATAATAAATTGAATCATCAGTATAAACCTCAGCATAGTACTTTGGCTGATTCTGATAATCGATTAAGTAATATCTGACTGCAAATAGTGAATGCTGTTCAATCGTCGTATCATAAACAACAAAAGCATTTGCTGGATCAATAGGGCGAATAGCAACTTCATTAGTATCTTGCTTGATATATTCAAGCTCATAAGCACGACCGGTAACACTTAGATTCTTCTTCATTACCTTTTCATGATATTCTTCATCATTTTGGCTATTGAACTCTGCCAAGGCTTCTTCCAAGTCATCATCCCTACCTTTGTCTTCATTGTATTGAAACTTGATAGGATTACCGACAGAATAACCAACACGGGTGTTAGTAATAAATTTAGGAAAGCCAGCAGTAACACGATTGTCTGCCCTATTACTTGAAATATTAATATTAGCGAAGTGTATATCATTTTCACCTTTGTAATACCTTTCTAGCTCCAAGATTCGTGGAAGTTGATACTGATAATGTTGCATTAGGAAATATTTTAAGACTGGAATAATCTCTTTTGGGTCATTCTTAATATCATTCCATTTACTTTCTGGAATCATATACTGCTTATTTGCCTTTAATAATCCACCTACCCAACGATTACCATTCAGCATATTAATTGACCGGCCCAATGCATAAGGGTCTTTATCTGTCGCCATTTCATCACTCCTTTCTGGTTAAATCAAACCGAGTTTTCTTAAACTATTTGTTCCTTTACGCTTATCCATTGGCTTTGGCATGCCTTGAATACGCTTGTAAGTAGCAATAATGTAACGGATCGTATCCATAACATCATCATTTACCTTCAACGGCTCGCCAGTTTTGTCGTCCCAAACATACTGATATATTTCATCTAAAAACCAGTGATACTTATTAGAGCCCTGGTTAATTCCAGTATTATCAATTGCATCTTTAGCAACAAAAAAAGCGTGAGACTTCATAGCCTTAGCTACGTACTCAACGCCTGTTAAACGATTTTTATAAGCATTAATACAATTAATACCCTGCTCATTAAAATGAGCCACATGCTCCGGTCTGGCTGAATCAGCATAGAATGGAACACGGTCACCATACCTTTTCTGAATATCCTTGGCCAAATCAGTCCAATAATCAATTTCTTTAAATTGTGCAGTATGTTCTTCAAGAATATAGAACCTATCTTGATCATCAACACCAGCAACCACAATACATCCCTTATGTTCATATCCCCAATCAACTCCACAAATAATAGTAAGATCATCAGGGATTTGTGAACGTGGAATAATCATAGTCTTTTGATTAAAGTCCTGGTAAACAATACCTTCAGCGGCTGCCCATTCTCCTTCAATAGCACGATCATAAAACATTCCAGCTGGTTCAGTTTCTTTGAGATTTTGAATATAGATTTTAGATAGAAAAGTATTATCGTCAATCCTAAAGTGATTGCTTCGAATAGCTTTGGAATGGTTAGGATTATCAATATATTTCTTTTTAAGCCAATGAGTTGGTATATCCGGATTAGTATCGCAGATAACTCTAGCCCCATCAGGTGAACAACGTTTTCTAATTTCATCAAAAACATCTTCAGTGGCAAGTGAAGCTTCATTGATATAGCCTCCATATGAGGTCATACCACGAATAGCACCCAATCCAGCAATAGAACCTGTAAAGGCTTGAACTATTTTGACACCTGGTAAATTTGGAAATTTGATTTCAAACGAATTATGTTTATCAAAATGAAAGCTTAGTCCAAATGTATTTTCTATTTCATTCAAAACATTGTTTTGAATAGTTTTACTTGAAACGCCACCTAAAATATATTGCGGATGTAACACCCCTTGACCTTGTGCAATTTCAGCAGCATGTCTAACATCTAGTAAAAATACAAAATTATCAACAAATGTCTTGCCGGCACGAACAGCACCATAATTTATCATCAAATTCCAAGTTGAATCGTTAACAACCTGGTCTAAAACGTTCAATTGCTTGGGAGTAAATAACTTATTCAGTGTCGTCATCAGCTACATCCTCCTGTATTTTATCTAGTAAATTACCAATTGCAGTCATTTGGCCATCATCATTGATACCAGCATCATGTGCTTTGACTTCTGCAAGTTTTGCTTCAGCCGTCAATTTACGAAGTTTAGCCTTGGATATGCTCTCATCATCTTTGAAGTATTTCATTAATGAATCAAGTGCCTTCTGCTTGTCATACATCTCAACTACTGCTTCGCCCTTATCAATCTTGACCGATTTGACACTCGAAGTATCGATTTCACTACTATCTTTCATGTTGATAATATGCTCGTAATAATAAGCCTGTTTACCTGTCTCGGGGTCAATAGTGGGCGTGTAACGATAATTACCGTAATCATCCTCATATTTACCCTTTTTATCATGAATCTTCGTATAAGCCAATTTCTTAACTGTTTTGAAATCCACAACATCTGTAACATCTGAATTAGCTTGCTGAATATACTTTTGAATAATGTCAGCTACATCAAAATAGAGATCAGACGCTTGCTGTTTCTTCAAAATGGATAATTGCTTTTGAATACTAGCATTTACTAGCATCCTTGAACCATTTACATTGGCAACACTATATTCCACCTCGTATGCTTTTTGATACGCCCAAGTAGCATTGAAACGTTGTAAATAGTACAAACAGAACAGTTTTTGCTTATCATTAAGCTCACCATTTTCCTCTAATTCATCAACAATTTTGGGTGCAACCTTTTTGGATTTAGGGTGCAAACTTTTTTTAGTTGGTGCACCTCTTGCCCAACCGTGTCGACTTCTCCAAGACTTAACCGTATTAACCGAAACATCATACTTAGTAGCAATATCCTTGTACTTCATTCCAGCTAAGTAATCTTTCTCAGCTTCTTCCCATTTTTTCATTACATGGCACCTACCTCCTTTTGAGATATTAATTACTTATTTTTTAATTGGTTTAGTTTTAGACTTTGCTTTATTTCTTTTCAAATCACGATCTAGATCACCAATCATCTTAGCTTCTTCCTTAGTCATATAACCAGCCTTTGTGTGAATCATCTTAGCCATCATTAACTACTTCCCAATCGTTGCTAAATAGTTCAATATTCGTTTCTTTCCAAGGGACACGTCCAAATCTTGATTCAACGTATAAATACGGTGCTGTCATTTTACTGTGCTCATCCGGATACTGAGCCTTAATAGATACATCCTTATTCCATTGTGGTAATCGCATTGCCTTGCCATGTTTAACTTCTTCAAATGCTTTACTAAATGTCATATTCTTTTCCTCCAAAATAAAAAGATCAGCCATAATTGACTGATCTTCTTTATATAGTCAGGCATGGAATCGAACCATGCACCCCCATATTCAACAAGAATGAGACTCTGCTTGTTATAAGTGGCTTACCAGATATTTTAATATCTATGCCTATAATCTCATCTACTGAGTTTAGTGTTACCCTTTGCACCACTGACTATCAGTATATGAATTAGTGTCGCTACCGTATTCATATACTGTTGTTATTTACAAAAAGAAAGAACGAGACTTCCTTTATATTTTATGGTCGTTTTCCGCCGGCCAATGTGAGAATGAGGATTCGAACCTCAAGCTAAATTGGAAGGAAAAATATTTAAATATTATTGAGGGAAATATTAATTATTTTTTAATTTAGCCCACCCATGTGTTCTCACGAAATGAAGAGCGTTATCATAACTCTTCTAACAAATGAGCTCCTTTTAAGCGGTAGAGTAACCGCATATCTCTTAATATTTCGATAATACTAATATAACACGTAAAGTGGTCGCTTGTGTAACGCTCTTTCATCGCTAAAACATCGCTAATACGTCGGCATTACATCGCTTTTTTTATTTTCTGGAATATAAACATGCAAATCGTAATAATCAATAAAAGCATCAGCAAAGTATAGCAAAGCCATATTCTTTAGCTCATTACATCGCGTTTGTCCATAGCCTAATAATTCTTGCAAATCAACGTTCGTCATATTATGGATATAATAATTTTTCAAAATAACCATATAATCATGTGGACAGTTGCTAATAAGTTTCATCGTTATTTGGATATATTCCTTTGCACCTAATTTACCCACAATTTTATCCTCTTGAGTATTTCTCGTATTAATTCCGCTCCCAATACAATCAAAACTTGGAGACTGCACATACGTGAGACTCATGTGAGATTGAGCAATTAATCTTGGAAATTCATGCTCAAAATAATTTTTAACATTCTTAATTGTTTTTTCTTCATCAATATCTGGTAATAGTAATCCCACGATACATACAGCCCCCACTTATGATATAATTGATTTGCTGTAACCAATTAATTAGCTGCTCACTTTGTGGGTGGCTTTTTTGTTGTCTATTTATCTGCCTTGTCGTTCCTATGTTTATTCCTTTTGGCATTCAATCGCTGCCACTCATCGTCTTCTCTATATAGCCTTTTACCAATCCTGTTATTTTGACGTATTATGTCTTCTATATAAAAAAGTTCTTTATGCATAGCAGATGCTATTTCTTTATTCTTATATCTATTTTCTCGCATTTGATAGACTGCTAAATTATCATCTGTCATTTTCATCATCTAATTAAAATCGCTAAGATTTAACCTTCCTAATCTAATCATTTCTAATTTTGCCAAATGTTCTTGATTGGCCTTGTCAATAAACTCAACATCTTCATCGCTAATATGTAAAGCATCAGCAATTTCAACACACGGATACTTATTGCAACGCATTTCATACACGGCACAATTTAAATCTGTTAGCAAGTTCGTCCTCCCACAGAATTGATTGAATTATTCTGTTCTTAGTCTGATCACTAAGCTCTCTGTCAGCATTTCGAAACTCTTTTGGCATGGCATAAAAATGCTTTTGAATATAAATAATTGCTCGAACAATGTTGTGACATTCATCGCTAAATGCTGACCTTATGTATAACTTATAGATTTTTTCGTAATTCATTTTTTTGTCTCCCTGCCTTTTTTCAATTCGTCCATAGTTAAATTCCTCCATGTATGATCAGTCTTAATTTCTTCCAAAATGAGAATGGTTCTTTGATTTCATATACAACTCGTGCAGTTACACGATTTAATAAATTTTCATCGGAATCAATCGAAATAATTTTTGCATCTGTCTTTGAAGCCCAATGCTTTATTTCGTTCATCAACATTGGATGATTTCTAGCTTCAAATATTTTTATATGTTTCACTTTTTCTCCTCATTAATTCCCGCTTTGCTTTTTTCATTTGTTTCATTTCCTAAACTTCCTCTTACAAATTGGACAATGGTTCGAGTAAAGAAATTGTCCTTTATCGGCTAATATTTTTAAAAATCCTCTTTTAGTAATGGTTACAGTTCCATTTTAATTGCTTTTGGATTACAGTACCAGCATTCTTTCATCATTCACACCGCCTTATTTAAAATGGTAAATCGTCATCTGAAATATCTATTGGTTTGCTGTTGTCAGCAAACGGATCGCTATTCGTTTGATTTGCGTTTGAATACGTTTGATTCGTGTTTTGTTTCTGTTGGCCATTTGCACCTTTACCGCTAAAATCGTTGCTGTTGATTGATTTACTCTGCTGGCCATCTGTTGGCTTTCTGTCAGTTCTAGATTCAAGTAATGAGAAATTATCAACAACAGTTTCAGTCACATAGACACGCTGTCCTTGCTGATTCTCATAGTTACGTGTTTGAAGACGTCCATCAATACCTACAAGAGAACCTTTGTTAGTGAAATTAGAAAAATTCTCGGCAGCTTTTCTCCAAATGACACAATTGATAAAATCGGCTTCACGTTCACCTTGAGAATTAGTAAATTGTCTGTTTACAGCAACTGTAAAACTGGCAACCGCTGCTCCATTAGTTGTATATCTCAACTCTGGATCACGTGTCAGACGTCCTACTAATACGACTCTATTTATCATTGCCGCCCACCCCCAAATGTTTTTTAAAAACGTCATTCAAATCATTAAATAGTTTTTCTTCATCAATATTATCTTCCGGATAATATCCTGCCAATATATGTACGGCACAGCTTAAAACTAAACTTCTTATTTCCCACTCATTACCAACAGTAAATAGATTTGCTCCTGTTTTAGTGCTTGTCGTCAAGATGATGGGTTCTTCACTATCAAAAGCTTCATTTAATAATTGAGTTGCCTGCTTTAACATTTTTTCCTTGTCATCCATTATTGAGTTCCTCCAATAACTACAGTTCTAATATCTAATTTTTCAATCATAGGAACAATGTCATGCTTCTTAAGTAGTCTGTATAGACCCACTCGGCCTTTTTGTGTCCATTTGGTTGTAATTCTAGGCGTACCGTCAACAATCCGAGTAGCTGAACTTGTCCAACCACGGTTATGATATTTTGAATATAAGAACCATTGGCCACCAAGCTTATATTGAACTTTCAACTTATGAAGCACCTTGTTAAATTCCTTGGCACTCATTCCGTAATCTTTAGCAATAGCGGTTGTGACCATCAATGACTTATTAGCAATTAACTGATCATAATAACTAGCCTTGGGCTTCATAGTATCAACTTGCTCTTGAAGATCAGCGGCTAAAAGTAGAGCTCCTCTGTAATCATCAGGAACTTGATAACCACCAACGTTCTTAGTTGAATATCCTAATTGCTTTTCATGCTTATAAGCCTCTTCGACCTTGATGAAATATTGACGTGCTTGTTTGCCTTTTTCGTTACGTTGAATCATTGAAATTTCTTTGGCCATGTCTAAAGTCATTGCGTATTCGGTTCTAGGCCTGCCACCATGGCTTTTCGCCAAAAACGGCGTAAAGTCTTTTCCTTCCTCAAATCCATATTTGATCATATCCTTAAACCAATTTGAGAAATCTTTTCCAATTTCTAGAAATTTATGTAAATCTCGACCGCTCACTAAGATATTTCCCTGTTTATCTTTCTCGGTTGGAATTAATTCATTCATCATCTTCTGTGCCCTCCGTCAAAAAAGCTCCCTATAATTAATGCAAATAAGAAGGTTAATATTACTACACTCATCTTGATCTCTCCTCTTGTTCAAATTTCCATTCTTCAATTTCTACTTCAACTCTTGGATGCTCGTCATAATCTTTACTAATATCAAAATCAGTTATCTGGCCATCATCAAACCAGGCACGTTTTAAGCCATCTAGAACACCCTTGGTGTAATTGTCTAAGTCTGGCTTAATCGTTGGTCTAACTTCATGATTAGCCCTTCTAGCATGTTCTACTTTGCTTAAACTCTTTTGAATTGGTCGATAAAAATGTATATGTGCTATTAGTGGTATTCCTCGTTCAAATAGCTGTTTGTTGTGGTACTTATCCCAATACAGAATCTCAATATTGTTTTTGTAAACTCGATATTTTCCTTTGGTGTATGCTTTTCTCTTAAAACTCTTTGAATTGAATCCTGGTCTGGATGCTGAAACGGGGTTACCTTCAATCACTAATTTCAATTTCATTGAGTAACACGCTCTTTATATCCAAATAGCTCATTTGGCGTAATGTCTAATGCATCACAGATTTTCTGAACATCCTGGAACTTAATTGATTTGTATCTTAACTGAGACATATGAACCAGACTCCAATATCCAATACCTGAAGCATCCGCCAAATCTTGAATAGTCATCTTTCTTGGAATCAAAAGACCTCTTAAATCAAAATTAATCATCAACACACACCTCACTCAACTTTTTAAGTTCTGCATCGTAGCACTTACGAAGTCGATAGGACTTCAAAAGTGATTCCTCTAAATTCAACATCAAAATTGGATTTGAAAAATATTTAGCATGATCCTTTCGCAATTGGTTCATGTATTCAAATTGATGTTCTAAATTGTCGATTGCTCTTTCTAGATAGACGCTCTCTCTGGCAATCACATCAATAGTTGTCTGTCTTTCATCTGAAATTGATACCAAAGAACGCCTATATGACGCCCTTTCTTGGTTAATTTGCAACATTCTTTCTACCTCTCATTTTTGCTAATCTGTTTTGTAATTCTTGTGAGTTTTCTGGAATTTCCTCGGCTTTAACCTCATCCCAATTAGTAGCCGTTTCAATACGGCTCTTTTGATATCCGTTTTTCTTCTTCCTGGGCTTACTGTTTAGATAGCTTTCAAACTTAGCACCGAAAAGGGTTGAGGGTCTCAGGTATTCATTCATTTTTGGATCAACTAGCCAATCAACACACTTTATATCAATGACCTTCTTAAAATCGTCCAATTGATAGCCTTCATTCCAGCGAGCACGTATGTGCTTCTTACTGGTCTCAGCGTATCTAAAGTGCTTGTTTGCTTTTTGATTCAAATAATCGATTACTTGTTTGTAAGGTGGGGTTGGTCGTGCTTGCTCGACAATATTTTTATTACTATGCTTTTTATTATCTAAAACTAGTACACTACCCTTATCATTTTCTAAGTACCCCCCTTTAGAAAACTTAGTAGGGTCCTTTAATTTATTAACTACCCCCCTATTTAATTTTCTAACTGGGTACATATATCTTTTTTCGACTTGCTTAGGATTTTTCTTTGAATATATTTTTTGCGTTTTAATATATCCTTTTTCTTCTAAACTGGAGATCAATTGAGAAACCCTGCCAGAAGAAAGATTCATGAATTCAGCAAGATAATTATTTGATGCGAAACATGCTTGCTCCTTCGTGGATAAACTGTCTATTTCGAGATAAAGAATTAATTCATTTTTATTTTTTAAATTCTTATCAAACCACAAATCAGCAGGTATCCAGATTCCTTTGAATCCACGTTGATATTTTTCAGCCAAAGTCTTATTCTCCTCTAACCGCCTATATGCAATTTCTTGCGGTCCTCTTTGTCTAATTTGATTGGTTTAATGTGATACTTTTGAAGGAATGTTTTAATTCCTATTTTGTGTTGCTCAGTGTGATGTATTCGGCATAGTGACATAAAATAGAATTTACTATGATCTATATGGTGTCTGTTTCTTCCCATCCCTACAGCTTGATAATGGGCTATGTCAGCGTGTTTACCACAAATACAGCACTTTCTATGTTCCAAACATCTTAATTGCATAGCGTAATCATTTGGCAACATATCCCAGGTCTTCGACCTAAATGGAACATCATTTTCAAAGCAGAAATCCAACAACCAACTAAGATACTTATTAGCCTGTGTCATTGAACAATTCGATAGGCTGAACATGTCAGCACCCGTATTGGTTAAATAGGTCCATTTCATGACTTGAGGTGTTTCTTTCTCAACAGAGTAACCACTCCATTTACTAATATCGCCAATAATCGCATAAATCTTTTTTCTTTGATCAGGGCTAATTGAACGTCCATCGTCAATATTTAATTCAACTGTTGGTCTTTTATTAGCAGCTAGCTTAGTTACTTTTAAAATATTTAAATCATCATCAAGTTCCAAGCTAACCTTCTTACCTTGAATTCCTAGCAGCTTGGCAAAAGTCCTCATGCTTTTTGAGTGGCTCTTTCAAATTGTTCTGCCATGCCCATCTTTTCGGATTCTTTTTGCTTGCTAGGAACCTCTTCAAATGATTGTGTTGTCTGTTCTTTATTGGATGGTAATTTAACGACTGAATCAATTTTATGAAGATTTGAAATAGCATAGCGCAATTGGTTCTTATCCCAATGTTCAAATTTAATATTGGATTGATTCTCCCAACCTACTACAGTTCTCTTATTTTCATCATCTAAATTAAAAAGCTCTTGAACCTTAGCAATCAGTGCTTGACGTTCTTCTTCAGGATCAACGCCTTCTGATGACCATTCGTAAATTTTGTATCCTGTTTCTTTAGTAATAGGCTCAACACCATCAAACATATTTGTATTGTCTTTTACAGCCTCGGCCGTATGGTCCTGATTAATATTGAAATTAATAGCGAATTCATATTCCCATCCACTTCGTATTTCTGGCTGTAATCCAACCTTGACGGGAACAACTTTTCCTTTATCATTTTTTTCCATGTCATAGCCAGTTTTGCTACGTGCTGTGCTAATGATATAGATTGAATTAGCCGTTAACGTATGCAACATGTTGTTAATATTAGGTTTTACTTTATTCCAAGCTGTCATTTGAGCTTTTGAATTTTTACGTTGAATATCATCGACGATATCTTGAATGCCACCTTTACCACTCCAGAGATGTGATAGGGAATCCAAAATAATAACTTCAATACCCATTTTTTTAAGTTCATTAACACCCTGCATTAAGGCTTTGTCATTGTATGGTGGTTCAAAATTGGCGTGATAAAACTCACCAATATGGACTCCAGCTAATTCTGTATCAGCATAATATTTAGCCCTTTCATGCTCTGTATCAATGACAGCAATCTTTTTCCATTGATCTTCTTCGGACAACTTCGGAAACATCTTTTCAATGATTCCTTTGGCCATAATCAGTGAACTAGCCGTTTTGCCAGAACCTGATGCGCCTGTAACTAAAATAGGAATTTTAATTTTTTCACGTTTAGCAATTGTTATTTCCATGATTAATCCTCCAATTCTTTTAATGGCTCAATCATTTCGTTACTAATGTTATTTTTAATAATGAAATCATTAAGTAACTTGAGCTTGTCAAAATCACCTGTAACTCTAAAAGCCATTGTCCATTGACTTGGTGCATCATCATCAATAGCCTCTTCTTCATCAACAATTTCACCAGTCTCTTGATCAACAGTTTTATCTTCAACTTTGGTTTGTTGAGATTTGCGAATGGCATCTTCATACTCTTGCTCATTCTTCTTTTGCTGCTCTTTACGTGCTTTATCTTCAACAGCCCTATCAATAGATATAAGAAGTTGTTTGATGTCTGTATCCTGGTCAATTTGACTTAACCAGCCTGACGAATCAATACCTTTTGTTTTACAATGTTCATCAACTAGTTTTTTATTTAGTTCCAATGATTCTTGCTGATGTTTCAGAGCAGTAAAGCCATCTTTGAGCGTTCTAATGAGTTTTGTTTGGCTCATCGTCTTATTAGTCCACTCATGCTCAATTTCAATAGTATTCGGATTAATTCCATATTCAGGAGCCATTTCATTGATTAATTCCCTGACTTTATTAGCTCGCTCATTACGCTGTTGGGTTTCGATATTGGTAATTTGTTCACTGATTGGATAAATGGTCTCTTTCAATATAGTTTGAAGGTCATCTATGTTTAATTTGAAATCGTTATAAGGCTCGTTGTATTCCTTCTTGATTCTCTTACGCTCGGTATCAATAGCCTTAACCAATTTATTAAGTTCTGCTTTAGCACTCTTAGCACCAGCCAAACTCTCATCAGTGGCAACTAAGTCTTTATACTGATTAGAAAAGTTTTGAACTTTTGCCTTTAATTCAGCAAAGTTATTGATTTTTAATTCTGAAGGCTTGTATGTGACACTAAATTCATTTGAAACAGTTTCAACTTCATTAGACATGTCTAAAACTCCTCTCCCTTATCTGCTAAAATGTCCCATTCTTCTTGCTTACGTTCATATAAGCTATCTTCATCAATCTTGCTTTGTTCATCGGATAAATGGACATCATAATTAAAATCACCCATAGTGTGATTCTCCTTTTGTGTTAAAATAAATGTATAAATTATTAGTAATGCCTTGGACTCTCTATTTAGTGGATAGAGAGTCTTTTTTTATGGCTTCAGGTGTACGATCTGTATAAGTATCAGTAGTGACCTTATCTGATTTGCCAAACAATGAATCAAGATGCTTGTGCCAAAACTTTTGAACTGATTTACGTTTCTTATCATCAATATCAAACATATTTAAGAAACCTCCTTCTTCTTCGGCAACTGATCCAATACCTAAACCAACGATAGTGAACATCCCGAAGCCAAAAATTAAATCTGATGTAATCATTTAAATCACCTCCTAAAATGTGAATCTGTATGTATATTTGCCCTTTTCTGAACGAATCAAGCTTGCATTCAAATCAGCTTCAGACCATTCGTAAATGAGTTCTTCAGGAATTTGAGTATTAAATGATTTCTCCATGTTTGAGAACCCTTGTTTGATTAGTAATAGTGTCTTTTCTGGAACTTGTTCAATTTTAAAAGAGCTCTTTGCTAGTTTTCTTTGTCTCTTGTATTCCTCTGGATCAAACATAATCAAAACTCCTTAAATTAAAATATTTTGTTTTTTCTTACTGATGAACTCATCTAAATCATCTGGATCAATACGACGTCTGCCTAACTTGTAACTTGGCAAGCCTTGATGTAACCAGTTGTAGATGGTTCTACGCTTAACCAATGCATATGCTGCAGCTTCATCGACGGTTAAGAATTCATTTGCTTTTGCCATTATTTTCGACCTTCAATCATTACTAGTTTTGGTGTCATGTGTCGTTCATATCCCAATTGAATCGAGATTATAAAGGATATTGCCGCTGACTCTGTTACTTCTTTAACATCCCTGGAATATCTAACAGTGTCATCATCTTCAACCTGACTAAGGATTTCTTCCAAATCGTTAAAAGCTAAATCACTTTCGTGAGCTTCTTTAACGCAAGCTAAAATCATTGATAACGAATCTTTTCTATATCTCTTTCTAAAATCAATAAATGGATAATTATATTTGTAGCAAACGACTGCGTAAGTAAAGAATCCATCTTTGAAATAAGATGCTATTGAATCTAAATACTTATCTGGAATGTGCTTATTATGCATCCAGTCGTATGTAATTCTTTCCGAAGTGTTAGCTGCTAGTGCTAGTTCACTTGGTTTAATATCTCGCTCATATTTCATGGTTAAAAATTCGGCGAAAATATCTACATCATTCAACTTTGATCACCTCCTTTAAATACCTTTCGTATTCAGACATAACGTCTATAATTTGAATAAGAAAGGTGGTGAAATTTATGGCTTATATACAACCAATAAAAAATCTTAAAAAAATAGGTTTAAAATATTTTTACAATTTTTCCGGTAAAAATATGATTATTAATGGTGGTCCCAATGCTGAAGATGCCACACAAATCATTATCGAAAAAGTGGATGGATTCCATGCTGGTTGGGATAAAGACATGCTTATATACAAGAATGGCTTTATTATTTATACCGAGATGGAGCACGAAGATTCAGGCGCTTTAAAATCAACCTACGTTTATACCAATCTAAAATTGCAGAGCATATCAGACACCGAGAGTATGTATGAACCGCTATTCCCCGAACAGAAGTGATTCGAATTTCTCCATATCGTCCCATCGATAATTGAGTTAATTCGTATTGATCTGTTTTATAAGTAACAATCTTGCCACCTTTAATTAGGTGGCTTTTTTTTATTAAATTTTTCATCAATATCACCTCCTTTAAACACCTTTCGTATTGAGACATAACGTCTATAATTTGAATAAGAAAGGTGGTGAAATATATGTAATTAAATCACGACTGTGTAAGAGATACATTATTAGCAATAGAAAAGTATGTTCAGGTTGAGAAAGTTTACGAAATATCAGACTTATATGGAACCCCGGAACTATCGAAATATGAATTTCCAGAAGTTTGGTATGTTTTATTAACATTATTTGATGCTGGTTTTATAACAACTTATAAAAATGAACGACCACGGACATTTTTAAATCATCGAACCGTGTCAAATATCACCGGAATAACTTTTAAGGGTCATGAATATCTGGACAATATACGTGATCCTAAAGTTTGGAAGGAAACTAAACATACTGTTTTAAAGACTGTAGCTTCTGCATCTCTTTCTATTTTTTCAGCAGTTGCATCAAAAATAGTTTCAAGCAAGTTAGGCTTGTAACTTAATCTCCACCCCATCCACTAGTGCAAAAAGATTATCTTTTGCTAGTGGATATTTTTTATAAATTTCTTTCAGTTCTAAATCCGTAAACGTGATTGCCGCAAATAAGTCATTATCGGTACTAACATCTACTAAGTGGTTAAATCCACCTGATTTGTAATAATGTGGTATTTCCAAATAATTTTTATTTTTCATCAATCTCACTCCCTTCTCGTTTATTTGTCTCCGTACCCTGTCTACAACTGAATACGTTTATTAGTAAACTTGAGTTAACGATTAGACATGGATGTGTTAATCGACTTTTTTGTACTCTTTATATGTAAAGTTTTATTACTTTTGTAAAACTTTTGTGGACGATGTAAGTACAAAAATATCCTTATACTTCACGTTCAACACTTCACAGATTCTCTTAGATGTCCGTGTACCCACTGGCTTATGTCCATTAGCAATCGAGGACATGTAACTTCTGCTGATTCCCACCTTAGAAGCCAAATCCTGTTGTGTTAATCCATTAATAATTAAGATCTCATTTAATTTATTTTTATCTTTTATATATGTTGCCAATTCTTGTACCTCCTTTCGAGTACAATTACATAATAATGTCTTGTACAACTTTTGTCAACGACTTTTGCACACAAATTTATATTTATTGTTTCACTTTTGTTATACTTTTGTTGTACTAATAATAAAAAAGAGGTGATATCATGCCCAATCAGGTAAGCAAGGAATTATTTGGAAAAAAGTTAAGAGAATTACGTGAGAAACATAGTTACTCCTTACGACAAGTTTCAAATCAGTCAAAGACTCAAGATGACCCACCAATATCACCATCTTATTGGTCACTGATAGAACGTGGTGAACGAAACATTCCAAAGCCAGACACTCTGAAAAGAATGGCTCATGGATTAAGAATACCTGCTACAGAAATATTAAAAATAGCTGGATATTCTGAAATTGATGATGTTATTTCAAATAGTAAACCAGTCGACTTGAAAAATGATAAAGATCCTTTAATAACATACGGTGGAAAGCCCATTTCTGATGATTACATGGAAATATTCAGAAAAATACTAAAAGATTACGATGATGATAAGAGTGGAAAAAAGTAGAGAGTATATTTTTAAAGACTTGCTCAATAGAGCGATGAACTACGGCTTAGGTGTTGAATGTGTCCATATAGATTCACATCTAAAACCGTGTTTGAGTTATAAAAGAAAACTTATTATATTGAATATGAATTATCATAATCAGAGATTAGTTATATTCCAGCTTGCTCATGAGATTGGACACTTTTTAAATGGTGATTCATTTGGAAACGAAATATTTTTTAGTCCGGCGATGAATGGATTTGAAGGAAGGGCTAATAAAACGGCAGTAAAGCTTTTATTGCCATACTATTTAAACGATTTACCCGAAAGATATGCAAGCACTGCTGATTTTATGAACTATTTTTCTATTCCTCTATCTGTTGAAAAAGTTGTAACTGAGCAGATTCAGGACTTTTATAAATCTTCTGAAACTCAAATTTAATATGAATTAGGTTAAAATCAAGATAATAATGGTCCAATATCTGATGACGTTAAAAGCTGAAATTATATTTAGGGGGGATTTTTTTATTATGAAAAATCTAAAAATAAACATCTGGACTGGGATTCTAGATATTATTAACTGTGTTTTGTTTGCAGTTTCATGGCCTGTTATTTTTAGTACGGCTGCAAGTGATGCATTTGATGGTACAAGTATGACAAACGGCGCAGGAACATTCTTCTATGTTATGGCCGCAATCGGTTTAATTATTAATGTTATTGCTCTAATTCAAAGTAAACAACACAATATTTCAATTGTTGGACCTGTTCTAGGAATTATTGGTAATGCTCTATTCTTCTTGTCAGGTGCTATGGCATTCCCTGCTATGGTTGTATTAATCGTTGGAACTGTATTCGTATTCCTACATCACCCATCAAAAAATGCTAAGGGGGTGAACTAGGATGAAAAATAATAAACCGTTCTACAAAATTTGGTGGTTTTGGCTTATTGTTGTTGTCTTAGTTGTTATTATTTTTGGAATGATTGGTGGCGGCGGAAGTTCATCTGATGACGATACTTCTAATAAGGCATCTGGACACACTACAACACAAACAGAAAAAGGTGCAAAATCATCTTCAAATAAAGATACCTTGGATATCAATTACGATAATCACAAGATTTTAGATCAAAAATCTTATGACGTTTCATTTAATGATAATTCTTGGCAACCAGCCAACATTAAAGTCTCAAAGGTATCTATCTTTAAATTGAATCCATACACTTCAGATGATGACTCAAATACTAAAGCTGAGGGCTATATTATCATTCATATGAGTGTCGCAGCTAACAGAGACATTACGACTTATCCTGATCAAGGTACTTTAGTAACCAGTGATGGACAACAAGTAGATGCTGTTCTTGACACTGTAAAAGGTTATAAAGAAAATTGGGCGGGAGAAATCTCCAAGGGTGTTACAAAACAAGGTGATATCCTCTTTCCTATTGAAAAGCTAAGTAAAATCAGTGATATGAAGACATTACGTCTTAAGTTTGATGCTTACTACGATACAGACAATTATGAAGATGAAAATGCTCAACATGATTACGACATAACTTTAAATTTAAATCAATAATTAGCCGGAAACGGCTTTTTATTTTAGACAGTTCCAAGAAGAAGCAAATTCTAGGTATATAAAATACATTCAAGATATGAGGACAAAAAAACTATTTTGTAAGGGGTAAAATGATGTCACTTTCTGACTTATTCAAAACACAGCAGTACAAAGAAACTATAGAAACACTTAAAAATGAAAACGCCGAACTCACAAATAGGAACAATGAACTTACTCAACAGGCCAATTTAAAATTAACTGCTAGTCAAATGAAACCGGCTGAATTAAATGAACTAATTAAAAAGAAACAAGATGAATTAAGCTCAAAAAAATCTGAACTTAGTAACATAGTGAAAACGCATGAAAGCACATTGTCTAAATTAACCACCGAAGAGTCCAATTTACGTAATGAAATTTCGAATTTAACTTCACAAATATCATCACTGAAAAAGGAATTGGATGACACTGAAGATAAATTGAACATGCAGTCATACGGACTCTATAAACCACGGTATGATTTTGCAAATTCTCTTGGATATAAGGCTCGTCTTGATGAGGTCCGTCAAACACAAAAAAGAATGATTCGTAGCTTTGAAGCATACTCTATTTTCACCCCAATGACCTTAAACAACTCAGAAGCAAAAGGCCGCTCAATGCAAAAGAAAAACGGAAAACAACTGATTAGAGCCTTTAATGGTGAATGCGAAGCTGCAATCAACAAAATAACTTATTCTAATATAGATCGTATAGAGAAACGTATACATAAATCCTACGACCAATTGAATAAACTAAATGATCCGAATGGAATTTCTATTGCGCCTGAATACTTGGACAGCAAGATAGATGAACTACATCTAGCATATGAATACTCTGAAAAGAAACAAGAGGAAAAAGACGAATTACGTGAACAGCGTGAACGTGAACGAGAAGATAAAAAAGCACAAAAGCAAATCCAAGACGCTCAAAAGAAATTAAATAAAGAACTTGATCATTATAAAAAAGCACTCGTAGAACTTACTGCTAAATTATCGACTTTAGAGGGAAAAGAACGTGACGACGTTCAGCAAAGCATTGATGAACTAAATCAAAATATCTCTAAAGGTGAAGCAGAGAAAAACGATTTGGATTATCGACAAGAAAATGCCACGGCTGGTTATGTCTATATAATTTCAAATATCGGCTCTTTTGGACCAGATGTAGTAAAAATTGGCGTTACAAGGAGACTTGATCCTCAAGAACGGATTGATGAATTAGGATCCGCATCTGTTCCATTCAAATTTGATGTTCATGCATTTATATTCTCATATGATGCATATTCACTAGAAGCCGAATTACACCAACGTTTTAATGATAAACGTATCAACAAAGTTAATAATAGAAAAGAATATTTTCACGTATCAATTGATGAAATTGAAAAAGTCTTAGAAGAATATAAGGATTTGACGGTTGACTTTCATGAGATTCCAGAAGCAGTTGAATATAATCAATCATTGGCTTTGGAACATTAGGGTTTATATTTTATTAATTTATATAACACAAAAATAATTAACAGTAACTCTGGAATCTATTATTCACGATATGGGGGATATCGAAATGAAACGTATTATTACTTCTGCTCTACTAATTGTTACTACTCTTTCACTAGTAGCATGTTCAAATAACAAGTCATCCAGTTCTTCTGCTGACAAAAATGATAAAACAACAGCGGTGGCTAAAAAGAAAACCACAAAAAAGAAGACCCTTTCTAAAAAGAAAAAGTCTTCTAATAAGTCTAATCAAAAGAATACTGATAACGGCAATCAACAAGAATCAAATCAAACTGATTCACAACAAACTAATAATGGCCAACAGGCTCAAAATCAGACTTCTCAGCAATCTCAACAAGCATCAGATGCAAATACCAATAATCAACAAAGCCAGCAACAACCTGCTCAGAATAGTCAAAACACACAACAACAAGCAAGTAGTGGTATCTCGTATGATGAAAATACTTTAACAGGATTCGTTAACAAATATGGTGAATCTCCTGCCGCTTATAAAATGGATCATGATGGAATGTCACAGCAACAAGCGTTAGAAAGTACGCCAGACAACATGAAAACGTTTGGTGAGATGCAAACTCAAACAGGAATGCAGCAAGGATACATTGACGAGAATGGTAACTATACAGGTCAATAATTACGAGTAAAATAGCCATGTCGTGGCATGACTAATCAAGGGGGAAATTTATAATGACTGAGGAAAAGAAAACTGACAAAACTGCTGGACATCACGCAAAGGTTATCTCCTTTATCAATATGAAAGGTGGAGTCGGTAAAACAACCTTATGTATTGGTTTAGGGGTTTGTATGAGTGAAGAATCGAAAGTTTTAATTATCGATGCAGATCCACAATTTAACGCAACTCAATCACTCATAGATGACTATAAAAAAAAGGAAACTGAGGATATAAAAAGAGACGAGTTGAAAAAACAAAAAAAGAATCATCCTGAATGGACAATAGATAATATAGATGATTCCGAATTCAACTTCTATAACAAAGAAATATTAAGAGACGATAAAATAGATAAAAAAACTATTTTCAGACTTTTCAGACCTCAAGCAGATATTAATGAACGGTTTAAGGTACCAAAACCTTCCGACCTAATAACCCCTTTAAAGAAAAATTTGGATTTATTGAGTGGAGATTTATCTTTAGTACTAGCCAATACCTCAGGGGTTTATGCACTTATCAAGAGGATTTCAATTTTTATTAATAAAAATAATTTAAAGAATAAATACGATTATATTCTCATAGATTGCCCACCTACAATTACAATCTACACAAACAGTGCTCTTCTGGCTTCTGACTATTATATAATCCCTAACAGAATCGATCGATATTCTATAGTTGGTATTGAATCACTGCAAAAATCTGTTGATAACCTAATCGACAATGAAGATAAAAATTTGAATTGTCTCGGAATAATTTATACAATGGTCCCATCAAATATGCCCTTAAAGCAAAAATCTATAAAAGATAATTTTGAATCAAAAAAAATTGTAAATGATTTGGATAAATTTGATTCTGTATTATATGAAAATAAGGCTATTCAAACTGGAAAATCTGGTACAAATCCAATGTCATATAAGCTCTCCAAAGAAAGCATTGAAGCGATATATTCGGAATTAAAAATAAGATTAAATCAAATATAGGAGTTTCATTATGAATGATGAACTAACAATATTCAGAAATGCATTAAAAAATAAATATATACCAAAATATATTTTATGTGGCATTATGTCATCAATGATTCTATCTAAAAGTATATTTAAACATAATGATGATATACCAGTATTTTTAAAAGAAATAATTAACGTAGAATATAAAGAATATGTAATTAAATCCCGCACTTTAATAATGGCTAGATCTACAAGGGAAATATATAACATGTCAAACGAAAATCTATTTTTAACAAAAAATAAATTATATGAATATATCCAGAAAGAAATAAAAAAGGAAAAAAATGACAAATAATAGTATCAATTTTTATTTACAAAACTTAAATTTGGTAAAAAAAGATATAACCGATTCATTTAATACTATTAATCAGTTTTCTTTACCGAACAATTTTTCTTTAGAACAGAATGATCATGATAGTATTCTTAGTATTTTAAAAAAAATAGCATTTTTAAAATTATTCAAAAATACGTACATAACTGAAAAGACATTGATTGATATAGTTGACCAACTAATTAATGATTTAATTTTTATAATTAAATCCATCATTATTTCAGAAACAAGATTATTACAATTATCATACAGATCTTACATAGAAAACTATATGAGGTTGATTGAGTACGACACGAACGAATCTCATTTTACTATGGACTTATTCGAAAAGATAAGAAAGAACAACGACAATAATATTTTATCGACCGCTGATTATTCATTTTTAAGATCTGAATATAGAGAGGCATGCGTAAGTATTCATTTTCACACTGATAACGATGTTACAAACTATGTTTCGGATATTTTAAAAAAAGAACCTATTTCTTTAAGAGAAAAGAAACATTTTTATAAGAATTTATTGTGCATGAATAAAATACTTGAAAAACTTTTGATAAAAAAACATCCTGATTGGATTTTAAACACATTTTCTCTTAATAAAGTTACAATGGAATATATTTTGGGAAAAGAAACTACTACCTTACTAATGAGCCTTTAATGGCTTTTTATTTTTAACGCCAAAAGAACATATGTGCCCCTAATTTTCAAAATATCCCCTGTTTTCTCGAAAATTAATTATTTAAATACATCAATTGCATGCACATAAAATTAAAAAAACGTGATTTCTTACGTTTTTATGAAAGGTTGCATTTTATGCCTAGAAAACGAGTTTCAAAAACAATAAAATCATATAAGCTAAAAAATGGACAAATCAAATATAAATTTACTATCAGAATCGATGACACACACACAACTACTCGACGTGGTTTCTATACAGTCGAAGAAGCTGAAATAGCATATATTAACCTCAGGAAGAAGATTTTAGATGATGACTATAATGAACACGGAGGTTATGTAAAATTCAGTCAGATCTACAAGGATTGGCTAAAAAGCTATAAAAACACTGTGAAAGAATCAACTTTTTATAAAACTAAGAGCCTATTCAAGTGCAACGTACTTCCCCATTTTGGAGACAAATATATTAAAGACATTGATGTTAATACATGTCAGAAAGCTTTAAATAAATGGGTAAGTAATTTAGTTCACTACAAAGAAGTGTTTAATTATGCTAATTTAATTTTTAAAGAGGCTTTAAGGCGTGATTATATATCAATTAATCCAATGGATAAATTAGATGTACCCAAAAAAACTAAGCATAAAGAGAAAGCAAAGAAAAATTATAATCACAGAAACTTTTATACAATTGAAGAACAAGAGAAGTTTTTGAATCATGCAAAAAATTATAATTTCGAAAAATATGCTTTTTTTCGTCTACTAGCATTCACAGGATTGCGACGTGAAGAAATGCTACCTTTGAAGTGGAATGACTTAAAAAACGATATGCTACGTGTTAATAAGGCGCTTGTTCGGATTGACCGTCAAGGATACAAAATTCAATCCACTAAGAATGACGAAATTAGAAACTTGATTATTGATCCAAGAACCATTGACATTTTGAATGAGTGGAAAAAGCAACAACAAAATGAAAGTCCAAGTGATGACCAAGAAAATCAGCTAATTTTTATGAATCCAAAAACTAAATCTAACTTCTCTCTTGAGGTTCCAAGAAGATGGCAGCAAAAGATAAATGACGATATCCAGTTGGATCACAATGTGACATTACACGGATTTCGTCATACGCATGGAACGCTTCTTTTAGACAACAATAGTGATTTGACTTTCAAAGACCTTCAAAAGCGCTTAGGACATAAGAACCTACAAACAACAATCAATACTTATCTTCATGCTACAAATAAATCTGATGATAAAATGATGGAGGCTTTAAAAAAAGTGGATGACATTTCTAACTCATCAAACAAAAGCAAAAAAGAATAATAGTGACAACCGTGACAACATTGTGACAACAAAGAGTTACATTTTGGTGCATTTTAATACATAGTATTTCATATCTAAAATAAAAAGAGAACACAAAAAAGCCCCTATACCATTGATATAAGGGCTTTTTTACATACCGTTGCATTTTCCTACACAGCGCTACATATTTAGTTACGGAGTCAACATAACTATTGCATGTACTTTTTTATTTTTAACAAATATCTATGATATCTGTTGACTATCATTATTCACTTTATTTTATTTTCTGTAAATATCTGATTACCTTTATGACTGAATTGTTAGTTTTATGTGACAGAATTGTAAGATTGTGTTAATTATGAAATACTAGAAATATACTAATATGGAAGTGATAAAATGCTTTTTCCAACGCAAATGATTTTTAACATCACCATTATCATCATCGCTGTTGCCCTAGTAGTCGGCGTAATTCTCGGTTCGATAGCCCTTTTTAAAATTTCTCACTCTTTAAAGTTTCGTAATCAAATGCTTCAGCAAGTCAGTCGAGCTTATTTGAACTGTACCAAAAATAACAATCAATTAGAAATTCGTAACATCGGCCAAGTACCATTAACAATCGATAAAATAACTTCTTCTGAGAAACTGCCCTTAGCTCAATTAATAATTGCACCTAATCAAGGATATTTCTTTCAAATCAATGGTGCTAAAAAACTAGCTCTTTCAATCGATTATCACGATCAACTCAATCATTACACGGAGAAATTCGATTTGTAATCTAACATTTTTCTACTATTAATATACTGCAATTATAATATTTGTGTTTTATTTCTTACAAATCTTACAAAAACGTTAGTATCAAAGCTTTTTAAAGCATGATACTATCCTTATAAGCTTTGGAGGGATAAATATGAGTAAAAAAATCGGGTCTATCTTAATAGTAGGAATAATTTTATTAATACCATTTTTGGGATATGAATTGTGGTATGTACCTAATTATGCTGGCGAAGATTACTATACTTTTGTAGGCGATTCGTATCAGGAAGTAATTGAAAAAGACGACTCAGGCAATGACTATCGTGCTTACTATTATCGCCAAAAATCATACGATAAAGATGGTAATGAAAAACTTCTAAAATTTAATAGTGCTATTGGCCGCCCTATCAAACCAGATAACTTCATCAAAGTAACTTATAATAAAAAACGAGATTTAGTTTTATCATGGGAAAAAGTTCAAAAAAATGAAGTACCAACCAAATCATTCGATGCTATAAACAAATAAAAAGGTAAGTAAAATTGGTCTAAAAACCATTTTACTTACCTTTTTTCTATTTAAAGTACTCTTTAGCAAAGTCGATCGTATTAGTAACATACTTTTGACCGGCGACCTTTTTAGCTTCGGCGTGTCCTGCTCCTTTGACTATCCAGAGTTTCTTTGGACCTTTGTCGTACTGGTAATTCTTATAAGCATTCTCAGTTGGAACAAATTTATCTTTTGAACCGTGAATGATGTACAAAGGTACTTTGTTGTTCTTTAAAGTATCCTTAGTACTTGCTTGATAAAAATTATAACCAGCTAGAGCATCGCCATATAAACTAGCCGTTGGTACGAGTGGAAAACTTGGTAAATTGAACATATCTTTAATTTGATAATTCAACTCACCTGAGATAGTGGAATATCCACAATCAGCAATCGCAAATTTTACATTACTTGGATGTTTACCCAAAGTGTACATTACCGTTGCTGCTCCCATACTGACTCCAAACAAACCAATCTCTGATTTCTGACCAAATTTTTGATTAATCTGCTTGATCCAGTTCATAATGTCGTCACGATCTTTCCAACCATAACCGACGTATTTCCCTTGACTCATCCCGAAGGAACGATTATCCGGTGCTAAGACGTTGTAACCTGCATCATGGAACATTTTAGCGTAGTCACCCATGTAACTGCTGCCTGTACCATAACCATGAATCACAACGACAGTTTTAGCAGTTTTCTTTTCGGCTGGTAAAAACCTAGCTTTTAACTTCAGTTTATCTTTTGAAGTTTGTTGCCAAGTTTCAGTCTTAGAATTCACGAACCACTTATCATCTTTTGACAATGGTCCTTGTGGCTTACTGCTATAACCATTTTTACTGAAGGCGTAATGGAATAAATAACCACTACCACCAATATCAGCTACTAATGCAACCCCAATTGCAATAGAAAGAATAACTTTAACATACTTTTTTACTCGCATAAATCTACCCACTTATAATTTGTTGCTCAATAATCATAAGCTATTTTACAAATTAATTGCAAATTTTATTTATGCTTGTTCGTTAGCCACTTTTTCATCACGAGCACGATTCTCGTTAGCGTCACTGTGGAACCAGTGGATGTGTGAATCAAAGAAGGCAATCATATCGTTCATGAAGTACATAATGTATGTCAAGAACAAGACTGGACTAGCGTCACCTTGAGTTGCTGTAACACCCCAAAGTACGATTGACATAACACCTTGAACTGTCCAGAAATAGTATTGTTCACGGAAACGCAAAGTACACAACAAAGCGCCTGTAAAGCCAATAGCGGCTGATATTGAATCGATGATAGGACGTGGACTGATGAATAAATTAGTATCCATCAAGTACAATAGACCCCAAACAACAAAGAAGAAGACAGCTGTTAAAAGCCATTTCTTACCAGTTAATCCATGAATATGCTTTTCAGCATCCTTAGCCCATTGTGGACTGATCAAAACTGGAATATCCAATAATACAATATAACTTAATTGCAAAACAACATCTGAGAAGTTCTTAGCGTTGATAGCAACGAAAATGTAAATAAGTGCTGAAACTAGTCCTAAGACACCGTTTAAAGGCTTAGCATTAGTAATCGCTACGGTACAAGTAAAACCAAGCGTACCGGCTAACCAAGTCCAAATAGCAATACCTGTGATTTGGTGTGAAAGTGTTGATGCAGTAATGGCCCCTAGACCAAACATTAATAGCATGTAACTTCTGAAACTCCAATGTTTCATTTGTTCAACATACCATCTTGGGTTGAAAATGCTCATGGTTCAATCTCCTCTTAGATTGAAATCGATTAATTAATAACCAAATTCAATCAAATTAATTTATCCCTCAAACTGTATTTATATTCAAATACAAATTTAACGACAGCTAAAATCATACCACCAATTGAAACCAAATTGCGAGCCGAAATATTTGGCATCATGAAGCCATATCGATGTAAAGCGTTTACCTTTGTTGATGCGATAGTAATTTATCATTTGATACAAGATATTGATTTTTACCTTTTTGTAACACTATATCTTGTTGTAACGGTCTAGACTTCAGCGATTTTACCGTTATAACAAAAAAGCTACATGCCCAAATCGGCATGTAGCTTCAATATATATGCTTTTAAATTTTACCAACTAAGTCGCCACTAGGTTTGATTGTTTCTTCCCCAGGATGCCAATTAGCAGGACAAACATTATCGCCATGTGCTTCGACGAATTGAGCAGCTTGCAAGGTTCTCAAAATTTCACGAGCATTACGTCCAATTCCCATAGCGTTGATTGTGTAAGATTTGATAAGTCCCTTTGGATCAATTATAAAGACACCACGATAAGCTTGACCACTTTGTTCATCTAAAATATTGAAGAAATCAGTCAATTGGTGTTTTTGATCCGATAACATTGGATATTGAATCTTACCTATGGTATCAGTCGTTTGAGCCCAAGACATGTGTGAAAATTGACTGTCAACTGAACATGAATAAATTTCAGCGTTGGCAGCTTTGAAGTCGTCATAAGAATCTTGCAAATCGCTCAATTCAGTTGGACAAACAAATGAAAAATCGGCTGGATAAAAGAAAAGGATTGACCATTTGCCGAGCAGATCTGACTTGTTAAAAGTCTTCAACTCCCCTTTTTGATAAGCATTAACAGTAAAATCAGGAATTTCTTTATTGATATAGTTCATATTGTGCCTCCTAGACTTTGTTTAAACACATATATAATATACCAAACTTTTTCTTTATTTTAAATAAAAGACCTTTTGTGTGACAATAGAATTATTCTGATAATGAGGGATGAGGAAATGACAAATCAAAACCAACTTTCAAAAGTAAAAGAATTTTCTTACAATAAGATGAAAAATGATTCAACTGGTCACAATTTTGATCACATTCAAAGAGTCATCAAAACGGTTCAAAAATTATTAAAAACAGAAACGGCCGATCCAGTCATTACTTTATCAGCTGCCTACTTGCACGATGTAGCCGATGACAAACTAGTCAAAGATCCGGCAAAATTAGAAACTGAGATCCGCCAATTTTTAAAAGCAACGGATTTCACACCTGAACAAATCGATGAAATACTTTACATCACTCACAACTTATCCTTCAGTAAATCTTTGAGCAAAAATCCTCCAAAATTATCCCTTGCTGGACAAATTGTTCAAGACGCTGACAGACTAGATGCTATTGGAGCAATTGGCATTACCCGTGCAATTTACTATGGTGGTGCTAACTCTGAAACGATTTATGATCCAAAAATTTTACCTCGAGAAAAAATGGATAAAAAAGAATATCGTAATTTATCTGATGAGACGATTATTAATCACTTTTACGAGAAATTATTAAAATTAACTAGTATGATGAATACTCCTACAGCCAAAAAAATTGCCGAGCAACGCCATCAATACATGCTTGATTTTCTCGACGAATTTAAAGCCGAATGGAATAGTGAAAAATAGAGAGGGAGTAAATAAATTGGTTTCATATGAAGAATTAGATAAGCAGTACTACGACCACATTATTCGTAATTTGAAGGATCGTGGCGTTGAATTAAAGGACATTGCTGAAATCGTTATGTTCCTAGAAAAAGATTACGTTAAAGGACTTGATGAAGAAGTTTCTATTCACGCTATCAATAAAGTCCTCCACAAACGTGAAGCTCAAAATGCCATCATGACCGGAATTGAACTCGATATTTTAGCTGAAAAAGGTCTCTTATCTGCTCCCATGCAACGAATAATGGAAACTGATGAGTCGACTTACGGTATCGATGAAAATATGGCAATCACTTTAGCCAGTCTTTACGGATCAGTTTCAGTAACTAATTATGGTTACGTGGACAAATTGAAGCATGGTGTTCTAGGCAAATTGAACGATAAATCTACCGGAAAAATCAACGTCTTCTTAGATGACCTAGTTGGTGCTATCGCTGCTGGTGCTTGTGGTTGGTTGGCTCACAATGAACATGAAGTTCAAGAACTGTTAAACCAAGAGAAATAAAATAATCCTATTAGAGTAACGACACTCTGATAGGATTATTTTTAAACCACAATTAAGATATTAATATTACTATGTTCAGAAACATAACGTGTGACTGATCCAACAAATACTCTAGTAAACGAATTAGTACCAGTCTTTCCCATGACAATCAGATCAATATCATTTTCTTTAGGAAACCTAGTCAATTGTTCTCTAGGCTCTCCATCTAAGAGTTGGACATAAGGTGAGATTCCGGCTTGTTTGGCGATGTCTGTTGCTTTGTTTAAATCCTTTTGAGCACTAGCCTTTAAATCGTTAACTAACCCAGGTGCATAAGAAACACCAACATTCATCGGCAAATTAGCTGTATTTACGACTGAAACTAAATATAAGGCTGATTTAAATTGTTTAGCCATATCAATCGCTGCATTCAAGGCATTGTATGAACTTTGACTACCATCGATAGCTACTAATATTTTTTTATACACGGTTAAAACCTCCTTTTAAATCCTTTACATAAATTTTACCAAGTTCCGGACAAAGATGGTAATTTTATATATCAAATTTGATATACTTATTAATGAATAGTAAATAATTTTTTATAGGGGATTAGTTATTATGCAAACCAAACAAAGACTGGAGCTTATCGAACAAGAATGTCAGATTAGAAATGATTTAAAAGAAATTCAATTCACTCATTACTTTACCAATCAATTCATGGAAGAAAATACGCAATTCTTCTGTATTGAAGAATTTTTCGAGTCGATTGGTGTGACTAGTCAAAGGGCCTTAGAACGTCTACCGCTTGATGCTTGGGAAAAACATGTAAAAAAATCAACTATTTTTTCTTCTTGGCAGGAAATGTTAAATTCTGCTGGTGAAGAATATGCTAATAATAATTTCTATTAAAAAAATGATTCCGTAATTGGAATCATTTTTTTATTGGATATAAATAAGGCACATGAGCCATTTGTGGGACTTCATCCCAAGAAACTGGATAGCCGGCTCCATGAGCACAGAATACTGAATCAGGAGTATTTTCCAAGTCTGACACCGGATCATAATCTCGATTCTCAATGACTTCTTCTGCATTGTGACAAGCCTGATAACCAAGTACAACACATTCCAAATTCCCTAAACCATGAGTGTATGAGTTAACGGTTTGCGAATAGCCTTGCATTGTTGCTACCGGTGCTGTCCCTGAAATTATCGTTAAATCTGATTCATCAACCATTTCTGGATTTTCAAAAGTTCCATTCATCTGTTGAATATCATTCATAGCCCGACCAACTTGATCTTGTGGTACTTCCAAACGGAATTGATACCATGGTTCCAACAATTGACTGCCAGTATCTCTTAACTCCATTAAGCCTTGTCTGACTGCTCGCCAAGTTGCCTCTTTGAAATCTCCACCAACTGAATGAACATTACTAGCTTTCCCACCAATCAAAGTGATTTTCATATCAGTAATAGGTGCCCCAATCAGTACACCTAAATGTTCCTTCGACTGCAGATTACTCAAAACTTGATGTTGCCAGTTGCTGGCCAAAACATCCAAACTACAATTCGATGCAAATTTTAAACCACTACCGATTGGTCCCGGTTCTAATAATAGATGAACTTCGGAATAATGACGCAAAGGTTCAAAATGTCCCACGGCTTCAACTGGTTGCGTAATAGTTTCTTTGTATAAGATACTTCCCTCACCAAAACCAACATCTAAATTGAATCGATCTAACAATAACTGCTGAATAATTTCTAATTGTACTTGTCCCATAACTTGGATTCGAATTTCTTGTAAGTGACTCGACCATTGAACATGCAATTGTGGATCTTCATCTTCCAATTGACGCAGTGCTTCCAAGCATTGGTGAATATCGTTGTCTTTGGGATCCAAAGCAAAATTTAAAACTGGTTGAATCGTCGGTTTTTCACTGTTAATTTGTTTTCCTAAACCTAATCCCGGATAAGTATCGGACAATCCCGTAATTGCACAAACTTCTCCTGCGATTAAACTCTGAGTTAAATCAAATTTTGAGCCATCATAAACTCTTAGTTGGTTAGCTTTTTGTTCATTATATAAAACAGCTTTATTTTCAAGCATTCCACCAGTAACTTTGACCCAAGTCAAACGCTCGTTACCATCATGAGAAATTTTAAAAACCTTAGCACCAAATTCTTCTGGATAATTGCTTTCTATTGAAAAACGCCGAACTCCTTGTAAAAATTCTTCAATACCTTCCATTTTCAAAGCTGAACCAAAGAAACAAGGAAAGACTTTACGTTGGCGAATCAATTTTTGAACCGTTGTATCTATCAATTCTCCACTATCTAAAAATTGTTCTAAAACATTATCGTCAGTCATTGCTACATCTTCATTGAAATTGTCAGATTCAAAATCAATACAGCCACTAGCCAAATTATTTTGTAAATCATTCAAAATTTGTTGTTGGTCAGTTCCTAATGCATCCATTTTATTCACAAAAATAAAAGTTGGTACTTGATAATGATCTAATAGTCGCCACAAGGTCCTCGTATATCCTTGCACGCCATCAGTCGCTGAAACCACCAAAATCGCATAGTCCAAAACACTCAAGACTTGTTCTGTCTGGGAGGCAAAATCGACGTGTCCTGGAGTGTCCAAGAGTGTCAATTTCAAATCTTGATATTGTAAATTAGCTTGATGAGAAAAAATCGTGATTCCGCGCTTTTTCTCTAAAGCATCTGGGTCTAAAAAGGCGCTCCCCTTATCGACTCTTCCTAATTTTCTAAGTGCACCCGTTTGATACAATAAGGCTTCTGACAAAGTCGTCTTACCTGCATCAACGTGCGCTACGATTCCTGTTACTATTTGCTTCATCTTAATTCCTCCAGAGCTACTGCAAATAGTTTATCATAGCGCGTTCATAATTAGATGAATTAACCATAGATGAGCGGGATAAAAAATATAAAATAAGTACTTCAATTGTCGACTGTGTGGTCCGATTTTACCATTGTAGAAATGTAAAAATGGAATTATTAAAATAAAGAAAATATCGCTGGCATTCATAGCAATACTGTCAAATAGCATCAAAGAATTGTTAATTGGAACAGTTAAAGCCATTGGCAATTCAATTAATGCTAGAAATACCATTAAACCTATGTAAAATAAATTTCTCTTTTTAATATTTTGATGCGTTAATTGCGTAATAAACATAAATGGCACTACCACCATGCTACCTTCAAAAATCGGTACGATGCTAAAAATCAATAAAACTACTGACAGAATCTGTAATTTTTTCTTAGCTTTTAAGTCTTGAACTTGATTATCCCAAAGCCAAATTACTATTAATCCTAAAGCTAAGGTGGCAAAAATATTATCCCCTAAGATGGACATTTGATTTGGTTGTCGTAAAACAAATATATTTAATAAACAATTCCCCAACGCCATAAAAATACTCCAACCAATCAAACGTGTTAGATAATTTTTACGACTGTGAGTGTAATGCATTCCCTCTACTACTAAATACGCAAATCCCACAGCCACAACTCTAGTAATAATATGAAAGAAATCTGCTAAATATGGGGAAATAAAATATTCGATATGATCTAAAACCATCAACCCCATTAAGATGATTTTAAAAGTTTCGCGATTCATCGCCTTATGAGAAATACTCGGTGTGAATTGTTGCATACATAATCTCCTCTTTTATCAATATTTCACATTATCCAAATTTCACTAAGGCTTGTAAATATACCTGACACAACTGTTAGTGCTATATTACAAATTAGTAAGGTTAAGGGGCAAATTATGCAAAAATTCAATCGATTCTTACATTCAGATAGTTACTACGTCGTTATTGTTTTAGCAGGATTATTATCATTGGTAATTTTAGTTTTGAGTTTTATTCCCGGTTTTGATATTTCCAAATCACCATATATCGAAATCGATTTTACAACGTTACTAATTTTTGGTTTTGATTATTTTGGAAGATTGGCTTTAGCAAAAAATAAAATGCGTTTTTTCAGACACAATATCGTTGATCTCTTAGCGATCATGCCTTTCTTTACAATTTTTAATATTTTTCGATTCTTCCGAGTTTTTCATATTATCCGTTTTTCCAAAATATTCACCCTCGTTCGCTTGATTGGAACTGCCGGCAAGATGCAAAAGAACGCTAAAAAGTTTTTAAGAATCAATGGTTTCATTTATTTATTGATTATTTGTGGAATCGTCTTAGTGACGTCTGCTATCACTTATTCACTAGCCGAAAAAGCTTCTTTAAGCAACTCTTTCTGGTGGGCTATCGTGACGGCATCTACTGTTGGTTACGGTGATGTTGCGCCACAAACTTTGGCAGGAAGACTGGCAGCTGTCTCTCTGATGATCATCGGTATCGGCTTCATTGGAACTTTGACTAGTACCATCACCAGTTACTTTACTAGCGAACACAACCATGAAAATGATGATAAGCTAGAACAAATTTTATCTAAGCTAGATAAAATAGAAACCGAAAATCAAAAAATGCGTCAGGAAATCAAGCAATTAAAGCAGCGACAAAACGATAAAAAGCTTAAATAATACTTAATATATTTTTATATAGTAATTATTATATTTTAATAACGCTTTCTTTTATATTTTTGCAAAGTTTTTACTTATTTTTCAGTGATTTGTAATATAATAAATTTGTTAGGAGAATCCCAAAATATGCAATATTAAAACTAAAATTCTCATTAGTACGATTCTTCTATAGAATATTCTCCTAACCAAAAGAACGCTACCTTATCGCAACGTTCTTTTTTTATATTTATTTGGCATATTACATTATCATATTTTTGTTATATAATATATATCGATAGAGATATTACATTTAAAACCTAGAAAAATCTATTCACAGATATCTCTTTCATTAAAGAAGGTCACTTTGAGGTGGTCTTTTTTTATTTAAATAATCGTACCCTCCTAAAAAAATTCGATTGAAATAATATATCAAATTCGTGTGGAATACTCCTTTTTACTTCGGCTATAATGGTGCAAAATAATTAGGAGTAAATTAATGAAAATAAAGCTCATTTTGCTTAATCTACTAGCTTTGACTACTTTTATTGGTCTTTCTAATAACGTTTATGCGAGCAAAAAAGACTCAACAGACAATCTGTCTATCGAGGAAAAAAGAGATAATCATTTATCCAACAAAATCAAAAAAATCAATCACGCACTCAACAAGAAAATTTATGAATTTAGAGAACATCCTCAGAAAAAAAACAACATCGAGGAAAATTCATGGATGACTTACGTAAAAAACATTAACTATTTAAAAAATAATCAATTAGAAATCTATGTGAATCCTAACTTTAAAAAACTCAGCGATAAAAAGCGAGAATTCATTGTGGCTACTGTTCAACGTATTTCTTTATCAGAAGTGCTCAAAGTACTTGATATCTCTCCTAACGATTACATGGAAGGCCTCAGTTCAATTATTTATCTTGATGGCAGCCGTTTAGGTCGTTCAGTATTTTTAAATACCAAAGAATTAAAATGGTACGACTAAAATATGCTATAGTTTAGCTAAAAAGAGGAATTAATATTGAAAAAGAGATTCAAACGGATCTTACAGTTAAATACTTTTTTGACAGCTTCAATAATTGCAGCCGACTTATTCTTTTTGCATCATCATAATGAACCAGACTCTCACGTGCGCCAAGTAACAACTTCGAAAAAGATGTTATTAAGACCAATTTCTAAATTGCGTAGTATTCAATCTAATGAAGAAGAAGAATTTAATGATAAGTAATCTTTCTTAAAATCCCTTAACTCTACCTTTTAATTAATTGCTTTATCATAATCAGACGGTCCTACTAAAAATCAATTTTTAGTAGGATCGTTTTTTTGAATTCCATATACTTCATCACAATGTTTTTAAAAGTCAATTATCGTAGTATTATATATATGTAATAAATTTATTTATGAATTCGGTTACTATGTTTAATAGTCCAAATTCTGATGACCCAAAAAGCTGAAAATATATTTAGGAGGAAACTTCAATATGCGAAGTCAAAGGAACATGCGAAAAAAGAAACCATTTTTTAAAAAATGGTGGTTTTGGTTATTAATAGTTATTGTAATTTTTATTATTGTTCCGAAGGGAAACAGCTCTTCAACAAGTTCTAGTAGTTCTATGAAAACAGAACAAGTTAAGAAAAAGCAAACTCCAAAAGAGTACGAAAATGCCCTAATAAAGGCAAAAAATTATTCAAATATTATGCATATGTCTAAAGATTCTATTTATAAACAATTAACGTCAGATTCAGGAGAAGGTTTTAGTGAAAAAGCGGCTAACTATGCAATGAATAATTTAAAAGCAAACTATAAGAAAAATGCCCTTGCTAAGGCAAAATCATATTCACAAGATCAACACATGTCAAAACAAGGTATCCTAGATCAATTAACCTCGGATTCTGGAGAAAAGTTTACTGAAGAGGAAGCTCAATATGCCGTTGACAATCTGAAAGCAAACTATAATAAAAACGCCTTAGCTAAGGCAAAGGTATATTATAACGACCAACATATGTCCAAGGATTCGGTCAAAGAACAATTAACGTCAACTTACGGTGAAAAATTTACTGAAGAAGAAGCCCAATATGCTTTAAATCACTTAGAATAAATAAGAAAATTTCTATTTTTTAATAACTCATAAAATCCCATATTCATCAATAGATTGATACATTTTAAACAAAAAAATAGAACACACAAAGGTGTTCTATTTTGGTTCTAAACTTTCTGGTATTGATGAACAATCAATACCAGTTTTTTTATACTCTTTGAAATAAAAAAAGAACATCACTGTTCTCGTGTTAAGATT
>ERZ833963.128-NODE-128-length-111806-cov-41.599932_pt1 | contig 111806 bp, 95 predicted proteins | sample MGYA00519693_ERZ833963 | MGnify/ENA primary metagenome ERZ833963 (study PRJEB31850, sample SAMEA3708748) | human gut metagenome | biome: human gut; feature: human-associated habitat; material: faeces | place: China | collected 2014 ...
TGGTCTTGAAGTCCACATCGTAGCCCAGCTCCTGAATGTACTGCAGCAGCAGCTCGTTCCGGGCGGCACCACTGGAGCGATCATAGGTATACTCGATCTCGGGGTACATATAATCGGTGTTGTGCTCGGCGTTTTCTGCAGGCCATTTGGCCTCGTCACCGTAGGTGTAGATCATCTTCACGCCGTACTTGTCCTCCATGATGGAGCGGACAAATTCGATCATCTCGGCAGACTCGTTGATCCAGGTCTTGACCACGCGCTGATCACACTTGCCGGAGGCGTAACGGGAGACCTCGCTCAGCAACTTGGCACGATCCATCTTGATGCCCTGTTCCTGAGCGCCAAAGCCGTCCACGGCACCCACCCAGTGACGGGTATCCTGCACATTGCCGTTCTGCTCGATGACGCGGAAGTTCAGGCCCTTGGCAGCGGCATAAGCAGCAGCGAACATACCGCCGTTGCCGGCACCCACGATGACGATATCAGTGTCCACGGTCTCGGTGATGGCAGCCTCGTCAATGTCAGGCTCCTTGCCCAGCCAATCGGTCTCGTCACCGGTGGGCAGCTGAACGGAAGTTACAGTTGCCTCTCCCTTTGCCTGTGCAAAGCAGCTCTTGGCGGCCTTCTTCACGGCATCGGAGGTGATGGTAGAGCCGGACACGCCGTCGATCTCGTCAGAGCCGGCGTTCAGCAGCTGGTTCTTCAGCTCCTCGGCAGCAGCAGCGCCGTAGGAAGCGGTCTCGCCGGAGGTATCGACCACAACGTCGGTCACAGCACTGTCAGAGAAGGTCATGGTGACCTTGACGGTAGAGGAAATTCCCTCAGCAGTGCCGGTGTAGGTACCGGGGGTGTAGCTGCCTGCTGCACCGGAGGAAGCGGCGGTGGAGGAGCTTGCAGCGTTGCAGGCAGCCAGTGCACCGGCGGTGACACCGGACATGGCAGCGGCAGCGGCGATCTTCAGAAAGCCTTTACGCGAGATCTTGTTCATGCTTGGATGATCCTTTCTTCTCTTTTTCTGTTCTTATTCTTCGATTTTCCTCTTATCCGAAACGCACCGCCACAATACGGCGCAGACTTCGTTCGATAATAAATTAACACAAAGTCTGCCTGTTGTCTTTTAAGAATTCTTAAACATCTTTACCGTTTCTTCACTGGAAAATTCCCGTTTCCCACTTTGTTTGATAAATAACGGTCAAATCAGAGCAGAAAAAAGCACCCACGGCTTAAGTTTCCTTAAGAAGTGGGTGCTTTGAGGATTAACGATATTTAAGACAGCAAAACCATTTCAGGCTTCCGTCTCCCCTTCCGGGCGGAAAATATAGCCTTTGCCCCAGACATTTTTGAGGTAGATGGGCTTGGCGGGGTCGGGCTCGATCTTACTACGGAGGTTATGGATGTGCACCTGCACAGTGCGGACATCCCCCAGGCTCTCCTTCCCCCAGATCTTCCGGTAAAGCTCGTTTGCGGTAAAGAAAGTGTTGGGATGCCGGATGAAGAGGGTCAGGATGCGGTACTCCATGTCGGCCAGATGGATGCTCCGGCCGTCCTTTTCCACACAGTGGCTGTTGGGATCCAGCGTAAAGGCCGCACAGTGGTAGCCGCTGACGCTGGGCTCTGCGGCATCCATCTGGACACGGCGGATGTTTGCCATGATGCGGGCCAGCAAAACTTTGTGGTTGTAGGGCTTGGTCAGGAAATCATCGCCGCCCAATTCCAGCGCCCGTACCACTGTGTCTGTATCGTCCAGACAGGAAGTAAAAATGATGGGGCAGTGGTACCAGCTGCGCAGGCGCTGGCACAGTTCCATGCCGTTGGTATCCGGCAGAAGGATATCCATCAGGATCACATCGAACTTTTCCCGGGCGTGGCTCAGCGCTTCGCCGCCGGTGTCAGCGCAGACCACCTCAAAATTCTGCTGACATTTCAAGAAATAGCTGGTAGTGTCCCGGATCACCGGATCATCTTCCACCAGAAGAATGCGGATCATGCGGTTTGCCCTCCCCTTTTCGGCGTGAATTTGCTATAATATCTTTATCTAGTATACCGTATTTCCGGGCTGTTCTCAACCGGTTCTCCAAAGTTTTTGCAGGGGGTCTTTTTATGATAAAAAAGCGATTTCTGCTTCCGGCTGCTGCCGGGGCACTGGCACTGACCATTGGATTGGCAGGGATCTGGTTCAACCAGCGGCTGCCGACGCTGGCGGATTTTGGGGTCCCCGGCATGGACTCCGAAGCCCAATTGATGTCATGGGCTGCCCTGTTCCCGGAAAAAGGAGTGGCTGCCCTGATCTTCCGCACGGTGCTGCAGTGGATGGCCATAGCGGTATTCTGCACTCTGGGGGCGGTGGTGCTGGCCCTGTACCGATACAAGCCTCAGAAGGAACTGGGGTATTTTCTGCTGTATCTGACGGTGCTGACCCTCTGGGCTCTGGTGATCATTCTGGCTCCGGTGGGAAGTTCCGGCTGGAGCGTCTTTTTCCGCCGGGGATTCTTTACCGTCACGGTTCTGGCAGGCATTCTGCTGTGTGCCGCCCTGACAGGGGCTGTGCCGGTGTCTCACGGGCAGCGGCTCCATTCCCTGCTTCTGACGCTGGGGTATCTTGTTCTGACGCTGATTCCCCTCAGCCGTGTACGGGCGGTGGGGCTGCTTTTGGGCATGGGCTACTGTCTGGGCATACTGATGGCAATGTATGCCCGGGGCTCCGACGCTGCCCTGCTGATGCTGTTTCCCTGTGCCATCACCATTGGCTTCCGGGTATGGGTGGTCCTGCCGGGCATGCACGTGCCGTTTTTTCAGGAGAGCGTGTTTTTCTACCTGTTCCGGTGTGCCCGGATCTACGATGCTCCTTTTACTCTGGGCTGCATGGCCTACGTCTGCCGCCGGTATGCCCTGCAATTTGACCGGGCGGAGCAGCTGGCCCGGGAGCTGGATGCCCGGGTCATTCAGCGGACAAAGGCCCTGACGGAGGAGACCGAGGCCCGGAAAAGCATGATGCTGAACATTTTCCACGACCTGCGCAGTCCCCTGTTTGCGGTCAGCAGTGGACTGGACACACTGGAGGCTGCACCGGAGGCCCTGCCGGCCCTGCTGCCCGCCTTACAGCAGCGGACGGCCTTTCTCCGCCGCCTGACGGAGGATCTATTTCTGGCTGCAAAGCTGGAGCAGAAACAGGTGATGCTCAACGAGGACCGGGTATCTCTGGGGGAGGTCATCGCTGCGGTCTGTGACAGCTGCCGGGAGGAGGCTGAGAAGAAGGGCGTGGTGCTTCAGGCTCCCCCGGCTTCGGAGCTACCGGTGTGGGGCGACCAGATCCGGCTGCAGCAGATCCTGCAGAACCTGTTGACAAATGCCATTCACTACACCCCTGCAGGAGGGAACATCATCGTCAGCAGCCGGGTGGAGGCCGGTGCTGCTCTGGTGAGCGTCCGGGACACGGGCTGCGGCATTGCGTCGGAGGATCAGACCGCCGTATTTGACCGGTATTTCCACACCACCACCTCTTCCAAGCACGACTCCACAGGTCTGGGACTGACCATTGCGCAGGAGCTTGCCCACCTGCACCACGGAGAAATCCTATTGGAAAGCGAAGTGGGCAAAGGCAGCTGCTTCACGTTAAAGCTCCCCCTATTATCCGCTTAACAGAGAAATCCCCTCGCCTATGACGAGGGGATTTCTTTATAGCATCTTATTGAATTTAAGCCAGCGGGTCCCACAGCTTCATGGGCAGGGGCTCCTGATCCAGCAGGGCGCGCTGGGCATCGCTCAGCAGGCTCTTGCGGACGGTGATCTGGTAGACATTGGCCTTGAACCACTTCTCGCTGCCGATGTAGTAACCCTTCTGGCCGGAGGCATCGCCCCAGCTGTTCTCGATCTTCCAGCGGTCAGCCTTGCCGTTCTCGTCCAGATTGACACCGCAGAACATCATACAGTGGTTCATGGTGCTTTCACGGGTGAGCAGCCGTTCGGCCTTGGTCATGCCAAAGGTCAGGCCGCCCAGCACCTCGCCGTACTGGAAGCAGTCGGGGTCCCAGTAACCGTTGGCGCGGTCGCCGTCAGGGTGGCAGTCGCAGCTGAACATGACCCCCTCCCCTGCCTGCAGCTGACGGATGGTCAGATCCTCCAGCTCCTCCTGCGAGAGGTTCAGCCAGAACATATTCTCCTCCACCACGTCACCCATAAAGGGCTGGCAGTAGGTGCGGTTCAGCGCATGGATGGGCGAGGAGATGATGACGACGTAATCATCCAGATCATTGCCCACATATTTCTCAAGGAAGGTGTGCGGGGTCAGGTTCCGTTCGCAGTGGTAGTGCTCATCCTTGTCGGTATACTCAAAGTCAAAGCTCCTGGGAGGCTGGCCGTAGAGGATGCACAGGGCGTTGTAGATCTCCGCCAGCATCTCCTCGCGGCGGGCGGCCGTGTCCTTTCCCTCTTTTGCCATGGCCCGCAGTTCCAGCGCATCCTCCCGCAGCTTGCGGTTCAGGATGGGCAGATACTTGGCCGTGCCGGTGGAGTGGACTGTCTCCGGCATGACCCAGGAGGGCACCACGCCGTACTTTTTGATCAGGCTGATGGCCATATCCCACTGGCCGCCGTCGGGCAGCGGGTTGCCCAGCAGGGTGTAGGTCTCACGGTCGGTCAGGTCCTGATCCGCAAAGTGGAGGATGTTCTCAAGGAAGAGATTTGCCTTTTCCAGCTTATCGTAGAACGCCAGATAGGTGGGAGAGAAGGAGAAATCCTCCAGATCGCACTTGGCGATCACCCGCTGGCGCAGGACGTTCAGGGTGGAGAACATCCAGCAGCGGCCGCTCTGCTTCTGGTTGGTGATGTTATTGGTCTTGACCAGCACAGAGAAGTCCATCCGCAGCTTGGCAGCGGCGGCGGGCACAAAGGCTGCGTCCGGCAGAGCCGTGCGGGAAACTGCATTGGACATCACATTCAACTCCGGGCGGGCAGCATAGCCCTGCTCAAAGCGTTCCAGCATCCGGGCATCAATGGGAGTAACACGATTCATTTGATTCACGCTTTCTTTCTGAAAAGATCAATCCTTGAAATAAGCATTCTGCACGGCCAGCAGGACACCGGCACGGCTTGCGGCAAAGTTCAGGCCGCCCTGCAGGTAGCAGGTGTAAGGCTCACGCAGGGGGCCGTCGCAGGAGAGCTCGATGGTGCTGCCCTGAGTAAAGCTGCCGCTTGCCATGATGACTTCATCGGTATAGCCCGGTTCCGGAGAGGGTTCCGGTGCGGCATAGCTGTCCACGGGGCTGGCGGCCTGAATGCCGCGGCAGAAGCCGATGAGGGCATCGGCGGTATCGGCATCGAAGCAGGTCACGATATCGTTGTGGTCCTCGCAGTAGCGCGGGATGGGCTTTTTGCCCACCAGCTCCAGCAGGCACTGGGCATAGATGGCGGTCTTGATGGCCTCACACACCACGCCGGGGGCATAGTAGAAGCCAAGGTACATATCACGGGGCGTTTCCAGTGTGCAGCCCAGCTCCTTGCCCAGTCCGGGGGCGTTCAGGCGGTAGGCACACAGCTCCACCAGATCCTTCCGGCCCGCGATATAGCCGCCGGTGGGGGCGATGCCGCCGCCCGGGTTCTTGATGAGACTGCCCACCACAAGGTCCGCACCGGCCTGGCAGGGCTCCTTCATCTGGGTGAACTCACCATAGCAGTTGTCCACAAAGATGATGATCTCGGGGTTGGCGGCACGGGCCGTGTCGGCGATCTTCTGAATGGTATCCAGATCAAAGGCATTGCGCTGCAGGTAGCCGCGGCTGCGCTGGATATGGCAGACCTTTGCCCCCGGGGCCTTTTGAGCGATCAGCGCGTAATCCGGGGTGAAATCGGCCTTGAGGGGGGCTTCGTCGTACCGGATACCGTAGTCCATCAGGGTGCCGGTGCCCTTGCCCTTGCCGTCCAGACCGATCACGCCCTCCAGCGTATCGTAGGGGCGGCCGGTAGCCGCCAGCAGGGTATCCCCTGCCCGCAGCAGGCCGAACAGGGCCACCGCCAGCGTATGGGTGCCGCTCTGGAACTGGCTGCGCACAAGGGCATCCTCCGCGCCCATCACCTCGGCAAAGATCTGCTCGAGCTTGGCGCGGCCGGTATCCCACAGGCCATAGCCGGTGGTGCCCAGCATATCGGTGGAGGACATCTGGGTATCGGCAAAGGCCTTGAGCATCTTCAGCTGGTTGTAGTCCCGGATCTCCTCCATGTGACGGAAATAGGGCTGGCAGAGCTCCATGGCCTTTTCGTCCAGCGCCAGGACTTCGGGTTTGTAATCAAAAAAGTGGTTCAGCATTGACATTTTGGTTCCTTAATCTTTTTGTAAGTTTATGCTATGATGACCCGTCAGCAGCTTTCTCCTCGGACACGAAACGGGCCATTCCATCGCCCGCCCTATTGCCTGCGGCAACAGGGTCCCACCCCAGCGGACGGTCCTCAGAGAAACTCCCGACGTGTCAGACTGTGGCTTCGTACCGGGCATACTCTCCCAGCTTTTCAAAGCCGAGGCGGGTATAAAAGTGCACCCGTTCCGGGGAGCAGAGGAAAAGGGGCTGCAGGCCCTGCGCCGAGAGGGTATTGGCCAGCCGGACGATAAGCCGCCCGCCGATGCCGCGCCCCCGCAATGGCTCCGCAGTCTCGCCGCAGGCCATGTAAGCCTGCTCCGTTCCAATGGCGTAAGCGCCCACGGTGCAGGCAAGCTCCCCGCCCTGCTCCAGAGCCCAGACCACAGCCCTGCCGCGGGCGCGCTTTGAGCAGAGCTCAGAGTAAAAATCATCCCGCCGCGTGGGGCGGTTCGGAAACAGCATCTGTGCAACGGGGCCCGCCGGGGGCTCCGGGTCAAAATGCAGGGAGGCCCAGAGCGTTTCTTCCACAGCGGGTTCCGGCAGCTGCTTTCCCGGTGCCAGGCCAAAGACAAAATGGGACTTTGCACGGGCCCAGCCGGTGGGCGGCGGGCACTCGGCTTCGTCCAGGACAACTGCCTTACAGCCGCAGAAATGCAGGAAGCTGGCCAGTTCGTCCGGGTTGGCGTGGCCCGCCAGCCAGGCGGTGCTGCCGCCCACATCCAGCGCCAGCGTTGGCCCGGCGAAGAACCGGCCCGGCTGGCTTTTGCCGAAGAGCGCCAGCGCCTGCGGCATCGTGACCCCAAGGCAGAGCTTTCCGCGGCAGGCGCTGCGGAACCGCTGCCTCTGGCGGGGCGTTCTGGCCTGCGTGATCATTTCAGTGCGTTGACGATGTTCTTGAACTCGCGGCCGCGCACCTCAAAGTTGGGGTAGAGGTCGAAGGAGGCGCTGGCGGGAGACAGGATGATGATATCGCCGGGCTTTGCGGCGGCACGGGCCAGCTCCACGGCGTGCTGCATATTGTCCGCATGCTGGATGGGCAGCGCGGCCTCGTTGAAGCCGGGGTCTTCCCGCAGGGCCTTTTCAATGCGGGGGCCGGTGGCACCCATCAGCACCAGATCCTTGACGTGGGCCACGATCTCGGGAGCCAGCGGCTCATAGGGGATGTGCTTGTCATAGCCGCCCGCAATGAGGATGACCTTCTGGTCAAAGCTGCGCAGGCCCGCAATGGTGCGGGTGGGGCTGGTACCGATGGAATCGTTGTAGTAGAGCACGCCGTCCAGCGTGCGCACCGGCTCAATGCGGTGCTCCACGCCGGTAAAGGTGCTGCCCACCTTCTGGATGGCCTCTACGGGCACCTCGCCCCAGACGGCGGCGGCAGCGGCCAGCAAATTCTCGATATTGTGCAGGCCCCGCAGCTTGATGTCCTTCTGGGCCAGGAAGGGCGTTACCACGCCGTCCTCGGCCATGCAGAGCATGTTGTCCTCTTTGCGCAGGAATGCACCGTTGTCGGTATCGTGCAGGCGGGTGAACCAGACCTGCCTGCCCTTGCAGTCCTTCTGCATGGAGCGGCTGATCTCGTTCTCGTAGCCCAGCACGGCACGGCAGGGCGGGTTCTGGTAGAGCAGGATGTTGCGTTTTGCGTCGATGTACTCCTGCATATCCTTATGGTGATCGAGGTGGTTGGGGGTGACGTTGGTCACCACCGCGATCTTCGGGCTCTGGTGCATGCTGATGAGCTGGAAGCTGGACAGCTCCACCACAGCCACATCCTCCGGCCGCACCTCGGGCAGCATGGGCAGCAGGGCAGCGCCGATGTTGCCGCCCAGATGTACTTTGCGGCCTGCGGCCTCATAGAACTTGGAGATGAGGGTGGTGGTGGTGGTCTTGCCGTCAGAGCCGGTCACGGCCACGATCTCGCAGGGGCAGAAATCGAAGAAAAGCTCGACCTCGCTGGTGACCATGGTGCCCGCCGCCATGGCATCCTGCAGGGGCTTTTCAAAGTAGCCCACAAAGCCGGGGGTGCGCATGATGATATCCTGGCCCTTGAAGCCGTCCAGATAGTGTTCGCCCAGGCTCAGGTCAATGCCCAGTTCCCGGATGGTAGCGGCATAATCGCCAAACTCCTCCACGCTCTTTTTCTGGTCGCACAGGGTCACATGGGCCCCCAGCTCCACAAACTCCTTGATAAGGGTCTTGTGGCTGACACCGGCACCGATGAACGCCACCTTTTTGCCCCGGATGAGTTCTGCAAGCTTCTGCTGATCTTTCTGCATAAAGAAAGAACCTCCTCTATGAAAATTCAGGCTGAAATTGATTCACTGTTTCATTTTACACCTTTTCCAGCCAATTGGCAACGCCAAACCTTGTTCTGGCCCCGGATGCACCGAAATCCTATCTGAATTCACAAAATGTCGATTGTCTTTTCCGACCGTTTCCGCTATACTTTAATTGTATCATCTTACAAGGAGCGCATTTTCTTGAAACATTCCCTGATCCGCTTTTCCGCAGTGGTGCTGACCATTGCGTTTGTTTTTGCCCTGACCGGCTGTGGTTCGGGCTCCAACAGCTTCACCTGGTTCGTGGACAGCATCCCGGCCAACCTTGACCCGCAGGTGGCCTCGGCTTCTGCGGATGTCATTGCCTGCGAGAACCTGTACAGCGGCCTTGTCCGCAAAGATCCCAGCGGCAAATATGAGCCTGCCCTCTGCGAACGGTGGGAGAAGTCCTCCGACGGCCTCACCTACACCTTCTACCTCAAGGACGGCCTGACTTACACCGCCGCCAAGGGCAACGCCACTGACTACGCCATCACCGCCGAGGATTTTGTGTTCGCTTTCCGGCGCTTGTTCCGGGCGGAGACCAACTCCCCCTACGCGGTGGAGTTTGCGGCCCTTGAAAACAGCGCCGCCGTGCTGACCGGGCAGATGCCCGAGAGTGCGCTGGGAGTCACGGCCTCCGGGCCGCTGACGCTGGTGTTCCACCTGAGCAGTGCCGACGACAACTTCCTCGAGAAGCTCACCCTGCCCGGTGCCATGCCCTGCGATGAGGAATTTTTCAATTCCACCCGGGGCACCTACGGTCTGAATGCTTCGTCCACCCTTTCCAGCGGCAGCTTCTACATCTACAACTGGACAGCCAGCGGCCTGTTCCTGCGGCGTGCTCCCTCGGGCAGCCTCATCGACAGCCTGCGGCTGGTGCAGAACACCAACAGCGCCGGGCAGTCTGCCGCAGAGCTGATTGCCAACGAGAAGTGCTCTGCCGCCCCGGACGACACCGCCGCGCCCACCACCCTGACTTCCCTCTCCTACTCCGATACCACATGGAGCCTGCTGTTCAACTGCAGCAGCGTGTTTGCTTCCACCGAGCTGCGGCAGGCACTAGCCTCCGCCGCGCGGGGTGCAGCCGAGGTGCCGGACGGCGGGCTCTATGCCGCCGCCAACGGTCTGGTACCGGACGGCCTGACTGTGGACGGCATGAACTACCGGGATACCGCTGGGGATGTGACTCCCGCCGCGGTGGATGCCCGAGCGCTCTACCTCACGGCGCGGCAGACGCTGACCACCTCCGACTTCAACAAAGTCAGCCTGATGGTGCCCGCCGGTTCCGGCGTGACCAGCGCCGCCGAGGAGATCAATGGCGTGTGGCAAAAGGAGTTTTCCCTCTTCTTCTCCGTAGAGGAGGTGGACGAGGAGACCTTTGCGAAACGGCTGGCCGAGGGGGACTACACCATTGCCTTGGCCCCCATCAGCGCCGAGGGCGGCAGTGTGTACAACATGCTGAACCAGTTCACCGCAGCGGGCGGCGGCCTGACCGGCTATGCAGATTCCCTGTATGCCACCCAGCTGCAAGCCAGCACCCAGGCCACCGGAAGCTCCCGCTGCCGCCTGCTGGGCGATTGTGAACGCCAGCTGCTCAGCGATGCCGTGGCGGTCCCTCTGTTTGCCCAGCAGAAGCGCCTGCTGATCGCACCCGGCATCCAGAACCTCATCTTTGACCCCTTTGGCCCGGTGCTGGATCTGACCTATACCACAAAAGAATGATGTGCCACAAAAAATACCGGAGCAGCTGCCTGCCCCGGTATTTTTCTTATCCTTTTTTGATGCCGAACAGCCTGCGCAGAACGCCGCGCAGACATTTTGGGCTTTTGATAACGACCACCTGCATCGCTCTCCCGCCTTTCGTGGTGTGATACCACAATATAAGCGTCAGGACGGCAAAGTGTGCGGCTCAGGCCTTGTTCCCGGTCAGGATCGGTGTATCCGGCACCGTTTCCACGACCACCAGCGCCCCCTTGCGGGTGGAGATGGTGATGCAGTCTGAGCCTTCGGCATACTCATTGCTGACCCCCAGCGGGTAACCGGCCACCAGCACATCATCGGTGAGCTCATAGTAGGAACCGCGCTCACACACGCCCTCTGCCCTGCCCTCCATGGGGAAGGCGGAGAAATAGAAGAACTCCTCCTTCGGGTAGGCACGGGTCTCGCCGGGGCGGACAAAGGTGATGCGGCTGCGTTCATCCTGAAGCGTTGCCCGCACGCCCCGTTCTTCCAGCCCAAGGCCGGTGGCAAGATTCGAGAGGGTATGCTCGATCCGCCTGCCGCCCAGCGCGCCCAGAAGAAGCACCTCAGTAAAGCCCTTCTCACTGGCAAGCTTAGCGGCATATTCGGTGTCGGTGTCGTCCTTGACGTGAGGCAGGACGATGATATCGTCGTTCTGCTGCACCGGACAGGGCGCGGTATCGAAGTCTCCCAGGATGATATTGGGCTTGCAGCCCAGCGGCGCGCAGTTGCGGTAGCCAGCATCACAGGCGATGATGAAGTCATCGGGGCGGAGCAGACGCTTCAGCTCCGGCGAGACCGGGCAGGCCGAGAGGATCACGCAGCGCATCACATTCCCCTCCTCTGCCAGTCCTTGACATCCTTGACTTCCTCATACATGGCACAGTAGCTGTCGTACCGGGTCTGGGAGAGTTTTCCCTCGGCCAGAGCGGCACGGATGGCACAGCCCTTTTCCGTACGGTGGGAGCAGCCCGTGAACTGGCACTGCCCAAGGTAGGGCCCGAACTCCGGGAAGGCGTGCTCCAGATTCTCCTTGGGGATGAACCCGGCGCGGTTGGCTTCCAGGCTGGCAAAACCGGGGGTATCCGCAATGCGGCCCCCAAAGGCCTCAAAGATGGTCACCTCGCGGGTGGTGTGGCGGCCGCGCCCCAGCTTCTGGCTGATGGCACTGGTCTCCCGCTCGGCCTGAGGCAGCAGGGTGTTCAGCAGGGTCGATTTGCCTACACCGGAGTTGCCGCAGAAGGCGCAGAGCCGCCCGCTGATCCACTGCCTGACCTCGTCCAGCCCTTCCCCGCTGTCGTAGCGGATGGCAATGAAGGGCAGAGTGGATCTTTCATAGGCACTGCGCAGGAACTCCACCTCACCAAGGTCAGCCTTGGTGCAGACGATGACGGGCTGCACCCCCTTGTCCACGGCAATGGCCGAGAGCTTGTCCAGCACCAGTGTGCTGGGGGTGGGCTGGGTGGTGCTGGCCACAAGGAACAGCACATCCAGATTGGCCACAGGCGGCCGGACAAACACGTTTTTGCGGGGTGCGATCTCGGCAATGACTGCCGCGCCGTTCTCGGTCTCCAGCGTCACCTCATCGCCCGCCACGGGGGTGATCTTCTGCTTGCGGAAGATGCCCCGGGGCTTGCACTCGATCACACCCTCTTCGGTCTTGACGTAGTAAAAGCCGCCAATTCCTTTTACGATATATCCCTTCATCCGTTCCTCCCTCAGGACAGCAGCGCGCTCCACCAGTCGCCCAGGCCGGTGCCCTCACTGCTGGAAGAATCGCCGCTGGAAGAGCTGCCCCCGATCAGGCCGCTCCACCAATCGCTGGAGGAGCTGCCCGGCTGTTCAGCCGGGGTCTCAGGCACCGGCTCGGGGCCTGCGCTCACGGTAATGCTGACACGGCTGTTCACCTTGACGGTAGATCCTGCCGCCGGGCTCTGGGCGATGATGGTACCGGCGGGCTGGTCGCTGTACTGCTCGGTGGTGCTGCCAAGGCCCAGCTTGTTCTGCACCAGCACGGAGCGGGCATCGTTCACGCTCTTGAGACCGGTCAGGGCAGGCACCTTGGCCGTGGTGTTGACCTGCGGGCGGCTGACATAGACCACCACCGTGGAACCTGCGGCCACCTGACTGCCCGCAGCAGGTTCGGTGCGGATGATGGAGCCTGCGGCCACGCTGGGTTCCACCGCCTGGGTGATCAAAACAGAGACCCCCAGATCCTTGAGCTGCTGCTCACCATCTGCCTGCACATAATTGGAGACATCCGGCACAGTGACATACTGGATGCCCAGGCTGACGGTCAGGGTCACGCTCTGGCCCTCACGGACGGTACGGCCCGCCACCGGGGACTGCCGGTAGACGTAACCGGCGGCGTAATCGTTGCTGTAGGCCTGCTCCCAGTTGATGACGATCTGGCCGGATGCCACCTGCTGGGAAGCGTTGACCTCATCCTGGGTCATGCCGCTGTAATCTGCCAGCACCACATCGGCCTTTTCCCCCATCAGGGAGCTGGAATCATTCAGGATCATCCAGCACAGGGCCGCGCAGGCCAGTGCAAAGGCCACGGTGATACCGAACAGCACCGGCAGGAACACGGTGCGCTTTTTCTTTTTTCTGCCTTTTGCCGGAGCACTGCCGCGCTCCGGACGGGATTCTTTTCTGGGCATAGGGGGTTCCACCACCTTTTCAGGAATTTCATCGGGGAGATAGGTGTAGTTGAACACGATGGCCGGGTTCTCTACATAGGCGTTGAGGGCTTCCAGCATCTCAGCGGCGCTCTTGTAGCGGTTTTCGGGCCGCTTTGCCATGGCGCGCTCGGTGATCTCCACCAGCCCCACCGGCACCCAGGGAGCCAGTTCCCGCAGGCTCCTGGGCTGATCCGAGATCTGCTTGATGGCCACCTCCACCACGTCATCGGCATCGAAGGGCAGATGCCCTGAGAGCATCTCGTACATCATCACGCCCACCGAATAGAGGTCGCTGGTGAAGTCGGTCTCATCGCCCTTGGCCTGCTCCGGGCTGATATAGTGGACGCTGCCCATGGCCTTGCCGCCCGAAAGCTGGTTCTCGGCCCGGGAGATGCGGGCAATGCCGAAATCCATCATCCGCAGCTGGCCGTTGTCCAGCAGCATGATGTTCTGGGGCTTGATGTCCCGGTGCACCACGCCGTTGCGGTGGGCATGGTCCAGCGCTTTCAGGATCTGGGAGATAAAATGGACGGTCTCCCGGCTGGTCAGCTTGCCGCCCCGCTCGTTCAGATACTCGCGCAGGGTCATGCCGTCCACATATTCCATGACGATATACTGCAGATGGTCGCTCACCGAGACATCATACACCTTGACGATGTTGGGGTGGTTGAGCAGCGAGATGGCCTTGGACTCGTTCTTGAAACGGCGCACAAGGTCGGGGTCGTGCATAAGCTCCTGCCGCAGCACCTTAACGGCCACGACCGTGCCCTCCGGCACCGGGCCGCCCGGCCCCACAACGGCCTTGTAGACATTGGCCATGCCGCCGGTGCCGATGAGCTCCCGCACCGTGTAGAGACCATCCAGCGTTTTGCCGATCAGGTTATCCATGGTGCACCTCCGTAGGTTCCACAGCCAGCAGCAGGGCGGTGATGTTGTCGGAGCCGCCGTTCTCGTTGGCGGCATCCACCAGCCGGTCGGGCAGGTCGTAGAACGGGCCCTGCGCCAGCAGCTGCTCCATCTGCTCCACCGGCACCATGTTGGTCAGGCCGTCCGAGCAGAGCAGCAGCAGATCCTTTGCCTGCAGCTGCACCGAAGTGACCTCCGGCTCCAGCCGGTAATCCACGCCCAGCGCCCTGGTGATGATATTCTTCTGGGGATGGTGCTCGGCCTCCTCCTCCGTGATGGTGCCGCAGTCCACCAGCTCCTGCACATAGGAGTGGTCGTGGGTGAGCTGGGTCAGTTTACCGCCCCGGCAGAGGTAGGCGCGGGAATCGCCCGCGTGGCAGAGGGTGGCTTCCCCACCCCGCACCAGTGCGCAGACCGCCGTGGTTCCCATACCGGCCAGCGATTCCTCGTGGGCGGCTTTGTTGAACACATAGCGGTTGGCGCTGATGAGGGCCTTTTTCAAAAAAGCTCCCTCCTGCCCTGCTCCGCACTGGGCGTACTGCTCCTGAAACACCTGTTCGATGACATTGCAGGCCCCCTGTGAGGCCTCGCGGCCGCCTTTGGCACCGCCCATGCCATCACACACCAGTGCCCAGACAGCACCGCCGGGCAGCTCCCCGGCACGGTAATCATCCTGATTTTCCTGCCGGACGCGGCCCACATCCGTTTTTCCTGCTAGTTTCATAGGCTTCTCCTCTTGCGATTTACGCCTTACCATTCATTTCGTCCCGGCGCAGCTGGCCGCAGGCGGCGCTGATCTCGCTGCCAAGACGGCGGCGTACCGTGGCGTTGACCCCCAGGCTCTCCAGTTTTTTCTGGAAGCGCTGGACATTGGCGGCATCGGTAGCCGAGTAGGGGCTTCCGTCCACCGGGTTGATGGGAATGAGGTTCACATGAGCACCCATGCCCCGGATGAGGTCGGCCAGCTGTCTGGCGCAGGCATCGGAATCATTGACACCGCGCACCATCGAATACTCAAAGCTGACCCGGCGGCCCGTGGTCTCCTGATAGCGGCGGACGGCGGGCATCAGCACCTCCACGGGGTAGGCATCATTGACCGGCATCATGCCGCTGCGGATCTCGTTGTTGGGGGCATGCAGGGAGACCGAAAGGGTCAGCTGCAGCTTTTTCTCAGCCAGCTGGTCGATTTTGGGCACCAGACCGCAGGTGGAAAGGCTGATGTTGCGCATTCCGATGTTCACGCCCTCCGGGGAGGAGATGTTCTCAAGGAAGCGCATGACCTCGTCAAAATTATCCAGCGGTTCCCCGATGCCCATGAGGACGATGTGGGAGATGCGCTCCCCGATGTCCTTCTGGGCGGTATAGATCTCAGAGCAGATCTCACCGGCTTCCAGGTTGCGCACCCGGCCTGCCTGGGTGGAGGCACAGAAGCGACAGCCCATCCGGCAGCCCACCTGCGTGGAGACGCAGACCGTGTTGCCGTAGTGGTAGCGCATGACAACGGTCTCGATGCAGTTGCCATCGGCCATCCGCAGCAGATATTTCACGGTGCCGTCCTTGGCTTCCTGCCGGCGCTCGATCTTGGGGGCAGCAATGTAAAACTGCTCTTCCAGCTTTGCCAGCAGGGTCTTGGGCTGGTCGGTCATGGCAGAAAACTCGGTGACCAGCTTCTGGTGCACCCAGTGGAAGATCTGCTTTGCCCGGAAGCCCGGCTGACCCATAGCTTTCAGCGCAGCGGTCAGCTCGGCCAGCGTCAGGGAAGAGATACAGCGTTTTTGTTCCATGGTATTCTCCTATGAATCAATACGAACCGGACGGCGGGTTCATTGCGTTTTCTGCATGGCGCAGAGGAAAAAGCCGTCCATCCCGGTGCGGGTGGGCACCGAGAGCGCCCCGTGTTCCCCCACCGTCATTCCGTCAGGGAACGCCACAGCGGGCCGGACCACCCGGAACTCCGGGTGGCGAGCAAGGAACGCCGCCACCTGCTCCTCGTTCTCAGCGGGGTCGATGGTACAGGTAGAGTAGACCAGCCGCCCGCCCGCTTTCAGCAGAGCGGCTGCTGTGTCCAGAATGGACGACTGGGTGGCCAATAATTCATCGTGGCGTGCTTTTTCCAGCGTCTTATAACGGATATCCGGCTTTTTTGCCAGAATACCCAGGCCGCTGCAGGGGGCATCCACCAGAATGCGGTCTGCGGCGGGCAGCTTTGGGTTGGGGCGGGTGGCATCATTGCAGAGGGCGGTGACATGGGCAAAGCCCATCCGTTCCACAGCGCTCCGGATGAGCCCGACCCGGTGCTCTGCCACATCACAGCTGTACAGTGCGCCCTGTCCCTGCATCTCCTCGGCCAGCAGCAGCGTTTTGCCGCCGGGTGCCGCGCAGAGGTCGATCACGGTATCGCCGGGCTTTGCCTCCACACAGAGGGCTGCCAGCTGGCTGGCCTGCCCCTCCACATGGAAACAGCCCTCCTTGAAGAGCGGGTGCTCCGCCGGGCTGCCCTCGAACTTTGCCAGCACACTGCCGGGCACAAGGCCGGGCTGCGCACTCTTCACGCCGCTTTCCAGCAGCTTTTTGCAGAGGGCCGCGGCATCCATTTTCAGGCAGTTGGCCCGCAGGCTGGTGCAGCCGCCGTCGGCGGTGTGGGTCAGGATGCCCAGCGCTTCCTCGGGATAATGGGTGCGCAGGAACTCTGCCACATCCTGCCCCGCAGAGCCCAGCACCATGAGGCGCTGGGTCTCGTTCCGGAAGCGGGCAGTTTCCAGGTCATAATTGCAGGCCTTGCGCAGGACGGCATTGACCAGCCCGGACGCACTCGCCTTTTTGAAGGTGCGGGTCAGCTTGACGGCCTCGTTCACCGCCGCCGACACCGGCACCTGCATATAGCGGGCCTGCGCCAGCGCAGCCCGCAGGATCTCGCGCACCTGCGGGTCCAGCCTGGCAAGGCCCTTGGGCAGGAACTGTTCCAGAATGAAATCCAGCGTGCCCTGATGTTCCAGCACGGTGTAGAAGATGGCACCGGCAAAGGCTTTATCACGGCCCTCCAGCTTCTGGCGGCGGAGTTCGGCATCCAGCACAAGGTTTGAGAAGCCGTCCTGCTCCTGCCGGACCAGTGCAGCCACTGCCGCTGCCCGCGGATTGGCCGCCATCAGAGGGTATCCCCCGCTTTGAGGCGCAGACCGGCCGCAAAGGAGGTGCCATCCATCGGCTTTTTCCCCTCAGGCACCACATGAAGCAGCTGGACCGCGCCATCGGCACAGGCCACCGTCAGGGGCTTTGTGGAAAGCACCGTGCCGGGAGCCTCACCGTTGGAGGCAGCCACGCGGCACTCGGTCACCTTGACCTTTTTGCCGCCTGCGGTCACGAACCAGGCCATGGGCCAGGGGTTCATGCCGCGCACCCAGTTGTGGATGTGCGCGGCAGTATCGGTCAGCCTGAACTCTGCCAGCTCCTTGTCCAGCATGGGGGCCAGGGTGGCATTCTCATGCTGCTGGGGCTGGGGCTTGAGGGTGCCGGCTTCCAGGGCGGGCACCGCCTCACAGAGGACGCGGGCACCTACGGCGGTGACCCGGTCGAACAGCTCGCCGCTGGTCTCCTCCGGGCCGATGGCGATCTTCTCGCAGACCAGCACATCGCCGGTGTCCAGCCCCTCGTCCATCTGCATGATGGAAACGCCGGTCTCGGTGTCGCCGTTCAGAACAGCCCACTGCACGGGGGCACTGCCGCGGTACTTGGGCAGCAGGGACACATGCAGGTTGATGCAGCCATACTTCGGAGCTTCCAGCACGGATTTGGGCAGGATGCAGCCGTAGGCCACCACCACGATGAGGTCAGGGGCCAGCGCCCGGATGTTGGCATCCTCGCTGCCGTCCCGCAGGGTGCGGGGCTGGAACACGGGGATCCCATGCTCCAGAGCAACTTCCTTGACCGGGGGCGCGGTGAGCACCTGCTTGCGGCCCACCGGCTTATCCCGCCGGGTGTACACGCCGCAGATCTCGTGACCGGCAGCATACAGGGCCTTCAGGCACTCCGCGGCGATATCCGGGGTTCCCATGAACAGAATGCGCATCAGTTGTTTCCTTTCGCTTCACGGGCAGCCTTTTTGCCCTCCTCGGTGTCCTCGTAGAAATACTCGCTGGACTCCATGATGGTAATGCCGTCCAGATGGTCATTCTCGTGCTGGATGCAGCGGGCCAGCAGGTCCTCGGCCTCCAGCTCGAACCAGTTGCCGTTGCGGTCCTGCGCACGCACCTTGACGGCAACGGGACGGGTCACGGCACCGTTGTGACCGGGGAAGGACAGGCAGCCCTCGTAGGCGGTCTCCTCATCCTCAGAAACAGCCAGGATCTCGGGGTTGACGAAGTCGATGAACTTGTACTCATAATCCTCGGGGATCTCCTCGGGGGCATCGGTGGTGTCCCACACCACAAACACGCGGCGCAGCATCCCCACCTGAGGGCCTGCCAGACCCACGCCGTCGGCGGCGATCATCGTCTCCCGCATGTCATCCAGCAGGGTGGCAAGGCGGTCGTCAAAGTTGGTCACGGGGCGGCAGACCTTGTTCAGGATGGGGTCGCCCTCTTTTACGATGTTACGGATAGCCATAGTGGTACCTCCAAAATTTATTGTGTTGTATCAGATATCCCCGTCCGAGTGCAGATCGACCACAACGGTGGCCTTGCCGGGCAGTTTTTCCTGCTCGTAGAGGGTCAGCGTTTCCCGGATGAGGTCCCGGAAACGGCGGTCGTTGCGGCACTTGACGGTGAGTTTATAGCGGTAGGAATCGTTGATCTTTTCAATGCTGCCGGGGGTGGGGCCCAGCACCCGCAGGGGCAGGTCGGGCTGTTTGGCCGCCTGCCGGCCCAGCAGGACCGCAAAGCGTGCGGAAGCCCGGGCCACCTCGCTCTCCTTTGGCCCGGCAAAACCCACAACGCAGAGCCCGCAGAAGGGCGGATAAAGCCCCAGCTTCCGGTAGGCGATCTCCTGCTCGAAGAACGCGTCGTAGTCCTGCGCGGCGGCAAGGTTGAGCACCGGGTTGTCCGGGTCGGTGGTCTGGATGATGGCAAAGCCGGGGTCTTTTGCCCGGCCGCTCCGGCCCACCACCTGCGTGACGAGGCTGAACACGGTCTCATAAGCCCGGAAGCCCTGGGCGAACAGGAGCGAATCGATGCCCAGCACGCCCACCAGCGTCACATCCTCGAAATCCAGCCCCTTGGCCACCATCTGGGTGCCCACCATGATGTCATATTCATGCCGGGCAAACTTTGCCAGCAGCTTTTCGTGGGCATCCTTGGCGGCGGTGGTATCCTGATCCATTCGCAGGATGCGGGCTTCCGGAAAGAGCTTTGCCAGCTCCTCCTCGGCCTTCTGGGTGCCAAAACCCCGGTACTGCAGTTTGCCGCCGCAAGCGGGGCATCTGGCAGGGGGCGGGTCCAGCTGGCTGCCGCAGTAATGGCAGAGCAGCTTGTGGGCCGATTTGTGGTAGACCATGGGCACGCTGCACTTGGGGCATTTGAGCACCTCGCGGCAGTCCTCGCACTGAGCCACGGTCTGGTAACCCCGGCGGTTGAGCAGCAGGATGGTCTGCTTGCCTGCCTCAAGGTTGTGCCGGATGGTATCCTCCATGGCAAGGCTGATCTCCCGGGGGTTGCCGGAGGCAAGCTCGGCCCGCATATCCACGATCTGGACTTTGGGCAGCGGGTTGCCGCCATAGCGTTTGGTCAGGCGCACCAGCTGGGTGCGGCCATGCTGGGCGGCATAATAGCTCTCGGTGCTGGGGGTGGCGCTGGCCAGCAGGAGCAGGGCCCCGTTCTCCGCCGCGCGCTGCCGGGCCACCTCGTGGGCCGAGTAGCGGGGCGCAGATTCGGAGCGGTAGGTGTGCTCCTGCTCCTCATCAATGATGACAAGGCCGATGTTTTCCAGCGGGGAGAAGATCGCGCTGCGGGTGCCCACCACGATATCCGCACCGCCGTCCTGGATCATCTGCCATTGGAGCAGGCGCTCGGTGTGGTTGAGGGCGGAATGCTGCACGGCCACCCGCTTACCGAATTGGCTTTTCAGCCGCAGGATCATCTGGGGGGTCAGGCTGATCTCAGGCACCAGCACCAGCGCCCGGCGACCCATCTGCAGACAGTGCTCGATGAGCTTCAGGAACACCAGCGTTTTGCCGCTGCCGGTCACGCCGTAGAGCAAGGCCGAGTGCGGGGCTGCATCCTCCAGCCCGGGCAGCAGCGCGTCATAGGCGGCCTGCTGCTCCTCCGTGAGAAGGATGGGCTCGTTCTTCAGCGGGATGGAAGAATACAGGTCGATGGATTTATTCACCTTGCTGCATTCCAGCACCCCCTTGGCGCAGAGGTTGTCCAGCACTGCCCGGCTGATGCCCTTTTCCTCCAATGCAGACAGGGTACGCTCTCCCCCGGCCAGCAGGGCCACTGCGGCCAGCTGTTTGGCGGTCGGCCTGGGCTTTGGAGGCAGCGTGCCCACCAGCTTGTAGACATTTTCCGTGTGGCGGACGAGCTGCTTTTGAAGCACCGGGGTCACGCCGTCCTCCGCCACGGTGGGCTTGTACTGCGCGCCGTAGGGAATGACCGCCTTGACGGCCTCGTAGTAGGTGCAGAAGGTGCGCTCCTTCAAAAAGTGCACCAGCCGCAGCAGCTCCGGGGTGAGGCAGGCAGAGGCCGGGGCAACATCGAACAGGAACTTGAGCTTTGCGCTCTCCGGTTCGGCATCGCAGGCCAGCACCACGCCCATTCGGGCACGGCTCCCCCGCCCGAAGGGCACCAGCACCATACTGCCCAGCCGGACGGTATCCTGCTGGTCGGGCATGACGGCATAGGTATAGAGTTTGTCGAAATGAAAGGTCGCGTTGCTCACTGCAACGCCTACCGTTTTGGGCATTCAGACAGCTCCTTCAAAGCGATTTAGCGGGTCAGGCCCGCACGCTGGCAGATGACATCATAGAGTCTGGCGGCGCAGGCATCCACCTCGTCGTTGACCAGCTTGAGGGTGAATTTATCCTGCTGGGCCAGCTCATTGCGGGCGATCTCCAGGCGCTCCCGGACGCTCTCCTCGGTCTCGGTGCCGCGGCCGCGCAGGCGGCGCTCCAGCTCCTGGGTGGAGGGGGGCAGCAGAAAGATGGTGGTGGCACCAGGATACATGCGGCGGATATTGGCCGCGCCATGCACATCGATGACCATGACCACCAGCTTGCCCGCGTTCAGCCGCTTGTTGACCTCTTCCTTCAGGGTGCCGTAGTAGTTGCCGTTGAAGAAGTTGTGCTCCACGACCTCATCCTGATCAATGAGCTGCTGGAACTGCTCCTTGGTGCGGTAGTAGTAGTCTACCCCTTCCTGCTCCCCGGGGCGGGGGGAACGGGTGGTGGCAGAAACCGTTTTTTCGATCTCGGGGTGGGCCTTGCGCAAAGCGCTGACCACACTGTCCTTTCCGGTACCGGCGGCACCGGAAACGACAAACAGATATTTTTCATTTTCCATGGTCTTACTGCTCCTCTTCTGTCACTGTTTTGCCCTCGGCCTGACCGGCGGCACGGCTGGCCACCGTTTCGGGCTGAAGGGCTGAAAGGACAACGTGGTCGGAGTCCATGATGAGGACGGCGCGGGTGCTGCGGCCATAGGACGCATCAATGAGCATCCCCCGCTCCCGCGCTTCCTTGACCAGACGCTTGACCGGGGCAGAATCGGGGCTGACCACAGCCACCACCCGGCCCGCGCTGACCAGATTGCCAAAGCCGATGTTGATCAGTTTCATCTTTTCCTCCGAACCATCTGAATCTCAGGGCTTACTCCAGATTCTGGATCTGCTCGCGGATCTTCTCGATCTCCGCCTTCATATCCACCACGATGCGGGTGATATCCAGATCCTGACACTTGGAACCAATGGTATTGGTCTCACGGTTCAGCTCCTGGGTCAGGAAATCCAGCTTGCGGCCCACGGGCTCGTCCAGCTCCAGAATGGAGCGGTACTGGGCGATGTGGCTGCGCAGGCGGACGGTCTCCTCATCCACGGCGGTCTTGTCGCCAAAGATGGCGGCCTCGGTCAGGACACGGGCATCATCGATGTTCCGGTCCTCCAGAATGACCTTGAGCTTTTCGTACAGGCGGTTGGTGTAGTTCTCCACCCGACCGGCGCTCAGGGTCTCCACCCGGCCCACGCATTCCTCCAGAAAGCGCAGGCGGTTCTCCACGTCAGCCTTCATCTTGGCACCCTCAGCGGCGCGCATCTCCACAAAGCGGTCCAGTGCCTGGGCGGTGACAGCGGAAACATCCTCCCACAGCTGTTCCTCATCCACATCGGCGTGGCGGGTGGTCAGCACATCGGGAAAACGGGCGATCATCCCGGCGGTCACATCGTTCTTGACCTCCAGCGTCTCAGACAGATCCCGCAGGGCCTGCCGGTAGCTCTTGGCCAGCTCCTGATTCACAGCCACCACGGTATCGGCGGCATCCACGTTCTGCACCGTCAGGCTCAGTTCTACCTTGCCGCGGGTCACCCGCTCGTTCAGCTGCTTTTTCAGGCGGCTGTCCAGATAGCTGCAGGTGCGGGGCATCCGGGAAGAATACTCAAAATACCGGGAGTTGACACTGCGCAGCTCCACCGTGATCTCACGGCCATTGCGCACAGCAGTTCCCCGGCCAAAACCGGTCATGCTCAAAATCATGCTTTTTTCCTCGTATTCCAAAGGGTTTTCTGCGGACATTCTTCGTATATGTATCCGCTTTGGGGCACACAGACCCATGTTACGATACATATACTATATATTTTACTCTGCCGCCCCTTTTTTTGCAAGCAATGCGGCGAAAAAAATCTATTTTACCCCCTTGACAAGGGGCAGGAACAGCGCTATACTATGTATCGTGAACAGCGTTCATGTTGAGGGGGCGATCACACGAATCCGATGGCAACGTCCAAGGAGGAGATCCTGAAAACGAGCCGGGTCCTCATCCAGCAGAATGGATGGGAAGCGGTCAACATCCGTGCAGTGGCAGCAGCCTGCGGGGTATCCGTGGGGTGCATCTACAACTACTTTGGTTCCAAGACCGATCTGGTGAGCGCGGCGGTGGAAAGCATCTGGAGCGATATCTTCCGCCACCCGGACGACCCGGCGGTGTTTGAGGATACTCTCTCCTGCATCCGCTGGATGTACCGGCAGATGGAGTACGGCTCTGAGCAATACCCCGGCTTCTTCACCCACCACGCGCTTGGCTTTGTGCGGCAGGATACCGCCGATGGCAAGCAGCAGATGCGGCAGACCTGGCAGCACATCCTGGATGCGCTGACCATGGTGCTGACCAGGGACAAAAAGATCCGGCCAGACGCATTTACTGAGGAGTTCAGCCGCCAGAAATTTGCGGGCATCCTGTTCTCCCTCATGCTTTCTGCCGTGGTGCAGCAGGATTTTGACCCAGCAGCGGTATTGGAGATCATCCGCAGGACCATTTATGAAGTGTAAAAAACATCCCACAGTCTTGTGGGAGTTTTTTACGGCCAAAAGTGAACAGTGTTCATATTGAGTGATGCAGGACATCTCCCCCAGCATTCCACCCACGGCAGCCTGCACATCACAACGATGCAGTCCGGCCGGCAATCGCTGACCGGATCGCGATAGAGCAGCAAACCAACCGTAAAGGAGCAACATTTTTATGAGAGCAATCATCGAGACCGTTTTCGACATCTTCTATCTGGTCACCGTGCTGACCTTGGGCATCCGCATGATCCGCGGCAGCAAGGCTGGCACCCAGTTCCGCCTGTTCGGCCTGATGGCCGTGGTGCTGGGCGCAGGTGACTCCTTCCATCTGGTGCCACGTGCCCTGGCACTGTGCACCACCGGCTTGGAAAGCTACGCTGTGCCTCTGGGTTTGGGCAAGTGGATCACCTCCGTGACCATGACCGTGTTCTATGTACTGCTGTACTACGTCTGGCGCAAGCGCTACCAGATCGAGGGCCAGAAGGATCTGACCATTGCCGTGTACGCCCTTTCCGCTGTGCGCATCGTGCTGTGCATGATGCCGCAGAACCAGTGGCTGACCAACCACACTCCGCTGACCTGGGGCATCCTGCGCAACATCCCCTTTGCACTGCTGGGCCTGCTGATCATCGTGCTGTTCTACCACAGCGCCAAGGAACACAAGGATCAGGCTTTCCGCTGGATGTGGCTGACCATCGTGCTGAGCTTCGGTTTCTATATCCCGGTGGTGCTGTGGGCAGATGTCAACCCCCTGATCGGTATGCTGATGATCCCCAAGACCTGCGCCTACGTCTGGACCGTGCTGATCGGCTACAACGCCATGAAGGCTGAGAACGGCAAGAACAACTGAGACCTGCCGGAACACAAAAAACAATAACAAAAAGAAGGGGCTGCTGCATCAAACGGTGCAGCAGCCCCTTCTGGTATTATGATTTAGACAGGGTGAGACTGATTGGTGTAATCAGCGTGGTCAGCGTCCACGCCCTGCTTCTTGGCATTGCGTTTCTCGAAGAACTTGGGTGCGACCTGCGGGAACATTGCGTAGGTCAGAACATCCTCTTCCTGCGTTGCCCACTTGGCGGCCTCAGCCTTCAGCTTGTCCATCTCGGGAGCCAGGGTGTCGGCAAAGCGGCAGGTGATGGGCTGCTCGTCGCCCAGGATCTTCTTGGTGAACTCGGGGCTGATGGGAGCGGGAGTCTTGCCGTAATCGCCGTGGACCAGGCCCTTGAACTCCTTGGTGACCATCTTGTAGCGCTCGCCCAGGATGACGTTGAACACAGCCTGCGTGCCAACGATCTGGCTGGTGGGGGTGACCAGCGGAGGATAGCCTGCGTCCTCACGAACGCGGGGGATCTCAGCCAGCACTTCGTCCAGCTTATCTTCCTTGCCTGCATCCTTCAGCTGTTTGAGCATGTTGGAGAACATGCCGCCGGGCACCTGATACAGCAGGGTGTTGGCATCCACGCCCAGGCTCTTGGGGCTGATCTGGCCGTTGGCGATGTACTTCTCGCGCAGCTTTGCAAAGTAAGCGCGGACAACGTTCAGCTGCTTCAGATCCAGACCGGTGTCGTAATCGGTGCCCTGCAGGGCAGCGACCAGACTCTCGGTGGGCATGTGGCTGGTGCCAAGGCTCAAGGGGCTCATGGCAGTATCGATGATATCAGCACCTGCCTCGATGCCCTTGAGGATGGACATGGAAGCCAGACCTGCGGTGTAGTGGCTGTGGATATCCACGGGGATGCTGACGGTCTCCTTCAGCTTTTTGACCAGATCATAGCAGGTATAGGGAGTCAGCAGGCCAGCCATGTCCTTGATGCAGATGGAGTTTGCACCCATCTCCTCGAGGGTCTTGGCGTAGGCTGCAAAGTACTCGTTGTTGTGCACGGGGCTCAGGGTATAGCTGATGCAGCCCTGAACATGTGCGCCTTCCTTGTTGGCAGACTTGATGGCGGTCTGCAGGTTGCGGGGATCGTTCAGTGCGTCGAAGATGCGGATGACATCGATGCCGTTTGCAACGGACTTCTGCACAAAGTACTCAACAGCATCATCGGCGTAGGGGCGGTAGCCCAGCATGTTCTGGCCGCGGAACAGCATCTGCAGCTTCTGGTGGGGCAGCTCCTTGCGCAGGATGCGCAGACGCTCCCAGGGGTCCTCATCGAGGAAGCGGATGCAGCTATCAAAGGTAGCGCCGCCCCAGCACTCGACAGAGAAGTAAGGGATCTTATCCATTTCGGGCAGGATGGGACGCATCTCATCCATCGTCATACGGGTGGCCAGCAGAGACTGGTGAGCATCACGCAGGACGACTTCCGTAATCTTGATCGGCTTTTTGGCCATGGTTGTCACCTCTTCCTCAGTTCTCAGTTCATGGAAACCAGAACGTCACCGGAGTTGACGGTGTCGCCCTTGTTGACGTTGACGGAGGCCACAGTGCCATCCTGAGGAGCAACGATCTCGTTCTCCATCTTCATGGCCTCGAGGATGACCAGCACGTCACCGGCCTTGACGGAAGCACCGGCTGCGACCTTGACATCCAGGATGTTGCCGGGCATGGGAGCCTTGACGGCGACAGCACCGGCAGCACCGGCGGGAGCAGCAGCCTTGGGAGCGGCAGCGGGAGCAGCGGGAGCTGCAACGGGAGCAGCGGGAGCTGCAACGGGAGCAGCGGGAGCTGCAACGGGAGCAGCGCCTGCGGCGGTCTCCTCAACGGAAACGCTGTAAGCAACGCCATTGACGGTAATATTGTAGTACTTCATGGAAGGATCCTCCTGAACAAAATCAATGTATGGATTCGATGTACGGTTTACGTTCCGAAACCGCTTACAGAGCCATGTTGCCGTGCTTCTTGGGCAGGCGGGCGGCACGCTTGGTGCTCAGCAGCTCAAAGGCGGCAACCACGCTTGCACGGGCGTTGGCAGCGTCGCAGGTCATATCAGCGGCACCGGCGGCAACGGCGTTGGCAGCGCTGCACACCTCAGCGGTATACTGGGCAGCCTTGGCGTTGGTGGCAGCAATGATGTTGTCGGAAGCGTCGATCTCGGCCTTGTACAGGACGGAGACGGCAGCGTTGGGCTCCAGAGCGCTGACGGTGCAGCCGTTGACGGCGATCTTCAGATCAGCGTTGGCCAGAGCGGTGTAGACAGGGCCCACAGCCTTGCCGGACAGCAGAGCCACCTTGGCGGTGGTAGCATCGGCATAGGTGGCAGCCAGACGGGCAGCCTCACGGATGCCGCCTGCGATGTCATCGGTGGCGCTGGGTACAAAGCCGTTGGTATTGACGATGGTCAGCACGGGCACGCTGAAAGCATCGCACAGGCGGACAAAGCGAGAAGCCTTGGCCACGCAGTTGTGGCACAGGGTCTCGCCGGTGGCCACAATACCCACAGCGTTGCCGCCGATGGTTGCGAATGCGGTGTAGACGTGCTTGCCGAAGCCTGCGTACAGCTCCACAGCGCTGTCCTTGTCGATCAGGGCAGCGGCAGCCTTCTCGGGAGCAGCACCGGCGCTCAGAACACTGGTGGGCTGCTCGAACTCGAAGATGGCGGGGCCGGTCAGGTTGTTGGCGGGCAGCAGACCCACGATGTGGGCAGCCTTCTCGGCAGCTTCCTCAGCGTTGGCAGCCACGATGGCAGCCACACCAGCCTTGGCAGCAGCCTCGGCAGTGCCTGCGCCGGGGACCTTGTCGCCCTTGGCGGCGGAGGTGAACGGAGCGGTGAAGAACAGCTCTGCATCCTCAGCCATGACGCACACGTCAGCATTGGCAGCGCTCAGTGCGCTGGTGCCGCCGCACACGCCGGTGACAACTGCGATCTGGGGAATGACACCGGAAACCTTGGCGATGGTGGCGTTCAGCTTGGCGCTGGCGGTCAGAACGTCCAGACCCTCAGCCAGCTTAGCGCCGACAGAGTTGTAGAACGTGACCACCGGGCAGCCGGTCTGAGCAGCCATCTCCAGGACCTTGATGTTCTTCTCAACGTCCTTGACAGAGACAGCCTCGCCGTTCTGGTAAACAGCATAAGCCTGCTGACCAGCCGCATAGCCGCAGGCAGCACTCACTGCGCCGTCCGCAAACAGTGCGGTATACTCCCCGTCATCGAAAAACTTGGCGAGGATTTCTCCTTTGTTACTCTTTGAAGCCATGGTAAGACCTCCTGCTTTTCTATTTTGAGCTTTTTATTTTGAGCTTTCAAAATTAGTATCATTATACCTTATTTTGAGAGCGTTCACAAGGGCTGAAAGGCCCATTTTGCGGAAAAATTTCACAATCTTTTCCAGGATCAGACGGTTTTTGCGCCGTGAAAGCTGAAAAAACGATCACTTTCTCCGTTTTGCGGGGGCATTGCCGCTGCCCACAGGGCCCTTGGGACGGCGGGCGGCAGCCTTGGACTGCAGCGATGCGCTGCGGGTCTGGGCACGGCCCTTGGCGGCGGCGGCACGCAGACCGTTGACCTCTGCCTTGGTCAGTTCACGATAGGTGCCGGGCTTGAGCATTCCCAGCTTGACCACGCCCTCGGCGTTGCGCTTCAGGCGGACGACCTCCAGACCAACGGCCTCGCACATGCGGCGGATCTCGCGGTTCTTGCCCTCTTTCAGGGTCATTTCCATCACGGTGCGGCCCGGCTCGTCGGTGACAACATTGATGGCGCAGGGCATGGTCTTGGTGCCGTCGTCCAGCACAACGCCGCTGCTCAGCTTCAGGATCTGGCTTTCATCGGCGCGGGGCTGCACGGTGACGCGGTACAGCTTGGAGATGCCGCCCGACGGATGGGTGACAGCCTGCGCAAAGGCACCGTCGTTGGTCATCAGCAGCAGGCCCTCGCTGTCCTTGTCCAGGCGGCCCACCGGGTACAGGCGGGCGGGGATATCGCTGACCAGCTCCATAACGGTCTTGCGGCCCAGCTCATCGCTGGCGGTGGTCACATAGCCGCGGGGCTTGTACAGGGCCAGATAGTAGAGCTGCTGGTTCTTCTGGATGTAGATGCGCTCGTCATCCACATGCAGCACATCCCGGTTGGGGTCCATCTTGTCGCCCACCTTGACGGGGTGGCCGTTGACCTTGACGCGGCCCTCGGCAATGATCTGCTCGGCCGCGCGGCGGGAGCACAGGCCCTGCTCGGCCATGATCTTCTGAATACGTTCTTCTGCCATAATAAAACTCCTTGTGCGCCTCCCGGCGCTCAAAAACGCATGCCGGAGCATGCGCTGAAAAAACTGCAAGTTGGATTCTTGCAGTTACGGCGATGTTCGGAGGACGGCGGGCAGTTTCCTGAGCAAGTGTCCGCTGGGGTGGGACCCTGCTGCCGCAGGCAGTAGGGCGGGCGACGGAATGGCCTGCAACGACAGCAACCGCCGCCAGTGGCGGATGCAGGGAGCTGTTGTTGGGGCCGCGGCCAGCGATTTGTGAGTGCAGGCGCACGAAACAAATGCTGGGAGCCGCAACCCGTATTCACTTGCGAGGGAAAGCTGCCCGCTGGCCGTTACTGCTCGCTTTTAGGAGCAGCAGGCTCGTCCTTTTTAATGAGTGCGCTGACCTTTTCCACCAGTTCGGGGATCATGGTCAGGGCGCGGTCCACGGTGTTGTTGCCGTCAGAGAGCTGGATGGTGCGGACGCAGCCATCCTTGACCACCAGGAATGCCACGGGCTGGATGTTGACACCCGCGCCGGAGCCGCCGCCGAACAGATCCTTGTTGGCGGTGTTCTTGCCGTCGAAATCGGTGCCGGCAGAGGCAAAGCCGAAGCTCACCTTGGACACCGGCAGGATGGTGGTGCCGTCATCGGTGGTGATGGGCTTGCCGACGATGGTGTTGGAATCCACCATCTGACGGATCTTGTCCATCGTAACGTTCATCAGGTTCTGAATGGGATGCTCAGCCATAAATTCGGCCTCCTTACTTCTATATCGGGGAGCGGAACGCCGCTCCCACGGAACCACTTCCCTGCCCTGTACGGGCCGGGACGCGGACGCACCATACAAAAATATTATACCTGAGCTAGAGAAAAACGTCCAGTACCTTTTCGCGCCAGAACGCGTACAGAACGCGCAGAAGCGTGAAAACGATGGCATAGGCCCGGGCCGTGACCCGGAACGAGACGTGATCCTTTATGGTGGGCTCGGCGCTGCCGAAATCCGGCAGGAGCCGGAGCTGCTCAAAGTCCAGATAGACGAACCGATCCAGGAAACCCAGCGTCGGGTAGAGCCAGGCGTTCAGCCTGCCATAGCTGCGGGCAGCCTCGGCAGGGTCTTCGCCCCGGACACCGAGGACAACGTCGATCCGGGTAAAGCGCAGGGAGCCGATGATGGCCCGGGTGAGCTTTCCCGCCCCTTTTAAGATGGTGCAGACGATCTGCAGGGTCAGCTTCGCCTTCTGGCGGGGCGGGGCTTCCTTTTTGGGTTTCTGTGCGCCGGACGCTTTCTTCTTTTTTTCTTTTTTCTTTTTCTCAGGCTTTTCCGGCGCGGGATACCGGAACACCGGGAAGGTGATGCCCAGTGCACCGGCCTTTACCTGAAAGATGCCCTCCGCCCACTGCACATCGGCACAGAAGGGGCAGAACATGAGCAGCAGACCCAGCACCAACACCACCACCAGCAGGATGCCCACCCCTTTTAAGAGGAACAGCAGCGCCGTGCCGATACCAGCGAGAACACTCCACAGGACGTTCATTGGGCCGCCTCACTTTCCGTGCCCCGCACCGGGGGCAGATCTTCCAGACTGGACAGGCCGAAGCACCGCAGGAACACATCCGTGGTGCGGAAAGCCACCGGTCTGCCGGGCAGATCGAGACGGCCTGCCTCTTCAATGAGCCCCTTTTCCAGCAGGCCCGACACACTGGAGGAGGAATCCACGCCGCGCACCTGCTCGATGAAGGCGCGGGAGACAGGCTGGTTGTAGGCGATGACGGTCAGGGTCTCCATGGCCGCAGGGCCCAGCGGGATGGAACGGCGGGTGTCCAGCACACGGCGGACGCACTCCGCAAATTCCGTTTTGGTGGCCAGCTGCCAGTGGGTGTTCAGGTGGAGCAGGCACAGGCCGCTGTCCTCTTTCTGGCAGCGCTCGTGCAGCGCTTCCAGCGCAGATTCCACGCTGGCGGCAGGCAGCTGCAGCGCCTGAGCCAGCTTGTCGGCCCCGATGGGCTCCGCGTAGGCAAAGAGCATTGCCTCCACGGCGGCACGAATTTGTTTCTGATTCATTGCTCCTCCTTTGTGCGGTCGATGCGGCCCCGGCGCATCTTCAGCTCGCCCTCCGGGCCAAGCGTCACACGGCCGCCGCGCACCAGCTCCAGCAGTGCCAGAAAAGTGGCCACATTGGCCCCCCGGGTCTGGCGGCGGGAAAACAGCTGTTCCATTTTTTTCGCACCGCCTGCAATGAGCTGGCGCAGGATGTAGACCACCCGGCTGCTCACCGAGACCTGCGGAGCCGACACCAGCGGCTCGAACTGCTGCTGGGTGGGCACTTTGCGGACGGTGGTGCGCCCCATCAGGGCCTGCCAGCAGTCTGCCAGTACCTGCGGCGCGTGGAAGAGATCATAGGTGTTGTCCCATTCCAGCCGGGCCGGGGTGCGCACGAACACGGTATATTCCTCTCCCCGCTCCCGCAGACAGGCGGCCATCCGGCGGCACTGGTCATATTCAATGAGCTGGCCGGTGAGCTCCTGCTTCATCCGCTCGCCCTCTTCACTGCGGGGCAGCAGCAGATAGCTCTTCATCTCCACCAGGTGGGCGGCCATCTCGATAAAGGCGCTGGAAATTTCAGGGTCGGTGCTCTCGGCCGATTCCACCGCGCGGGTGTACTGGTCGATGAGCTCCAGAATGGGGATGTTGTGCAGGTCCATCTTGTGCTTCTGCACCAGCGTGAGCAGCAGCTCCAGCGGGCCCTCAAAATCCTCCAGACGGAAGGTCAGTTCTTCTGCCACTCAGATCACCGTCCCGATGGCTGCATAATAAGCAGAATAGGCGATCTGGTCGATGTAGCCGGTGCCGAGATCCAGCAGATCCCAGACCACATCATTGAAGGTGCCCAGCACGCCATCCAGCACACCGGCCCAGACAGCCGCCAGCAGGATGACGAAGATGACGCGCTCGTACCGCATGATCTGGAAGTAGATGCGCTGGGGCAGCACCACCAGCAGGATGCGGCTGCCGTCCAACGGCGGGATGGGGATGAGGTTGAACACCGCAAGGCCCACATCCATCATCACTAAGTATTGGAGGAAGCGGGCTGCGAAAATCGTGATCATGGTGGTGGGGGCCCAATAATACAGGATCTTCCACGCCACCATGCCGAGGTAGGCCAGCAGCAGGTTGGCCGCCGGGCCTGCCAGCGCGGTGAGGGCCATGCCCCACTTGGGGTTTTTGAAATTGCGGGGGTCGGTGGAAACAGGCTTTGCCCAGCCCACCCCCGCAAAGATCATGCAGAGGGTGCCCACGAGGTCAAAGTGGCGGAACGGGTTCAGGCTGATGCGGCCCTCCCGCTTTGCGGTGGGGTCGCCCAGCAGCCATGCGGCCAGCGCGTGGCCCGCCTCATGGAACGGGATGGCGATCAGGGTCACCAGTGCCCGGATGAGATAATACATTCCTTGTGCGGTCATTCGTTTCTCCCTCAGTTAGATTTTACTCTATTGTACTATTTTTTCGCTTTTGGGGCAAGGGTTTGGCCCTGCAAGAAAAAAGTTGCGGAAAAATCAAATTTACTCTTGCTTTTTCTCCGCATCTCTGGTAAAATAGTCAAGCTGATTATTTTGAATTCCATACTTCACTGTAGGAGGTGCAAGTACCATGGCTAAGTGTGAATGCTGCGGCAAGGGTGTTACCTTTGGTATCAAGGTTTCCCACTCTCATCGCCGTTCCAACCGTACCTGGAAGCCGAATGTCCGTCGTGTCAAGGCGGTCGTGGAAGGCTCTCCCAAGTATATCTACGCATGCTCTCGCTGCCTGCGCGCTGGCAAGGTTACCCGCGCTGTCTAAGTAGCTGCATCTGCCGGTCACTTTGTCGAGTGGCCGGCTTTTTTGTTATCTTCTGGAGGGATCGACGATGGCTCTGCCAAATGACCCGATCATGCTGCTGAGCATGATCAACCTGAAGCTGCGGGACTTCTACCCCACTCTGGACGCGCTGTGCGAGGATCTGGATGAGGACAAGGCCGCGCTGTGTGCCAGGCTTTCCGCTGTGGGGTACGTCTATGACCCCCAGCGCAATCAATTTGTGTGACAACAGGAGGATGCTGCCATGATCCAAGGGACGTATTATAAGGAATGGAGCCGGATGCTGGGCCGCGACATGGAGTTCAAGGTCTATGGCCATGCCGGTACGCCGGTGCTGGCTCTGCCCGCGCGGGGCGGCCGCTTTTACGACTGGGAAAACAACGGGATGCCCGATGCCATTGCCCCGCTGCTGAATGAGGGCAAGGTGCAGCTGTTCTGCGCCGACAGCATCGATGCCGAGAGCCTGCTGGCCGGGAACACGGCTCCCCGCCGCCGGGCCGAGATGCAGGAAAAGTATTTCAACTACCTGACAGGTGAGCTGGCTCCCCGCATCCTGGCCCTGAACGGTGCCAAAAAGGACACTCTGCTCTGGGCGGTGGGCGTGGACACCGGCGCGTATCAGGCAGTGAACTGCCGCCTGCGCCGCCCCGAGGTGTTCGCGGGTGCCATCGGCCTTTCCGGCCTGTACGATGTGCGCCGTTTCCTGGGCAATGCATCAGATGACCTGGTCCTGCGCAATGCCCCCCTGGCCTATCTGGCAGAGGACGGCCTTGTGGACAAGAAGCTGCTGGCAAAGGCAGAGGAGAATGCGCTTCTCCTCTGTGCCGGTCAGGGCAGCTACGAGGGCGACGCGCTGGTGGACACCCAGGCCATGGCCGATGCACTGACCGACTGCGGCCTGCCCGTGCATCTGGAAGTGTGGGGCAGCGATGTCTCCCACGACTGGTACTGGTGGGGCAAGGAGCTGAATCTCTTTGCCGCCCGTGTGTTCGGCTGATGGAGGTGCAGGATGCCTGAATTCATTCTTGGTGCGCGCGGCCACGATTTTGGCCGCCATGACCCCGAGACTCTCTTTTCCTCCATCGGGCAGGCAGGCTTTGCCTGCACCCAGCTGGCCTTTACCAAGGCGGTGGAGGGCGTAAAGAGCTATGCCGATGTGACCCCTGCGCTGGTGGAGCGGGCAAGAGCGGCTGCGGCAGCATCCGGCGTGGGCATTGCCGTGGACGGCACCTATGTGGAGCTGAGCTATGCCGACGAGGACAAACGCCATGCCGAGGTGGCAAAGGTGCTGAGCCAGATCCCCGTTGCCAGGGCACTGGGGGCAGGCTGCATGGGCAGCGAGACCACCAACATGGCCAAGCAGCCCGGCGTGACCCGGAAAGAGGCACAGGAAGCGCTCCTGCGCAGTCTGGGCGAGATCCTGCCCGTCTGTGAGGAGCAGGGAGTACTCTTTGCCGTGGAGTGCGTCTACTACCACGCCATGAATACCCCCGAGGCGGTACGGATGGTGCTGGACACCATGGCAAGCCCCAACCTGCGCGTCATCTGCGATTTTGCCAACTATGTGGGCCCGGAGGCTGCGTCTGTGGATGCACAGCGCCGCATCTGGGACAAAGTGGGCAGCTGGTACGGCGACAAGATCACGGCGATCCACTTCAAGGGTCAGAACTTCCAGCCGGATGGAACGCTCTATTCCACCAGTCTGGAGGATTCCTGCGTGGACTACGCCGGCGGCTTTGAGATGCTGCGGCAGATGCCGCAGGCTTCCCTGCCCGTGCTGCGGGAGGAAGCTGTGCCCGCCCGCGCCGCAAGCGACCTTGCCTTTATGCGCAGATTTGCCTACTGATCGTTTTGGATGCTTCAAAGGCTCTGTTCCCCGTTTGGGGCGCAGAGCCTTTTGTTTTATCTTCTGTGTTCATAAAAAATTCACAGCAATACCCCCCAGCCCTACTTGCAGAAACAGGACCGCCGTGCTATAATGCAGCTATGGAGTAAGATACCCCCAAGGGGTAATAAAAGGAGAATGGACCATGAGCGATATGAACAAGATCCCGGAGGGCAGCTGTCCCCACTGCTCCCCCGCCCCGGCAGAAGCACCCTGCTGTGCCCCGGCTGAGGGAAGCACCGGCTGCGGCTGCCGCCACAAGCAGCGCACCGAGGAGGAGTACAAGCACCTCATCACCCGGCTGAACCGCATCGAGGGCCAGATCCGGGGCATCCGGAGCATGGTGGAAAAGGACGTGTACTGCACGGATATTCTGGTGCAGGCCGCCGCCGCCAGAAGCGCCCTGAACGGTTTTACCCGGGAGCTGATCGACCAGCACCTGAGCACCTGCGTGGCGGAGGACCTAAAAAACGGCGGTGAGGAGAAGCTGCAGGAGTTTTTGTGGATCCTGAACAAGCTCGTTTGATCCCATTCACGCAGCGTTTTTTATCGGAGGGAAACAATGGAACAGTATACTGTTACGGGCATGAGCTGCGCGGCCTGCTCTGCCCGAGTGGAAAAGGCCGTAAAAGCTGTGCCCGGCGTGACCAGCTGCTCGGTGAGCCTGCTGACCAACTCCATGGGAGTGGAGGGCACCGCCAGCGCCTCGGCCATCGTCAAGGCAGTGCAGGAGGCCGGCTACGGTGCAAGCCCCAAGGCTGCTGCCACCGAAACCTCCAGCGCCGAGCTGGACGCACTGGCCGATCACGAGACACCCAGACTGAAAAAACGGCTCATCGCATCACTGGTCTTTCTGGCAGTGCTGATGTATTTCTCGATGGGCCACATGATGTGGGGCTGGCCGCTCCCCCACTGGTTCGACGGCAACCACGTTGCCATGGGTCTGGTCCAGCTGCTGCTGGCGGGCATCGTGATGGTCATCAACCAGAAGTTCTTCATCAGCGGCTTCAAGGGCCTGCTCCACCGTGCCCCCAACATGGACACACTGGTGGCGCTGGGTTCCTCGGCCAGCTTTCTCTGGAGCACCTACGCCCTGTTCGCCATGACCCGCGCTCAGGTGGACGGCAACAACGCGCTCGTCATGCACTACATGATGGAGCTCTACTTTGAATCTGCCGCCATGATCCTGACCCTGATCACCGTGGGCAAGATGCTGGAGGCCCGCTCCAAGGGCAAGACCACCGACGCGCTCAAGAGCCTGATGAAGCTGGCACCTCAGACCGCCACCCTGCTGCGGGAGGGGGCCGAAGTGACTGTGCCCATTGCACAGGTGAAAAAGGGCGACCTCTTTGTGGTGCGCCCCGGTGAGAATATCCCGGTGGACGGCCTTGTGCTGGAAGGTTCCAGCGCCGTGAATGAGAGCGCCCTGACCGGCGAGAGCATCCCGGTGGACAAGACTGCGGGAGACAAGGTCAGTGCCGCCACCACCAACCAGTCCGGTTTCCTGAAGTGCGAAGCCACCCGTGTGGGCGAGGATACCACGCTGGCCCAGATCATCCGGATGGTCAGCGATGCCGCCGCCACCAAGGCCCCCATTGCCAAGATCGCCGATACCGTTTCCGGCTTCTTCGTGCCCGCGGTCATCTCCATTTCGGTGCTGACCACCCTTGTCTGGCTGCTGCTGGGCCGGGAATTCGGCTATGCGCTGGCCCGGGGCATCTCGGTGCTGGTCATCAGCTGCCCCTGTGCGCTGGGTCTGGCAACGCCTGTGGCCATCATGGTGGGCAACGGTCTGGGGGCCAGGAACGGCATCCTGTTCAAGACTGCCGCCTCGCTGGAAGCCGCAGGCCGCACCCAGATCGTGGCGCTGGACAAGACCGGCACCATCACCAGCGGCGAGCCCCGGGTCACTGACATCCTGCCCGCGGAGGGCGTTTCCGAGAGTGAGCTGCTGACGCTGGCGGCCTCGCTGGAGCAGAAGAGTGAGCACCCGCTGGCCAAGGCAGTGCTGGCCTATGCCGAGACCGAGACCATCGCCTGCCCCGATGTGACAGATTTTGCCGCCCTGCCCGGCAATGGCCTTTCCGCCCGGCTGGACGGCATGGAGATCTACGGCGGCAATGCGGAGTTCATCGCCGCCAAGGCATCCGTACCCGCCGAACTCCAGGCCGAAGCCGCCCGGCTGGCCGCTGAGGGCAAAACGCCCCTCTTCTTTGGCGGTGCAGGCCGCCTGATGGGCGTGATCGCCGTGGCGGACACCCTTAAGGAGGACAGCCCCCGTGCCATCCGGGAGCTGCAGAACATGGGCATCCGGGTGGTCATGCTGACCGGCGACAACCAGCGCACCGCCGATGCCATTGGCCGACAGGCGGGCGTGGACGAGGTCATTGCAGGCGTTCTGCCCGACGGCAAGGAGGCCGTGATCCGCAGGCTGCAGGAGAGCGGCAAGGTGGCCATGGTGGGCGACGGCATCAACGATGCCCCCGCCCTGACCCGCGCGGACACCGGCATCGCCATCGGTGCCGGCACTGATGTTGCCATTGACGCGGCCGATGTGGTCCTGATGAACTCCCGGCTCTCCGATGTGCCCGCCGCCATCCGGCTGAGCCGCGCCACCCTGCGCAACATCCACGAAAACCTGTTCTGGGCGTTCATCTACAACATCATCGGCATCCCGCTGGCCGCCGGTGTGTTCATCCCCTTCGGCCTGACCCTGAACCCCATGTTCGGGGCTGCGGCCATGAGCCTTTCCAGCTTCTGTGTCGTGAGCAATGCCCTGCGGCTGAACCTGTTCGACCTGCACAGCACCAAACACGACCGCAAACCCAAGTCTGCCGCCCTGCCCGCTGCCCCCGTGCAGCCTGCAGCGGCTGAAAATACTGCCGAACCCGTTTCGGCTCCCGTTGTCAAGGAGGACAATACCATGAAAAAGACCCTGCATGTTGAAGGTATGATGTGCTGCCACTGCGAAGCCCGCGTGAAAAAGGCGCTGGAAGCCCTGCCCGCCGTGGACGAGGCCGTGGTCAGCCACGAGGCCGGTACCGCCATCGTCACCCTGAACGCCGAGGTTTCCGATGCAGACCTGAAGAAGGCTGTTGAGGATCAGGATTACAAGGTGACCGGCATCGAATAACGGATGCGCAAAAAGCAGCGCCCTGTTTCCCATTGCGGGAGACAGGGCGCTGCTGCTTTTTCTGGATTCTTTGGGGATTGGGATCACACCCAGCTGAGGATGCTTCTGTGCTCCGGCTCGTATTGCTTCAGCGCAATGGCCTGCTGGTAAGCATCCAGCACCTGCTGGGCGAAATGCTCTGCCGAGTAGCGGGCGGCGGTGGCCAGAGCGTTCTGGCTCAGCTGCCCGCGCTGGGCGGGGTCCGAGATGATGGTGTTCAGTGCCGATGCAAACTCGGCTTCGTCCTTCCACTGCCAGCCGTTGAAGCCGTTTTCCACCACGCCATCCAGGCAGGGGTCCGCACGGCAGAGCACCGGCAGACCGCAGGCCATGCCCTCGAAGTAGGTCAGGCCCTGGGTCTCGCTTTGAGAGGCGCTGACGAAGATATCGCCCACGCGGTACCACCGGGGCACCTCATCGGGCTTGACCATGCCCACAAAGCGGACGCGGTCGGTCAGCTTCAGCTCCTTTGTCAGTGCTTCCAGGTCAGGCCGGGCGGGGCCGTCGCCCACGAACACCAGCCACGGGCGGTTCTCCTCCGGCTGCGCGGCCAGCAGACGCACCAGCTGGGCGTGGTTCTTCTCGGCAGCCAGACGGCCCAGCGAGAGCAGGACGGTATCCCCTTCCGGGATGCCCAGCTCTGCCCGCATCCGGGCCTTTTCCTCGCCGTTGTCCTTCGCCGGGCCAAAGGCGGTCAGGTCGATGCCGGTGGGCACTGTGACCACCGGGCAGCTGACCCCGTAGCGGTTGAGCATGGCGCGCACCTTTTCGGTGGGGGCCAGCATGAGGGAGCAATAGCCCGAGAGGATGCGGGTGGCCTTTTCGGCGGTCATCCGGCCCAGACGCTCACTGAAGAAAAGGTACTGGGTGTAATCCTCGTAGACAGTATGGTAGGTATGTACCACCGGGCAGTGGCACCGGCGGGCCACCCGCTGTGCCAGCATAAAGGTAGAAAACTCGCTTTGCGTATGGATGACCTCCGGGCCCCAGGCTTCCAGCTCGTCCAGCCAGTGGGAGATGGGCAGAGCGCCCGCCGCACTGATCCGCACGCCCGGGTAGACCCGCTCCGCGCTGATGCTGCCCACATACAGGATGCCGTTTTCCTCATGGGAATGGCCATTCTGGGCAAGGGTCACCACCCGCACGTCATGGCCCAGTGCCAGCAGCTGGTGGTACAGCAGCTCCACCGAGCGCACCACACCGTTGACCATTGGGGACCATGTATCTGATGCAAGAAGAATTTTCATTGGAACACCTCAGATTACCGCATAGAATAGGGGTTATGTTCTCTGTTCTATCTTTAATACGTTTCAGAGCCGCAGAATCTTGCAGATCCGCCCTGATTTTTTCAAAATTTTTCCGGTTTCACCACCGAGACCGTCTCCACGCCGTAGGCTGCGAAAAGCTCCAGCGCCGCCGGGCCGATCACCTCGCCGCTGACCACAATGGGGATGGCGGGCGGGCAGGACACAGTGGGCAGAGCGCAGACCCTGCCCAGCGCAGACCCTGCCGGGATGGTCTCCTGCGGGGCAAACACAGCCTGCCGCACGGTCAGGCGCGGCTCCGCCTGCCGGGCCAGCGCACAAAACGCCTCCCGGTGCTCGGCAGGGGATTCTGCCGGGGGGATGCCCCGTGCACAGAGTTCTGCCAGAGCCGCTTCCAGCCGGGCCATGTCCTCCGCCGGGTTTTCCGGGGTGAACATCAGCACAAGGTAGCGGGGGTCGGCATATTCGCACTCCATCCCGTTTTGTCGCAGATGGTCGGCCAGTGCCTGCCCGGTCAGGCCCAGCGCCGCTGCGTCCAGCGTCAGCTTCATGGGTTCCCGGGCGGGGCCGTCCAGTGCCAGCGGCAGGGCCGTGCCCTGTGCGGCAGCCAGCGCGTTCAGGCGGACACGCAGAGCGGCCAGCCGGTCACAGCACTCCTGCAGGCGTGCCGGGTAATCGGTGGAAAGCAGCCGGTTGCAGGCATCGAGAGACTGCAGGATCAGATAAGACGGGCTGGTGGAGCCGAACATCGCCAGCGCGCTGCGCACAGCACTTTCCTCCTGCACAGGGGCCTTGGGGCCCAGATGCAGGTAGGCCCCCCCGGTGAGCACCGGCAGGGTCTTGTGGCCGGAGTCACAGCAGGCCGCCGCGCCCAGGTCGATGGGGTGGCGGCTCCCGCCGGGCAGAAAGCGCAGGTAGGCCCCGTGGGCGTTATCCACCAGCAGGGGCACGCCGTGGGCATCGCAGACGGCAGAGAGGGCCGCGATATCCTGCATCCCGCCCAGATAATCCGGGCTGGTCAGGTAAACGCCAAAGGGTGCTCTCCCCTGCCCGGCCAGCTCCTCAAGGGCGGCGGAAAGGGCCTGCACCGTTACCGGGCAGCTGCACAGCGCCCCGGAATCCTCCGGCGCAGGCCAGAGCCACCGGATGTCGAAATCCAGCAGGGCCGCCGCATAGAGCAGGGCCTTGTGGGCGTTGCGGGTCGCCAGCAGCACCGGGCGCTTGCCGGTGCGGGGCGCACCCTGCATAGCAAGGCAGAGCATGGCCCGGATGCACTGGGAAGAACCCTCGGTGCTGTAATAGGTGTGGGCCGTGCCAAACAGCCGGGTGGCGTTGGCCTCGCTCTGCGCGATGATGCCCTCGGCCTCGTAGAGCTCATCGGCCCCCCGGATCTCGGTGATATCCCACGGCTCACAGCCCAGCAGGCTCTGCCCCTTATGCCCCGGCATGTGGAGCCGGGCAGTGCCGGACTGGGCGTACCGCCGCACAAAATCGACGATGGGGGTGGTCATTTATTCGCAGGCCTCGCCGTCGGCGCAGGCATTGCAGGTGGAACCCAGCTGGATGGGCACTTCGATGCCCTGCGCGGCCAGCTCCTGATTCTGAGCCACCTGGATCATAATAGCGCACTCCATCCGCTTGCGGAACAGCTCACAGCCGTACTCGTACACGCCGGTAATGCTGCCGGTTGCGTGGTAGGAGTTGGCTGCACAGCCGCCGGAGCAGTAGAGCTTTGCCCAGCAGTCCTGGCACTCCTTGCGGGCGTAGGCGTTGCAGTGCTTGAACTCGTCCCGGACTGCCGTGTTGGTGACACCCTTCCAGATATCGCCCATCAGGTACTTGGGATCGCCCACGAACTGATGGCAGGGATACAGATCGCCCCAGGGGGTCACAGCCATGTACTCGGTGCCGGAGCCGCAGCCCGAAATGCGCTTGTAGATGCAGGGGCCGCCGGTCAGGTCGATCATGTAGTGGTAGAAGGTGAAGCCGCGGCCCTCACGGTTCCGCTTGATCATCTCCTTGGCCAGGATCTCATACTGCTCCTTCAGGATGGGCAGATCTGCCTCGGTCAGAGCGCTGGGATCACTGGGGTCGCAGACCACGGGCTCCATGCTCAGCTCAGTAAAACCAAGATCGGCCATGTGGAAGATATCATTGGTGAAGTCGGTGTTGTAGTGGGTAAAGGTGCCGCGCATGTAGTAGCCCTTATCGCCGCGCTTCTTTACAAACTCCTGGAACTTGGGCACAATGGCATCGTAGCTGCCATGGCCGGCGTAGTCCTTGCGGAAGCGGTCGTGGACTTCCTTGCGGCCGTCCAGGCTCAGGACCACGTTGTGGCACTCCTTGTTGCAGAAGTCGATGACATCATCGTCAATGAGCATGCCGTTGGTGGTCATGGTGAAGCGGAAGTTCTTATTGTGGATCTTCTCCTGCTCACGGCAGTAGGCCACCAGCTTCTTGACCATATCAAAGTTCATCAGAGGCTCGCCGCCGAAGAAGTCCACCTCGAGGTTGCGGCGGCTGCCGGAATTCTCAATGAGGAAATCCATTGCCCGCTTGCCCACCTCAAAGCTCATCAGGGCACGCTCGCCCTGATAGCGGCCCTGCGAGGCGAAGCAGTAGGAGCAGTTCAGGTTGCAGGTGTGGGCCACATGCAGGCAGAGGGCCTTGACCACGGTGTTGCGGTTCTTGAAATCGAACGCGAGGTTCTCATAGGTATCGGGGCTCCACAGCTTGCCGGATTCCTTCAGGCTTGCCACATCATCGATGCACTGGCGCAGGTCGGCCTCGGTCACGTCCTCACGGTCGCCGTACTTTGCCATCATGGCGGCAACGATCTCGTCGGCGGTGTGGTCGGGGTACATGGCAATGACATCATACGCCACCTCATCCACCACATGCACCGAGCCGCTGCAGGTATCCAGCACGATGTTATAGCCGTTCAATTGATACTGATGTACCATTTTATTCTCCATTCCATTGTTACATAAAAAAATGCCGCCCGGCAAAGGCGGCATCCGATTTGCAGAAATTACTTGTTGCTGTTCTCGCACTTCTGGTTAGCCACGCCGCAGGAAGTCTTGCAGGCAGACTGGCAGGAAGTCTGGCACTCGCCGCAGCCACCGGTCACAACGCTCTTGGTCAGGTCACGAGTAGCGATCGTCTTAATACGTTCCATAATTAAAAACCTCTCTAGCTCCAAATAGTTGATACGCAGAACCACCTGCGCATTGTTATCTTGATATAGGATAGCACGGTTCAGGGATTCTGTCAAGATTTTTGTCGCATCTTCTGTGGGCAGTATTTTATAAGCTGTACAAAGACAAAGCCTTACCCCACCGGCTGATACTTTTCCAAGATTGTATGCAGCCCCAGCTCCCGGGCTTTTCCCAGCAAGTACCGGTAGCGGGCCAGAAGGGCCTGCCGCTCATAGATGTGCTGTTCGATGAGGTCGGTGTCCACCTCAAGGTCGAACATCATCTCGTTCCGGTGCAGGCAGAACAGGCACTCTTTCAGCTCCTCCTCCAGCTCCGGGTGGTAGCGCTCGTGTTCGGTGTCCCGCGGGATGCGGGGCGAAAGCAGGGTCTTTTCCTTTTGCGTGGTCTGGGTCATAGCAGTTCCTCCTCTTTGTGCGTCTTTGCTTCTTCTGATTTCCAGTATATGCAAAGAGCATGAGAAGGATGACGGAATCAAGCAGCCCGCAAGAACTCCTGCGAAAGTGCGTCTTTTTTCTGATTTCTGCAAAAAATTTCAAAAAAGCGCTTGACAAATCGGCGCTTTTTCCGTATAATAGCACACGTTGAGCGGTTCACCCCGCAAGACAGACCCAGACTGATGGGGATTTGCATAGTGGTAGTGCGGTAGACTCTGACTCTACTTGTGGGAGTTCGATTCTCTCATCCCCAACCAAAAGACATCCGAACTGTTCGGATGTCTTTTTTGTTCTTTGTTCATAGAGAAAGCAAAAGAGCGATACAGCAAACGCTGTATCGCTCTTTTTACGTTAACGGTAATTAGTAATTCAGACCGAAGCCGCTGCGGTAGTAATTGCCGTCGGCATCGCAGTAGGCGTAGCTGCCGCCCTTGACGTTGGCGAGGATGGCGGGATCAATGTACTGATCCTTATCGTAGCCGGGAACGTCGTTGGGAGAGGCGCAGATCTCACGCACCACACCGTCGATTTCCTGCTCGGTGATGGCAATGACGGCGGGGTCAGAGACCATGGTCAGGCTCAGCTTGCCGGTGGGGGCAAAGTCGCCGCTGATGACATCGACCTGAGCGTTCAGGGCGTTGTTCAGGGCAACGGCGCTGACGGTGTACTGGATGGTCAATGCATCGCAGTAGGGCTCCAGCTTGTCCAGCAGCCAGGGGTTGCAGACCACGCAGGTGCCAACCACCTTGCCGCCGCGGGCATGGATGGCATCGGCCAGTTCCTTGATCTTCTCCACGTCCTTCAGGGTGACAACGGTGACCTTGCTGCCGGTCTTTTTCTGGCTCTTGTTGCGCTCGCGCTCGTCGGTGACGATCTCGCCCATCTCGATGACGGGCATTGCGTACTGGTTGAACACCAGACCGTTGCTGATGGGCCAGACGTGCAGGTAGAGCACATCGGCTTCCTCCGGGGTGGCCACCACGGTGTAGCCCTTCTTCTCAAAGGCTTCCGTCAGGGTCTTGCGCAGAGCGGCATCCTCGTCCGTGTTGCCCAGACCGGCACCCATGGCCTGTGCCATCTGTGCAAAGCCGGAGTCCACACCCTTGAAGGTGACGATGCAGACCTTCTGGCTCTTGGCCAGAGGCAGGAGCTTCTCGTGGTTCTTGACCAGAACAACGGCCTTCTGGTTGGCCTCGTAAGCCTTCTTCTTGGCACCATCGAAGTTATCCACGCGGGCCTGATCGGCCTTGTCGGGGTCGAGGTAGGGGTTATCCACCCGCTTGGTGCGGAACAGGCTCAGCAGACGGTTGTAGCTGGCGCGGTCCAGATCTGCCTTGGGCAGCAGACCGTCCTCCACAGCCTTGACGATGTTCTCGGGGTCGGTGTTGCCTCCGATGACATCGGTACCGGCAGAGATGGCCTTGGCGTAGCGCTCAGGCTCGGTGAGGTTCTCCACGCCGTAGATCTGAACGGTGGTGATGCCGGAGTCGGAGTTGACATAGCCGTCAAAGCCCATCTTGTTCCGGGCCAGATCGGTGATCAGCTCCTTGCTGTAAGCGCTGGGCACTTCCTCGGTGCTGGTCACCTCGCCCCGGTAGGTCTGGGGCACAGCACGGCCATCGGTGGCAATGCGGGAGTAGTCCGGCATGATGGAAGAGACCTTGTGGTCAAAGGCGCGCTGGAACGGGGGCAGATGATACTTTTCCATCGAGCCGGGGGTGCGGTAGATGCGCCACTGGCCGATGGGCACATGGGGCTCAAAGCCATTCTCAGAGGGGGCATCGCCGGGGAAGTGCTTGATGGTCAGAACAACAGAGCCTTCGTTCAGGCCGTTGTCGCCATCCTGATAGCCCTTGACCAGAGCCTCGGCAATATCGCTGGTGACATCGGGACGCTCGCCGTAAGTACCGGAGGTACGGGGCCAGCGGGGGTCAGAGGTCACATCGACCTGAGGGCCGTACATGATGTTCAGGCCCTCGGCCTTCATCATCTTGCGGTCGGTCTGGGCCATCTCATAGACCATGTCGGTGTTGCCGTCGCCAATGACAGCCGCGCCGATGCCCAGAGAGTCCGGGTAGCCAATGTTGATGGGGTTGGTGTGGAGAGAATACGGAATGGCCACGCCGCCCTTGCAGGCCTCGTATTCCAGCATCTGGGTGCCGGCGTTGTGGTACAGGGCCACCATGCCGGCCTCGCAGCGCATGTCACCGCGGTAAACACCGGCGGCGATGTGCTTTTCCAGAACATGGCTGTCATCAATGCTGACGGTCATGCCGGGCAGAGGGCCGGGCATAGGCTTTTCACCGGGGTTGTGGTGCTTGTAGATCTTGCCCAGCTCCAGCTTGCCTTCGGCGTTGGTGGCCTCGGCACGGGTGGGTACCACAGGGGTGTTGAACAGGGTGTTCAACACAAGGCCTGCCTGCTGATCCAGCCGCAGATGCCTGACCATATCCTCAGCGCGCTGCTCAGGGCTCAGCCGCCAATCCTTGTAGGGGGCCAGCTCGCCGCTGTTGTCCAGATCCTTAAAGTACAGGCCGTCCTTGACGATCACGCCGCAGGTGGTCACACCGATGTCGGGGCCGTTGACGTTGTGGAAGATGACCGGCTCAAGATACTGGTCAATGATCTGCTCGCCCTCTTCCAGAGCGTAGGGTGCAGGGATCACGCCGTCCTTGGCCTCTGCCCACTGGTCGGCGCTGGTATACCGTGTCTGCATAATGTTTCTCCTTTGTCTCTGTGCCTGCCACAGCACAGCTGATATATTACTTGCCTGTTTATTATACTTCCAGCGCAGATCGTTCGCAAGCAAACAAATAAAAAAAGTTACAAACTTTGGCGTAGTATACAAGGATGCTCTGCCGGATTTGTGCAACTTTCCCCTATCCTGATCCACAAGCCGGGTTCGCTTCCTGCTGACAATGCTACATAAAAATAACCCTCTCCGTCAACGCCGCAGGCTTTGACAGAGAGGGTCGTATCCTTAATTTACCAGATCATCTGGATGCGGCCTGCGCCGTACGGGTCCTCGTAGTTGAGCAGGTAGCCGGGGTAATCGGCCAGCGGGCTGTTGGCGCTTGCCAGATGCGGCAGACCGTTGGCATCCACGCCGCCGAACATGGCTGCGTAGCTGGACATAACAAGGTAGTCCTCAGAGACATAGTCCTTGATGAGGGTCGCGCCATCGAACATGGCAAAGCCATCGCCCAGATTGCGCAGGGTGTAGTTCATGCCGGCCAGAGCGTAGGTGGCGTTCGGGTCAAGGGGCTTATAAGTACCGGTGGTCTTGTCGTAGATCTCCACATTGCTGACACGCGGGGTGGCAGCGCTGCCGGTCCAGACATTCTTGTCGTTGGTCTGAACGGTGTTGGGGATCATGGGGTGGATCGTGTACCTGGCACCTGCCACCTGCAGGAAGCCGCCGTTCTCCTTGCCCTCAGCACCGGCAAAGCGGGCACCAAACTCCAGAGCGTCCTGGATCTGCTGGCCAGTCACGGACATCAGGCAGGCCACGTTGCCAAAGGGGCTGACGGTCTTGCAGGTCTTGAAGCTCCAGGGGCCAGCCTCCACATCGGTGCGGATGCCGCCGCCGTTCATAATGGCGACATCACAGTGGAGCTCCTCGATCTCGTTGAAGTAGGTGTAGATGCCGTCGGCCACGAAGTCGCCGAGGTTGGTCTCGCCGGAACGGATGCGGCGCTTGCCGGTGGCGGGATCGTTGATGTAGAATTTGGTATCGCCCACTGCGATCTCCTCGCCCAGCATATCGTCCACTGCGCTGATCCAGTTGGAGGCAGTGGCGGCCACGGCAGCATCCAGACCCTCGTAGGTGTTGATGAGCTCAGTGGTGATGGTACCGTCTGCGCCCACGGTCATCTTGCCGATGTTCTTGAAGTAAGAACCGGTCTGGGTCAGAGTGACTGCCTTGCCGGAAGCATCGGTGACCTGCTTGTTGGCCATCACGGTGTGGGAGTGGCCGTCGATGAAAGCGGTAAAGCCGTGGGTGTGTGCAATGACTTCCTCACTGGTCCAGGGAGAGGAGGAGGGGTCAACGCCCAGATGGCCCAGACCGATGATGGTGTCAGCGCCCCAGAACTCAGCCTTGTCGATGGCCTTCTGAACGGCATCGTAGAGCTTCTGGCCGTCCTCGCCGCCCAGAATGTCGTAGATGTACTTGGTCTGTGCATCGTTCATAAAGTAGGCCGGGGTAGACTTGGTGAAGGTCTCGGGAGTGGTCACGCCCACAAAGGCGATCTTGCGGCCGCCCACAAAGAAGAACTTGACGCTGGGCAGAACGTTGAAGCCGGTGCGCAGATCGACCCAGTTGCAGGAGACATAGGGGAAGTCGGCTTCCTGGATCACAGCCTTGGCACGGGCCATGCCGTAGTCGAACTCATGGTTGCCGGGGGTGGCCAGATCGTAACCGGCCTCGTTCATAAGCTCGATGATGGTAGCGCCGTCATCCATGGAGCCGTAAGCGGTGCCCTGGATATGGTCGCCTGCATCCACCAGCAGCACATCCCGGCCGGTGTCCTCGATGCTCTTTTTCAGGGCAGCAATGGCGGCATAGGTGGGCTTGGGGGACTTGTTGTCGATATAGGTGTGGACATCGTTGGTGTAGAGGATGGTCACATCCGCTTTGTCACCAAAGAAGCAATTGGTCTCCTCCGCAAAGGCGGCGGGTGCACCGACAGAAACTGCGGTCAGTGCCGTGGCAGCACCGGCAGCCTTGATAAAGCTGCGGCGGGTAATGAACTGTTTCACAGGGAAAGACCTCCTTTGATTCAATACGCTCTTTCAGCCCTCTTCGTCAATGCCGTGCAGCGTTGTTTTCCCTTTTGGGGAACTGGCAGGCTTCAGCAAGACCGAGAGGGCTGTTTGTTACCTAAATCTTAACATAGAACCCCAGTTTCCGCAAGGGATTTTTGTAAAATTCGCGTCAAGAAATCCCACAATAGTCATACTGTTTTGGTAAAACGTTTGAAAATTCCGAGAAAAAGGGCAAAGCCCCGCATCCCATGGAAAGGGTGCAGGGCTTTGCCGCATTCAGAAAAGAGGGTCAGAGGATCGGGGGACGATTCTCAGACAGCATCAGATGGCATGGTATTCCTTGAGGAACTTCTCAAGGTCGGTGCCCTCGATTTTCTTGAGCACTTCCTTGAGGGCCACCCGCTGGATGAAGGGCAGATCCATATCAGTGATCTTCTTGCCGTCACGCAGTTTGACCGTTGCATCGATCAGGCTGCGGACATCATAGGTGCTGCCCCAGACCTCGGGCACGCCGCGGTCGATGTTGAGCAGGGTATAAACCGCTTCCATACCGGTGCGCATGGAGTACTCGGTGGTGAAAATGGTGTCACGGCCGGTCTCGGCAAACTGGCCCAGGAAGGCGAAGTTGACAGCGCCCTGGGGCACGATGTCGGGGCGGTCGCCGAAGGCACGGGGCATGAAGAAGGCATCGATATAGGGCATCATCACAGGCACGGTGTTGGCGCTGTGCTCAGCCAGCTCGGCAATGTCCTCCTCGGGCACGCCGATGTGATACAGCCACTCCATGCAGATCTCGCGGCCGGTGCAGTCGCGCATGGGCTTCTTGACGTAATCGCCGGGCTTGTCGCTGAACAGGCCGTAGACCCAGACGCAGAGCTGGTTCTTGGGCTGGTCACGGAACTGTTGCTGGCGGTTCAGGGTCCAGCTGAGTAGCCAGCTGGAATCCTTGACCGTGACGATGCCGCCGGTGACGGTGTGGCCGCTGAAGGGGTCACGCTTGCAGATCTTCTTGATATACTGGGGGATCTTGTCGTCCAGGGTGGTGATGGTGGCGCTTTCCCAGTTGGACAGCTCCGGCTGAGAGCAGAACTTTTCGGGATGGCCGAAGGAGGGATCCTGTGCGGCGATCTTCTTCCACAGATCCCAGCCGTTGCCCGGCCTGATGGTGGGATCAAAGCCTGCGGCCTTGTCCTGAGAGCCGATGGTGCAGCTCTCCACGCAGCCGCCGTTGGTGATGAAGAGCAGGTCGTTCTCGGTGAGGTCGATGATCCTGCTCTCACCCTTGTGATCCACGGTCACGCTGCTGGCCTGCTTTTTGCCGCCCTCGATCCTGAACTGGACATCGGTGACCTTGGTCTCGTACTGGAAGTCAACGCCATGATCCTTCAGGTAGGTGACCATGGGCAGGATGATGGACTCGTACTGGTTGTAGCGGGTAAAGCGCAGGGCGGTGAAATCGGGCAGACCGCCGATGTGGTGGATATAGCGCTTGAGGTAGAGCTTCATCTCCAGCGCGCTGTGCCAGTTCTCAAAGGCGAACATGGTGCGCCAGTACATCCAGAAGTTGGAGGAGAACACCTCATCATCAAAGATATCGGTGATCTTTTTATCCTGCAGCTGCTCGTCCGGGGTGAAGAAGAGCTTCATGATCTCCATGGCACCCTGATCGGAGATGGCGAACTTGCCATCGGTGTGGGCATCCTGGCCGCGGTTGACGGTGGCACGGCAGAGGGACTTGTTGGGGTCCTCCTTGTTCAGCCAGTAATACTCGTCCAGCACGCTGGCACCCTCGGTCTCCAGAGACGGGATGGAACGGAGCAGATCCCACATGACCTCGAAATGGTTGTCCATCTCACGGCCGCCGCGCATGACATAGCCGATATCGTACTTGTAGCCATCGCAGGCACCGCCGGGCAGCGGGTCCTTTTCAAACACATGGATGTGGTCGCCCTGCATCTGGCCGTCACGGACCAGGTAGCAGGCGGCAGTCAGGGCCGCCAGACCGCTGCCGATGAGGTAGGCAGATTTATTGTCAACGCCCTCAGGCTTTTTGGGGTGTGCAAATGCTTCGTAGTTGCCACTGGAATAATACATACTGGGAACCTCCTGTAAATCATATTGGGAAGACCGCGTTCATGGTTCTGTGTCGTCTTCCCTTTCGTTGTGCTTAGTATACCCCAGTGGTTTTTTCAGAACAACAAACAAATCCTGAACAGTGTATAAAATTTATACAAACCCCGACCATTGTCGGAAATATGGAGAAAGTGTGTATAACCCCGCACGAAAAAGCGCCCGCTTCCGAAGAAGCAGGCGCTTTTGAACGTTCATTGATTATTTTGTTTCGGGTGCCACCTCAAAATCGACCTTGCCGAGGTTGATATCGGCGCGGACGATGGTGATCATCATGCTGTCGCCCAGGCTCCAGGTCTTGCCGGAGGCGGGGTCAGAAAGGCGGATGCCCTCGGTAAGGGTGGTGCCGGTGGCGGTCAGGCTGGAAGCAGGTACAAAGCCCTCCACGCCGTTCTCCAGCTCCACGAAGATGCCGCGCTGGGTCACGCCGGAGATGATGCCCTCGTAGCACTCACCCAGATGGCGGCGGGCGTACTCGGCCTTGTAGTAATCCTCGGCCTTGCGCTCGATCTGAACGGCCAGCACTTCCCGCTCGCTGGACTGCTTGGAGGCTTTCTCCGCGAAATCGGTGTAGCGGACGATCATGGTCTCCTTGTCGGTGCCGCTGAGCAGGTCGGTCATCATGCGGTGGATGGCCAGATCCGGGTAGCGGCGGATGGGGCTGGTGAAGTGGGCGTAATCCTTGAGCACCAGACCATAGTGACCCTTGGGCTTTTCCTCATAGCAGGCCTTGGACATGCAGCGAAGCATTCCGGTGTTGACGATCTGCTCAAACGGGGTGCCGCGCACGCCCTCCAGAATGGCGCTCAGCTCCTTGGGGGTGGGCACTTCCTTGGCAAAGTGGTCGTTGATGCCGCAGGCCTGCAGCAGGCTGTGCAGGCGCTCCAGCTTCTCGCCGTTGGGCTCCTCGTGGACACGGTAGACAAAGGGGATCTGCCTGACCCGGGCAAAGTGGGCGGCGCACTGGTTGGCCAGCAGCATGAACTCCTCGATCATGGCCTCGCTCTCGCCGGAGGTACGCTTTTTCACATCGATACAGTGGCCGTTCTCATCCAGGATGAGCTTGACTTCCCCGCTCTCGAAATCGATGCAGCCGCGTTCCTTGCGCAGGCGGGCGCGGTGGGCGTACAGCTCCTTCATGGCGGGCAGCTGATCCAGCACCTCGGCGTACTTGGCCTGCGTCTCGGCATCGGCGGTGCCGGCCAGCAGGGCGTTGATCTCAGAATACACGCCCTTGACCCGGCTGCAGATGATGGATTTGACGAACTTGTAGTCGGTCAGATTGCCGTCCTGATCCAGACGCATCAGGCAGGAGAACGCCAGGCGCAGTTCCTTCTCGTTCAGGGAGCAGATGCCGTTGGAAAGGCTCTTGGGCAGCATGGGCACGACCTGATCCGCATAGTAGACCGAAGTGGCGCGGTTGAAGGCTTCCTCGTTCAGCTCACTGCCGGGCTTGACGTAGTGGGAGACATCGGCAATGTGAACGCCCAGCTCATAGCCGCCACCGGGGAGCCGGGTCAGGCTGACGGCATCGTCGATATCCTTGGTCTCGGCGCTGTCGATGGTGAAGATGGGCAGAGCGCGCAGATCCATGCGGCCCTTGCAGTCCTCCTCAGACACGGTCATGTCCTCGAACTTCTTGGCCTCGTCCCGCACCTTCTCGGGGAAGCGGGTGTGGATGTCCTTGGCATAGAGCAGGGCCTTGGCGCAGCGCTTGGCCTCCTCGCAGCTGCCAAAGCGCATGGAAACGCCCACGCGGTGGTCCTCCTGCCGGGTCCCGCGCTGCAGGATCTCCACAGCCACCTTGTCGCCGTCCTTCGCGCCGCCCTCGCAGTCGCGCTGGATGGTCATGGAGATGGCCGGGCAGTCATCGGGCACGAACTTCAGGCGGCCCTCGATGCGGCGGGCAGTGCCCACCATGTCGTTCTTCTGCTCGAGCACGGCAAGGATCTCGCCCTCATCGCTGCCCTCCACCCGGGGGTGGGCAAACTTCTCTACCAGAACGGAATCGCCGGGCATGGCACCGCGGGTGAAGCGGCCCGGGATGAAGATATCGCCGGATTCATCCTCCAGCATCACAAAGGCAAAGTTCTTGCCCAGCTTGACCACCTTGCAGGGCAGGGCCTTTTCGGCACGGCCGGAGCGGGCAGTGAAGAACACGCCGGACTTCTGGCAGACCACAGCGTCGTGCACCAGCTCGTCCAGAGCCTCCATCACCTTGCGGTCCGCGGCACGGTCGCCGCCGAACTTTGCCTTGAGGTCCTTGACCATGCAGGGCTGGTTCTGGATGGCATGTTCAATTTTATCGCGTAATGACATATTTTTCTCCTTAACACTTTTCCGGCATTCTCCAATGGAACCCGGACAACTTCTTTCCCACGAGAGGTTTAGACAGAAAAACAGCCCCGCCTTACACGGGGCTGTACACGGGTGCTCAGGCCAGACGGCTGGCGAACACACAGGCCAGGATAGCCACCACAAAGAACACGATGCCTGCAATGCGGGTCACCTTGGCCAGCATCTGATCCGCAGGGGTCAGGCGTGCATTGTTGGCACCGCCCACACCACCGTTGATGGCACCGGCCAGACCCTGACCGTGGGTGTGCTGCATCAGGGTGAGGAGGATGATGACGGCCGAGACGACCAGCAGGATGGCACCGCCGACGATTTCAATGACAGACATGGATGGAACGCTCCTTTTATCTTTAGTTTCATAGAGACTGCATACAAATACAATTGTATGATAGCACAAAAACCCGGGAAATGCAAGAAAAACCGTGGGCTACGGGGCCAGAATTTCCAGCCCTGCCGCCACCCGGGCAAAGATGGCCGCGCTGGAAAAGGCAGGCTCGGCCTGCGTGTCCTGCAGCACCACGATGGTATAGCGGGGCTGCTCTGCCGGGGCAAAGCCCGCAAACCAGTAATTTTTCAGCTCTGTACCGCCGGAAAACTGGCCGGTCTGGGCCGTGCCGGTCTTGCCCGCCGCGGTCTGGCCGGGCAGGGCAGCCTCATGGCCGGTGCCCCCGGCCACTACACCCGCCAACAGGGCCTGCAGGGCGGCGGCGGTGCGCTTTGTGAGCACCCGCCTGCTCCGGACATGGGAAAGCGCCGTGAGGGGCGCGCCGGTGGTCTCGTCCAGAGTGGTCTCCAGCAGCAGCGGGGTGCGGCAGATCCCCCCGCAGGCAATGGTGTTCATCATGGCGGCGACCTGGAGGGGGGATGCCAGCAGCTCCCCCTGCCCAAAGCAGAAATTGGCGTAGGCCCCGCTGGACGCAAGGGCCTCCCGCTCCGGCAGGACCCCCGCCGCCGTGTGCAGGGCATCGGTGAGCGGGATCGCCTGCCCGAAGCCCAGCTGCTCTGCCATGGCGCGGACGGCATCGGCCCCCAGCGCCTGCCCCAGCCGGATGAAGTAGCCGTTGCAGCTCTTTTCCAGCGCGCCGGCCAGATCCACCTCACCATGGGGAATGCCGCCCGCACAGCGGAAGATCCGGCCATCCACCGCGCACCAGCCGGGGCAGGTGTAGACAAAGCCGCTCTCCCCTGCCTCCAGCGCCGCTGCCGCCACCACCGGCTTGAACACCGAGCCCACGGCATAGCACTGGAACGCCCGTTCCAGCAGAGGACTGTCCGGGGCGTTCAGGCTGGCCGAAATGTTTTCCGGATCATAACCGGGGCGGCTGACGCAGGCCCGCACCTTGGCGTTGGCGGTGTCCAGCACCAGGATGCAGCCGCTCTGCATCGTCTCGTTGGCCACGGCTTCGGCGGTCTGCTGGATCTCCCGGGAAAGGGTCAGCTGCACCCCCACGGCCCCGCTGTCGGCGGGGGTGAGGACGGGCTCGGCCCGCAGCTTTCCCTGGGCGTTGACGGTGCAGAGCAGGGTATCCCCCGCCCCGCTGCCGGTGAGCAGATCATCAAAGGCGGCTTCCAGGCCGGCGGCACCGTGGCCCTCGCCATCGAGATACCCCAGCAGCTGCACTGCCAGTGAGGCGGCAGAGCTTCGCCGTGCCGCCGGCCAGCAGGAAACGCCCAGCGCGGAAACATCCCGGTCCACCTCCAGCAAGAACGGGGACGCGGCGTTCCGCTTCTGGTAGAGCGCTGCCTGCCCGGCGGCATCGGTGTAGGCGAACAGGCGGGCATAGCTGCCCTCCCCGGGCACGCAGAGGGCCATCCAGCGGGTGGTCTGCCCCGTGAGGAGCTGCCCCCTGTGATCATAAAAATTGCCCCGCCGGGCGGGCAGGCGGAGGGTGACCACGCTCTGCGCCGCCGCCCGGGCCCCATAGGCCGTGTCGGAGCAGAGCCAGTACAGGCGGCAGACCACCGCCGCAAAGCAGAACAGCAAGGCCCCATACAGGACCAGCACCCGTTTGCCGGACATGAAAACGCCCCCTCTCCCGCTTAGGATGGGCAGGAAAGGGGGCATTGATGCGTTCAGGAGCAGATTTTTCGGACGAGCTCAGCGGCGCGGGCGGCATCCTCGGCCGTGGCGGTGCCGTTGTAGCGGGCTTTGAGGTAGATCTGGCGCAGCTCGGCCTCGGCGGCAAAGTCCATACCGAAAGCGCGGCCGGTCAGGTCAAGGCTGGTATCGCCCCGCAGGATGGTCACACCGTGGCGCTGGCAGTGGTCCAGATAGATGGCATACTCCCGCCGCACCTTGTCCACCGGGCTGAGGAAGAGTCCGGGCCAGCGGCGGGCACGCTTGTGGGTGCTATGCCGCACAGTGGTGTCCGTGCAGGCAGTGTCCGTGTGCCGGAACTTCTGGCGCAGGAAATGCCGCACCACCAGCACCGCACAGAGGACCGCCAGCAGGATACCGAGCACAGTCAGCATCGACATCCCGTTGATGAGCGGTTCTGCGTCCTCGGCGGCCCTTTGGGCGTTGGCGATGACATCATCGGTAGAAACGATCTCGGTGCGCTCCAACGGTTTGGGCGGAAAGAGGGTGAAGAGCCAGTGGATGAACTGCAGGATGCCGTGGAACAGCCAAGTCACACCCTGCACCACAATGTTGTTCAAAAACAGCTGCAGCACCGGCACGATCCCGCCAAAGTAAACGGCAGACGCAGCCGCCTTTGCACCGGCAACCACAACACTGCGGCTGAGCAGGAACGGCCCTGCGCACACCGCCGCCAGCACGCCGCCGGAAAGCAGCAGATAGCCCGGCCGGGTGGAGATCTCCGGGTCCTGCCGGGTGGTGCGGTTGAACCCCACCAGAAGCACCGCTGCCGCCGTTGCAAAGGGCAGGGCCGCCGAAAGCACCGCGTTGGCGTTCCACAGCAGCATTGCTACTGCAAAGAAGGGCCATACCCGGCAGAGCCAGCGCAGGCGCTCGGCCTGCCGCACCGGCGAAAGGGCAAAATCGCCGGTGTAGGCCAGCAGCACCGGGTAGACTGCCGCCGGGAAGTAGCAGAACTTGTCCGCCCCTGTAGGCAGGAGGAGCAGCGCCGCCGCGCTCAGGGCCGCAAGAGTGGTGCGGAGGGGACGGCTGCCCTCAAAGCAGGAGGCCAGACCAAAGCAGAGGGCAGGCCAGACCAGCACCAGCGGCATGGGTGTCCCACCGAAGCTGGCGGCAAAAAAGCCCGCAAAGGCATAGTAAAAGCTCAGATCACCTGCCAGGCGCAGGGTATGTAAGAACATCATGCGCCCGCCTCCCCTGTCTGGGCCGTCTCTATGGCCATTTCCGGAGTGAGCACCAGCAGCGGAATGCCAGGCAGGGGCTGCACGGCAGCACGCACAGCTTCTTCCGGCTCCGTTGTCACCACGATGCAGCTGACCTGCTCCTGCGGGTGGTAGTATTCGGCGCAGAACCGCGCGCAGGAAAGGGCGGTCTGCCCGGTGGCGCGGCCCAGAATTTCCAACACCCTGCGGTAGTGTTCGGGGCCGTAGCCCTGCGGGGTTTCCAGCGGCTTTCTCCACTCCTCACCGGAGAGAGCCGCATTGAGCAGCAGGTCAAAGGCAGCGTTTGCCGCAAAGCGGTAGGACACCGCCTTTTCTTCCAGCCTCCGGCAGATTGTGCGGGCCATGGAGTAGCAGAGCTCCGCCGGTTCCGGGTGGTCGTAATCCTTGGTATCCGCATGGACTAGCACCACTGCCCGGGGCTCAGTGGTGTAATCCCACTTTTTGACCATAAGCCCCTGCCCCCGGACGCTCTGCTTCCAGGCGATGGAGCGCATGGGGTCACCGCTGGTGTAGGGGCGGTAACCCGCCGTGAGAATAGGATCCTCGTAGAGATAGCGGTTCACCGAAAGCTCGCCCAGAAAACCGCCCAGCATCTCTTCCAGTTCCGGCAGAGCGCACTCCCTGGGTGGAACAATGAGCTCGTGGAAGCCCCGCTCGGTGCGGGACTGTTCCACAAGACCCAGAAAATCGCCGCCGATGACCTGCATCGGTTCCAGCACATAGCGGCCCCGGCGTTCCAGCCTGAGGGCGGTGGAGAAATCCGCCTCCTGCCCCGGGCGCAGCCAGGTGGTGAACCGCACCGTGTGACCCCAACCTGTCTGATCCTGCGTAATGTGGTGCTCCGCGCAGGGAAGAAACTCCTTGTTCAGGTGGAGCTTTGCCGCCAGGAACATCTTCCAACGGGGGCCGCTGTTCCGGACAACAAGGTGGATCACGGCGGGCTCCCCGGCTTCCACAAGATGATCCTCCACTTCCAGCCGCCCCTGCACATCGTCAAGGCTGTGGACTGTGCTGTAACGCTCCAGCCCAAGGGCTGTGGCCACCAATAGCAGCGCGAAGATGACGGCGCTCATTCCGCACTCTCCAGCGGCACAGTGATCTCGGCCAACAGCTTGCGCATCCGCAGAGCGGCGGCTTCGGCGTTCATGCTGCTGCCCAGAGAAATGCGGTGAGAAAGCACCGCCGGGGCCAGTCCTTTGATGTCCTCGGGGATGACGTATTTCCTGCCCTGCAAGGAGGCATACGCCTGCGCAGCCTGATAGAGCGCCAGCGCACCGCGGGTAGATACACCGCTGACAAAGCCGCTCTGTGTGCGGGTAGCTTCCACGATGTCCATAAGGTAGTGCTTGACCTCCTCGGAGACCTTGACCTCCCGGTAAGCCGTGCGGACGTATGCGGTCTCCTCGGGAGTGACGACGGCCTGCAGCTCGTTCAGCACGGTCTGGGCCGAGGGGCGGGAGAGCACCTCCAGCTCCTGCTCCCGGGTCATATAGCCCAGCGACAGCCGCATGAAAAAGCGGTCCATCTGGGCATCTGGCAACGGGAAGGTGCCAAAGGATTCCAGCGGATTCTGGGTGGCCAGCACCATAAAGGGCTCAGCCAGGCGGCTGGTCACGCCGTCCACGGTAATCTGCCTTTCCTCCATGGCTTCCAGTAGGGCCGACTGGGTACGGGGCGTGGCACGGTTGATCTCGTCCGCCAGCACAAAGTTGGTGAAGAGCGGGCCGGGCCGGAACTCGAACTCACCGGACTTCTGGTTGTAGAAATTGATGCCGGTCAGATCAGAGGGCAGCAGGTCGGGCGTGAACTGCACCCGTTTGAAGCCCCCGCCCACCGTGCGCGCAAATGCACGCAGGAGCATGGTTTTGCCGGTGCCGGGCTTATCTTCCAGCAATACATGGCCTCCGCAGAGGAAGCTGACCAGAATTTTCTCGGTAGCATCCTCCTTGCCCACAATGACACGGGCACAGTTGGACACAACTTTTTCGCGGTAGGCGGTAAAAGCGGCAGTGTTCATTGGTGTTTCCTTTCCCAAAAACAATTTTTCTAAGTGTACTCTTGTTTGGAAAGGGTGTCAACAAAAAAGAAGGCAGAGCCTCCCGGGTGGGAAGTTCTGCCTTCTGCGGCGTATTGAATTGGTATGGGGAACCGGTGCGGCTTAGTACATGCCGCCCATGCCGCCCATGTCACCACCGGCTGCGGGAGCAGCGGGGGGTTCGGGCAGGTCAGCGACCAGGCTCTCGGTGGTCAGCACCATCTCAGCGACGGATGCAGCGTTCTCCAGAGCGGAACGGGTGACCTTGGTGGGGTCAACGATACCGGCGGCGATCATATCCTCAACAAAGACCTCGTTCTGAGCGTCGAAGCCGTAGTTGGGCTTGTTGGCAGAAACGATCTTGTCGATGATGACACTGCCCTCCAGACCGGCGTTCTTGGCGATCTGGCGCAGAGGTGCCTCCAGAGCCTTCAGGACGATCTTGGCACCGGTGCGCTCGTCGCCTTCCAGCGTGTCGCACAGGGCGCGCACAGCGGGGATGGCGTTGATGGGAGCGGTGCCGCCGCCAGCGACAACGCCTTCCTGAACAGCAGCCTTGGTTGCGTTCAGAGCGTCCTCGATGCGCAGCTTCTTATCCTTCATCTCGACCTCGGTAGCAGCACCGACCTTGATGACTGCAACGCCGCCGGCCAGCTTTGCCAGGCGCTCCTGCAGCTTCTCGCGGTCGAAATCGCTGGTGGAAGCCTCGATCTGGTTGCGGATCTGTGCAATGCGGGCTGCAATGGCATCCTTATCGCCTGCGCCGCCCACGATGGTGGTGTTCTCCTTGGTGACCTTGACCTGACGGGCATGGCCCAGCATCTGGACGGTAGCGTCCTTCAGCTCATAGCCCAGATCAGCGGACACAACGGTGCCGCCGGTCAGGATAGCGATATCCTGCAGCATCTCCTTGCGGCGGTCGCCAAAGCCGGGAGCCTTGACAGCGCAGACGTTCAGGGTGCCGCGCAGGCGGTTGACGATCAGGGTGGACAGAGCCTCGCCCTCGATGTCCTCAGCCACGATCAGCAGCTTCATGCCGTTCTGCATGACCTGCTCCAGCAGGGGGACCAGATCCTGGATGACGCTGATCTTCTTATCGGTGATCAGGACGGCGGCGTTGTCCAGAACAGCCTCCATCTTGTCAGTATCGGTGACCATATAGGGGGTCAGGTAGCCGCGGTCAAACTGCATACCTTCCACGATCTCATTGTAGGTCTCGGCGGTGGTCTTGTTCTCCTCGATGGTGATGACACCGTCGGAGGTGACCTTCTCCATGGCCTCGGCGATCAGGCGGCCGATCTCGGGATCACCGGCAGAAATGGTGCCGACGCGGGCGATATCGTTGCTGTCCTTGACCTTCTGGCTGTGGGCCTTGATGGTCTCAACAGCCTTGGCAACAGCCTTGCTCATGCCGCGGCGAATATCCATGGGGTTGGCACCGGCAGTAACGTTCTTCATGCCCTCGGTGACCATGGCCTGTGCCAGAACGGTTGCGGTGGTGGTGCCGTCGCCTGCGGCATCGTTGGTCTTGGTTGCGACCTCACGCACCAGCTGTGCGCCCATGTTCTCGAACTCGTCCTTCAGCTCGATCTCCTTGGCAATGGTCACGCCGTCGTTGGTGATGACGGGTGCGCCGAACTTCTTGCCCAGCACCACATTGCGGCCCTTGGGGCCCAGGGTGATCTTCACGGTATTTGCCAGGGTATCAATACCGGCACACAGTGCCTTGCGGGCATCCTCGCCCTGCTTGATCTGTTTTGCCATAATCAAATCGCTCCTTCAAAGCTCAAATTTCAATTTCAGAGGGGAAACTTACTCCACGATGGCCAGGATATCGCCCTGACGCACGATGGTGCACTCCTCGCCGTCCACCTTGACCTCAGTACCGGAGTACTTGCTGGTCAGGACCTTATCGCCAACCTTCACGGTCATCTTGACTTCATTGCCGTCCACGATGCCGCCGGGGCCAACAGCCACGACCTCAGCCACCTGGGGCTTCTCCTTGGCGCTGCCGGTCAGGATGAGGCCGCCCTTGGTGGTCTCCTCGACTTCAACGGCCTTGATAACAACACGGTCTGCAAGAGGAATGATCTTCATAGTTCTTGCCCTCCTATAATAAAATATAATGAAAACTTTTTTGGCACCTTCGGCCCGTTTCTGCTGGGCTTCCGGTTGTTTAGCACTCCTTTTCTCTGAGTGCTAAGTGTATTGTACTCATCTCAGGGGTAAAAATCAAGGGTTTTCTCAAAATTTGTTTGTTAAGAATTTATGACAACGTAAAAGCGCCCGGATATCGTACTTTTTCGTTGCGATACCCGGGCGCTTTTTCTCCTGTTTCAACCTGCTTTCGGCGTGAGCCATTCCTCCACCTTCTCGGTGCTGTACTCCACCATATCAGCAATCTCCTCAATGGAGTATCCCTTTCGGTACAATTTCTGTGCCATCATTCTGGCCTGTTCTTCCCGGCCTTCCGTATAGCTTTCCACTCTCAGGTCTTCCATCACTTTACACATTTCGCTCACTCCTTTCGGGTTTTCTTTCAGATAGCGTGTTCTCTCTGCCAGCAGTTCAAAATTCATTTCATCCGCGCTGGTGCAATTGAAATCGTGCATCAGCCTGCCGATCTCTGAATCATCCCGGTATTCCCCATTCACATACAGGATATGGGCACCATCATTGAACGGGCGGTTCAGCGTCAGATTCATGTTCTGGATCGTATAGACCGGCTCGCCAGCCTTGTAGTAATCATTTTCCGTGATGAAAATAACATAGGTATCCGGCAGTTCTTTATAATCCTGCTTTTCGTCCAGATTTTCCACGTCCATCACACTGGAATGATATCTTGCCCGGTGCGGGTCTGCGCCATTGTCCGCGCGCTGGACCTCAATGTCATACTTCTTGCCCGCACTGTCGGTTGCATAGGCATCCAGACAGATTGAACGCGCACCGGTCACTCGCTTCATATCAGCCTGTGTCTCGCATTTTGTCAGGATCAGATCAGGCTTTCCGGTAATGATCCGAAGCACCAACTCTGCCAGCGGAAGATTTTCCTTAAAGAGCCCTCGCATAAAGGTATCATCCATAGGGCGAAAACTGCGCAGACGGTCAAGATCTTCCTGATGCCGCTTTTCTTTTTTCTCTGCATCCGACCAGTTCATAGCCCCATCCCTCCTGCTTTTTTCCAAACACCTTCTTACGGCTTCATCTTATCATAGGATTCTTCATAAATCAAGCGTATTTCTGTAAATTTCATACCACAGCGTGTTTCGCCACAAACCGCTCATACGCCGGGGCGGGCAGGAGGATGCGGCCGCTCAGGGGGCGCAGAACAGCCTCCACCGCATCACAGGGGGCGCACTCGCCGTCGGCGGTGGCAACGATGGGGCCGCGGCCATCGGCGGGGCGCAGCGCCACCCGCCGGGCACGGCGGTAGAGGAAGTAGGGCTTTGCCTCCTCGGTGAGCTGGCCGTTCACAAAGTGCCGGCCGCTCTTGTACATTCCCAGCAGCTTGGCAATGGTCAGCCGCCCCACCCTGCGGACGATCATCACGTCCAGCCAGCCGTCGGCGGGGTCGGCCTCGGGGGCGGCAAGGAAGCCGCCGCCATAGGCCCGGCCATTGCAGATGGCGCACATCAGGCAGTCCACGGTCAGCTCCTTGTCATCGATGGTAAAGGTGACCCTGCGGCCGATGTGCCCGCAGAGCTGCTCCACGATGGAGAGCAGATAGGACACCTCGCCGCCGCACAGGGGGATCCGCCGGAACTTGGGGATGCCGTAGGCCACCTGCGCGTCCAGACCCGCCGCGCAGATGGTGGCGGACAGGCCCAGACTGGTCTCCAGCAGGTCGATGGTCACTTCCCCGCCCGCCAGCTGGGCATCGAGGTCGGTGAACTCCGCCCGGGTGCCGTAGGTGCGCAGGAAGTCGTTGCCGCTGCCGTAGGGCAGGCAGCCCACGGCGGCGTTGGCAAAGCCCTGCACGCCGGTCATGGCTTCCATGAAGGTTCCGTCGCCGCCCGCTGTCCAGATGCGCAGGCTGTCCCCGGCCTGCGCTGCCTCCTGGGCTGCGGCACGGGCCAGCTCCCGGGCGTGGCCCGCATATTCGGTGGTGTGGATGGTATAATCCGCCGCGCTCCACCCGGCCCGGGCGGCAGCGGCTCTGATCTGCGGGATGAGCTGGACAGTGCAGTCCTGCTTGCCCGCAGCGGGATTCAGTAAAAACAAATAGCGCATGGTTTCCTCCTTGGGGCGTTTCGCTTTCTCTATGATAAACGAAAATGCCGGAGGATGCAAGGGGGAAGCGTGCTCACCCTCTCAGTCTCGCTTCGCTCGCCAGCTCTCCCAAAGGGAGAGCCAATGCATCTGCAAGGGGAGAGGGTGCTTACGGCCAAACCTCTCAGCCGTCGCTGACGCTCGGCAGCTCCCCTAGTAGGGGAGGTGGCAAAACCGTCAGGTTTTGACGGAGAGGTTCAGCCGATGGTTTGCTCTACTGCTTCCCCCTCTTCCAACACGATCGACCCATCCACCGTGCAGTCGGCGGTCCAGTGCTGGCCGGTGTGGGCCGTGCCGGAGGCGATCTGGTTGGCGAGGGCCTGTTCCACGGCGCGGTCCACCTGCCGCCGCAGCTCCCGGGCCCCATAGGGCGAGCGCGCCCTTGCAGCCAGCACTGCCCCCACCCGGGGCGTATGGGTCAGCTGATACCCATTGCGGGCGGCACGGGCTTCCAGCTGGCCCAGCAGCTTCTCGGCAATGGCACACAGGCTGTCCTCTGCAAGGGGACGGAACACGATGAGCTCATCCAGCCGCCCCACCAGCTCGGGCCGGAACCACTTCTTGGCTTCCTCAATGGCCTGGGCCGACTGCTTCTCGAACACGGCCTCGCTGCCCGCTGCAAAACCCAGCGGGGCGCTCTGCCCCGCCAGAAAGCGTGCCCCTAAGTTAGAGGTGAGCAGGACGATGGTATTGCGGAAATCGGCCTTGCGGCCCATGGCATCGGTGAGCTGGCCGTCCTCCAGGATCTGCAGCAGGATATTCTGGATATCCGGGTGGGCCTTTTCGATCTCGTCAAAGAGCACCACGCTGTACGGGCGGCGGCGGACGGCTTCGGTGAGCTGACCGCCCTCATCGTGGCCAAGGTAGCCCGGAGGCGCGCCCAGCAGGCGGGCCGTGGTGTGCTGCTCCTGATACTCCGACATATCGAACTTGAGCAGGGCTTTTTCGCTGCCGAACCAGCTGGCGGCAAGGGCCTTGGCAAGGGCGGTCTTGCCCACGCCGGTGGGCCCCAGAAAGAGCATGGCCCCCATGGGGCGGCCCGGCTCCCCCAGCCCGGTGCGGCTGCGCCGGATGGCTCCGGCCACCGCCGCCACGGCCTTCTGCTGGCCCACGATCTCGGCGTTGAGGCGGGATTCCAGCCTGTCCAGCCGTTCCCGTTCCTTCTCCCCCACCCGCTCCACAGGCACGCCGCTGGCCTGCGCCACCACCCGGGCAATGTCCTCCCGGGTGAGGGTGGGATCTGCTTTCCCCTCCCGCTCGGCACGGATGCGGGCAGCGGCACAGGCCTCGTCCACAAGGTCGATGGCCTTATCGGGCAGGAAGCGCCCCGGCAGGTACCGCACCGAGAGCTCCACGGCCTCCCGCAGCGTCTCGGGCGGCAGATGCACGCTGTGGTACCGCTCGTAGCGGGGGGCAAGGCCCTCCAGGATCGCCGCAGCCTGCACCGGGGTAGGCTCCTCGATCTGCACCCGGCCAAAGCGGCGCTCCAGTGCGGCATCCTTCTGGATATGGGTGCGGAACTCCTGATCGGTGGTGGCCCCGATGAGCTGCAGTTCCCCCCGGGCCAGCACGGGCTTCAGGATGCTGGCGGCATCAATGGCTCCCTCTGCCGCGCCGGCTCCCACGATGGTGTGGAACTCGTCCACAAACAGGATGGCGCTGCCGTCCCGCACAAGCTCCTCCAGAAGGGTCTTGAACCGCTCCTCAAAGTCGCCCCGGTACTTGGTGCCCGCCACAAGGCTGGCCATATCCAGCGCCAGCAGCCGCCGTCCCTGCAGCATCCGGGGCACGTTCCGGCTGGCAATGCGCTGGGCAAGGCCCTCGGCAAGGGCCGTTTTGCCCACGCCCGGCTCCCCCACCAGACAGGGGTTATTCTTCTGGCGGCGGCACAGGATCTCCACCATCCGGTCCAGCTCCGCATCCCGGCAGAACACCGGGTCCAGCTCGCCGTCCACCGCGCGGCGGGTCAGGTCGCGGCAATACTTATCGCTGGCGCGGCTGCCCCGGGGCATGGCGCTGGCCCGGGGCGTGCCGGGCAGGATGAACTGCCCCGAGAGCTGGCGGCACTCCCGCACGGCCTCGGCCAGCTGCACCCCCATGGAGGCCAGCAGCACCCCCGCCGCGCAGTCAGTATCCTCCAGCATGGCGCAGAGCAGATGCTCCGGCTCCGCCTTGGGCAGGTGGGCGTTCTGTGCCCCGATGAGTGCATAATCCATGGCCCGGCGCAGGTCTGGGGCCAGCGCCTTTCTGTCCAGCTGGCGGGCCGGGCTGGTGCGGCCCTCGGCCAGCTGACGGCGCACGGCGGGCTCGGTGATGTTCTTGCCCGCCAGAAACCGCCCCGCCGGGCCGCGGTCGGTCTGCAGCATGGCAAGCAGCAGATGCCCGGTATCCGCCCGGGCACAGCCCATGCTGCCCGCAAGCTCCACTGCTTCGTCCAGCAGCAGCCCTGCCTCCCGCGAAAACCCCTTGTGTCTGCCCATGCCGAATGCTTCCCAAATGCTCATGCTCTGCTCCTTGCTGTATTGTTTCATACACAGCAAAGTATAGGCCCGGTGAATGGAAAAAAAACAGCGGTTTATGTCAACCCTCTCAGTCAAAGCCTATCGGCTTTGCCAGCTCCCCCGAGGGGGGAGCCAACTGCGGCCTGGCCTTTAGTGGCTGCTGAATTGAGACGATGCGTTGGCTCTCCCTTTGGGAGAGCTGTCGAGCAAAGCGAGACTGAGAGGGCGCTGCACAGCAAAAAAGCGCCGTGCAATGCACGACGCTTTCTCTGCGTTGATGGTTACATCTCTGCCAGAGCCTTTTTCAGGTTCTTGGCGATCTGGTCGGGGCAGCTGGTGGGGCGGGGGCCGCAGGTGGTACCCTCCATGCGGGCGATGGCATCCTCAGCCTTCATGCCCTTGAGCAGGCGGCTGATGCCCTTGAGGTTGCCGTTGCAGCCGCCGATGACCTCGACGGACTCGATGGTGTGGTCATCGTTCAGCACGATGTTGGTCTGCTTGGAACAGGTGCCCACATTGGGGAAGCTGAAAGATTTGCTCATGGAAAACATCCTCTCTTTTTGACTTGCCCACAGTATACTACAAAAACAACGTTCCTGCAAGAGGCGGAACCTGCCCTCTTTGCCAAGGGCTCCCCCTTCGGGGGAGCTGTCGAGCAAAGCGAGACTGAGAGGGTGAGGATGCTCACGGACTTTACCGAACTCACCCTCTCCGTCATTGCTGACGCAATGCCACCTCTCCCGAAGGGCGAGGCCTTGGCAGTTCTCATAAGAATGCTCAAATCGGTTTACTTTTTTCTCTTCCGGGCCAGCTCCTCGATCCGCGCGATCTGGTCATCGGGGGTGGTGCAGGTGCCCACGGGGTAGACCTTTTTGTGGTTGGCCCCGTGGAAGTCAGTGCCGCCGGTGTGGATGAGGTGATACTGCCCACAGAGGGCGGCACACTCGGCCTTGTCCTCGGGGCTGTTGCTGGGGTGGTCGATCTCGATGCCGTCCACCATCCCCTCCCTGACCAGTTCCCGGAGCAGGGGCATACTCTTGTACACGGTGGGGTGGGCGAACACCACCACGGCACCGGCGGCTCTGGCTGTGGCCAGCACCTCCCGCACCGGGATGTACTCGGGCGAGTGGAGCACCCTGCCCCGCGGGTTCCAGCCGAACAGCTCATGGTAGCGCTCGCCGTAGATGCTGTCGGCAAGGCCCAGTTCCCGCAGCGCCTGCATGATGCCGCTCTTATAGAGCACGCCGCTGTCCCTGGCGTATTCCAGCGCCTGCTCGGTGCGGAACTGGGGGAAGATGGCTTCCAGCTCCCGGGCGCTCTGCAAACAGCACTCGTTGCGGCGCTGGCGCATGATATCGCAGTGGCGGCGCAGGGCCTCGCTCTCGGGGTCAGGCCAGTAGGCCAGCAGGTGGACCCGGTGCTGGCGTTCGTAATCGTAGCCGGTGAGCTCGGTGGCCGGGATGAGCTTTACCCCATCCTGCACCGGGTGGTCGTAGGCATACTGCACGCTGCGCAGCGTATCGTGGTCAGAGATGGCCATGGCATCCAGCCCCACCCGGGCTGCCATCAGGGGCAGCCGGGCCACGGGCACGGAACCGTCGGAATAGGTGGTATGGTTGTGTAGATCGCCGGGCATGGAATGGAACCTCCTGAGAATAAAACGGATGAAACCCCACCGTCATTGCTTCGCAATGCCACCGCCCCTAATAGGGGCGGCCTTGGCAAAGAGACAGAGCTTTGCGCCATGCCAAAGGCCCCACTATTAGGGGGGCTGGCACGCGGAGCGTGACTGAGGGGTTTAGTCCCGGGGAGCTTTATTTAATGCTTATAATAATTGATCAAACACCCATCTGCCAGGATCTCCCGCTCATCGGAGGTCAGCGGTGCCATATAGAGGGCGAAGGGCTTCACTTCCTCACCCAGCACATAGGCAGGGATGTTCTGCAGATCGCCCTTGAGGGCTTCCCGGACATGGGGGATGAGGATGTAATCCCCCAGGCCGAAGGGAGCCGCGCCGTTGAGCTGGAAGGGCAGCATGCCCCAGTTGATGAGGTTGGAGCGGTAGCGCTTGGTGGCGTACTCGTTGACGATGTTGGCCCCGGCCCCCAGCACGCGCTGGCAGCTGGCGGCCTGCTCACGGGCAGAGCCGTCGCCGGGCTTGACGGCAAAAATGGTGGAGGCCAGCTGCACATCGTCCCAGGTCAGGGCCTCGCAGCCGGGCACGGCACGGATCTTTGCCAGCAGGGCAGCATCCCCCTGCCCTGCCCGGCGGGCGGCTTCCTCGGCCTGCACGGCCTTGGCGCGCCCCACATAGGCGGGGTCCTTGCGGCTGAGGGTGAACTCAGCCAGACCCAGGGGGTTGGAGCGGTAGGAAGAGGTCTCACCCGAGGGGATGAGCTCGTCCGTGGTGGTGACGGGGTCGGTGATGTAGGAGGCCACCTTCAACAGCAGGTTGTCGCCCAGCGGGGCGATCTCGGGCCAGTCCTTGATGTTGGGGCCCAGCTTGAGCAGGGCATCGTAATCGCCGTGGCCAAAGCCCTGATACACCCGGGCCTCGTAGCTGGAGGGATCGTAGTGATATTCGGGCACGGTGGGGTCGTAATCCACCTCCGTTGCGGGGGTCAGGATGCCGCCGTTTGCCGTGGTGGCGGCGATGCTGCGGGCATCCATCAGGGCCACGCCTGCCAGCTGGCCGCTGCCGGGCTTGGAGCCCTCGCGGCTGGGGAAGTTGCGGGTGGTGTGGCGGATGGACAGCGCCCCATTGGCAGGCACATCGCCCGCGCCGAAGCAGGGGCCGCAGAAGGCCGTGCGGATGGTGGCACCGCTGGCCATCAGGTCGGTGAGCACGCCGGTGCGGTTCAGCTCCATCATAATGGGCTGGCTGCCGGGGTAAACGCTGAGGGCGTAATCCCCGCAGCCGCCGGTATGGCCCCTGAGGATGGAAGCGGCCTCGTAGATGCTGTCGAACAGGCCGCCCGCGCAGCCTGCGATGACTCCCTGATCCACCCGGAGCCTGCCGTTTTCGATCTTGCTGCACAGATCCAGCTTCACGTCAGAACGGCCCACCAGCTGCTGGACGTTCTCCTCGCATTCGTGGAGGATGTCCTTGAGGTTGGCGTTCAGCTCCTCGATGGGAAAGGCGTTGGAGGGGTGCATGGGCAGGGCGATCATGGGCCGGATCTTGGAAAGGTCCACGCTCACCACGCCGTCGTAATAGGCCAGATCTGCCGGGTGCAGGGGCTTGTAGTCCCCTGCCCTGCCATGGACCGTGAGGTACTGCCGGGTCTTTTCATCGGTCTCCCAGATGGAGGAAAGGCAGGTGGTCTCGGTGGTCATGGCATCAATGGCGTTGCGGGTGTCCTGCCGCAGGGAGGCAATGCCGGGGCCAACAAACTCCATGACCTTGTTCTTGACATAGCCGCTCTTGAACAGCTCACCCACCAGTGCAATGGCCACATCGTGGGGGCCGCAGCCTGCGGGCAGAGCGCCGGTCAGGCAGATGGCCACCACGCCGGGGCGGGCCACATCGTAGGTGCGGCCCAGCAGCTGCTTTGCCAGCTCGCCGCCGCCCTCGCCGATGGCCATGGTGCCCAGCGCGCCGTAGCGGGTGTGGGAATCGGAGCCAAGGATCATTTTGCCGCAGCCCGCAAAGCGCTCGCGCATGTACTGGTGGATGACCGCCATGTGGGGCGGCACAAAGATGCCGCCGTACTTTTTGGCAGCGGACAGGCCGAAGCGGTGGTCATCCTCGTTGATGGTGCCGCCCACGGCGCACAGGCTGTTGTGGCAGTTGGTCAGCACATAGGGGATGGGGAACTTTTCCAGCCCCGAGGCGCGGGCCGTCTGGATGATACCCACAAAGGTGATGTCGTGGCTTGCCATGGCATCAAACTTGATCCGGAGATCCCGGTCGTTGCCGCTGGTGTTGTGGGCGGTGAGGATGCCGTAGGCCATGGTGCCCTTGTAGGCCTGGCCGGCCTGCTCCGCAGTCACGCCCGCGGCTGCCAGTGCCGCAGGAGCCTGCGCGTCGGCGGGCACCCACTGCCCCCGCAGGTAGTATGCACCCGAGGCGCTGCATTTGATCGATTCCAACATAATACTTTCCCCTCGCTTTTGCAAAAAAGGGGCGGGCCCTCTTCATTGCAGCCACCGGCAGCGCCCTGCTCTGTACAACCTCTCAGTCTCGCTATCGCTCGACAGCTCCCCTAGTAGGGGAGCCTCTGGCGAAACCGCCAGCCTTGCATGGACTGCCAAGGCCTCCCCTACCAGGGGAGGTGGCAATGCGCAAGCATTGACGGAGAGGTTGGACAAAGGCAAAGCCTGACCTTATGCAGCAATCAAGAGGGCACAGCCCCCATTTTATTTAGTCAAACAGCATATCGTGGATGGCGCTGACCGCCTTGTCAGCGTCGTCACGGTCAATGATGCAGGAGATCTTGATCTCACTGGTGGAGATCATCTTGATGTTGATGTTGTTGTTGGAGAGTGCCTCAAACATCTTGGAGGCAACGCCGCTGTGGCTCTGCATACCGGCACCCACGATGGAGACCTTTGCGCAGGTCTCGTCACAGGTGGCATCCTTGAACTTGCCGCTCTCCTTGAGCACGCGCATGGCGGTCTCAGCCTCGCCCTCGGCGCAGGTGAAGGAGATATCCTTCTTGCCGTCGCGGCCGGTGGACTGCAGGATGATATCCACGTTGATGTTCTTCTGGGCCAGCAGACCAAAGATCTTGAAGCTGGTGCCCGGCTCATCGGGAACGTTCAGGATCGTGATAACGGCAACATCGGTGTCCTTTGCAACACCCTTGATCAGCATACCTTCCATGTCTTTTGTAACCTCCTTGACCACCGTACCGGGCACGGGATTCAGGCTGGACAGCACTTCCAGCTCCACATTATACTTCTTTGCCAGCTCCACGCTGCGGTTGTTCAGCACCTGCGCACCCAGAGAGGCCAGCTCCAGCATCTCGTCAAAGGTGATCTCTTCCAGCTTGCGGGTGTTGCGCACCTTGCGGGGGTCTGCGGTGTAAACGCCTTCCACATCGGTGTAGATCTGGCAGCGGTCTGCGTGCAGGGCCGCTGCAATGGCCACGGCGCTGGTATCAGAGCCGCCGCGGCCCAGGGTGGTGATATCATCCAGCTTGTTCAGGCCCTGGAAGCCTGCCACGACCACCACGCGGTTGCGCTCCAGCTCGGAGGAAATGCGCTCGGTCTCCATGCGGGTGATGCGTGCCTTGGTGTAGGCACGGTCGGTGCGGAAGCCCGCCTGCCAGCCCGTCAGGCTGGTGGCGTGGCAGCCCAGCTCGTTCAGAGCCATGGCCAGCAGCGCGATGCTGATCTCCTCACCGGCGGCCAGCAGCATATCCATCTCACGGGCCGAAGGGTTGTGGGTGATCTCAGCAGCCTTTGCGATCAGGTCGTCGGTGGTGTCGCCCTGTGCAGACACCACCACCACCACGTCATTGCCCGCCTTGTGGGTGTTGGCCACGATGCGGGCCACGTTGAAGATACGGTTCCGGTCCTTCACCGAAGAACCGCCGAACTTCTGTACGATCAACGCCATAGTTTGTCACTCTCCTCTAGTTTCTCCCAATTTATATCATTCCACAGTTGCGCCGGTATTATCTGCATCCAGCTCTAACAGTGTAAATGCTTCACATCCGTCCAGGCCTTCCAGCGTTTCCAGCCCGGCACGCAGCCCGGCATAAAAGCGCTCAGCCTCCGCGCGCTCGGCCACCGCCATCACGGTGGAACCGGCACCCGATACATACACGGCCTTTGCCCCGCACTGCTTTGCCAGCCCGAACACCTCCCGGGAACCGGGCATCAGGGGCATCCGGTAGGGCTGGTGGAGCTTATCCTCGGTGGCAATGCCCAGCAGGTCATGCCGGCCCTCACAGAAGGCGGCAGGCACCAGCGCGGCCCGGGAAAGGTTATACACGGCATCCTTGTGGGCCACCTGCTTGGGCAGGGCCGCGCGGGCGGCCTCCGTCAGCAGTTTGTAGTCCGGCACGATGGCCGCAAAGCAGAGGCTCTGGTCCACATCCCGCTTGACGGAGTAGACCACGCCGTCCTCAAAGACGCTGCTGGTCAAACCGCCCAGCAGGGCCGGGGCCACGTTGTCGGGGTGGCCCTCAATGGCCGTGGCAAGGGTGAGCAGCTCCTGGGTGTTGAGCACATCGCCCAGCATCCGGTTCGCGCCCAGCAGGCCCGCGATGATGCAGGCCGAGGAAGAGCCCAGGCCCCGGGCCATGGGGATGGGGTTGGTCTGCACGATCTTCAGGGGCGGGATCTTCTTGCCCACCTTGTCGAACAGGCCCTTGGCCGAGCGGTACACCAGATTGCTCTCGCTGCGGGGGATGCGGGTGCCGTCCGCCGCCGAGATGTCCAGCCTGTCGCTCTCCTCAAAGGTCACGGTGTTGTACAGGGTCACGGCCAGGCCCAGCGCGTCGAAGCCGGAGCCTACGTTGGCGCTGGTGGCCGGAACAGAAACTTTGATCTTCATCGTCCGTCCCCTTTTCTCATGCTTCCTCGGGCAGCTTTTTCAGCACCAGCTTCACGCTGCCGCCCACGGTCTCCACCTTGCGGGCTGCCTCAGCCATGGCCTTTGCATCGGCCTGCTCCACCAGATAGGAGCAGCCGTCAAAGTGCTCATCCACCACACGGCCCTTACCGTAGATGGCCTCCACCACGGCGGGAGCAATGCCCGCTGCACGCACATAATATGCGGCGGGAGCCGGGTCGGTGAGCATCCCCTCCACCGGCTCCGCAGGCTGCCAGAACAGGCTGTCGTGGACCTTGGAGCCATTCTTGAGAGCATCCACCACATCGGCCACCACGGCGCTGGCGGTGGGCAGCTTGCCCGCGCCCTTGCCGTAGAACACCACGTCGCCCAGCATATCGCCCTTGACCAGCACGGCGTTGAACACATCGTCCACACCGGCCAGCTGGTGGCTCCTGGGCACCAGACAGGGCTCCACACCGGCGGCCACGCTGCCGTCGTCGCCCCGCTTCATCCACGCAATGAGCTTGATGACGCAGTTCAGCCGCTCCGCCGCAGCCACATCGGCCACGGTGATGTCCCGGATGCCCCGGGTGGGGATGTTCTGGGGGTAGATCTGGTGGCCGCAGACCAGCGAGGACAGGATGGCGATCTTGCGGCAGGCATCCCGGCCGTCCACATCGTCGCCGGGGTCCTTGGTCTCGGCGTAGCCCAGCTCCTGCGCGATCTTCAGGGCCTCGTCAAAGCCCAGGTTCTCCCGCACCATCTTGGTCAGCATGAAGTTGGTGGTGCCGTTCACGATGCCCTCCACCTCGGTGATGACGTTGGCGGCCAGGCACTGGTGCATGGGGGTGATGATGGGGGTGCCGCCGCCCACGGAGGCCTCGAACAGGAAGGCACAGTTGTGGGCCTTGGCCAGCGCCAGCAGCTCCGCGCCGTAGGTGGCCACCATCTCCTTGTTGGAGGTGCACACGCTGCGGCCGCTCTCGAGGCAGGCCTTGACATAGGGGTATGCAAAGCGGGTGCCGCCGATGGTCTCCACCACCACCCGGATCTCCGGGTCTTCCAGAATGGTATCGAAGTTCTTGATGAAGAGGTTTGCTGCCGGATGAGCGGAGAAATCCTTGGGGTCAAGGATGTACTTGACCTCCACCGGCTCACCGGCCCGGCGGGAAACACCGGCGGCGTTGCGGCACAGCACCTCGTACACGCCGCTGCCCACCGTGCCAAAGCCTAAAATCGCGATCTTTGCCATAGTTCAACCCTCGTTCCTGTTTCCTGACTGTTCTGGTGCCCTTACAGGTTATACCCGCAGTGCACACCCACCACCATGCGCTGGCGGCTCAACCGCTCCGTCAGCTCCTCAGGGGTCATCTGCATGGTATCGGTACGGATGGTAACGGCAACCAGCGCTGCGCCGTTTTCCGGCGTGGACTGGTTGATGGTAACAATGCTTGCCCCGGCGGCGCTGATGCCCGCCAGCAGGCTTTGCAGCGCGCCTGTTTCATCCCGGAGCGTTGCCATTACGGTCACGACCTCGCGGCCATTTTCGGAATCAAAGATGCAGTCCTTATATTTATAAAAAGCACTGCGCGAAAGGTCCACGCTGCGGGTGGCAGCCGAGATGCTGCGCACTTCCCCGCTTGCCAGAAGCTCCTTGGCCTTGACCACTTTCAGGAAGACCTCGGGCAGGACCTCCGCGTCCACCAGATAAAAACGGCGTTCCAACTTGTTCACCTCACAAACACAAGTGTTCTTACAGGGAATATAATAGCATCCGGTCCCCTGCATTGCAAGAGACCGGATGTTTTTTTGTCAGATTATCCAGTTTTGAAGCGTGAAGTGGCAAGCTGTCGCAACGGAATTGAAAAAGTGTGACTTTTAACAGAGGCTGGCCTTGTGCCCTCTCCGTCATCCCTGCGGGATGCCACCTCTCCCAAAGGGAGAGGCTTTGGCAAAGAGGATGAGCTTTACGCCATGCCAAGGGCTCTCCCTTCGGGAGAGCTGTCGAGCGCAGCGAGACTGAGAGGGCCGTCTGGAAGGGCCGCCTGAGAGGTTCAATCCGTATCCAGCCCGGTGGTGTCCTGACCCACAACGGGGGCGGTGTCCGCGCTCTGGGCTGCGGCCACGCCGCTGCTGTGGGAGTAGTTGCAGGTATCGGGCAGGTCATCGGCACGGTAGTAGCCGGTGGCGCGGCTGGGGCAGTTGGCCCCGGCCAGCAGGCCGCTCTGGGTGCAGTAGGCGCGCTCCACCACGCCGTCGCTGGTGGGGAATGCCTTATAGGGCAGGTTTGCCTGCACCTGCTCCATATAGGCCTTCCACGCCATGACACAGGTGCGGGTCTTGGCCTGATTCTTGCCCAGGGTGTTGGTCATATCGTAAGGCGCGTCGTAGCCCCACCAGACAGCGGTAACGTAGTAGGGCGTGCCGCCCACGAACCACAGATCCTTTTCGTCGCTGGCGGTACCGGTCTTACCAAAGGACTCCATGCCGCTGGAGTTGGGGTAGCGGCCGCTGGCGGTGCCCACGTTGGAGTAGAGCACGTTCTTGAGCAGACGGTTCATAATATAGGCTGTCTGCGGGGTCAGGGCCTGATAGCTGGTGGCGTTGTTTTCCAGGTAGATGTTGCCGTCCCGGTCCAGCACACGGGTGTACAGATGCGGGGTAGTGTACTCGCCGTCATAGAAGATCTGGAAGGCAGCGGCCAGCGCCGTGGGGGTCACGCCGTGGGTCTGGCTGCCCATGACCATCTGGGCAAGGCCCACGTCGTTGGCGGGGTCCAGGGTGGTCAGCTGCAGGGTGTTGTAGGCAAAGTTGAAGATGTTGCTTGCGCCCACCAGGTCGCCCACCCGGATGGCGATGGTGTTCAGGGAGCGGGCCAGACCGTTCCACAGGGGCAGGTCGCTGCCGTCGCCATAATTGCCGCCGTAGTTGCGGGGCCAGCTGCGCCATGCGTTGGGGTAGGCCTTGAGCTGACTGTCGGAAAGGCCCATCAGGCCGTTTTTGCGGCAGTAGTCCTCATCCCGGATGACCATGTCCTGCTTCTGGTACAGGGGCGAGTTGTTGAGCATGGTGGACCAGTTCACCAGCCCGTACTCCACGCCCAGCGCGTACGCGCCGATGGGCTTGATGGTGGAGCCGGTCTGCCGGGTCACACTGTAAGCACGGTTCAGGGAAAGGCTCTTGGTCTTTTCGCCCAGACCGCCCACCATGGCCAGCACATTGCCGTCATAGTCCAGCGTGACCATGGCCGCCTGGGTGCGGACATTGCGGTAGTAGTACACGGTGCCGTCGTCGCCGGTGCGGGTCTTGGGGGTGCCGTCGGCGTTCATCACCTGCACGTCATCGTCCGAGATGCTGGTCACCTCTTCCTCATGCCAGCCGGCCGGGAAGTAAGCGTCGCCTTCGTTGCGCATCAGGTTCTCCATGGCCGTCTGCATCTTGGGATTGACGGTGGCCTCGATGGTATAGCCGCCGGTGTAGAGCATGGACTGGGCCGTGGATTCGTCCACGCCCTCCTTGTCCATGATGTCGCGGACCACCTCGGTGAAGAGGGCATCGGTGAAGTAGCTGGTCACGGAGGAGGTCTTCTTGTTGGTGTCCTCCTCGGCCAGCACAAGGGGCTGGGCCGCGCCGTTGCGGTAATCCTCCTCCGAGATGATGCCCTGCTGCCACATATTATACATGATGAAGTTGCGGCGGTGGATCAGGTTCTCGGGGTTGGTATAGGGGTTGTAGTTGGTGGGGTTCTTGGTGATGGACGCGATGGTGGCGCACTCCCAGAGGGTGAGCTGGCTCACGTCCTTGTTGAAATACTCGTTGGCCGCTGTCTGAACGCCCTGAATGGTGCCGGTGAAGCTGATGGTGTTCAGGTAAGCCTCCAGAATGGTCTCCTTGGAGTAAGCGCGGCTCAGGCAGAGGGCGCGGTAGATCTCGCGCAGCTTGCGCAGCGCACCCTCCACGCCGCTGGCGCTTTTGTCGCTGGTCAGGTTCTTGATGAGCTGCTGCTCCAGCGTGGAAGCGCCCTGCTTGGAGCTGTAAATGGGCAGCAGATACTCGTTGATCATGGCACCGATGGTGCGCTTGAAGTTCACGCCCGGCTCGTTGTAGAAATCCTTGTCCTCGGTGCAGATAAACGCATACTGCAGATTGGTGGGGATCTGTTCCAGGTCTGCCCAGACCCGGTGGCTGTTGGAGGAGCGCAGGGTGGCATACTCCACCTGCGCGCCGGTGTCGGGGTCGGTGGCCACCACGGTGCTGGACTGGCTCAGCTCGATGTTGTCCAGGTCCAGCAGGTTGCCATCGTTGGCCGTGGCCTGCACCGCATAGTACACCGCCGCCACTGCCGCCAGGCTGCACACCATGATGCCCAGGCAGATGAGGGTGGCCAGCGTGCGGCCCAGCGCCCTGAAGATGGGGTGCTTCGCCTTTTCCCGGGGCTCCTTTGGCTCCCTGGGGGCACGCCCGCGCTTGGGCGGCTCTTCCCTGCGGCTGTTGCTCACATTCACTTTACGTCCCCCCGTGGGCTGCACGTCCGTGCGTGCACCGCCCCGGTGGATCTTTCTCGATTCGTTTGAGATAAGGATCGCCTCCTGACCTGCTTAAACGGTTATTCCTGACAAGTTCATCCTCTCTGCCATCCTCACCCTCTCAGTCTCGCTTCGCTCGACAGCTCCCCCAAAGTGGGAGCTTCTGACGAAATCGGAAACTTTGCCGGGTGCTGCCAAGGCCTCTCCCTTTGGGAGAGGTGGCAATGCGCCAGCATTGACGGAGAGGGCGAGCCCGCTGTCGGGGCTGAACCCTATTTCTAATCAGATACTGCTAGTATAGCACACTTCCCCCCGTAAAGTACAGCATTCCGGTGTGAAAATTGTGCGCTTCTGTCTCAGGGACGGCATTTTTGCGCATACTACCGCTGGAAAGACCCGCTGGAAAGGAGTGATTTTCTCCATGCGGAAAGTAGTTCTCTGCCTGTTTTACGCCCTGTGCGCCTTTGCCATCGCCTTCAGCCTGTTCTGGATGGCCCTGCCCCGGCTGGCGCTTCCCTCCCCTGCACCGGGAGCGGACAGCGCCGCCGAAACGCCGGTGCCCTCCGGGCCGAGCCTTGCGGCCCAGACTCTGCCCGACACCGGCCAGCCCACCCAATACCTGCTCCGGGACGAGGGCGGCATGGTGGCTGTCTACACCTGCGGGCCGGATGGCTCCCCCACCCGCCTTGCCCGGCAGACGGATATTTACGTCAACCTCCTGCCAGAGAATGACGCGCTGCGTGTCAAACATGGCATGGTAGTAACGGGAGATGCCGCCCTGCAGGAGGTGCTGGAGGACCTGGGCGGGTGAACTTTGCGAAATGCCAAAGGCCCCACTATTAGGGGGGCTGTCGCCGTAGGCGACTGGGGGGTTGAGCCGCAAGCGGCTGCCCGGAGTTGAACCCCACCGTCATTGCTTCGCTTGCCAATGGGACGGATTAAACCCCTCAGTCAGCTTCGCTGACAGCTCCCCTAGTAGGGGAGCCCTTGGCAAAAAGGATGAGCCTTACGCCATGCCAAGGGCCCCACTATTAGGGGGGCTGTCGCCGTAGGCGACTGGGGGGTTCCGTCTCCACACAAAACAACCCCCTGTGCCATGGTCTGGCACAGGGGGTTTGTTTTGCGGTTCTGTTTCAGCCGGAGTGCAATTTTACTCCACGCTGATCATATAATAGTATACGGGCTGACCGCCGCGGATGTGGCTGACCTCAACGTGGTTGGGGCACTTTGCCTTGACGATCTCGGTCAGCTTCTCGGCTTCCTCGTCGGAGACATCGCAGCCGGAGATGATGGTGACAAAGCTGGAGTCCTTCTTGCACATGCTGCGGGCCAGGCGGTAGGTGGCCTTGGTCAGGTCGGTGGAGGTGGCAACGATCTTGCCGTTCTCCAGAGCCATGATCTCGCCCTTCCGGATCCGCTTGCCGTCAAACTCGCTGTCGCGGGCGGCGTAGGTGATGAGGCCGGTGCTGACCTTGTCGGCGGCGGCCATCATGTTGATGGTATTGGTCTCAGCGTTGGCGGAGGGGTCAAAGTTGAGCAGCGCGGTGATGCCCATGGGCACGGTGCGGGTGGGCAGAACGATCACCTGACGGTCGGCCAGCTTCTGGGCCTGCTCCGCTGCCATGATGATGTTCTTGTTGTTGGGCAGCACAAACACGGTCTTGGCGGGCACGCTCTGGATGGCGGCAAGGATGTCCTCGGTGGCGGGGTTCATGGTCTGGCCGCCGGAGACGACAGCGTCCGCAGCCAGGTCGGTGAACACAGCCTTCAGGCCCTCACCGGCGGCAACGGCCACAAAGCCGTAGTCACGGCTGGGGTCCACTGCGGCGTAAACGAACTCGCTGGCCTGTGCGGGGGCCTTTTCAGCGGAGGCCTGCTTTTCCAGGCTCTTGCCCTGCTTCTGGCGGGCCAGGAACTGCTCGTGCATGTTCTCGATCTTGAAGTTGGTCAGGTAGCCGTACTTGATGGCCTCGCTCAGGATCTTGCCGGGGTCAGCGGTGTGGACATGCAGGTTGATGACATCGTCATCCTCGATGCAGACCACGCTGTCGCCGTTGGATTCAGCAAAGGCGCGCATCTTTGCGGCGCTTGCGCCCTCGTACTTGTTGATGAGGAACTGGGTGCAGTAGCCGTTCTTGATGTCCTCCACCTTCATCAGGTCGTCGGTGAACACGCCCTTGCCTGCGTTCTCGGTGGAGAGCTTGGCCTTGTTGGGGGCACCCTCGCCGCCGGCCACCATGGGTTCGCCGTGGAACACCTTGCCCATGCCCTCAAAGATGATCATAATGCCCTGGCCGCCTGCGTCCACAACGCCGGCCTTTTTCAGCACGGGCAGCAGGTTGGGGGTATCCTCCAGCGCCTTCTGGCCTGCGGTCATCACCACATCCCACAGGGCGGGGATCTCCTGGGCACCGCAGGCGGCAGCTTCCTCGCTGGCCACCCGGGCAACGGTCAGGATGGTGCCCTCGGTAGGCTTCATCACGGCCTTGTAGGCACCCTCCACGCCCTTTTTCAGGGCGGCGATGATGTCAGCAGTGTCGGCTTCCTTCTTGCCTTCCAGCGCCTTGGAGAAGCCGCGGAACAGCAGGCTGGTGATCACGCCGGAGTTGCCGCGGGCACCGCGCAGCATGGCGGAGGCAGCGGTCTTGGCGGCCTCACCCACGGTGCAGTTGTCGTCCAGTGCGTTCAGCTCTGCCACGGAGGCACCCACCGTCATGCCCATGTTGGTGCCGGTGTCGCCATCGGGCACGGGGAAAACGTTCAGCTCGTCCACGCGGGAGCGCTGGTTGTTGATGTTGTTCGCGCCGGAGATGATCGCGTCGCGCAGGATCTTACCAGAAATCATTGTCCTTACTCCTTAATAAAAAGTTCCATCAGGCGATCACGTCGTCCACCGACACGATCACGCGGGCAACCTTCAGGCCGGTGGCCTGCTCCACTTCGTCCTTGACGCGGTGCGAGATGCTGCGCGCGGCGGTGGAGATGTTGAGCCCGTAGCTGACGGCAATGTGCAGCTCGATCACGAGACGGCCCTCTTCCTGTGTGACACGAACGCCCTTTTCAGAGTAATCGTTGCCGCGCACCACGCTCCTGACCGCGTCGGTCAGATCGCGGGGGGTCATTGCGGCCACGCCGTAGCATTGTTTGGTTGCTTCGCCTACCAGCGTAGAGAAGTACTCGGCGGAAAAGCTGACATCTCCCAGCGGGAAACGGGAAGTGATCATAGTCGCTCTGCTCCTTTATTTGAAATCTTGTTGGGGTGGCCCGGCTTGCCGCGGCAAACCCGCCGCATACCGGGAAAGGAATCGGTATCCCTATTATACAACTTCCCACGCCCTGTGTACAGCACAATTTCCAAAGGGCGGGCAATGTGAGCCGATTCGTGTTCCTATTATACCACAAAACCCTGCCCTGTGCACGGTTTTCCTGCATGTTTTGCAAAAAGGCCGGGCGCGACTGTGAATAAATTCTAAAAAGTATGAGTTTTGACTTTATTCAGCTGTGGAAAAGTGCTAAAATCAAAGCAGAGGAACGGGAGCTGCGCCCTTACGGCAGAACCACTGTTTACGATAGGATAACGATTGGAGAGCTGTTTGATGAACATTTTGTTTTTCCTTTCCCCAAAGCAGGATCTGATGTATGTCTACGATGACTTCACCCTGCGGCAGACGCTGGAAAAATGGGAGAACAACCGCTACGCATCCATCCCGGTGCTCAACCGCAAGGGCGAGTATGTGGGCACCCTGACCGAGGGGGATATCCTCTGGGGGCTGAAACAGCAGCACGGGCTGGACATTGAAGCCGCCGAGGATGTGCCCATTTCGAGCTTTGCCCACAAGCGGGATTACAAGGCCGTGACTGTCACCACCAGCATGGACCAGCTGATCGAAGCGGCCATGAACCAGAACTTTGTGCCCGTGGTGGACGACCGGGGCATCTTTATCGGCATCGTGCGGCGGCAGGCCATCATCCGCTACTGCTACGACAAGGCCCGCACCGAGGCCCGGAAGGCCCAGAGCGCCCCGGATGCCTGCCCCAAGGGCAGCCTTGCGGCGGGAGGGTAAGGCCCTCACCCTCTCAGTCAAAGCCTTGCGGCTTTGCCAGCTCCCCCGAAGGGGGAGCCCTTGGCATTGCGCAGGGCTTTTTCTCGTTATACTAACATTCATCATTGAAGTCATTGAAATCATTGCTCTTCATTGCCACCAGTCAATGACAATCAATGATAACCAATGATATCAATGATAATTATGTCTTAACGATAACTGTGCAGACACTGGAACCGAAGCATTGTTATCGGTTCGTTCCTGTCGAAAGTTATGCTTTCTCCCGGCGTTTCCATTGCTGTTATACCAATATCTAATGGTATCTCGTTCCCAAAGCATAGGTTGCAGCTCCTGAATACGCTTTGAAAGCATTTGCAGATTTGGTGCAAGCTCGGTATGGGCGTACCGCTGGCCCATCTCCATCAGGTTCTTGGAGTAGCCGCTCCATGTCCCATCCCCCTGCTGCAGGAGCACCCGCAGGGTCTTGACGATGGGCTCTGCCTCATACTCGGCCACCCGGCGCTGCGCGGCCAGCTGGGCCGCCGTGCCCTGCATGACCCAGCGGCAGCGGGCCTTATCGAAGCGGATGACCCGCTCACACTGCTCGATGTCGCGGCCGGTAAGCAGAAAGCCTGCTTCATCGTCCATCCGGCTCTGCTTGTCCAGCACGATGGTGAAATCCGCCGCGCCCAGGATGCCGGTGGAGCCGTTGATGTTGTCGAAGCTGTCCTCGGGGTTCTTGCTCTTGCGGGTGTGGTGCACCAGCAGCACGCAGATGCCCCGGCTGTCGGCAAAGGCCTTCAGCCTGCCCATGTAGTCGTAGTCGGCATCGTAGGCATTTTCAAAGGGCTTTGCCTTGGGTTTGATCTTGGATAAGGTATCGATGCAGACCAGGTGGATGTCCGGGTTGGCATCCAGATACTCCCCCAGCATTTCCAGCAGGCCCTCGCCCAGCCGCTGGGCCTGAAACATGACGTGCATGTTGGCGGGGGCAGGCCTTCCCTCCAGCAGGCGGCGCAGGCGGGTCTGCATCCGGCTCTTGCCGTCCTCCAGGGCGAGGTAGAGCGTGCCGTGCTGCCGGGTGGGGAACCCCAGAAACGGCTCCCCCTGTGCCACGGCAAGGCAGAGGTCCAGCACCATCCAGCTCTTGCCCAGCTTGGGCTTTGCCACCAGCACCCCCATGCCCATGGGCAGCAGGCCCTCCACCACATGGCGGATGGGCGGCAGCACCATCTCCGACAGCTCCCGGGCCGACCACGCCTGCACCCCGGCAGGCTTTGCGGTCTCCGGCTCCGGGGCAGCCTGCTGCGGGGCGGCCTCCGGGTCGGTCAGGCTGTTGATGTAATCGGCGTAGTCCTCGCCGACGCGGGCCGCGAACGCCTCCTTTCCGATCTGCTCGTACTCGTCGGCCACGCGGTCCTGCCAGCGCCGGAGCTTGAGCTCCAGCCCGTTCCAGAGCCGCAGTTCCCGGGCCCGCTCCTGCACCAGATGATACCGCTGGTTCTGGTCCGCAGGCAGGCCCCGGAAGGTAAACCAGAAGGTCAGCCGGGAAAAGAGCTTTTCCTCGGTGTCGGCCTTGTCCAGCCACCGCAGGAAATCGTTCTCGTCCGCCGGGCTGAACTGCTTTGCCTCCCGCCAGTTCCCCACTGCTTCCTTCATTTCGTCCATGGAAACACCTCTTTCTTTTGCATTACACAGCGTTGTTTTGTTACCCAAAGTGTAACACCTTTTGGTTGTACCGTCAACGAGTATGTTCCGGCGATTTTTCGCGCGAAAAATGCGAAAAAAGAGGGAGAAAATTTGCCTTTTTCCTTCCTGCATGATAAAATAGAAGCAGAAAGGGGCTGTGCCGATGCTGCTGCAATATTTCGTTACAGAAAACAAGACCGGAGCCTGCATCCCGGTGGAGATCACGCCTGCCACACAGTCAGACCTTCTGGTGACAAAAAACGGCTGGCAGTCCGATTGGACCAGTGACTTTATCCGTGACTCCCAACTGGAAAAACGGGTCGCCAAAGCGGCAAGCGGTGAGATCATTGCGCTGGGGGCTTACCGGGAGGATCAAAACGGCATTTCTATTTTTATCGTGAACATGGAAGCTCACCCGCAGAGCAACCCGACGCTGACAGATCAGCGTAAATACACCGGTATCGGTCGTATGATGATCGCCTATGGCATCCAGCTATCCATTGACAGCGGCCATGGCGGTGTCGTGACCTTTGCCGCTAAGACAGATGAACTGTACGAACACTATATTCAGGATTTCCATGCGGTGCCGATCTTCCAGCCGCTGCCAGGCGGCCCCAAGCTCTTGATGCTGGCTGATGAAGGCGCGCAGGAGATTTTCAGCACCTATTTGTCCTGAGAACAGGAGGAGTTATTATGGCAAATCACGAAATCGAACTGCAGGTCGCCCCCATGTCGGATGAAACGATGGATTATCTTGATACCCTGTTTTCCGTCTGCAAGCGTTTCAACACCGATTATTACCACGCAACACAAAAAGAACGTGATTTTATTGATGCCGTTGCCAGCCATGAGTACCAGCTGAAAAAGGCGCGCGAAAAGGGCCAGCAGCGTGCAAGCGTTCCGCCCTTCCTCGGCATCGTGCGAAGCGAGCGGAGCGATCACATGCCCGCCTGATGATTTGAAAACCTCTGCAAAGGGTTTCCACCGATGCAGAGGTTTTTTCATGCCCACTTCTGAAAGTCCCCCTTATCGTACCCCGCATCTGGTATACTCCTCTTGTCGAACAAAACAGGAGCGGCCCGGAGGCGGGCCGCAGGAACAGGAGGGAACACCATGAGTGAGTACGAGATCCGATCTGTAGGCGGCCATGTGGAGGTTTATACCCGGGGCGGGGTGTTCCTCTTCTCGGCGGACACGGTGCGGGAGGCCATGGAGGAGCTGGACGAGGCCGCATGACATATTCCCGGCAGTTCCCGGAAACATGTCAGGAGCGCGCGGGGAAAGCTCAAATGTAAAATACCTGTAAAATATAAGAAAAGAACAGTTGACAAAAGGACAAAACGGCGCGGAAATGCAGTAAAAATGCAAAAAACATGTAAAATAACGCTTGTTGTCCGGGGGAGTTCAATGCTATAATAAAAAGGACGGCGTTCAGGGCAGGAAGCCCCGGGCGGCCGTCCTTGGTTTGTTTTAAGAGCAAAAGGAAGTTTTTAGGAGTATCGAGATGGATATCACACACATCACCTCATTGTTGGGCGGTATTGCGCTGTTCCTCTATGGTATGTCGATCATGGGTGCCGGCCTGGAAAAGCTGGCGGGCGGCAAGATGCAGGGCGTGCTGCAAAAGCTGACCTCCTCCACCATCAAGGGTGTCATTTTCGGCACCCTCATCACCGGCGTGATCCAGTCCTCCGCAGGCACAGTCGTCATCTGTGTCGGCCTTGTCAACTCTGGCATTATGACCCTGACGCAGTCGGTGGGTGTCATCATGGGTGCAAACATTGGTACCACGGTCACCGGTCAGCTCATCCGCATGGCGGATATCTCGGGTGACAGCCTTCTGCTGACCCTCATCCAGCCCAAGACGTTTGCACCGGTGGTGGCATTTGTCGGCTGCATTTTTTATGTGTTCCTGCGCAACGCCAAAAAGAAGAACATCGGCCAGATCATGCTGGGCTTCGGCATCCTGTTCACGGGCATGAGCCTGATGGACACCGGCGTGTCCCCCCTGCGGGAGAGCGCAGCCTTTCAGGAGCTGTTCGTCACCATGACCAACCCCATGCTGGGCGTGCTGGTGGGCATGGTCGTCACCGTCATCATCCAGTCCTCCTCGGCCTCGGTGGGTATCCTGCAGGCTTTGTCCAGCACCGGCCTTGTCACCTTTGGCAGCGCCATCCCCATCATTCTGGGTGCCCACATCGGCACCGCCTTTACCCCGCTGCTGACCATCGGCGGCTCCTCCAAGGACGGCAAGCGCGCCGCCCTGATCCACCTGTATTTCAACATCATCGGCAGCTTTGTGCTGTTGGCTGCCATTTACGCCGTGCGGTACACCATCGGCATCCCGGTGTGGGGCGATGTGATGAACAAGAGCACCATTGCAAACATCCACACCCTTTCCAGTGTGGCGGCCATGCTGCTGTTCCTGCCCTTCAGCAGTGTGCTCTCCAAGCTGGCCATGCTCACCGTGCCCAACAGTGCCGAGGAAGCACAGGAGATGAGTATGCCCGTGCTGGATGAGCGTCTGTTCAAGAGCCCGGCCGTGGCCCTGCAGCAGGCCAAGAGCGCCGTGGTCAAGATGTCCCGCCGTGCCGCCCGCAACGTCAGTCTCTCCACTCCCCTGCTGCTCAAGATGGATGAGGACGTGGTGAGCGCCATCAATGTGCGGGAGAACCTCATCGACCGGATGGAGGTGGAGATCTCCAACTATCTCATCAAGATGACCGACCAGGAGCTGGGCGACGACGAAAGCCACGCCGTGACCGAGCTGCTGAACTTTGTCACCGAGTTCGAGCGCATCGGCGACTACGCCGTGAACATTCAGGAAAAGGCTGTGGAGCTCTACGAAAAAGAGGCCTCCTTCAGCGACATTGCCAAGAACGAGCTGCAGCTGCTGGATTCCGCGCTGGAGCAGATCCTGACCCGCACCAACGATGCCTTTGAGAACGATGACATCGCGCTGGCCCGTCAGGTGGAGCCGCTGGAAGAGGTCATCGACATTCTGGTGGAGAAGCTCCGCGACGGCCACATCAAACGCCTGAAGGATGGCATCTGCTCCATTGATACCGGCGTGGTGTTCCTGGATGTGCTGAACAATGTGGAGCGCATCTCCGACCACTGCTCCAACGTGGCGGCCCGTCTGGTAGGCACCAGCGAGGGCGATGACTACGATTCCCACACCCTCAAGAGCCTGATGCACCACAACCCCAGCAAGGAATACTCCCTCATGTACGAGGAGTGCTGCAAGGAGTACCTGACCCCGCTGGCCGCTATGGAAAAGGATGCGTAAAGGCTGAACCACACAACACAAAAATCCCCTGCCGGATATTGGCAGGGGATTTTTTGTTGCATAAGGGGTCAGAAGAAGCTCACCTGGCTGCTTTCGGGCAGGCCTGCCAGCACACCGGCGGTGCGCAGGCTTTCCAGCACGGCACTGGTCACACCGGTGGCCTGCTGGAGTTCCTCCACGGAGATATACTCCTGCCCGTCGATGGTGGCCCGCTCCAGCGAGGCGGCGGCAGTGCCGCCCACACCCTTCAGGGCACAGAAGGGCAGGCGCACCTTGCCATCCTCCACGATATACTTGTTGCCCCGGCTCTTGCCCAGCTCGATGGGCAGGAACGCATACCCGCGGGAGAGCATTTCGTTGACCAGCTGCAGGCTGACCAGCACGTCCTCGTCCTTGGCGTTCTTCTCCTCTTTCAGGCGGCGCTTCACCGCCTCCATGTGGGCGCGGGCCACAGCCGCACCGCCCACAGCGGCCTCATAGTCGATATCATCGCCGCGCACAGTGAAGTAAACGGCATAGAACTCTGCCGGGCGGTAGAGCTTGAACCACATCAGCCGGATGGCGCTCATCAGGTAGGCCACAGCGTGGGCCTTGGGGAACATATACTTGATCTTGCGGCAGGACTCGATGTACCAGTCCGGCACCTCGTGCTCCCGCATGGCCTCCTCCCAGCCGGGCTTGAAGCCGCCCTTGGCCACCTTGCCCTTACGGACAGCCTCCATGATATCAAAGGCCATCTTGGGCTCCAGCCCCTTGCGCAGCAGGTAGAGCATGATGCTGTCACGGCAGCCGATGACCTCCGCGATGGTGCAGGTGCCGCTGCGGATCAGCTCGTCGGCGTTGCCGGTCCAGACATCGGTGCCGTGGGACAGGCCCGAGATCTGGATCAGCTCCGAGAAGTTCCGGGGCCGGGCCTCCACCAGCATTCCGCGCACGAAGTTGGTGCCCATTTCCGGGATGCCGAAGGTGCCGGTCTGGCTGTCGATCTGCTCCGGGGTCACGCCCAGCTCCTCCGGGCTGGTGAGCAGGCTGTACACCCGGGGGTCGTTCATGGGGATGCTGTCCACGGGGATGCCGGTGTACTCCTCAAAATACTTGTAGAAGGTGGGCATATCGTGGCCCAGCTCATCCAGCTTGAGCAGGGTGTCGTGGAGGTACTTGAACTCGAAATGCGTTGTGAGCAGGCCGCCCGCCACATCATCCGCCGGGTGCTGGATGGGGCAGAAATCGTAGATCTCGTAGGTATCGGGCACAACCACCATGCCGCCCGGGTGCTGGCCGGTGGTACGCTTGACACCGGTGCAGCCCAGGGTCAGGCGGTTCTCCTCAGCGTGGTTGACGGTCTGGCCGCGGGCCTCCAGATACTTTTTGACGTAGCCGTAGGCGGTCTTGTCCTGAATGCCGGACACTGTGCCCGCCTTGAACACATTGGCCTTGCCGAACAGCTCCTCGGTGTAGCGGTGGACGTTGGACTGATACTCGCCCGAGAAGTTCAGGTCAATATCAGGCTCCTTGTCGCCGTAGAAGCCCAGGAAGGTCTCAAAGGGGATGTCGTGGCCGTCCACCAGCATCCGGGTGCCGCAGTGGGGGCAGTCCTTGTCGGGCAGGTCAAAGCCGTCGTCCACGCTGCCGTCGGTGATGAACTCGCTGTACTTGCACTTGGGGCAGCGGTAGTGGGGCGGCAGGCTGTTGACCTCCGAAATCCCCGAGAAGTGGGCCACGGCGGAGGAGCCCACCGAGCCACGGCTGCCCACCTGATAGCCGCCCGCGTTGGAGTAGGCCACCAGCTTGACGGCAATGACGTACAGAACCGCGTAGCCGTGGCCGCAGATGGAGTCCAGCTCCTTTTTCAGGCGGTCCTCCACGATCTTGGGCAGGGGGTCGCCGTAATCCCGCTTGGCGTGTTCCCAGGTGGCATCGCGCAGCTGCTGCTCCGCACCCTCGATGCTGGGCGGGTAGGTGCCGCGGGGGATGGCCCGCACGTTGTTGTCGATGGTGGCTGCGATCTTGCGGGGGTTGGTCACCACGATCTCGTAGGCCTTTTCCTTGGGCAGGTAGCTGAACTGCTTCAGCATATCCTCCGTGGTGCGGTAGAACAGCGGGGGCTGGGTGTCCGCATCCTTGAAGCCGTTGCCCGCCTGCAGCACCGTGCGGTAGATGGCATCCTCCGGCTCGGTAAAGTGCACGTCGCCGGTGGCGATGACCGGCTTGTGCAGGTCCTCGCCCAGCCGGATGATGGTGCGGTTGAAGTCCTTGATGACCTCCTCGCTCTCCACCTTGCCGTCCCGCACCATATACTCGTTGTTGCCCAGGGGCTGGATCTCCAGCACGTCGTAGTAGGAGGCGATCTTCTTCAGTTCCTCGTAGGAGCGCCCCTCCACAACGGCACGGTAAAGCTCGCCTGCCTCGCAGGCGCTGGTCAGGATCAGGCCGTCGCGGTACTTGTTCAGCAGGCTGCGGGGCACACGGGGCTTCTTGAAGAAGTAGTTGACGTGGGCCTCGCTCACGATCTTGTACAGGTTCTTCAGGCCCATCTGGTTCTTGACCAGAATGATGAGGTGGAAGTACTTCTTTTTCAGCACCTCCCGGTTGCCGCCCAGACCGGTGTTGATGCCCTCCACGGTGGTGACCTCTTTCTCGGCAAGGTCACTGAGCATGACGCAGAAGATGCGGCCCAGCGCGGCGGAATCCTCGCAGGCGCGGTGGGCCTCGTAGCTGGGCAGCTCCAGATGCTTGTTGATGGTCCCCTGCTTGTAGTTGTGCAGGCCCGGGTACATGGCCTGCGCCATGGTCAGGGTGTCGATATAGGTCGGCTCAAAGGAAATGCCGCTGCGCTTGGCGGCGGCTTTCAGGAAGCGGATATCGAACGCATGGGCATTGTGGGCCACCAGGATGCGGCCATCCGCGAACCGGAGAAAGGCTTCCAGCGCTTCCTTCTCCCCGGGGGCATCGGCCACCATCTCGTTGGTGATGCCGGTCAGCTCAGTGATCTTGGGGGTGATGGGCTTGCCCGGCTTGACAAAGGTGTCGAACTCCTCCACCACTTCCCCGTTCCGCACGATCACCGCGCCGATCTCGGTCAGGTACTCCACGCCGGGGTCCAGGCCGGTGGTCTCGGTGTCGAACACGCAGAACTCGCCGTCCAGCGGCTGGTCCTTCACGCCGTAGACGCAGGGCACCATATCATCCACAAAGTAGGCCTCGCAGCCGTAGATCAGCTTGAAATCCGGGTCGCTCTTGTGGATCTCGTCGGTGGCCAGCATGGCCTCCGGGTAGCCCTGACAGACACCGTGGTCGGTGATGGCAATGGCAGGGTGGCCCATCCGATGGGCCAGCTTGACGATGCCGCCCGGGTCGCAGAAGGCATCCATGCTGGACAGCTTGGTATGCAGGTGAAGCTCCACCCGCTTTTCCGGGGCGTTGTCCTCCCGCTTTTTCCGCTCCACGAACAGGACATCGTAAGGGTAGACGATGTAGTCGTGCTCGTACTTGTCGTAGGTGCAGTCGCCGCGCACCAGCAGGGTGGTGCCCTTGGCGATGTTCTCCCACTTGGAGCAGTCCTCCCCTTCCTGCGCGCGGATCTTCAGGTTGATGGAGCCGGTGTAATCGGTGATGGACACCGTGTAGATCTTGCGGTAGTTGCCCTTGACCTCGGTAAAGAACACGTCGCCCCAGATCACGCACTTGCCGCCCTCGCCGCCCAGGTCCTTGAGGGGGGTGAGGTTCTTGGGGGTGAACATCTTGCCGTGGAAAATGGTCACAGGCTTGTCGGTCAGGTCAAGGCCCTCCACCTTGATGGAGGGGGCGGTGTTCTTTTTCTCGAACTTGACCACCGGCGGGGCGATCTTGCGCTCCAGCTTTTCCTCCATCTGGCGCTGTTCGGCCTCGCCCACCGCGCTTGTCAGGGTGACTTTGGGCCTGACACCGGTGTGGGCGGCAACGCGGTCCGCCAGCAGGCGCTCAAACTCCATCTCCTGCAAAAACTTGGTGCCGTGGCAGACCCCCACCGTGATGTTCTGGCCGGTGATGGTGATCCTGCACCGGTCCAGAAAGCCGTTGATGGGGATGCCGTCCCGCTTCATCTCCTCCATCAGCTCCCGCAGGGCGGCTTCGTCCAGCGCGGCATAGCCGAAGAGGTTGTCGATCTTCAGTTCAAAGCCCTCATAATCCGGCTGCAGGGAGGCCAGCAGCCGGGCGCACAGCCCCTTGTCCAGCGGGGCGGCACTGCGCAGGGTAAAAACGACCTGCCGCTCCTGCCGCAGCATCCGGGCATGCTCCACGATCACGCGCCCGAAGCTGGCCGCGAAATCCGGGTCCGCCATGAACTGCGGCCATAGCTGAGATACAAGTGGTGTCACGATGGGTTACTCCTTTACAAATCTTCCGTCCTAAAGACGTGATAGCCCTCATAATGATAGCTTGCGTCGATGCCCTTCATATAGACCAGCCGGTCTGTGATCCGGTCTGTGAGGGCTGCACGGAGCAGGGCCTTGATCTCCACATCCTTCACCGGACTGCGCTCCATGGCAAGCAGGTAATCCGACTTGTCCACACGGCTCCAGTCGATGACCTGATGCAGCTCCTTTTTCAGGATGCAGTCCAGCCAAATGCGGGTGCTGCGGCCATTGCCTTCCCGGAAGGGGTGGGCAACGTTCATCTCCACATACTTTTCGATGATCTCATCAAAGGTAGACTGCGGCATGGCATCGATGCTTTCCAGCGCCGAGGCCAGATACATGACGGGTGCGAACCGGAAATTGCCCTTGGCAATGTTCACGGTACGCATCTGCCCGGCAAAGGGGTAGATCTCGCCGAACAGATAGCCGTGGATCTTTTGCAGGCCCGCAAATGTCCCCACCGGGAAGGCATCCAGCAGGCCGGTGTCGTAAAGCTCCAGCGCTTTGGTCTTGCTGATCTTTTCCTCAGCCCGGGCCAGCGCGGCCTCGTCGGTCAAACCAAGTTTGTTTTCTAAGGGCATTGTGTTCTCCTTGCTGAACCTCTCAGATCTTATAGATCTCCTCCATGAACTGGTCGAGGATATTATCCCCGGTCAGCTTCTTGATGGGCTGGCCGTGGATGAAGAGGACAGCCTCGCCCTTGCCGCCTGCAATGCCGATATCGGCTTCGCGGGCCTCGCCGGGGCCATTGACCACGCAGCCCATCACGGCCACCTTGATGGACTTCTTATAGCCCTGCAGGCGCTTTTCCACCTCGTTGGCGATCTCGGTGCAGGGGTACTGGGTGCGGCCGCAGGTGGGGCAGGTGATGACCTCGGGGCCCGCCACGGGGAAGCCCACGGCGCGCAGGATGTTGTAGCCTGCTTCCACTTCCTTCTCGGGCTCGGCGGCCAGCGAGACGCGGATGGTATCGCCGATGCCCTCCAGCAGCATCCCGCCGATGCCCATGCCGCTCTTGAGCAGGCCCATCTGGTAAGTACCGGCCTCGGTCACGCCCACATGCAGGGGGTAATCGGTCACGGCGCTCAGCTGGCGGTAGGCCTCCATCATGCGGGGCACGTTGGAGTTCTTGATGGAGATGACGATGTTGTTGAAATCGAACTTCTCCAGCAGGCGGACATGATACAGGGCGCTTTCCACCATGGCCTCGGGCACGGGCGCGCCGTACTTTGCCAGGATGTGCTTTTCCAGGCTGCCGCCGTTCACGCCGATGCGGATGGGGATGTTCTTCTGCTGGCAGGCCTGCACCACGGCCTTGACCCGGTCGTCGTCGCCGATGTTGCCGGGGTTGATGCGGATCTTGTCCACACCAACGTCGGCGCAGGCCAGCGCCGCCTTGTAGTCAAAGTGGATATCCGCCACGATGGGGATGTTCACCGCGTTCTTCACGGCCTCGATGCACTTGGCATCCGCCGCGCTGGGGCAGGTCACACGCAGGATCTGGCAGCCCGCCGCCTCACAGCGCTTTGCCTGGGCAACGTTGCCCTCAATGTCCTCCACGGGGACATTCAGCATGGTCTGCACCGCAATGGGGTTGTTGCCGCCAATGGTCACATTGCCGATCTTCACTTCTCGTTTCAGCTGCCGCATGGTCGTTTTCCTTTCCGTATCACATTGCCCCGGTAATGAGCCGGAGGATATCGTTGTAAGTTGCAAAAATCATCAGCCCGAACAGCAGCGCAAAGGCTGCCACGGTCAGGCCGCTCTGGATCTTTTCGGGCACGGCATGGCCGGTCACGCCCTCAATGAGCAGGAACACCACTTTGCCGCCGTCCAGCGCCGGGAAGGGCAGCAGGTTAAAGATGCCCAGATTCACGGTGATGAGCACCAGCAGCTCCAGCAGGTCCTGCCAGCCGTAGCTGGCGGCCTGCCCGATGGCCGTTACGATGCCCACCGGGCCGGAGAGGTCGTTGATGCTCTCCCGCCCCCGCAGCAGGTCGGAGAGGGAGGCAAAGATGATGCGCCCGTAGTAGAGCACGCTGTTGCCCGCCTCTTTCAGCACGTTCAGCGGTGTTTTTTTGATGCCGTAGACCGTAAAGCCCAGGCTCATGTGGGTCTCGCCCTTGTCATCCTGCCAGGTGTCGAACTGCACACCGGGCAGCTCCACCTTTTTGCCGTCCCGCAGAACGGTGAAATCGGCGGTGTAGTCCTCGGTGCGCATCAGCTCATAGAGGATATCGTTTGCCACAAAGCAGCGGCGGCCATTCACCGCAAGGATCTTATCCCCTGCCTGCAGGCCGGTCTGGCCGCAGAGGGCGTTTTCCTCCACCTGATAGAGGACCTTGCTGGTGATGGGCTCGCTCTGGGCCGTGATGAGGATGGCCATGACCACAAAGCCCAGCACAAAGTTCATCCCGGCACCCGCCAGCATGATGAGGGCCCGCTGCCAGACAGGGGCCTCATTCAGAGGAATACCAGCAGGCTTTTCCTCCTCGGGGGAAGTCTCCGCTATGCCAAGGGCTCCCCTATCAGGGGAGCTGCCGCCATCGGCGGCTGAGGGGTTTGACCGTTCCTCCGCCTGCTTGCTCTCGGGGCTTTCCTCCCCTTCCAGCGCCACAAAGCCGCCCACGGGCAGGGCGCGGATGCTGTACTGGGTGCCCTTGCGCACCCGCCTGCACAGCACCGGCCCCATGCCGATGGAGAACTCGTTGACCTGCACGCCGCAGAGCTTTGCCACCATGAAGTGGCCGAACTCATGGATGGCGATCACGGCGCTGAACACGAACACCGCAGCAATAAAGGTGACAATAAAAGACATCAGTTCTCCTTACAGGTGCGCTCTCACAAAGGCGCGGGCCATCTTGTCGCACTCATACACATCGGCCAGGGTGTAGTCGCCGCCAAAGCTGTCGCTGTCCACAACAGCCTCCACCAGTCGGCCGATATCGAGGAAGCCGATCTTATCCTCGAGGAAGAGCTTGACTGCCTCCTCATTGGCACCGTTGGCGGCGCAGGGGCCCAGACCGCCCTTCTTGATGGCCTTTTTGCAGGCAGCCAGGCAGCGGAAGGTCTCCTCGTCGGCCACATCGAAGGTCAGCAGCTTCAGGGTAGTAAAGTCCAGCTCGGGCACCACACCGGGCACACGGGCCGGGTAGGTCAGGGCGTACTGGATGGGGATGCGCATATCGGGCACGCCCAGCTGGGCGATGATGGAGTTATCGCTGTACTGCACGGCAGAGTGGACAACGCTCTGGCGCTGCACCACGATCTGGATCTTCTCGGGGGGCAGGCCGAACAGCCAGACCGCCTCGATCAGCTCCAGGCCCTTGTTCATCAGGGTGGCAGAGTCGATGGTGATCTTGGCACCCATGTTCCAGTTGGGATGCTTGAGGGCATCGGCCTTGGTCTTGCCCCGCAGTTCCTCGGTCTTCATGCCGAAGAAGGGGCCGCCGGAGGCCGTGAGCAGGATCTTGGTCAGGCTCTTGGCGCTCTCCTTGTCCTGCAGGCACTGGAAGATGGCGGAGTGCTCGCTGTCCACAGGCAGCAGCTTCACGCCGTGCTTTGCCACGGCCTGGGTCACCAGGTGGCCGCCCGTGACAAGGCTCTCCTTGTTGGCAAGGGCCAGATCATGGCCGCTCTCAATGGCGGTCAGGCTGGCACCCAGACCGGCGATGCCCACCACACTGTTCAGCACCACGTCGGGGCCGTCCATGGCGGCCAGCTCCTTCAGGCCCTCGGGGCCGGTCAGCAGCCGGGGGGCGTTGGCACGGCCCGCCAGCGCCGCGTCCAGCCGGGCGGCGGCATCGGGGTCGGTCATGCAGACATACCGGGGGTGGAACTCCTCGATCTGCTCCAGGATCTTCTCCACATGGCTGTGGGCGGAAAGGCCGAACACCTCATACCCCTGGGCACGGATGACATCCAGGCTCTGGGTGCCGATGGAACCGGTAGAACCCAGCAGCGTGATTTTTTTAGACATAAGCTACCTCCTGCATTCAGTGATAGAAAACAGCGATGACCACCATGGTGACGAACGGCGCAATGAACATGACGCTGTCGAAGCGGTCCAGAATGCCGCCGTGGCCCGGGAAGATGGTGCCATAATCCTTGATGCCGCACTGGCGCTTGACCACGCTGGCGAAAAGATCGCCGTAGATGCCCAGCACAGCGGCCACGCAGGCCAGCAGGGCAATGATCAGGTACATGGAAACGCCGATGTTGGTGCGGGTGAACGCCTCCATCCGGTTGGCCGCAATGGAGTAGATGACGGTGGCGACCACGCCGAACACCATGGTGCCCAGCACGCCGCCAATGGCTCCCTCCACGGTCTTTTTGGGGCTGACCACGGGGCAGAGTTTGTGCTTGCCAAAGGCTCTGCCTGCAAAGTAGGCGCAGGTATCGCCGCCCCAGGCAAAGCAGAGGATGAGCAGAATAAAGAACATCGCGTCATAGCCGTAGGTCTCCACCGGCAGCAGCTCCTTCAAACGGATAAAGGAGTAGAAGCAGAAGATCACGATGCCGGAAAACATCACCAGACCGCTGGCTTTTGCAAAATCCACCTGTGCGTTGCGCACCACCAGATAGATGCCGAAGAACAGCACCATCAAAAAGGAGGCCGGCATGACCAGCCGCCGCCACACCTGATAGCTGGACAGCATGATCAGCAGGGTGTAGGGCACGAACACGGCGTACATGGGCCATTCCTTTCTGCCAAAGCCCAGGGCCTTGAAGACCTCGTGGATGGCGATCAGGGTGATGGCGGCAATGACAAAATTGAACACCAGCGTGTCAAAGGTGAACAGCACCCCGATCAGGACGAGGATGCCCACAATTGCGGTTATGATACGAGTTTTCATTCAAATTTCTCCTTTTGGGAATTGCAAGGGTCAGATGCCGCCAAACCGGCGGGAGCGCTTGTTGAACTCCGTGATGGCAGCATCCAGGTCATCACGGGTGAAATCAGGCCAGAGCACATCCATCTCCACCAGTTCGGCGTAAGCAGCCTGCCAGAGCATGAAGTTGGAAAGGCGCTTCTCGCCCGAGGGGCGCAGGATGAAATCCGGGTCCTTCTGGCCGGCGGTATACATGTGGTCGCTCATCATCTCTTCGGTGATGTCCTCGGGCTTGAGGGTGCCCGCTGCCACCTGCTGGGCCAGCTGCCGGGCGGCCCGCACGATCTCGGGGCGGCCGCCGTAGTTCACGGCAATGTTCAGGGTCATGCCGGTCTTGGCGGCAGAGTCCTCCTCCAGCTCGTTCATCAGCTTCTGGAGCTTTGCATCCAGCGCGGCCCGGTCGCCCAGGAACTTGATGCGGATGTTGCGGTCCTTATAGTTGAAGCCCTTGAGCAGATACTCGCCGAACAGCTTCATAATGGCAGAGACCTCTTCCAGCGGGCGCTTCCAGTTCTCGGTGGAGAAGGCGTAGAAGGTCACGGACGAAACGCCCAGCTCCTCGCAGTAGTTGGCGATATCCTGAAATACGGCGGCACCCTTTTTGTGGCCCGCGGTGCGGGGCAGGCCCCGCTGCTTGGCCCAGCGGCCATTGCCGTCCATGATGATGCCGATGGAAAGGCCCTCGGCAAATTCTTTGGGATGGTTCATAATCATTCTCCTGCGTTTGCGGGGCGGGGGTTCCCTGCCCCGGTTTCGGCAAAAAGTGCCGCGCACTCGTTCCAGCGCACGGCACCTCACACGTTTCGTTTCGCCGCGGCGATCAGACGGACATGATCTCCTTCTGCTTTTCCTCAACGGCTGCGTCGATGTTCTTGATATACTTATCGGTCAGCTTCTGGACCTCTTCTTCCATGGTCTTCTGAGTGTCCTCGGTCAGCTCACCGGCCTTCTTCATGGCCTTGGCTTTGTCCATGGCATCGCGGCGGACATTGCGCACGGCCACCTTGGCCTCCTCGCCCAGCTTGGCAACTTCCTTTGCCAGCTGCTTGCGGCGCTCCTCGGTGGGGGCCGGGAAGTTCAGGCGGATGGTGGAGCCGTCATCAATGGGGGTGATGCCCACGTCGCTGGCCATGATGGCCTTGCTGATGGCGCGCAGCAGGGTGCGGTCCCAGGGGGTGATGGTCAGGGTGCGGGCCTCGCTCACGGCCACAGAGGCCACCTGCTGGATGGGAGTGGGGGCACCGTAGTAGTCCACGCTCACCTTGTCCAGAACGGCGGGGTTGGCGCGGCCTGCACGCACAGCGGCCAGCTCGCGGTCCAGATGCTCCACGGAGCTCTTCATCTTTTCTTCAAATGCCTTGGTGTTGCTGCTCATTGTCCTTTTCTCCTGTTATATATTGTTCTGCACAGGCGCTGTGATTGCTGCCTGTTCCATTCTATGGTACGGGGATGCGGGCTATGCTCAGCCCTCGTAGACCAGGGTGCCAACGTTCTCGCCCTGCACGGCCTTTGCAATGTTGTCCGGGTCGGCCAGGTCAAAGACCAGGATGGGGAGCTTGTTGTCGCGGCAGAGGGTGGCGGCAGTGCCGTCCATCACAGCCAGGCGATCCTCCAGCACCTTGGTAAAGGTCAGGGTGTCGTACTTTTTGGCATCGGGATACTTGTGGGGGTCCTTGTCGTACACGCCGTCCACCATGGTGGCCTTGAACATGATGTCCGCACTCACCTCAACAGCACGCAGAGCCGTAGTGGTATCGGTGGAGAAGAAGGGGTTGCCGGTGCCGCCGCCGAAGATGGCGATCTTACCGTCTGCCATGGCCTTCAGGGCATCCTTGCGGGTAAAGGCGGGGGCCACCTGCGGCATGGTGATGGAGGTGAACACCTCGGTCTCCACGCCCAGCTGCTCCAGCTTGTCGGAGACAGCCAGCGCATTCATCACGGTCGCCAGCATTCCGATCTTGTCGGCCAGGGTGCGCTCCATTTTGCCGCTGGAACGGCCGCGCCAGAAGTTGCCGCCGCCCACCACGATGCCGATCTGAACCCCCAGATCGTGGGCCTTTTTCACGCCGCCGCAGATCGCGTCCATGGTCGGCTCGTCAAAGCCGGTGCCCTTTTCGCCGCCCAGGGCCTCGCCGCTGATCTTCAGAAGGATTCGCTGATATTTCAATGCCATATCAATACACCACCTAAATCATTTCTCTCATCAGGCCAAAGTTTCCCCTGCCCCTGATTTATTCATCTTATTTTACTATAAAATCGCTTCAAAGTAAACAGGTAAAGTGAACAACCTCGCCCCATCAAAAAAGCAGACAGCCCGCAGGCCATCTGCTTTGCATCACTTATCCCGATAGTGTGAACCGCACTGAACGATTTTGACCACATTGCCATCGATCCGATACACAATGCGGTTGGCATCATCGATGCGGCGGCTCCAGTAGCTGGACAGATCGCCGCTCAAGCGCTCGGGCTTTCCGATGCCCTCATAGCCGTTGCGGTCAATGTCCTTCAGGAGCTGCAAAATGCGTTTCAGCGCCTTGCGGTCCTGCCGCGTCCAGTATTCAAAATCTTCCCATGCTTCCTCTGTCCACGCTTTAATCATCCAGATTTACCTCATGGACTGTGCCGCCGGTGGCTTCCATCTCCGCAATGGACTTGCGCAGGCGGGCCATGTTCTGCTCGGAGTAGAACGGGTCTACCGAGAGCTCAAAAGGCAGGCGCTGTTCCCGGGTCATCTTTTTGGCCAGCATGGTCACGGCGGTGGACATCGACATGCCCAACTCGGTGCAGATATGGTCAAAATTGTTCTTCAACTCATTGTCCATACGGATGCTTACCGTTGTCTGAGACATACAAATCACGCTCCTTTGCCTTTAATATAATACGTTGTATGCACAATGTCAACAATTTTTTTGTAAGCAAGAGATGAAGGCCAAACATTTTGCCCCAGATATGCAAAAAAGCCCCGAGTTCCGGAGAACTCAGGGCTTTTTTCTGCATGGAGCGGGCAATGGGAATCGAACCCACCTCCTCAGCTTGGAAGGCTGATATACTAGCCGATGTACGATGCCCGCGAATGCAGGAAGAAGTATACCACGTTTTGGCTCAAATGTCCAGTGCTAATTTTTAAGAACCGGACTTCATGCCCAGGTAGACGGTGCCCACGCCCGCAGCGATGTTCAGCAGGCCCATGCCGATGCCAGCCACGCTGGAGAAGTAGGTCAGGGTGGAATCAATGATGAGGTTGCCGTTGATGGTGCCTTCTGGCTCAGGGTACTTCTCGGGGTCTTTCTTCTGCAGCTGGACCGCCACACCGGCAATGTTGGAGACATTCAGGTAGGCCAGCATGCTGGTGGCCACGCCCATAACGGTGGAGCCCAGTGCCATCCAGTTGATGGACAGGCCGCCGCTGGTGTACTCCATTTCCTCTTCAGCCAGAGGAGCATAATTCTTGGGATAGTTGATCATGGTTCTGTACCTCCAAATGTGTTTCAAGAGGGGTCATCGTGGTTTCATTATAGGTTCTGCGGCTCCGGCTGTCAAGGGTCGAAACTTCAGCAGACAAAAGCAGCGCCCTCCCTTCTTCAGGGAGAGCGCCGCGTTCCGGTTTTCTCTTATTTTTTCTCAGAGCCGTTCTGCTGCTCCTGTTCCTGCTCCCTGCGCAGCTTTTTGATCCGCTTCTTCTCGCTTTCCACATGGGGCCAGGGCCAGGAGAAGCCCTCGTTCTCGCGGCACCACCTGACCAGCGGATAGAACGAGAACGCCAGCCCGAACAGATACAGCAGCACGTAGAGCGCGCCGGAAAGGCTCACCAGTGCGTCCAGCGCGCCGATGAGCGCCATGATCAGGCCCGCCTTCAGGAAGAACAGGCCGTTCTGGCGGCAGTATTCCGGGAAATTCTCCGCCTTGACCGCCTGACGGCCCTGATCTCCCCACACACGGGGGTTCTTCATCACCGAGTAGCCGTAAAAGACCATCATCAGGCCGCAGGTAAGCTGGAATCCAAAAAACATATCACACCTCGCAGGTTTTCAGGGGGACTCAGTCGTCGTAGCCCTCGAACAGGGGCTTCATGGCGGGCAGGAAGTCCAGCGTTGCAAAGTAGTCGCGGGGGGTCTCGGCGCGGCGGATGAGGCGGTGAGAGCCGTCCTCGCAGAGCAGGACCTCGGCGCTGCGGAGCTTGCCGTTGTAGTTGTAGCCCATGGCTGAGCCGTGCGCGCCGGTGTCGTGGATGTAGATCAGGTCGCCGATGTCGATCTTGGGCAGCATCCGGTCAATGGCGAACTTGTCGTTGTTCTCGCACAGGCCGCCGACCACATCGTACTTGTGGTCGCAGGGGGCGTTCTCCTTGCCCAGCACGGTGATGTGGTGGTAAGCGCCGTACATGGCGGGGCGCATCAGGTTGGCAGCGCAGGCATCCAGACCGATGTACTCTTTGTAGATGTGCTTTTCGTGGATGGCAGTTGCCACCAGCGCGCCGTAGGGGCCGGTGGTAAAGCGGCCCATCTCGGTGAAGATGGCCACATCGCCCATCCCTGCAGGCACAAGGATCTCCTCAAACTTCCGGCGCACGCCCTCGCCGATGGCCATGATGTCGTTCTCGGTCTGGTCGGGGCGGTAGGGGATGCCCACGCCGCCGGACAGGTTGATGCAGCCGATGTGGGCACCGGTGGCCTTCTGCACACGGACTGCCAGCTGGAACAGGATGCCTGCCAGCTCAGGGTAATAGGCATCGGAGATGGTGTTGGAGGCCAGGAAGGCATGGATGCCAAAGTTCTTTGCGCCCTTTGCCATCAGCTTCTTGTAGCTTTCGATCATCTGCTCCTCGGTCATGCCGTACTTGGCATCGCCGGGCTTGTCCATGACCTGGAAGCCCTCCTCGCTCTCGCCCAGCTGGAAGGTCCCGCCCGGGTTGTAGCGGCAGAAGATGTTCTCGGGGATCCCGGCCACACGGTCCAGGAAGTCCACCATGGTGGCATCGTCCAGGTTGATGTATGCGCCCAGCTCGTAGGCCTTCTTCATGTCCTCCACGGGGGTCTGGTTGGAGGAGAACATGATATCGCTGCCGGTAAAGCCGCAGACCTCGCTCAGCATCAGCTCGGTCAGGGAGGAGCAGTCCACGCCGCAGCCCTCTTCCTTCAGGATCTGCAGGATGATGGGGTTGGGCAGCGCCTTGACGGCAAAATACTCCCGGAAGCCCTTGTTCCAGCTGAAGGCCTTGTTGATGCGGCGGGCGTTCTCACGGATGCCCTTCTCGTCGTAGACGTGGAACGGGGTGGGCACGTCCTGGATGATCTCCTGGGCCTGCTCTTCGGTCAGAAACGGTCTCTTTTCCATAATATACTTCCCTCTCGTTTTTATAGCGTCACCGGCAGTTTCCGGTGCAATAGCATCAGGTCTTCAGGTTCTTTCTGGTGGGGGTAAAGGTGGGGATCATCTTTTCCAGCTGATCCACCACGCCCTCGTCGTTGTGCTGGGCGGCAGCGGCAAGATCCTGCAGCTGCTGGTAGAACACGGCCAGGTCGATGTCCCGGGGCGATGCCACAAAGATCTTGTTGTGCTCGGTGCGGCGCATCTTGCCCTGCTCCTCGTCCATCATCAGCTCCTCGTAGAGCTTCTCGCCCGGGCGCAGGCCCACGATCTTGATCTCCATATTCACGCCCGGCTCGTAGCCGTAAAAGCGGATGAGCTGCTTGGCCAGATCCATGATCTTGACCGGCTCGCCCATGTCCAGCACATAGATGCTGCCGCCCTCGGCCAGCGCGCCCGCCTGCAGCACCAGCTGGGCCGCCTCGGGAATGGTCATAAAGTAGCGCTCGATGTTGGGGTCGGTCAGGGTGACGGGGCCGCCCTTCTTGATCTGAGCCTCGAACAGCGGGATCACGCTGCCGTGGCTGCCCAGCACGTTGCCAAAGCGGACCGCCACGCACTTCATGTCGGTATTGCCCGCAAAGGTCTGGATGAGCATCTCACAGATCCGCTTGGTGCAGCCCATCACGCTGGTGGGATTGACCGCCTTGTCGGTGGAAAGCTGGACGAACCGCTCCACATCGTGCTCGCTGGCGCTGGTGAGCAGGTTCTTGGTGCCCAGCACATTGTTCTTCACAGCCTCGGCGGGGCTGATCTCCATCAGCGGCACATGCTTGTGGGCCGCTGCATGGAACACCACGGTGGGATGGTAGGTCTCAAATACCTCGTCCAGCCGCTTTTTATCCCGGATGGAGCCGATCAGCACGGTCACAGGGATATCGCGGCCGTACTTCTGCTGCAGCTCCATCAGCAGCTCGTAGGCGCAGTTCTCGTAGATATCAAAGATCAGCAGCTTGCCGGGCCGGAAGCGCATCACCTGGCGGCAGAGCTCACTGCCAATGGAGCCGCCGCCGCCCGTTACCAGCACGGTCTTGCCGGTGAGGTAGCCGGAGATCTTCTCGTTGTCCAGCGTGACCTCATCACGGGAGAGGAAATCGGCGGTGTTCAGCTCACGGAACGCGCCCTGCTGGGGGCCGTTGCTGCCCACCAGCTGGGGATCGCTCAGGATCTGCACCGGGCAGTGGGTGGAAACGCAGAGGTCGATGACATGGTTCAGCCTGCTGCCCCGCAGGGTGGGGATGGCAATGATGATGTTGTGGATGTTGTACTGGGTGCAGAGCTGGGGGATCTGCTCCAGCGTGCCCTTGACCGGCACGCCGTGGATGGTCTGTCCCTGCTTGACCAGGTCATCGTCCACCGCCACAACGGGGTGGCCGTAGCTGCTGTTGGATTTGCAGACATTGATGGCCCAGGCACCGGCCTCGCCCGCGCCCACGATCATCACGGGGCGGTTGGGGTCCTTGTTGGGCACGCCCCGCAGCCGCTCGCCGATGGGATGGTTCAGGAAGAGCCGCCATGCCAGACGGCTGCCCCCCACCAGCAGGAAGATGAGGACAGCGGCCATGGCGTTGGCAGAATCGAACAGCACGCCGTGGACACAGAAATGGTTCACGAAATAGACCACCCCCGTGGGCACGGCGATCATGCCGCCCAGACGGATGAGGTCACGCTCCCCGGCATACTTCCAGAGCACATGGTACAGCCCGCCCGCCAGAAAGCTGAGCAGGTAGAGCGCCACGATCCAGGGCAGGTTCTGGTAGAGCAGGGCCCGGTTGTGGGGCCACCAGCTGGCCTCCACCGCGCCGTCGGCCCGGAGCAGCAGGGCAAAGTAAAAGCTGAATATCACGATGGCCGCGTCCAGCAGCACCAGGATCATCCGGCGCAGCAGCACCTGCGGCACAAGCTTCTCTGTTTTCTTCACAAAAATCCTCTTTTACATCGGGGCGGGATCTGTCCGCACCCGTTTTTCCCGGCGTTGCCGGCCACAGGGTCCAAAGCCCCATGCGCCTGTTCCGCCATAATATCCATTGTATTATACTCAATTCTCCCCCCTGTGTCCAGAACAATTCCGATTCTCCGGGCTTTTCTGCCGCTCCCTGCGGGATTTTTCTGTCCGCAGGATGGCCCGCACCTCTTCGCCCAGCCCCAGCGGCCACTGCACGGCAAGGCAGACTGCCGCCATGCCAAAGCCGCCCGCGCAGAGCGCCGCCAGCCGGGTGGGCGTGCTCCCGCTGCCCAGCCACCCCGCCAGCAGAGTGCGCAGGCCCTCGCCCGCCCCCGCTGAGACCAGTGCCGCCAGCGCCGGAGCCCCCAGCCACCGCCAGAGCCTGGGCTGCAGCCCGCTGACGTGCAGCAGACGGGCCGTATTCATCTGGCAGGTATAGGCACTGGACAGCAGGATCACCCACAAAAAGCCCTTCATCCCCCATCTGGGCAGGAGGAGCAGCACCCCCGCAATGCGGAGCACCGCGTCCCACAGGCTGTACCGGAACACGGCCTTCTGCTCCCCCATCCCCTTCATGGCACCGTCCACCATGCTTTCCAGATACATCAGCGGCATGGCCGGGCCCAGCACCCGCAGATAGAACCCGGCCTCCTGGCTGTGGTAGAGCAGCAGGGCCAGCGGCTCGCCCCACACCCAGAACAGCGCCCCCGCCAGCGCCGAGAAGCAGCCCGTCAGCCGGAGCATCCGGTCCAGCAGGCAGCCCAGCCGGGCGCGTTCGCCCCGGATGTGGGCCTGGGTGATCTCAGGCATCAACAGCACCGAAAGGCTCCCCAGCAGCCCAAAGGGAAAGGTGAGCAGCGGCAGGGCCATCCCCTTCAGGCTGCCGTACTGGGCCACCGCGGCGCTGCGGCCCCCGGCATCCAGCAGGCAGACCGTCAGGCAGGCGGGCACCAGCATGTTCTCCGCCGTGTGCAGGGCGCTGGCAAGGCACCGCCCGCCCTCCACCGGCCACAGGATCTCCCAGAGCCGCCGGGCAGGGTCGGCAGGCCGTCGGGCCTTTTCTGCGCCGAACGCACGCACCGCCTCCCCACGGTAAAACAGCAGCAGGATGCAGGCCGACACCGCTTCGCTCACTGCCGTGGCGGCCAGCACCGCCGTGCAGCGGGCGCTCACGTCCTGCGCGCTCCCCCATTCCAGCGCGTACCAGATGATCCCGATCCGCACACTCTGCTCCACCAGCTGGCTCAGCACGTTGGGCTCCACCCGCCGCCGGGCGATAAAGAACCCCCGCAGCACAGCCGAGAGAGCCATCCAGGGCATCCCGAAGGCCGACACCCGCAGCGCGCCTGCCGCCCGCACGTCTCCCAGCCACCACCGGGCAGCGGCCCCGGCCAGCCCGTACTGCGCCGCCATGGTCGCCGCGCCCAGCAGCAGCCCCGTGCCCGCCAGACGCACCAGCATCCCCCGCGCCTGTGCCCGGCTCCGGGCCAGCTCCTCAGCCATCAGCCGGGTGGCCGCCACCGATACCCCCGCCGTTGCCAGCGTGACAAAGAGCGCGTAGACCGCCAGCACCAGCTGGTACAGCCCCATCCCCTCGCCGCCCAGGGCGTTGGCCAGATAGATGCGCAGGCCCATCCCGGCCAGCCGCAGCAGGACATCCGCCCCGGTCAGGAGGGCGGCGTTTTTCAGGTAGCTCTGCCCCATGGTCTTCCTCCTTCCCCCGCACAGGCGTTCGGTTCAGTGTATGCGGCCTTTCCCGGGCAATATGCACTCTTGTGAAGATGAGCGCCTCTGTGGGTTGTTTCCCTCCCGGTTTTATGGTATGATATGGGTTGGTCAAGACGATCTGTCTAATTAAGATAAAGGAGAAAAGGTTAGAGTATGAGCGAAGAATGTACCCATGACTGTTCCACCTGCGGGGCAGCATGTTCTTCCCGCACCGCCGCACCTGAGCACGATGCCCCCAACCCCAACAGCAGCGTGAAAAAGGTCATCGGCGTTGTTTCGGGCAAAGGCGGTGTCGGCAAGAGCATGACCAGTGCCCTGCTGGCCTGCGCCATGGCCCGCCGGGGCTACCACTGCGGCATCCTGGATGCCGACATCACCGGCCCGTCCATCCCCAAGCTGTTCGGCATCCATGGCCGTGCCATGGCCGATGAAAAGGGCTGCTGGCCCATCCAGAGCCGGATGGGCATTGATGTGATGAGCATCAACCTGCTGGTTGAGAACGAGGAGGACCCCGTTGTGTGGCGCGGCCCCGTGATCGCCGGTGCGGTCAAGCAGTTCTGGACCGATGTGGTCTGGAAGGATGTAGACTTCCTGTTTGTGGACATGCCTCCGGGAACCGGCGACGTGCCCCTGACTGTGTTCCAGAGCCTGCCCGTGGACGGCATCGTGGTCGTTGCCAGCCCCCAGGAACTGGTCAGCATGATCGTGGCCAAGGCCGTGAACATGGCTGAGATGATGAAGGTGCCCATGCTGGGCATCGTGGAGAACATGAGCTACATCGTCTGCCCCGACTGCGGCAAGAAGATCAGCGTGTTCGGCGAGAGCCATGTGGATGAGGTGGCCGCAAAGCACGGCCTGCCCGTGCTGGCCAAGTGCCCCATCGATCCCCAGCTGGCTGCCTGCTCCGATGCCGGCATGATCGAGGCCTACCCCGGCCAGTACCTTGAGGGTGCCGCCGATGCCTGCGAGAAGCTGCTGAAGAAGTAAATCATGCACCACTCCCCCGCCAGCGCCAGCCGCCTGCGGGGGATTTTTGTTTGCATTTCCGGCATTCTATGGTACAATATTGGTAGAGAATTTCCGATTGGAGGTGTCCGCATGAACACGCTTTCCCGCACTGAGATCGAGCAGGTCATCCGGGAGCTGCTGCACAAATATCACGCCGAGTACGCCCTGCTGTTCGGCTCCTATGCCCGGGGAGAAGCCACTGCCGCTTCTGATATCGATGTAATCGTGGTGGGCGGTGCCAACTTCCGGGCAAGGGACATCTTTGCTTTTGGGGAGGAGCTGCGCCAGCGCACCCAGAAGGATGTGGATGCCTTTGAGATCCGGGAGGTCAACACCGGCACTCCCTTCTATGAAAGCATCATGCGGGAGGGGGTCAGGATCGCATGAAGAGATCGGACAAGGAGCGCCTGAAAAAAATCGTTGCCACATGGGAAAGCCTGAAAGCCGAGATGCACAAGCGCGGCATTACGCCGGAGCTTCTGCTCGAGGACGAGTTTTCCCAGTGGGCCGTCACGACCCCGCTCTATAACATCGGGGAACAGGTCTACCAGCTCAGTCCGGAGTTCAAGGCCTCTTATCCGGAGCAACCCTGGAATATGGTCGCCGGGCTGCGTCACCGGCTGGTGCATGACTACGACGGTATCAACTGGAGTATCATCGTCGAAGTCCTGTTTGAGGATATGGAGCCCTTTGTGACTGCCGTGAATGCCATTTTGGCCGGAATGTAAAGGAGAACGCAAATGCCGAACGAACTCAGGATCGGCCGGGTATACCGGCACTTCAAGGGCGACTTTTATCTGGTGGAGGCCGTTGCCAACGATTCCGAAACGGGGGAGCCCTTTGTGGTCTACCGCAAGCTCTACGGGGACGGCGGGCTCTGGCTGCGGCCCCTTGCCATGTTCCTCAGCCCCGTGGATAAGGCAAAATACCCCGATGCCGCGCAGGAATACCGCTTTGAGCTGCAGGAGATCCCCAGCGCTGCCGGGCACTGACACTGTGAAGCGGATTCATTTTTATTTTGGCTTCACTGAAACATTTTCCGATTTCCTCTCTTGTAAATCGCCGCACAATGCTTTATAATGGTGAAGCGTTCTGTGATAGTGGGCAGAGCGATTGTAAATCATGGGAAAAGGAGTATTCTATTATGCTGACGAATGAATACCTGAAGCGCGTTTACGACGGCCTTGCACAGCGCAATGCCAATGAGCCTGAGTTCCTGCAGGCTGTCCGCGAGGTGCTGGAGAGCATCCAGCCCGTGGTGGAGAAGCATCCCGAATACGAGAAGGCCGGCCTGATCGAGCGCATGGTCGAGCCCGAGCGCATCATCACCTTCCGTGTGCCCTGGGTCGATGATCAGGGCAAGGTCCAGGTGAACCGCGGCTACCGCGTCCAGTTCAACAGCGCCATCGGCCCCTACAAGGGCGGCCTGCGCTTTCACCCCTCTGTCAACCAGGGCATCCTGAAGTTCCTGGGCTTTGAGCAGATCTTCAAGAACAGCCTGACCACCCTGCCCATGGGCGGCGGCAAGGGCGGCTCTGACTTCGACCCCCACGGCAAGAGCGACATGGAAGTCATGCGCTTCTGCCAGAGCTTCATGACCGAGCTGTACCGCCACATCGGCCAGTTCGTGGACTGCCCCGCCGGTGATATCGGTGTCGGCGGCCGCGAGGTCGGCTACATGTTCGGCCAGTACAAGCGCCTGACCAACAGCTTCCAGGGCGGTATGCTCACCGGCAAAGGCCTGACCTTCGGCGGCTCTCTGGCCCGTACCGAGGCCACCGGCTACGGCCTGTGCTACTTCACCGCCGAGGCTCTGAAGTGTATGCGCAACGACAGCTTTGCCGGCAAGACCGTGGTCATCTCCGGCTCCGGCAATGTTGCCATCTATGCCTGCCAGAAGGCCCAGTCTCTGGGCGCAAAGGTCGTTACCATGTCCGATTCCAACGGCTACGTCTACGACCCCAACGGCATTGATCTGGCTTACGTCAAGGAGCTGAAGGAAGTGCGCCGCGGCCGCATCAAGGAGTATGCCGAGACCCACGCCGGTGTAACCTACGTTGCCGACTGCTCCAAGGTCTGGACTGTCCCCTGCGACATCGCCCTGCCCTGCGCAACCCAGAACGAGATCAACAAGGAGTCCGCTGAGGCTCTGGTCAAGAACGGCTGCACCGTTGTCTGCGAGGGCGCAAACATGCCCAGCACGCCCGAGGCCATTGAGGTCTACCTGTCCAACGGTGTCCTGTACGGACCCGCAAAGGCAGCCAACGCCGGCGGTGTGGCCACCTCCGGTCTGGAGATGAGCCAGAACTCCGAGCGCCTGAGCTGGAGCTTTGAGGAAGTGGATGCCAAGCTGAAGGGCATCATGGAGGGCATCTTCCACGCTTCCTACGATGCTTCCGTTGCTGCCGGTTCCGAGGGCAACCTGATGGTCGGTGCAAACTGCGCCGGTTTCCTGAAGGTGGCCACCGCCATGATGGCACAGGGCATCACCTACTAAGCATTCCTTTTCTGAGGGCTGCATCCGAAGGGGTGCGGCCCCTTTTTTTTCCTGCATATTTCCTCTGTCCGTTGTCCATACTCCCTTTGCCAGAAAGCGAAGGGAGTATTTTTATGGATGAGCAGATGTTTTGTTTCCAATGTGAGCAGGCGGCCAACGGGACTGCCTGTACCGGTCGGGCAGGTGTGTGCGGGAAATCGGCTCCGACCGCAGCGGCGCAGGACCGGCTGACCGGTGCCCTGATCCGGTATGCGGAGCAGCTCATTGGTGAAGGCCGTGCTCCGGCTCCGGAGCAGGCTTTGCTGCTGATGCAGGGGCTGTTCACCACCATCACCAATGTAAATTTTGACGAGCACACCGTCGGGCAGCTGATCGAGAAGATCCACGCCGCCTGTCCGGGCATTGCCGAGGACTATGATATGCAGCAGCTCTGGCAGGAGCCTGACCCGGATGTGCGAAGCCTGAAATGCTTTGTGCTGTTCAGCCTGCGGGGAATGGCCGCTTATAACTATCATGCTCGGGTGCTGGGCCGCATCGACCCGGAGCTGGACAAATTTTACTGTACCGCCCTGAAGGCAGTGGGCACCTCGGGGCTATCCATGGAGGATCTTTGGCTCCTGGTGCAAAAGACCGGAGAAGCCAGCTTCCGCACCATGGAACTGCTGGATCATGCCAACACCGGTGCCTTTGGCGAACCGGAACCGACAGAAGTCCCTCTGACCATCGAGAAAGGGCCTTTCATCGTCATTTCCGGCCACGACCTTTACGACACCCAGCAGCTTTTGGCCCAGACCGAGGGCAAGGGCATCAACGTTTATACCCACTCGGAACTCCTGCCCGCCCACGGTTATCCGGAGCTGAAAAAGCGCTATTCGCACCTCAAGGGAAATTTCGGCACCGCCTGGCAGAACCAGCAGTCGGAGTTTGAGGACATCCCCGCCCCCATCCTCTTCACCACAAACTGTATCATGCCGCTGCGCCCCAGCTACGCCGACCGGGTCTTTACCACCTCGGTGGTCTCCTATCCCGGGGTGCCGCACATCGGGGAGGACCGGGACTTCACCCCCGTCATCCGGAAAGCGCTGGAACTGGGCGGCTACCCGGAGGATACCATCATCCCGGGCATGAACGGCGGCAAAACGGTCACCACCGGCTTTGCGCGGAGCGCTGTGCTCTCCCACGCCAATGAGATCGTTGCGGCCGTGAAAAGCGGGCAGATCCGCCATTTCTTCCTGGTGGGCGGCTGCGACGGTACCCGGCCCACCCGCCGCTACTACACCGAGTTCGCCAAGCTCACCCCGCCCGACACCGTGATCCTGACGCTGGCCTGCGGCAAATTCCGGCTGAACGATCTGCCTCTGGGCACAGTGCCCGGCACTGGCCTGCCCCGCATCCTCGATGTGGGCCAGTGCAACGACGCATACAGCGCCATCCGGATCGCACTGGCTCTGGCCGATGCCTTCGGCTGCACCGTCAACGACCTGCCGCTCTCGCTGGTGCTCTGCTGGTTCGAGCAGAAGGCAGTCTGCATCCTGATCGCCCTGCTGGCTTTGGGCATCCGGAACATCCGCCTCGGCCCCACCCTCCCGGCCTTTCTCTCTCCGGGGGTCGTGCAGGAATTGCAGCGCCGCTATGACCTGAAAGCCATTACGACCCCGGAAGAGGACCTGCGGGCCATTCTGGGACACTGACTGCCGCCGCAGGGAATTTCTTCCTTTGTTTTTGCTACGCTCCCGGGATTTCCCGGGAGTTTTTCTTGTGTCGAAACTTTTTCATAATTTCTGGGAATTTCCGGCGCATGGATAAGCTTTCACTCCTGTGCAGGAATCATTTTCCGGAGAAACTCCGGCGCGGTTCCCCGCCGCTTCAAAAATTTGGATCTTTCGGTTTCAAATTCGTTTGAACCTCTTGTATTTCCGAACATCCGATGCTACTATATTAGCAGTACACAAAATGTACTATATTTTAGAAAGAGGAGGAGAAAAAATTATGAAAAAGAGATGGTTCGTAGTGATACTTACCATCGGATTGCTGCTTCATGTTCTGCCGCTGAGTGTACTTGCACTGAGCCCCGACCCCACCATCACGGATTCGGACGGCACCATTCTGGACTGGAGTGACCTTTCCACCGTCCCCTACTCCCTTGATGATTCGCAGGAACAGAACTCTGCTGTCGTGGATGCAAAATCCGGCACGGATGCTGAGACAGGCTCAGGGAAAAGCCTTGCGGATGTGGACCACGATGACCCTGCGGACGACACTGGCGGCACCGGCGGCACTGGCGACACCGGCAGCACCGGCAGCACCGGCGGCACTGGCGGCACCGGCAGCACTGGCAGCACCGGCAGCACTGGCAGCACCGGCAGCACCGGCGACACCGGCAGTACCGGCAGCACCGGCAGCACCGGCAGCACCGGCGGCACTGGCGACACCGGCGGCACCGGCAGCACCGGCAGCACCGGCGGCACGGGCGGCACCACACCCCCGGAGAAAAGCCCTGCGGACGCGGGCAGCGATAAAGCAGCAGCGGATGGCCCGTCTGCGGCAAAGCCCACTCCCCAGCCTCTTGACGAGGAATCGGTTGACGATGGCTCTGCGGACGACACCGGCAGCACCACAACCCCGCCTGTGTGCAAGATCGGCGATATTTACTACTCTACACTGGACGAGGCGATCAGCATGGCGATACCTGGCGACCAGATCGACCTGCTGAAGAACATTGAGCTGGATGAAGGTCTTACGTTCGATAACAAGACCCTGACCATTTCCGGCGGCGGTACCCACAAGCTGACGCTGAAAGGGATTGGCATCTATGCAAGCGGCAGTAACATTACGTTTGAGAATCTCACGCTGCACATTTATGCGCATATCCATCCCAATCAGAATGGCGGCGCGGCCAACCTGATCACCAGCACAAACTTGCGTTTGGATGACGTCAACTTCGAATTGATTTCGGATACGCCTAATGCCAACGGTGCCGGTCTCTACATGGAGCGCGGAAGTAACCTGTATCTGGATAACGGCACATACGCTGTGATCCGCGATTTCAACGGTTATGATGCGAGTGGCATTTATGCTGAGCAAACCAATGATGATCCTAACGAAGGCAAAATCGAGATCAATAGTTCTTATTTGGAAGTTACCGGTTGCTACCACGCTGGTCTGTTGATCGACCCGCTGGACTTAACATTGACTTCTTCCGAAGTCGTGCTGGAGAAGAACGGTTGTCATGGTTACGGTTTTGGTCTTGCCTGCTATGACGGCAAAGTGACGCTGCTTTCTTCTACGATCAAAGCAACCGAAAACAACACCGGTGGTTCCTATGGCTTTGGTGTTTTTGCCGGTGAACTTGAAGTAGATGGCGATTCCACTTTGATTGCTTCTGACAACGGTGTCGGTGGTCTCGGCGTCGGCGCAGAAAGTGTGATCTGCGGCGGTGCGAAGGTCTTCTGTGAGCGCAACGGTGCAAGTGACCCCGGCTGTGCTGGCGGATTAGTTGTGCACGCTGAACATTACGATGATTCCACCTACGAAGGCAAACTGACCATTGAATCTGGTGCATACGTCTATGCCTGCAACAATGTTGGTCTGGCCGGTCTTTTAAACGAATGGATTCTGAACATTGAAAGCGGTGCAACCGTCATCGTTGATGGCAACAGCCAGCTTGGCTTTGCAAATAGTTTTGATGCTCGTACTACCATTAAAAGCGGTGCCAATGTCTCCGCAAACAACAATCTGTATGGCATCTACAACTATGCAGGCGGTGGCGATCTGTCAGTAGCAACAGGCTTTTTCCTCATTGAGGGCGGCGCACATGTCACTGCAAACAATAATAGGTCCTGCGGCATCTTCAACACCGTCTACGACAACTTCGACACCCCTGCGGATGACTACTTTACAATTCAGAGCGGTGCGGTTATTTCTGCCGACGGTAACGGAGGACACGGTATTTACAATGACGGCGGTATTTTCACCGTTGAAACCGGCGCAATCGTTTCTGCCTGCAATAATGGCTACTACGGTATTTTTAACAACAAGGGAACGTTTACTGTAGAAAACGGCGTCGACCTGCAGGTCGAGTACAACAAAGAGAGTGGCGTTGTCAATGTTGAGAATTCAAAGTTGACTCTGCTCTCCGGCTGTGTCCGTTATAACACCACTAACGATTTGTATGGCTACGGCGGCGGTCTCCGAAACTATGGCGAAGCAACTCTTTCGGATGACGTGCAGCTGTACAACAACCATGCAGCAAAAGGCGGTGACGACATCGAGAACGGTGCGACTGCCACCATTACCTTTGGCCCCACCGGCCGCGGCTGGGAGCTGGATGGCGAACCGGACTGCTATGATTTCATTACCGGCTGGTATGACGACTATGAAACCACCCGCTGGAACGCCCACGGGGACGAAGCGGATCTGCACATAGTTCTCGTCGCACCCGTCAATTCTTACACCGGCCCCCTGTCCCTCAAGGCCGCACACGGCAGCATCGGCAGCCTGACCGTCTGCAAAGAGACGCTCGGGGAACTGCTGCCGAGCGACTATGACACCGCGTTCACCTTTGAGCTCACGCTGGACGATGATACCATCACCACGATCGACGACAAATGGTGCGGTGTCCCGTTCAAAAACGGCAAGGCATCCTTCACCCTGAAAAGCGGCGAGAGCATCACGCTCTCGAACCTGCCCGCAGGCATCGGCTATACCATCACCGAAACCGCTCAGGACGGCTGGACCCTGCTGAATCTCAACCCTGCAGAGACCGGCGTTGTGCCCCAGAACGACACCGCCAAGGTCGTCTTTACCAACCTGAAGAACAGCCCGGACACCCCCTATGTTCCGGTCGTTCCCGTAGACCCGGAGACCCCCGAGATCCCCGAGGAGCCTGAGGGGCCGGAGATCCCCGAGGAGCCTGAGGGGCCGGAGACCCCCGAGGAACCCGAGATCCCCGAGGAAACCGAGGAAACCGAGGAAACAGAGGCCCCCGGCGAGCTGCCTGCGGAGGAACCGGCTCAGACTGACACGTCCGCGTCGTTGGCCCAGCCGGAGGAAACGCCCACGCAGAACACCACGACCGTGACCCTGATCCAGACCGGTACCACCGATTGGCTGGCTGCCGTGCTTCTGATCTTTGGCATCGGTCTGTTGGTATGCGGGTGGTTCTTCGACCGCAAACAGCGCGCCGCAAAGCACTAAGGACAGAAACGCCCCGCAATCATACGCAAACCGCCGCATCCCCTGCCCCAGACCGGCAGCCGGATGCGGCGGTTTTTTCAAGGTTTTGATGAAATGCGTTCATCATTCCATCAAACCGCACAAGATGACCGGACTTCAGGGCATCAAGTTTGGCGCAGCTGTCACTTGAACAATCTTCACGAATCATTATAATAAAGCTAACGGAACAAAGGCGTTCCAGAGGGGTATTCTATACCCTTCTGGGGCGCTTTTTTGTTTTCTGTGCAAGATCGGCTGCGGAATGTGCCGCGGCCCGGAGGATATTTTGAGAGATAAGGATGGGAAAGGCAATGGATCAATTTACGGAAAACGCCACGCCTCTTGGCCTGTATGACCCTCAGTTCGAGCACGATGCCTGCGGCATCGGCGCGGTGGTGGACATCAAGGGCCGCAAGAGCCATCAGACGGTCAGCGATGCCCTGAGCATCGTGGAACGGCTGGAGCACCGCGCCGGTAAGGATGCCGAGGGCAAGACCGGCGACGGCGTGGGCATCATGCTGCAGATCAGCCACAAGTTCTTCTCCAAGGTGGCCGATGAGCTGAACATCAGCCTGGGCAACGAGCGGGAATACGGTGTCGGCATGTTCTTCTTCCCCCAGAACGAGCACCTGCGGGCACAGGCCATGAAGCTGTTTGAGCTGGTCACCCGCAAGGAGGGGCTTGAGTTTCTGGCATGGCGCAGGGTGCCGGTAGACCCCGATGCCGTGGGCCAGAAGGCCCGGGACTGCATGCCCTCCATCTGGCAGTGCTTCATCAAAAAGCCTGCCCGTGTGAGCAGGGGCATTGATTTTGACCGCAGGCTCTACATCATCCGCCGGGTGTTCGAGCAGGCCAGCAACGGCACCTATGTGCCCAGCCTGTCCAGCCGCACCA
>ERZ833963.131-NODE-131-length-110756-cov-20.560907_pt1 | contig 110756 bp, 97 predicted proteins | sample MGYA00519693_ERZ833963 | MGnify/ENA primary metagenome ERZ833963 (study PRJEB31850, sample SAMEA3708748) | human gut metagenome | biome: human gut; feature: human-associated habitat; material: faeces | place: China | collected 2014 ...
AGCTACTGCCTCCTACGAAGATCAAGTCTTCCGGGAGGCTTTTTTCTTGTGCGGCCTTTACGGCCGATTGAACATCAGGATAAGTTTTACCCTGCAGTCCGGCAGAGGCTCCGATTTGCTGTAACAGAGTCTCTGACAGAGCTCTTTTGACGCTCGCTTTGGTGAAATAGTAGACTGCATTTTTAGGCAGTAAGGCCAGTACTCCACTGACGTCTTTGTCATTCACCATACCGATGACCATGTGGAGACGTTCATATTTCATTTGCTTTAGTTGCTCTACGATATAAGAGATACCTGCTACATTGTGTCCCGTGTCACAAATGATGGTGGGAGAGTTTCTCAATTTTTGCCAGCGTCCTTGTAGTCCGGTCATTTGGTCTACTTGCCGGAAACCGTTTCTTACGTCATTGTCACTGATCTTATAACCTGACTTCCTCAGGATGGGAAGAGCAGACAGGAGTGTATTTGTGTTTTTTGGTTGATATGAACCTCCCAGTACTCCTTCCAGTTCGGGATATGTCTCGTTTTCGTAGATCCAGCCGGAAACAGCTTCTGCTTCTTCTGCTTGTACAGCACTGGAGTGTTTTTCCGGATATTCTGTCCATTTTCTGTTCGTACAGGTTTTGAATTTTGTTGCTCCTTTTAGTCTTTGTTCTTCTTCTGCGAAGATGATAGGAGCTTCCACTTCCTGAGCTTTCTGCAAAAATACGGGCTTAGTCTCTTCGGTTGTTTCACCAATGACAACCGGTACACCTTTTTTTATGATACCTGCTTTTTCTGTCGCTATTTTTGCCAGTGTATTGCCCAGAAACTGCATGTGGTCGAAACTGATATTGGTGATAATACTCAAATCCGGATGAATGATGTTGGTGCAATCCAGGCGTCCTCCCAGTCCAACTTCGATTACAGCTACGTCGATATGCCGGTCGGCAAAGTATCGGAATGCCATGGCTGTAGTCAGCTCGAAGAACGAAGGATGCAATGGTTCAAAAAAAGAACGGTGGCTTTCCACAAAACGGATCACGTATTCTTGTGAAATGGTCTCGCCATTGATGCGGATACGTTCGCGGAAGTCGACTAAATGGGGCGAAGTATAGAGCCCGACTTTATATCCGGCCGACTGCAAAATTGCTGCCAATGTGTGTGAGCAAGAGCCTTTTCCATTAGTCCCGGCGATGTGGATACTTTGAAACGTGGTGTGAGGATGTCCCAAATATTCGTCTAATGCATGGGTGTTTTCCAGTCCCTCTTTGTATGCACTGCTTCCTACCTGTTGGAACATGGGAACGCTGTTGTATAGGTAGTCTAAAGTTTCCTGATAATTCATGTTTTATAATATTTAACGGGCAACTTCTTTTGTTTGCCTTTTTATTTGTTATCTTAGTTGCAACAATTCAACACAGAGGTGTCGATTGTCTTTTTGATTGCAAATATCAACATTTAAATCTAAGAATCATGGGAACAAAGAAAAATTTTGTGCTCGACACGAATGTTATTCTCCACGACTACAATTGCCTGAAGAATTTTCAGGAGAATGATATTTATCTTCCGATTGTTGTTTTGGAAGAATTGGATAAATTCAAGAAAGGTAACGAACAAATCAATTACAATGCGCGTGAGTTTGTGCGCGAACTTGATTTAATAACCGACGATAGCCTGTTCACCCATGGCGCCCCTTTGGGCGAAGGACTGGGCAAGTTGTTTATTATAACAGGTGATTCGGAAGCTCCTAAAGTACATGAATCGTTTCCTGCCCGTAAACCGGATCATCAGATATTGGCTGTAGCCGAGTTTCTGGCGCGGAAATATCCGAAAATGAAAAATATCCTGGTGACTAAGGATGTCAACTTACGGATGAAAGCCCGTTCCATAGGGATACTTTGCGAGGACTATATCACCGATAAGGTTGTGAATGTCGATGTTTTCGAAAAATCGAACGAGGTATTCGAAAACATAGAACCGGAGTTGATCGACCGTATTTACTCGTCCAGAGAAGGGCTGGATATCAATGAATTTGATTTTAAGGACATTCTTCGTCCCAACGAATGTTTCATTCTTAAGAGTGATCGCAGCAGTGTGCTTGCCCGTTACAATCCCTTTACACACATGGTCTGCCGGGTAAATAAAACGAAAAATTATGGAATCGAACCGCGTAATGCGGAACAGAGTTTCGCTTTCGAAATTCTGAATGATCCCGATATAAAACTGGTGGCTTTGACAGGTAAGGCCGGAACCGGTAAAACATTGCTTGCCCTGGCCGCAGCTTTGGGAAAACTTACTGAATATAAACAAATTCTGCTGGCACGTCCTATTGTGGCCCTTTCCAATAAAGATTTGGGATTCCTTCCGGGAGATGCGACTGAAAAGGTAGCACCCTATATGCAACCCCTGTTCGATAACCTGAATGTAATAAAACGTCAGTTTGCCTCAAACTCTACCGAAGTGAAGCGGTTGGAAGATATGCAGAAGAGCGAGCAATTGGTGATCGAGGCTTTGGCATTCATTCGCGGACGAAGCCTTAGCGAAACCTACTGCATAATTGACGAAGCACAGAATCTGACCCCACACGAAATTAAAACTATTATCACCCGTGCCGGAGAGGGAACCAAGATGGTGTTTACCGGAGATATCCAACAGATTGACCAACCTTATCTGGACAGTCAGTCTAATGGTCTGGTGTATATGATCGATCGAATGAAAGATCAGAACCTGTTTGCACATGTCAATCTGGTGAAAGGTGAACGCAGCGAATTGAGTGAATTGGCAAGTAACTTAATGTAATATCCATATTTTAAAGGGACGGAAGAAGAGAATTCCGTCCCTTTTTTACACTATTATTCCACTTTTATTGTGTTAAAAACTTTATTTTGTCAAATAAAAACGCACGGGTTAGTGAAAATAGTGTATCTTTGCACCGCCTAAAACAAAAACTGTAAAACAAATGAAACAGAATTTTTTCCATCGGTATCTTTCCGCGAAGGTACTGCCCATTTGGACTATCCTATTGATTGACATATTTATTATTGTCGCATCCTGTTTGCTTGCCTATTCGCTTCGTTACGATTTTCGCAGCATTTTTCTGGATTCGTCTACGATAGATAAGACCATTCTTTGGACAGTAGTGGCTAATTTGATTTTCTTCCGGGTATTCCGTACCTATTCAAATGTGCTTCGCTTTTCTTCGTTTGTGGACATTATGCGCATTTTTGTGTCGCTTACGGTCTCTTATGGGGTACTGATGATTCTGAGTGTTCTGCTGGACGCTTATCTGGGTGTCCGGATTGGTGCCATCAGCGTGCTGTTTATGGCGTACGTGATCAATTTTGCCATGATGGCTTGTTCGCGTATAGTAGTTAAGATGTTTTTTGAAGTGCTCAACTTCGATGGTAGTCATACCACTAACGTATTTATTTATGGTGCCAAAGAGGCCGGAGTGAACATAGCCAAGTCTCTGCGTGTAAATTTGCGTAATCATTATCGTCTTCGTGGTTTTATAGCCGACGAGCCGGAGTTGATTGGTAAAGTTATGATGGGAGCTAAGGTATTTCCAAACGACGAACTACTAATTGAAAACATGAACGACCGTGATGTGCATACCATCATCGTTTCTCCGGTTAAGATGGAGAAACTGAAAAAGTCCGACATGATTGATACGCTGCTCTCCAATAACGTGAAGTTGCTGACCGCTCCTCCTCTGAGCGAATGGGGCGGACAATCACTCAATAAAACCCAACTGAAGGAAATACAGATTGAAGATCTCTTGCAACGCGAACCTATCGAGGTAGATATTCATAAGATTGCTTCCCATTTGGAAGGCAAACGAGTGATGATTACCGGTGCTGCCGGTTCTATTGGTAGTGAGATTATGCGTCAGGTTGCATCTTTCAACCCATATAAGTTGATCCTGATTGATCAGGCTGAGACTCCGTTACATGACATTCGTTTGGAATTACAGGATCGTTGGCGTGATATTGATGCTGAAACGATTGTTGCTGATATATCGAACGCTACCCGCATGGAAGCTATTTTCCGTGAATACAAGCCTCAATACATATTTCATGCAGCCGCATACAAGCATGTGCCGATGATGGAAGACAACGTGTCGGAGTCTATTCAGATTAATGTGTCGGGTACACGTACGCTTGCCGATCTTGCCGTTAAATTCGGTTCGGAGAAATTTGTGATGATTTCTACGGATAAGGCTGTCAATCCGACCAATGTAATGGGATGTTCAAAGCGTATCTGTGAAATCTATGTACAGTCATTAGCGAAAAAATTACAGAAGGAAGGCACTCGTTCGGTGCAGTTCATTACCACTCGTTTCGGTAATGTATTAGGCTCTAACGGTTCGGTTATTCCCCGTTTCCGCGATCAGATTCAGCGTGGAGGTCCTGTAACTGTTACTCACCCTGAGATTATCCGTTATTTCATGACTATACCCGAAGCTTGTCGTCTGGTATTGGAGGCCGGTAGTATGGGTAATGGCGGAGAAATCTACATCTTCGATATGGGTAAACCCGTGAAGATTGTCGATCTGGCTAAGCGAATGATCAGCCTTTCGGGACGTACGGACGTGAAGATTGAATTTACCGGTTTGCGCCATGGTGAGAAGCTGTACGAAGAGTTGCTCAACGTGAAAGAGCTGACCAAACCTACTTACCACGAAAAGATTATGATTGCCACTGTGCGTGAGTATGATTATGACGAAGTGAAAGAGAGAATTCAGAAATTAATCGATGTAAGTTACACCTATGATCAGATGAAGATCGTAGCTGCCATGAAAGATATTGTTCCGGAGTTTGTGAGCAAAAACTCTTGTTTTGAGGCATTGGATAAGAAAGACTAAAGTTATTATTAAAGCTGTAAGATAAAAGAAAGTCAACTGAATAAATGCAATTCAGTTGACTTTTTTATTTATTAGAGGATTTTTGTAAGAAATACCTCTATATGAATTGATGTGGATATTGTTTGATTTTATAAGATCTCAATTTCATTAGGATATCTTATAAATAGAAGTATGACTAATATTGAGAGAATGCTTGCCATATATATAAGGGATTTTCTCTATTAACTCTTTCATATTGCCCATAGGTACTGACATTACACCAACATTAGGGTCATACAAATAAAAACGCCCTCCTGTTGCAATTGCTGCAATAGCATGTCTTCCAACTAATTTATGGTCTTTTTCTAAATCAATGACATATAAAAGCATGTTACATTCTGCCAGTGCATTGGTTGTTATCTGATAAATTTCCCCTGCGTTAGTCCCTGTTACATGAAGGGAGTTACGAGTAGCTAAAGATACATTATCTGCAATATTCGGATAATATTGTTGGTAACTTCTTTGGTTGCTTGCTATTTGTTGAATTAAAGTGGGAGTTTTCATTTCCTGCCATATCGTATTCGGAGCTTTATTTGTGCTGTTATGCCATAGATATAACCAAGTAATTGATAAGTGTAGACAAATACCTCCTTGCGTTTCTTCATTTCCAAATTCTTTTAAGTATTTGCCCTGTTCTCCTCCATCATTAACATTCTCAAAGTAAGGTAATAATTTCTTATCCATAATATATTTCTTATTATTTCTTCCTACTCTATTTCCGGCTTTTCGGTTCCGCCCGTTTTTATTTATTCTTTGTAAGCTTACGACAGCAAAAGTGAAAAGAAAAGCCCTATCCTGAAAATATAAATTCCGAATAAGCTATAGTTCCTTTTAAAAGGAGGGATCGGTCTTTTGATTGCTTTCCTTGAGGGACAAGGACACGCGGCCCTGTATGCTTATAAGACAATAGCATTCATTCGGAAAAACATTCTTCCGGTTTAAAATATAAAATTGTAACCGGGCCGGGCACTCTCTATTTTTGCCGTCATAAAAGTCTGAATAGAAAATTGAAATTTATAAATAATCACAGATATGGCTGCAAAAATATTAAGTGTAGATGATGAACTCGATTTAGAGGTATTGCTTACCCAGTACTTCAGGCGACAGATACGAAAAGGTGAATACGAGTTTGCCTTTGCCCATAATGGGTTGGAGGCTTTACAGAAACTTCTGGAAACTCCTGATTTCGATATTATCCTAAGCGATATTAATATGCCCGAGATGGATGGATTGACCTTGCTGGCCAAGATCAATGAATTGAAAAATCCGGCGATGAAATGTATTATGGTCTCTGCTTATGGAGATATGGACAACATACGTTCTGCCATGAATAAAGGGGCATTCGACTTTGCTACCAAGCCGATAGATCTGGAAGACTTGTCGCGGACTATTGAAAAAGCAATCGAACAAGTCCGTTATATCCGGGAGTCACAGCAGGAACACAATCAACTGGAGTCTATCAAGAATGACCTGGCCATTGCAGGAGAAATCCAGCAAACCATTCTTCCCCGTTCTTTTCCGCCTTTTCCTGAATTGGCGGGAATGGTCGATATCTATGCCTCCATGACCCCGGCCAAAGATGTAGGTGGTGACTTTTACGACTTTTTCCAGATTGACGACGAGCGCATAGGTCTGGTGATTGCCGACGTATCCGGGAAAGGTGTACCCGCATCCTTGTTCATGGCCGTTAGCCGGACACTGCTTCGGGCAACCGCTCTCCGGGGAGTATCATCGGCTGAATGTCTCACTTATGCCAACAAGCTGCTGTGCAAAGAAAGTATGGACTCTATGTTTGTGACGGTTTTTTATGGGATCTATAACTGTAGGACCGGTGTAATGGATTATACCAATGCCGGACATAACCCTCCATCTATTCTTCGGAGAAACCGATCGGCAGCGTACTTGCCCGTCGCTTCCAATTTTGTGGTCGGAGTGTTTGATGACATTGAATTTGAAAGTAATACATTGGAGTTTGGAGTCGGAGATACTCTACTTCTGTATACCGATGGGGTAACGGAAGCCTTCAATGATAAAAGCGAACAATTTTCGGAAGGCAAACTGCAGGAAGTTCTGGGTGCTTTGCAAGAAGATACTTCAGCGAAAGAGGTCGTTACGCAGGTGCTTCACTCTGTCAGGGCTTTCTCCGGAGATTATCCTCAGTCCGATGATATCACTTTACTGTCTCTTCAACGAATCAGATAATACTAAAAAATAAGAAAACTATGGAAAAGTATGAAATCCATCCAGTTGGTGCCGTTTTGGATTCAAATACAAGCGCTGACGAACAAACTAAAATTGTAGCTCTTATTGAGCAAGGGCATTCTGTGGCGTTGGACCTCAGCAATTGTTCCTACGTATCCAGTGCCGGATTACGCGTTATGCTCTACGCCTTTAAACTGGCAAAGGCTAAAGGCAGGAATGTATGTCTTGTCAGTGTGTCGCAAGAGATTAAGGACGTAATGCACATGACCGGATTCGATAAGTTTTTTCGTTTCTATCAGACCCTTGACGAATTATCACAATCTTAAAAAATACCTGAGCAATGACGTTACTTCAGTTTCGCCCTGTCGTCGGGAGGTTGGATGAAATTCTCGATATGCTGATGCATAGCCGTGAAGTTACTTCACATCCCTCCCTGTCTTATGCCCTCCGTTTGGTAAGTGAGGAGATAATAGTCAATATTATCAATTATGCTTATCCGCAGGAAACGGACGGTTACCTGACTCTGTGTTTATGGGATGAAGGTGGAGAGATTGTCCTGGAATTCATAGATGGAGGTGTTCCGTTCAATCCTCTGGCTAAAGCCGATCCGGACATTTCATTACCGCCGGAACAGCGTGAGATAGGGGGATTGGGGATTTTTCTGGTACGTGAAATGATGGATGATGTGGCGTATGCCTACGTCAATAAAGAGAATCGGTTAACCATTAAAAAGAAGTATCCGCAATCGGAAGATGAACCTGTATGATGATCAAGTTAAGCCAAAATATAATCCGTTGGATCATAGCAGTCCCTTGTGTACTGTTGACCGTTTGTCTGGTTTTATACCGGGCCTATCGTTATTCGGAATTGGAGAGAGACCGTCTGACTTTGTCTTTGGAGGAGTTTCAGGACAAAGAAAGGCAGTCGGTTCTTATCCAACGTGTCAGTCAGCAAATGGAGGAGATTGCCTATCAGCAAAAAGACATTTCCGAAAAGAGAAGACAGGAAGCTGTCGCGCAGACCCGGAAAGCTAATCAAATGCAGCAGCAGGCGGAAATAGCTCGTGAAAAGGCATTTACTGCACAATGGGAGGCTGAGAAAGCCTATCGGTTGGCGGATGAACAGAAGAATCTGGCAATGGAACGACAACTACAGGCTGAACAATCGAAGAGAGTGGCCGATACGTTGGCTTTTCTGGCCTTGGGACGTTCATTGGGTACGCTTTCTGTCACCCAATACCGGTCCGGCAACATGGAACTGGCCTCGTTGCTGGCATATACTTCCTGGCAGTTCACAAAACACTATGATGGTGATGTGTATCATCCGGCTGTCTTCAACGCTTTGTCCTTATCTTGCAGGCAAGATCAACTTTGGTTTAGACACAAGGGGGCTATCACCGGCATCAGGTTGTTGCACGAAACAATTGGAAACCCGCAGACTTGCCGGGATTCTCTGCCGGGATTGGTCACTGTCAGTAAGTACGGTGAAATGATATGTTGGAAGTCGGGAGATGGACAAACGTACACATCCGGATTTCTGTTGAGTGATTCCCGTTATGATTTTCGGGATGTGCTGATCCATTCGGATTCTCTGGTGTATGCCCTGTCCTATGACGGATGCCTCGTCTCCGTGAACTCTGCCGGTATGGCTGCTTACCTTTTGCCTGAAGGTAAATACCGGCAATTGATTCCGGCTGCTTCCGACCGGCTTTTAGCTATTTCTGCAACGGGTATTTATGCTTTTGACTGTATCAGCCATCAGATACAGCTTTGTTTTCAGCCGGAGTATCCGGTCACTTGTGTCGGGAAGTCAGGAGATAACCTCTATGTCTTTTTAAAGAATGGAACAGTAGCCTTGCTTTCATCTGCCGGTCAATTTGTCCGGTTTATAGAGGGGTGGTCGCAAGGGGGGAGGGTTACCTCTTTTTGCTCTCTTTCTGATGAAAGGTATGCCGTGGGGTGTAGGGAAGGAACCATTTTAATATGTGACAAAGATGGGAATGTCCTGCAAAAGCTGATCGGACACCAGGCTGCCGTCACCGCCATTTTCCGGAAAGGGAATATACTGTTTTCAAGCAGTTATGACTGTACGCTTCGTTTATGGGATCTTCATAAAGGAAAGACGGAATCTGCTGTAATTATGACAAGCAGCGGATGGATTCACACTTTCTGCCTTCATCCGGATGGTACATCCATTTTTATGGGAGACGAACAGGGCCGGTTATACCGGATACCCGTTTCGCCCGATCATATGGCTACTGTTGTCCGTCAGGGATTGCGACGCGACTTCACACAGGAAGAATGGGAGTACTATGTCGGCAAGCAAATACCATTTGAATCTTATTATTTAAAAACGTACCAGCCATGAAAAAGATACTCTTATTGATGTTGTGTCTTTGCCCGATATGTGCGGATTCACAAGAAGGAGTTCCATTCTTTGTGAACTATCCGTCTTCTGTGTATCAGGCGCACAATCGTAATTTCGACGTTGTGTGTGACAGCTGCGGGAATGTTTATTTTGCCAATTTCGAGGGTATTCTTCATTATGATTACAATCGTTGGGAAACAATCTATACGCCCGGATTTTCCCGTGTCACCCGTCTGTTCCGCGATTCGGGGAATAGGATATGGGCAGGAGGATACAATGTATTCGGAAGGATAGAGCGTGATGAACGCGGATGTGTCGTGTTGAGAACCATTGTGTCCGATCTGGACCCTTCTTCTTTCGGTGAATTGGATGATATGGCGGAAGTTGACGGACTTATTTACCTGAAAACGACATCGGGCCGATGCTATACGGTTCAGGAAGATACCCTCCTGTTTCCCACACAGATACTTCCGGTTCAGTTGCAGGAGAAGTGGCAGAAGCAAACGACATTGGAGGACATCGGCCGTGGATTGTCGGTGAACGACAGTGAAGGGAAAGAACTATTTTCTATAACCGAGAATAACGGTCTGTGCAGCAATTCCGTATCTTCTGTTGCCACCGATGGGCGGGGGAACCTCTGGGGGGCCACTGATAATGGGGTATTTCATGTATTCACTCCTTCTTTATTCAGTCGCTTTACTTCCTATGAAGGTTTGAAAGGAGAGGTCGTGTCAGTCATCCACTACAAGGGGATGCTGTATGCCGGCACCTTACAGGGGTTATATGTATGGAGGCATAATGTCTTTGTACCTGTCAGGGGGATTACGCAAGCTTGTTGGCAACTTGTGCTTTCTCCGGAAGGAGAGTTATATGCGGCTACCAGTGATGGGATATATGTTGTCGGGGATTATGACCGTTTGAGAAAACTTACAGAGGTTGCAGCCTATTCGTTGGTATTCGCGGATGGCACCGATATTTTAATGGGAGCTATGGACGGGATTTATCGGTATTCTACCCGGACAAGGAAGGTCGGGAGAGTTTCCGGAATTGAGAAGGTGGTACATTTGGAAGTGAAAAAAGATCATTCTGTATGGGCAAAAACCATGTATGGAGAAATCTATCTGCAGAAAGGGGATGGAACTTCTTTCGTCCTTCAGCCAAGGGGAAACGAAGAAGTGATGACCGGATATACGGACAGCCGCGGATACAATTGGCAAACGAATCTGAAGGGTAAAGAGTTGCAAGTGACGCATCCGCAGGACAATACCGGGAAATTAAACCAATGCCTGCATGCAATTCGAAACTATGTTGTGCGGGTAATTTATATAGAAGAAAGGAATGCAGCCTGGTTTGGGGGGGATTTTGGTTTGATCCGGATGGATCTTGGCAAAGCACAGGCGTTTACTCCGTTTGTTCCTCGTATTTATCTTCGTGAGGTTTGTCTGAACCGCGATTCCATATACCGGGGAGGGGATTTACCGATAAATCCGGAGGCAGCAAACCAACGTATCGACGATATATCCCGTTTTGGAGATGATGTCCGCGCCATTCGTTTCTCGTTTGCCACGGATGCGGCCTGTTTCACGGGTTCCAATGAATATAGATCCCGTCTGGTCGGTTACGATCCGGAATGGAGTTCGTGGGATTACCGGACAGAGAAGGAATATGCCAATCTTCCTTCGGGTACATATACGTTTTGCGTGCAGGCACGTGATATTTACGGTACGATAAGCGAAATAAAACAATTCCGTTTTTCGCTGTCACCTCCTTTTTACTTACAGTGGTATAGTCTCGTTTTGTATGTCGTCACTTTGGGAGGGATACTGTTCCTGCTGTTTAAATGGCGGATGCACAACTTGCTGAAAGAGAAGGAAAGGTTAGAGAATCTTGTAGGCCAACGTACCGGACAGTTGGTGCGGCAAAAAAATGAAATAGAGGAAAAGTCCCTGAAGCTGGAAGAGGCATTGAAAGAGCTGAGGCAGGCACAAGATGATCTGGTGCGACAAGAGAAAATGGCCACTGTCGGTAAACTGACACAAGGGCTGATCGACCGTATCCTGAATCCGTTGAATTACATTAATAATTTTTCTCACCTGACTTCGGGGTTATTGCAGGATTTATATCAGAACCTGGAAAGTGCACAAAAGCTTTTGGATGAAGACACTTATCTGGATTCGGTAGATGTCATAGCCATGATGAAAGATAACCTGGCAAAAATAGAAGAACACGGAAGCAATACTACTCGTGTGCTGAAGGCTATGGAGGAGGTTTTGAAAGACCGTAACAAGCAACTGGAGAAGATAGAATTGACGGGTTTGTGCCGGAAAGACATGGAACTGCTGGAGAGTTATTACCGGAAGGAGATCAGTGATATGCACATTTCAGTCCGGACTTCTCTTCCCGATACACCATTGTTCATTAACGGAAATGCCGAGCAACTGGGGAAAACCATTATGAGTCTTCTTAACAACGGCATGTATGCCATAATCAAGAAGTATGGCAAGAATATATATCCGGCTGAGATTGGTCTGTCATTGGAAAGCCGAAACGGACAGGCAGTCATCTGCTTATACGACAATGGGGTGGGCATTGAACAAAGTATTCTTGAGAAAATCTTCGATCCGTTCTTTACAACGAAGACAACCGGTGAGGCGGCAGGTATCGGATTGTATCTGAGCAAGGAAATCATACTCAATCATCGTGGAAAGATAGCAGTACGCTCAGAGAAAGATGAATATACGGAGTTTGCCATTACTTTGCCTCTATGGGAGGACGGGACAGGATGATCTGTACCTTCCGGACGGAACGTCCGTTCATCCTGCTTTTTACAAGCATAGGTAAATGCTTTTACATACCGGCGTAAAGGCATTTACCTGCCGACGTAAAAGCATTTACATGCCGGCATAAAAGCATTTACCTGCCGGTGTAATAAGTCGGTAAATGCACTGTTTTGATTAACAGCGTAGTATCCCGTCAGATTATATAAGCTAATAATGATATAGTACTTAAAAAGATTGATTATGGAAAGAAACATTTCACAAGAAAAACGAATTGAAGAGCTGGAAGCACGGCTCAGAGAACAGGAAAAGTTGGGGTCATTGGGATTGTTGAGTGCCGGTATAGCCCACGAAATACAGAACCCACTGAACTTTGTCATTAATTTCAGTAAATTGTCCGGGCAGTTGTTGTCCGATCTGGATACCATTGTTGATGAAACCGGGAACCGTATTCCGGAAGAATCGCTGGAAGATATTAAAGATATACTTTCCGGATTACGTGAGAACATGGACAAGATCAGAGAACATGGTGACCGGGCTATTAGTATTATCCGTGGCATTCTACTCTATTCCAGGGGTAAGGATGATGAGTTTATGCCTTCACAGATACAGAAGTTGACAAAAGAATATGTGTGGCTGGCTTATCATGCGATGCGTGCCAACTACAAGAATTTTAATATTGCCATTCATGAAGACTATGCCAAAGACATTCCTCCGGTCCGGCTGATTCCGCAGGATTTCAGCAGGGCAGTGCTGAATGTGATGAACAACGCCTGCTATGCGGTATGGAGAAAATGGCAGGATACTCCCGAAGGATATTCTCCTGAGATAACGGTGAGTCTGGAAAAGCTGGATAAAAGAATCGTGCTTACCATCCGTGATAATGGAGAAGGTATGAGTCCGGAAGTCAAGCAAAGATTGTTCGACTCTTTTTTTACGACTAAACCGGTCGGGCAGGGGACAGGGCTCGGAATGTCGATCGTCCGCGATATTATAGAAAACAAACATCACGGAAAGGTGCTGTTTGATTCGGTTCAACATGAATATACTTGTTTTCGTTTTATCATCCCGGTCACATGAAACGCTACCTGTTGTTATATATCTTCTCCTGTTTTTTTGCCGTGCAACTGACAGCACAATCGGCAGACAGTGTCCGAAATTCATTTGTAAGGGCAGAAGCGCTTTATAAAACTGGAGATATTGATCAAGCCTGCCGTATATTGGAGGAGAATCTGCCGTCTTTTCGGGGGACGATGCGCACCGAGGCATGCCGCCTGACTGCTTTATGTCTTCTGGCTTTGGACCGTTTTGCAGAAGCGGAACAATATGTCTCATTGTTGTTGAAGGACGAACCCTATTATTATATCTCGTTACAGGATCCGGAACGTTTTGCGGACATGGTCAGGAAGCACAGGGAGACTAAAGTAACCTTGGTCACGGCTTCGCAACAGGTGGAGACTCCGGAAGAAGCTCCTGTACCTGTCACTCTGATTACAGAGGAGATGATTCGGGCTATTCATGCCCGATGCCTGCGTGACGTATTGATTGCTTATGTTCCCGGCATATCCGGTTTGTCTTCCAATGAAGAGATGAATCTGGCTATGAGGGGAGTCTATTCGTCCGGACAGGAAAACATACTGGTTATGCAGGATGGGCAGCGCCTGAACAGTTACATCACGAATGCTGTTTCGCCGGATTATGGTATTAGCCTGGCTAAAGTCAAACAGATAGAAGTGCTTCGCGGACCGGCTTCTTCGCTTTACGGTAGCGTGGCGCTGACAGCCGTGATTAACATTGTCACTAAGGACGGGGTGGACATTCGTAATGGTGCCGTATCCGTCGGTGCCGGAGACCGGGGGCAGCTGGCTGCTGACTTGTTATTGGGCAAACACGACATGAACATGGATTTTATGGCATGGTTTTCCTTGTATCGTGCAACGGGAGAGCCGGTTTTTGTCCCTGCCGGCAAACAATATGCCCTTTATCCGAGAGACGGATTTATTTATCTGGACGGTTATTCCGAACTGCCCGCTCTGGATGGCGGCATTAAACTGCAACGGGGAAACTTACTTTTCAGTTTTAGTATGAACTATGCTAAAAAAAGGCAGCCTTATAGCATGTGGCTTTTTGCTTCACCCTACTCTTATAACAAGTTCCGCACTTTTGATGGTGCCGGTCCGGGATATTCCAGATGGTCGGCCAAAGAGCAGGCGGTTTACAGTCGTACGTGGCAAAATGTGAGCTTCAGTACGACGTTCTACACCGACTGGAACAAAAATGTACGTTATGAAACCGCAGGAGATACATTGCAGGATTACCCTATTTACCTCAATCCCAATGACAGCACCAAACTCATTTTTCCGGATCGTGGAGTTTTTCAATACATCCGCTGGATGGACTTCAATGTTGGCTTTAACACTCGTGTGAGCTATACTTACGATTGGGGAAGATACGGAAAAGGTAATATGCTTGGCGGCGTGGAGTGGAATCGGTATGCACTTTATGATTCTGAATACCTGGAAGGTATGAATTTCAGAGAAATAGTCAGGACATGGACCGACAAGCGGCTTTACACTGGTCACGAAATGAACGCAAACGTATTTCTTCAATTCAAACATAATCTGCATAAAAACTGGATTGTAAATGCCGGAATCAGATACGACTATAAGAAACGGAGAAATAACCGGATAATGCAGGCCTTTTCTCCCCGTGTATCGCTTATTTATCTTCGGGACGGACTGAATCTGAAAGCCAGTTATTCCAGGTCGTTTGTCGATGCACCCTATTATTACAGAAACAACGATATGGATACTTACTCCGGTGGCGAGAATCTGCAGGCTGAATATCTGAGTTCGTACCAGTTGACTTGTGCCTATCATTATCGCCCCTTTCATATAGATGTTGAATGCAACCTTTTCTACAACCGGGCTTCCCATTTTCTGTTTACCCAACCGGAAACCCGTATTTACGAAAATGCCGGTCTGCTGGATATGGGAGGTATCGAGGTAACCATGCGTTACCGGGCAAACCGATTAAATCTGGATGCAAACTTGTGCTATCAGAGAGTATTGGGTTATACCAATTTCTTTGTTACCGACGGGTCGGTTAACAATGTGCCGGATTTTTCCGTGAACCTTGTAGCCGGCTATTTCCTGGTAAAGAAGAAAATATGGAACTGGTCTGCCCATGTAAAAATGAATTGTAATAGCCGTTGCTATACACAGGTCAGCGTATTGGAAAACGGACTCAACGGAGATGCCACCAATTATACTGTCCGCCTGCCGGGCTATACTGTTTTCTCTTTCACTACCAGATGCAGGTACAAACAGATAGAAGGCAGTCTGGGAGTTGAAAATCTCTTTAATAACCGATATGAATGCGGAGGAGCAAATATCCCCATCCGGCAGAAAGGACGGTGGATTTCCGGTAGTATATTGTATAATTTCTAAATCAAAAAACAATAATGAAAACAAATATTCAAGAAACTTTTTTTCAGTCATTCTCTACTTGGGGTGACCAAACGGCCGTCATTGCGAAAGACGGTACTGTCTCTTATCAGGAACTGGAACGTTATTCCGGGAAAATAGCACAAATTGTCCGTCAACATTTTCCGGTGACTCATGCATCCGGCTTCCGTAATGTCTGTATCGGAGTTTGTATGGGACGGAATAAAACGCTGGTTCCTGCTATTATGGCCATCTTTCGATTGGGGGCGACTTATCTGCCCATAGATCCTGCTTTGCCGGATAACCGTAAACGATACATGGCCGAAAATGCAGGTATGGTTTTGTTATTGACCGATTCACCGGATGGAGTCAGTGGAATTCCGGAAGCCTGCCAGCTTCATCTGGACTTGTCAGCACTCTCCGGCTCCTCCATTGACGGATATGCCGAGGTCTTCCCCGATGATTGCGCCTACATCATATATACTTCCGGGACGACAGGAAATCCCAAGGGGGTACAGATCAGTTATTCCAATCTGGGGACATTTACAAAGAACCTGATGAATACGGAACTTTATCATTTAGCCAACCCCTCGGACAGGTATCTTGCCTTTGCCAGTATCAGTTTTGATGCCTCCATATTAGAATTAATGATGTGTGTGCCGATTGGGGGGACTTTGGTTTTGGCGGGGGAGGCGGAACGCAGGGACATTTCTTTGCTGGACGGACTGATCAGGCGTGAGCAAGTGAATGTGGCCTTTTTCGCTCCTTCATTATTGGGCATGTTTGCCAATCTTGACTTTCCGTTCATGAAGACTTTGCTGTTTGGTGCTGAGGCTATCAGTGAAAAGTTGTTTAATAGGCTGAAACAACAGCCATACCGGTTGATGAATGTCTATGGTCCGACAGAGAATACGGTACTCAGCACCATACGGATTGTAAATGATGAGACTTCGTACGACAATATCGGTTATCCGCTGGAAGGAACCACCTGCCATATCTTGTCCGAAGATCTTCAACAGGTGGTTGGTGGAGCAACAGGAGAGCTTTATTTGAGTGGTCCACAGGTTTCATCCGGATATATCGGGAATAAAGAGTTGAATGAAAAATCATTTCTCTTCTATCATGGGGAACGGTTGTACAGGACGGGCGATTTGGTTCGGCAACAGCCTGACGGTTCTATACGTTTTATCGGACGAAAGGACACACAAGTCAAGATGCGGGGATTCCGTATTGAACTGAGGGAGATAACGGAATGCCTGAATAAGGACCCGGAGGTTGAGAAAGCTCACGTAGTGGTGGTAGAGCAGAATGGACGGCAATTATTGGGTGCTTACTTGCAACCATCAGTGCCCGGCTGTTTTCATCTGGAAGATGTAAAAGAACGTTTACGGTCGGAACTTCCTTATTACATGATACCTAATTTATGGCAGGTGGTAGATCGTTTTCAGCGTACAATGAATGATAAGATCGACACTCGTTCACTCCCGCCTTTTGCTCCGGTGGAGTTGGAGTATGTCCCTCCGGTGCATCCGGGAGAAATCATTTTATGTGATATTTTGAAGGAAATGCTGAATTTACCCCAGGTCAGTGTTGAGGCCGGTTTGATTGATGACCTCGGAATGACTTCGTTGGATATACTGAGGCTGGTTACCGAGGCAAATAAAAGAGGATGCCCGATTAGTGTATCTGCCGTTTATGCTACCGATACTCTGCGCCGGCTGTTGGTGGTTCCCAGGCAAGAACCCGTTTATTGGTATAAGCAGCAAAATCTCAAAAAGCCGGTTATCATTCTGGTTTGCGGGTCTGCTTATTTCAATCATTGGTATTTTCACTTTGCCGACCGCTTATACGAAAAATATGATATTCTTGTGATAGATGCTGTTTACGATCACTTCTGGAAAGTGGCCGCGGATGTTACGGGATTGCTGGAATATTATGCCCGGGCGGTACAACCAATGATCCGGGAACGTACTGTTTACGCGCTTACCGGTTTCTGCATGGGTGCCGAACTGGCAATCGGCCTGGCCGAGTTGTTACGCCGTTCTATGGGGATAACACCGAAGGTTTTCGCACTCGACGGACAGGCCTGGCAGAATCCCGCTTTGTGCCGGAATTATCCTTTACTGATATTCCCCGGAGATACTGACGAGATGATACGTGAACGGAACGAAATCATTGATATTTATTTCAGTACGACTCCCAACCTGATTTATCAGGGAGAGGTGATTGTGTTGTTATCCGGATTATTCCATCAACAGGCCGGATTGTCTCCCGAAGAGGCATGGACAGAGGAAAACTACCGTATATTCCGGACTGAATATGACAATTGCGAAAGATTGTGGAACAAATATTATCCGAATGCTTCTGTCCTACGATTACCGACAGATCATTGGCACTTTCTGGAAGGCGAATCACTGGAACAACTGATCACTGTTTTTTTTAAGTAAGTATCTATGCAGACAGACAATTTCACTTTGGGTAAGAAGGATCTTCTTATTTTGCTTGGGCTGACTCTTGTACTTCCTTTTCCGATCAACTGGGCATTGATCAGACTGAATCCGTTGACCCTGATGCCGGGTGCGGACGATGTGCCCACCTGGATTGGTTTCGGAGGTAGTTACATCGGAGGAATCATTGGCGGAGTCATTTCAATCTTGATTTTAAACAAGACACTTCGTCAAACCGGTGTACTCCACCATGACCTGAAACTTTTGCAGTTGGATACCATCATCTATACTCAGCAACAAGATTGGTTTACCGGTTTTAAACAAGAATTGGCAGAGAATCTGAAATCCATTGATCTATATGTGTTGAATACCATCGTTTCATCCATATCCATGAAGAATTATGCATATGCCAAAGAGGTCTTGAGCGAGATCAATAAAAACCTCGAATATCAGATGGTTGCTGCATCCTTTTCTTTCACCTCCTCCCGCCTTTCGCCGGAAGAGCAAAAATATATGCAATTGGTGCGTCGGATACAGACTGAATACAGTTCTTTTATCAAAGATATTCTTTACTATATTCCTTTGGCGGAGACGATGGCTTCCCGGAAAAAACTGAACTATGAACAGTTGATGGACTATACGCTGTCCCAATACGATTATTTGCAGGGGCAGGAAGGAGAATCTGCTGTTTCCGGAGCCGTCATACCACGTGTTATGGAGATCGATCCTTCTGATAATATAGGTAAGGAGTTGGAACGGATTATGGAAGAAAGATTAACCGGGCGTACTTATCTATATCACATGAAGTCTGATCTTGCAGAGGTTACCCATCAATTAATTATTTATGAAGAACAGCTCATCAATGCCATCCTGTATAAACCTATGGGAGAAACACATTGACAGATATTAATATAAAATGGTATTTTTTTATTTCAGTATTAAAAGTGAATTTATATTTGTTTTTCTATTGATAAAAGAGTGTTTTAAACTTTATATGTCTTTTATAAGAGAATACTTTCGGAAAAAATAATCTGGTATTCGGAAAAAAAAGCACACTATACGGAACGTAAAATTTCTATAAGTTAATAAAATCCTATTTTTGCACTAAATGAAATTTAATAAGTTAAGTTATGAGCAAAAATAGAGGTCTATACAGGCTGTTTTTGTATTTTGTCTTTATCATGCCTGTGTTTTTAAGCTGCCGACATAGTCCGGTAGAAATGCCGGACGGTATGTATGGAAGATGGAAATCATCCACAGACCGTCCGGACATAACATTAGGGACAGACAGCATAGGATATTTTGCTATTGTTCATCATCGTATTAATGACGGACGAGTCTGTCCGGTCCGCTATCCTCTTCATCTTAGTTCACCCACAAAAGGGTATATCCGGGCAGAGGGTTGTATTCTGTTTTATTATGACAGCCTGAAACATACTTTGTACTTTTCTCCCGGAGGAGATTATGCTAAATAATCGCATGGACGTACTTCAGTTAACTAACAATAAAATAATTATGAAAGAGAACTTGATCAAACCGTATTGTTATTGTGGTGAGTCGGAAAACTCATTGGTTGATAATGCTATTTTTGTGTACTTCAGTGATGAGTACAGAAGGGTGCTTCTGGATGAAATCTTATGGGTGGAAGCATCCGGAAGTTATTGTGTAATCTATATGGAGGATGGTGCCGAGATAACAGTGAGCTATCCTTTGGATCGTGTTTTCAACAATGATCTGCCTTGTAGCAAATTTAAAAGGATCCACCGGTCGTATGCTATCAATCTTTTTAAAGTGACCGGGTTTGCCGGTAACTACGTACACATCGGGAAAAAGATGTTGCCGGTGAGTGAATCTCACAAAAAGGACTTTCAAGCCTGTTTCCATAAGATTTATTCAAAACGGGCATTGGGAAAGTGACGAAAGGGAGTGGGAAGAAATCCGGCTCCGTCTAAAATTAAAAATTTACTACGCAAAGAACGTGCACTACCTTTGCATCGTAAGCTTACAAAAGAGAAAAAACAATTAAGTAACAAATTTAAAAAACAATTATTATGGCAGTTGACAAAACACCGTCGCAAGTTGCAACCAGTGCGTTGCAGTCGATTCCGTTTGGTTCTATTATTGGTGGCCCGTTGAAGGCATGTGTGGAAGCGCAGGCTTTAGCCGCTAAAACCACTTGGGAGTTTATTCAGAACGTGGGTATTAACGTGAATCCGGAAACCGGTGAGAAAACAGCGGTTAACGTTTCGTTCTCATTCATTCAGGGCGGACGCCTGGTTCAGTTGAATATTCCGTTGCTGACTATCGTTCCTATTCCTTATATTGCAATCCGTGAAGTGGACATCAATTTTAAGGCTAATATCAGTGCTTCTTCTTCATCGGCAGCAGAAACAAACGAGTCAGTATCCAAAGATGCGGCCCTGAAGGCTTCGGCCAGTTTGGGATTGGGATGCTTCAAGATGAATGCCAATATGAATGCAAGCTATTCATCGAAAAAGGACTCTAAAGCGACTTCCGATTCTAAGTACAGTGTAGAGTATACCATGGACGTGGCTGTAAAAGCCGGACAGGACAGTATGCCTGCAGGTCTTTCTAAAATCCTGGAATTGCTGGGTAATTCATTGGATGTTTCCGATCCAACCGGTACTTTGGAAGTGAACAGCAACTTGCTGCTGATTGAAGATGGCAAAGAGAAAGTGCAGCTGATTGCTACCTATAAGGATCCTAACGGTCTGTTGGCTCCTGAAAAACTGACTATTTCCGGAACCGGTGCCAACGCTGCTGACTTTAAGGTAAGTGGTGACAGTAAAATTATCGATTTGCCGGAAGGTAAATACACTGTCAAAGCAGAGGGAAGCAAGAAGGAAGTTATTATCGAAGTAAAGAAAGATACGGCAGCTCCTCAGGAAGGGACACAGGCTTAACATTAATTTAAAAACTTAAGAACTCATAATATGGCTCAGTTAAGTTCAGTAATCGGCTCTATATTGCGTGATATTGTTTCGGCACAGCACGAGGCCAACCTTTATTCATTGTCGCTTGGCGACTCTTACGGGAAAGACGGAAAGGCGAAAGATTTTCAACTGCCTAATGTCATGGTCAGCGATATGGAACTGGATTTAAAATATGGTGTGAAAAGTGCATCGGAAAGTCAGCAACAGTTTAATATCAAATATGATAAGTTCCGTCAATTCCTCAAGGAACTGTGCGAACAGGTTGCGAGGGTAGCTATCAGCAGTGCCGTCACTACAGTGATGACCTCGGATATAGAGAGAAATGAAGGAGAGAAACACTTCTTTGAACGGCTTAAAAAAGAAAACAAACTTCATCAGGAATTCTGCACTTTTCTGAGCCGTAATATGAGAAACTCTTTCCGGAATAACCTTTATGATGCCGTAGACAGCAGTAATGGTTCTGTGAACAACGATGTTGTGATCAGCAGGCTGACGGATGTCGTGCGTAAAAAGTTTCTTTATGATACGGACCTCGATGATCTTTTTGCCGGAGAAGATGGAGAAAAACTTCGTGATACCGCTGAAAAGAACATTATAAAAGCGATGGAAGCTATTGTGAAAAAGCTCTCGGTAGACGCTAACTTCAAAAGTCTTCATTCATTTCCACAGCTGGATGTGGCCATCACGGCTGATGAACTGATGAATATGCCTGAAGAAGCGATACACAGTTTTAAGATCAAGTTCAGTCCTCGCAATTATTCAGTCAGTCAAACGGACGATGATTCGTTACTGGAAGATTTTGTGATGCGATAATCAATCCTAATCAATTGGTACAATATGGATAAAAAGAAAGTTAGGAGCGTTAGTAGTCAGGTAATGGAACTTCAGCAATTAATTGCCGGTCCTTTGATCGCAACAATTGAAGCAGATTCATTATCTTCGCAAAGGTATCTGGATTATTTGATGAAAATAGCATTTGAATCTTATGATCCTGCAACAGGACGGACCGGTAAGATACGTATGCTTACGTTCAACTATCAGAGTCAGGATGCCGGTGGAGGAAGAAAACAAAGTGTGAGTATCCCGATACTTACGCTGGTACCTTTGCCACTGTTACAAGTGCAGGAGGCGGATTTCGATTTTGATATTAAAATCCTGGATGCTTTATCGGAGACAGCAGAAGAGAAATTCTCGCTGGAAGAAGGCAAAAGCGTGAGTGAGCCGCAAAGCGGGGGAGGATTCAAACTCCGGGCTTCGCTGGCTCCCAAACAGGGAGAGGGCAGCAGCACCTCAAATGTGCAGCAGAGTTTGTCGGCGAATATGAAAGTAAAGGTGAAGATGCGTCAGGCGGATGTGCCTGCCGGATTGTCCAACTTACTACATCTGACGGCAAGCAACATGCAAGTAGAAGAGACTGAAACTGAAGAAATAACGGAAGGAGGAAAGAAATGAATAATGTAGCAGAACATGCCCGTGAACAGAAAGCCGGGATGAAGTGTCCGCAATGCGGAACGTTTATTGAAACATCGATTTTTGAGTTGTTGACATCCAATGCCTTGCAATGTCCATCCTGTCACTTGCGTCTGAACATAGACCGTATGAAATCAAAACCGGCTTTTGACGCATTACGGAAAGTGCAGAATGCACAAGAGAATCTGGAGAGAAAGAGCAAATTCAACGGCTAAGTGTACGGACTATGAAATTAACTTTTTTCAAACGGGTGGGGGAGAAGATCCGCCATCCGTTCCGAAAGGAAAATACGGAAACTGTTGTAGTTTCGGAAGCCGTTCCTCAGCCGGAAGTGGATAATGCAGCTGAAATAACGATAAATGAACCTTCCGTTACGATGTCGGCAGACAAATGTGCGGAACAGGCACGTTGTTTTCTGTTGAAAGATAACAAACTGGTCGGTAAGCCTCTCAGTAGTTATCATCCCGAAATACGGATTATCCATGTCGATAGTTTTGTAAATGCCTTTTTGTTTTTCTTACGTATGTGCGATCAGCGTTTGCTGACTTATCGCCAGACAGGAGAGCACTTGCATTGCACTGCTGTTTTTCCGGACGAAAGCGGGAATTTGTATTTTACTAACAAGGTGACTTGTCGTAACAAGGAAAATACAGTTGCGGTCTTAAAGATTGACTATATGGGTCTTAAACCCAGGATTAGTGAAATAAGATTTGAATTAAACATTAAAAAATAAAAGAGTATGAATCCTATATTAAATAAAATGGGCGCAAACGCCAATGAACAAAAAAAACTCCTGATGGAGTGTGCGGCAATGCTGGAAAAGTACGTGAACAGATTTCCGGCAGAAAAGGGATGTGCTTCATTCTCAGGTGAAGACATGAAATTATGGAAAGAAGTTTATTATCCCAAACTTGTCCAGACGGACATTCTGCCGGACGGAAAATTCTTTAGTGGTACTTCATCAGGAAATAGCGGTATTGGTACAGACGGTTATTTTACCGGTTATGAATTCTTCCAGTTTATATATCGTGCCTATAAGTCGCTTTACGAGCTGGAAAAGGCAGGACAGATGAGATGATAAATAAAAACTAATTGGAATATGAAAACGATTAAATTGGATTATGAAGGCGAAGAAGCTCTCTTGTTGTGTCAGGGGCTGAAACGCAATGGCTATTCAGTGAATGAAAGCCGGATTTTCACACAAGAAATGAAAGAATCGGTTGTTGATTTTCAACGGAAAAGCCAACTGGATGCTGATGGGATCGTGGGATACCGTACCTGGGAATCCCTGTTTTTTACAGGACGTCCCACTACTGAACGTTTGACAGAAGAAGATTTCGTTCTTGTTGCCCGATTGCTCGATGTGGAAGTGGCTGCTTTAAAAGCCGTACAGCAAGTGGAGACAGGCGGAAAAGGAGGATTCTTTTCTCCCGGTAAGCCCGCTATCCTTTTCGAAGGTCATATTTTCTGGAATCAGTTGAAAAAGCGGAATATCAATCCTGAATCGCATGTGAAAGGGAATGAAAACATTCTCTATCCCAAATGGGAGAAAGGACATTATAAAGGCGGTATGGGTGAATACGATCGTTTGGAACAAGCCCGCAAAATCAATCATGAAGCAGCGGATGCTTCTGCCAGTTGGGGGATGTTCCAGATTATGGGTTTTAACTATGCGGCCTGCGGAGAGAAGAGTGTCGACAGTTTTGTAAAAGCTATGTGTGCGAGTGAATGCAGCCAGTTAATATTGTCTGCCCGATTTATCAAACAATCCGGAATGCTTCCCGCTTTGCAAGCCAAAGACTGGGCAGAGTTTGCCAGACGTTACAATGGTCCTGCTTATAAGGAGAATCGTTATGATGAAAAATTAGCAAAAGCTTACCAGAAATTTTTGTAGGCCAATTACAGACCTGAAGCGTCTCAATGAAATTTGAATTTAAAAAGAACTATGGATTAAAAAGAGCGGTGAGCAAGCTGTGAAGCTTGTTCACCGTTCATCGTTATTATCTTTATTTCTCAGAAAAATATTTCAGGAATTGGGTACGTTCAAACATATTGATGCCTTCTACATCTTTGGCGTTCAATTTACCTTTGAATTGCGAGATGTGTTTGAAGCCTTTTCTTTCCATCCATGCACCCAGAAAACGGTTCATTTCTCCTATAAACAAGTTGGTGTTCTGATAAATGGCACTGCATACCTCTATGGCAGATGCTCCGGCTAAAATGGCTTTTACGATTGCGTCCGGTTTATGAATACCTCCCGAAGCGGCATAATCTATTTTAGTAACCAATGATGAAGAAATACCTATCCAACGCAGGGTTGCCGAAAGGTCGGACGCGTTGCTGAACACGTCTCCTGAAGTATGCTCCATCTTCTCTACATCAATATCCGGTTGGTAGAAACGGTTGAAAAGAACAACTGCCGCTGCACCGTTGGCATATAGTTGATCGATCAGGGCTACCGGATTCGTAAAGTTACTGCCCAACTTCATAATAACCGGAATACGAATCGTTTTCTTTATATGGCTTAAGATATCGATGTGACGCTGTTCAAATGAACCATATTTATATTGGACGTCCGATTGCAAAGCAAGAATGTTGATTTCCAGCGCATCTGCACCGGCTTCTTCTATTTGCTTGGCAAAGTCTATCCATTCTGAGTCAGTATAGCAGTTTATACTTGCAATGACGGGAATGGTGCAGGCCTTTTTGCTTTCTTTAATCAGTTCCAGATATTCAGCCAGTTTGTGATTGCGGATATATTCAGCCAGATAGTCACTTCCTTCCGGATAATAAGACGGGTTTCTCAAGCGGTCAGCTTCCAGCATAATTTGCTCTTCGAACAGTGATTTCAGGACAATAGCTCCTGCACCGGCTGCTTCCAGCTTAGCGTTTTTAGCAGCGCTGTTAGTGAGTCCCGAACTACTGATGATAACAGGATTTTTTAAAGTCAATCCCGCAAAGGTTGTTTTTAAGTCGGCCATGGTAATTATTGTTAATGGTTTTTCAATGAATTTTCTGCTTCATTGTTTCAATTATTAATAAACTCTTTCCCCGAAAATTTTACTTCCTACTCTTACCAGCGTGCTGCCTTCTGCAATGGCGAGGCGATAATCGTGGGACATACCCATTGAGAGTTCGCAAAAAGTCGGTTCGTCAGCAAAATATTGTTTTTTCACTTCGTGGAAGAAACAATTTAAAGAACGGAATTCCCGTTCGATTTGTTCTTTCGAATCTGTGTTGGTAGCCATTCCCATCAGTCCGCATATCTGTATGTTTGCCAGTGCTTTCCATTCGTCGGCATTCAACATCTCCTTGCATTCGTCAAAACTGAAACCAAATTTGGTTTCTTCCTGGGCAATATGTATTTGCAGCAAACAGCGAATGACTCTTCCTGCTTTGATAGCTTGTTTATTTACTTCCGCTAACAACTTGTACGAGTCGATTCCATGAATCATGGACACATACGGAGCCATATATTTGATTTTGTTTGTCTGCAAGTGCCCGATAAAATGCCACTCAATGTCCTTGGGCAGGCTTTCATACTTGCCTGTCATCTCCTGCACTTTGCTTTCTCCGAAAATTCTTTGTCCTGCACGATAAGCTTCTTCAATAGCTTCGTTCGGGTGGAATTTCGAAACCGCAACCAGTCGAACGCCGGATGGCAATTCGGCCAGGACCTGCTTTAAGTTATCAGTAACATTCATTTTTTACCAGTTTTGAGTTCACCACAGATTACACAGATTAACACAGATATTTTAATTTAACTCCCAGTAAAATAAATTATTAATCTGTGAGAATCCGTGTAATCTGTGGTGAGTTATATTTATTTCTATTCCAAAATTATACTTCCGGTTTATCATTAGGCTCAGAACTATACGGATATACATCCATAATTGCTGTTTCAGCAACAGAACCGATCTGATAATCAGCCATTGTACCTTTCATGCCTTCATCCAGCTTCTTTACAGCATCGCGCAGATCGGCGGCCTGTACCAAAACTTGAGTCGATGTTTTCTTTTCGGCACCGCTTTTTTCGTCCAGTGTGATAAAAATCAGTTTACACTTAAACCAGCGGTCAGCAGCTTCTTCTTCGCTGGGGAAAAGTTCACTATAGTTGGCTCGTTTGATATCCGATACGGTAAATTCTCCTGTAATGAACGGAGTCATCTCCTCAATAATGCGTGCTTCTGCTTCTGTAAAGCTGAGTGCATCCACGAGATAAGGTTCAGTAACTTTCTTGTTCATTCCGTTTTCCATCAATTTCTCGTAACGGATCTTACACTCAAACCAAGTATGCATTGACATATTCTCTTTTGATTTTTAAGTAGTTAATATATGATTTACTATATAGATCTGCTTGTTTGCTAATCTATTCTACCACAAAGATAGTTCAAAATCTCTCTTTATGCTGTGATAAAGATAAGAATTTATTGCCAGTTTATTGTAATTTATCACCTCGCAGCCCGGAATAGGGGCTTATTGAGGGATTTTTAGTTGATGAATTCGTAAGTTGGCACTTGAGATACCAAAAAGATGATCAAGAAGAAATTCTTTTGAATATGTATTTAATGTTTTGATAATTAGTTGTTTGTGTGTGATTTGTTTTCTTTATATATATGGGAATACAAGAAAACTAAATTTTACTTTTCCGGGAAACGAATTGCTTTTGAATATATTTCTTTTACCTTTGTGAGAAAATACTTAAAATAAATTGCTATGGAAAAATTATACTTTCAAAGAGCTGCTTCATTAGGGTTGCTTTTCTGTCTTCTTGCAGGAACATGGGCTCAGACACCTCTGAAAACAAAGAAGAAAAAAGAACATAAGTCGCAAACAGAAGTATCGGTAAACGAATGCGTATCGGTGGATACGTTGTCTTTGGTATCGTTTAACGATTTCCATGGAGCCTTTGCCAGCGATAAGGGAGTGCCCGGGGCAGGGAAATTAGTACAAACTATCTTGACTCAAAAAGAACAAAATAAAAATACAATAGTGCTTTCGGTCGGCGATAATTTCAGCGGGAGTTATTTCTCAAGAATAACAAGAGGTAATCCGTTGCCTGAAATGTTTCGGGAGATGGATGTCAAGATGTCAGCGGTAGGTAACCATGAATTTGACTGGGGATTACCTTATCTGACGGATACAGCCAAAGTATATATGAACTTTGTAGCTGCCAATATCATTTCAGAACGGGGGGATTCGTTGGAGTGGGCAAAACCTTACCGGATTGTGAATCTGGAGATGAAAAACGGAGGAATGGTGCGTGTTGCTTTTGTTGGATTGACAACAACGGAAACTGCCCATAAGACGAGTCCGGAAAATATCAAAGGATTGGCTTTTGTACATCCCACATATGTTGCCCGTGTCGAGACGGCTTGCCGGTTGAAGAAAGAGGGGAAGGTGGATCTGGTGGTGCTTCTGATGCACATTGGTACCAATATGAAAAATAAAGATATTATTGAAGAAGAGAATGCCAAGTCACTTCCTTATCTTAATGGAGTGGACGCTATCATTTCCGGTCATTCCCATGAAGTGGTGCTTAGTAAGGTGAACGATGTTCCCATCATTCAGGCAGGAGTCAACGGTACACACGTCGGTAAACTGGATTTCAAGGTTGTCAGAGAAGGAGGGAGTTGTAAGGTTTCTTATATCGGTGGCGATACTATTCGTACCGGTGAGGTTTCGAATCCATATATTGATTCATTGGTCAATAATGTACTGGAAGAATATGGATTGTCGGATAGTTTGACTAATGCTAAGGATGCTTTGATCCATGACCGTACCGTCAATAAGTGGGACTATACATCTGTGGGAGCTTATGTGACTGCTGCCTACGTGCAGAGTTTCTTGCAAAGTGAATGTGTGGCGGATGAATTGAAAAAATTACCAGTGATTGGAGTGAATCATTACGGGGGCTTACGTGCCAGTATTCCGGCCGGAAAGGTCACAAGGTTGCGTGCCGGTAATGTGCTTCCATTCGGTGGCAATGTGGTGGCTTATGAATTTACGGGTGAACGATTGAAGCAGTTGTTGGACGATGGACGCAGAAATAAAAATGGTTTTCTGCAAACTTCTTACTTAAAATTACATTTGAATTCTAAAGGAAATATTGAAACGATAACCGACTGCCGTACCAATAAGATAATCCGTGATGACGATAAATGTATTGTTGTGTTGGATGCTTTCATTACTTCCGGTGGTGACGGTTATGACAGCAAATTATTTTCAGGTTATGAAATAGGAGATTTTAATAATCAGAAACTTGAAACAACCACGGCTTTTATCGATTATTTGAAGAGTTTGAAAGGGTTTATTTCGTCTGCGGCTGCACCGATACCCATAGTGCAAAAGTAAAAAATTAGAGCTAAGATGAAAGCGATCAGGCGGTTTAAAATGTAATTACACATTTTGAGCCATCTGATCGCTTTTGTGTTTTTTAAGTTTTTTGTCTTTCACTTATTAATAAATTATTGCTAAATTCGAACGATTTTTTGCAAATCGACATTGTTTACTAATAATTTAATTTATATGGAAAATCTGGAAACAGCGCTTCTGCTGATGGTAGTGGGAATGGCAACTGTCTTTGCTATTCTCCTTCTTGTGATCTATTTAGGAAAATTACTCATCTCTTTAGTTAATAAATATGCCCCTGAGGAACAACCTCTTGTGAAACAGGGAGCTAAAGTATCAGCTCCTATTCCCGGTAATATTGTTGCAGCCATTACAGCGGCTGTCAATGTAGTGACACAAGGAAAAGGGAAAGTGACTAAAATCGAGAAAATCTGAAAATTAATCTTATAGAATAATACCGAAAACGGAAATGAAAAGAGAAGTAAAATTTAGTCTGGTTTTTAGAGACATGTGGCAGTCTGCCGGTAAATATGTGCCTCGGGTAGACCAGTTAGTGAAGGTAGCACCTGCTATTGTTGAAATGGGATGTTTTGCCCGGGTAGAAACAAACGGCGGTGGTTTTGAACAAGTAAATCTATTGTTTGGTGAGAACCCCAATAAATCTGTGCGCGCATGGACGAAGCCCTTCCATGAAGCCGGAATACAAACCCATATGTTGGATCGTGCCCTTAACGGGCTTCGTATGAGCCCTGTTCCGGCCGATGTGCGTAAGTTGTTTTATAAAGTAAAGAAAGCACAGGGGACGGATATCACCCGTACATTCTGTGGGCTGAATGATGTACGTAACATTGCACCTTCCATCACTTATGCCAAAGAAGCGGGAATGATTTCGCAGTGTTCACTCTGCATCACCCATTCGCCGATTCACACGGTGGAGTACTACACCGACATGGCATTAGAATTAATTAAATTGGGGGCGGACGAGATTTGCATTAAAGACATGGCAGGTATCGGACGTCCCGTTTCTTTGGGCAAGATTGTGGCAAATATCAAAGCAGCACATCCCGATATTCCTATTCAATATCACAGTCACGCGGGACCGGGCTTTAACATGGCCAGCATTTTGGAAGTATGTGAGGCCGGGTGTGATTATGTGGATGTCGGAATGGAGCCTTTGTCGTGGGGAACGGGACATGCCGATTTGTTGAGTGTGCAGGCTATGCTGAAGGATGCGGGATTCCGGGTGCCTGAGATTAATATGGAGGCTTATATGAAGGTGCGTGCCTTGATTCAGGAATTCATGGACGACTTTCTGGGGCTGTATATCAGTCCGAAAAACCGGTTGATGAATTCATTATTGATAGCTCCGGGACTTCCGGGCGGAATGATGGGAAGCTTGATGGCGGATTTGGAAACGAATCTGGAATCCATTAATAAGTATAAGGCAAAACACAATCTTCCTTTCATGACACAAGATCAGCTTCTGATCAAGCTGTTTAACGAAGTGGCTTATGTATGGCCCCGCGTCGGATATCCTCCTTTGGTTACTCCTTTCAGTCAGTATGTGAAAAATCTTTCGATGATGAACGTTATCGCGATGGAGAAAGGAAAAGAGCGTTGGGGAATGATCGCTGATGATATTTGGGATATGATTCTGGGTAAAGCCGGACGTCTGCCGGGCAAGCTTGCTCCTGAGATTATAGAGAAAGCCGAGAGAGAAGGAAGGAAATTCTTTGAGGGAAATCCGCAGGATAACTATCCGGACGATCTTGACAAATATCGCAAACTGATGAAAGAAAAGAAGTGGGAGACAGGCGAGGACGATGAAGAACTCTTTGAATATGCGATGCATCCGGCTCAATATGAAGCTTATAAGAGCGGGAAAGCGAAAGAAGATTTCTTGGCCGATGTGGCAAAACGCAGGGCGGAGAAAGAACAGGCACCTGCTGAAGAGGTAAAACCCAAAACACTTACAGTACAGGTAGACGGGCAAGCTTACCGGGTGACAGTTGCTTACGGAGATACGGAACTGTCTGTTGCACCGGCTTCACAGCCGTCTGCTGCTGCAGGTGAGGGAAAAGAGGTGCTTTCTCCGCTTGAAGGAAAATTCTTCCTGGTGAAGAATGCGCAGGAGACTCCACTCAAAGTAGGCGATGCGGTAAAAGAAGGTGATGTGCTTTGCTACGTGGAAGCAATGAAAACCTATAATGCCATCCGTGCTGAATTTGGTGGAACGGTAACAGCTATTTCTGCAAATCCCGGCGATACGGTTTCTGAAGATGATGTATTAATGAAGATAGGATGATGAACGGAATATTTGAAAAATTATATGATATGACTGCTTTCAGCAATATTGTTGCCGAACCGCAGTTTTTGGTGATGTATGTCATCGCCTTCGTTCTCTTGTATCTGGGTATAAAGAAACAATACGAGCCCCTCTTATTGGTGCCGATTGCCTTTGGAGTATTGCTGGCTAACTTCCCCGGTGGAGGGATGGGAGTGATACAGGCTGACGAGAATGGCATGATCTTGGTGAACGGAGTAATGAAGAATATCTGGGAGATGCCTCTCCATGATATTGCTCATGAATTGGGACTGATGAACTTTGTATATTATATGCTTATAAAGACAGGGTTTCTTCCCCCGATCATTTTTATGGGAGTGGGAGCATTGACGGACTTCGGGCCGATGCTTCGCAATCTGCGTCTGTCGATCTTCGGGGCTGCGGCCCAATTGGGTATCTTCACCGTATTGTTGGTAGCTATCCTGATGGGATTTACACCCAGTGAAGCGGCTTCTTTGGGAATTATCGGTGGTGCGGACGGGCCTACGGCTATCTTTACCACCATCAAGTTGGCTCCTCATCTGTTGGGTCCGATTGCCATTGCCGCCTATTCTTATATGGCACTGGTTCCGGTTATCATACCATTGGTCGTTCGGCTTTTGTGTACCAAGAAGGAACTGAGCATTAATATGAAAGAGCAGGAAAAGAAATACCCTTCGAAAACGGAAATCAAAAATCTCCGCGTACTGAAGATTGTTTTCCCGATTGTGGTGACTACGGTTGTAGCTCTTTTTGTACCGAGTGCAGTGCCTTTGATCGGTATGCTGATGTTCGGTAACCTGGTGAAAGAGATCGGTGCCAATACTTTCCGTCTGTTTGATGCGGCTTCAAATAGTATAATGAATGCGGCAACCATTTTCCTGGGTTTGTCGGTAGGAGCCACTATGACGAGTGAAGCCTTCCTGAACTGGACGACTATCGGCATTGTGGTAGGAGGATTCCTGGCTTTTGCGTTGTCTATAGCAGGAGGTATCTTCTTTGTGAAACTGGTGAACCTGTTTACGAAGAAAAAGATTAATCCGCTGATTGGTGCTACGGGACTTAGTGCCGTTCCTATGGCCAGCCGTGTAGCCAATGACATTGCCTTGAAATATGATCCTAAAAATCATGTATTGCAATATTGCATGGCCAGCAATATCTCGGGAGTGATAGGGTCTGCTGTAGCGGCAGGGGTGCTGATCTCTTTTCTGTCTTAATAGAGCCGGAAAGATATCCGGTTCATCATAGGTGATAAAAAGCGTCCGCTTATCCTGTAATGGGATACCGGACGCTTTTTAATTAAGTATTTTAAAATCATGCGTTTTTTCTTTATTAATTATTTGCATAATTAAAATATAATGTTTTAATTTGGGAATGCGTAACAATGTTTTTCCGGAAGATTGTTGCAAAGTATGTTTGTTGACTAAAATGTAGGAAATTATGATAAACCGGATATTGACCATGTATGCCGGTCAAATGGAACAATACATGGAAACTTACTTCCATCGGCCGGAAGGCATGGTAGAGGTTGGAGCGATCGGAGCACAAGTAGACGAAGAACCATGTAAAATACAGATTTCTTTGTTGAATGTAGAGCGTGAAACTGCCCAAGGGATGAATATGGGAAAAGTGGGAACTTCAGGAAGGTTTTCCGGTTTGTCTTATCCGCTCATACATGTTAACCTGGATGTGATCATAGCTGCTGTTTTTAATGAAAAGAGATATCGTGAATCTCTGTCGGTCCTCTCGTTGGCAATTACTTTTCTTCAGTCTAACCCTGTTTTTATGGTAGAAAACACAAAGTATACCATCGAAATGATAACTCCTTCACTTCAGGATCAAAGTAATGTATGGACACTGTTTGGTGGACGATACTATCCTTCTATCTTCTGTAAAATCAGGAGGTTGACATTTGATGGCCGTGAAGTGAAACAGGTGATAGCAGATATAACGGACAATAAGTCGACCGTAAAAAAATGATAAAGATTATTTGGAGTCTTTGGCTGAAGCATGAATATTATAAGGTATTTCCGGAGAAAGGGCTATCGTTGATTTTATCGGACGAATCGCGGCGGCTTTTACTTAGGCGGGGAATGATGTGGCGTTATGATGGCAACGGCAGATGGCTTTTGTTTTCGTTGGACGGTGATCATGGACAACCAGCCGAGGAAGACAGGGTCGTGATTGATTTTCGTGTGGAGGATAAATCGTTATCGTATGTGACGGATTGGGACTGGAATTTAGCAGGTGTATGTGAACAACTGGAACTGTCGGAGGGTAGGGAATCTATTAGGATGAATGCCCTTCATGGGGCTCTGGTACCGGTACATCCCGGGGTTTGTTTTCGACTTGTTTTTTTATTTGATAAGATCGGGGATCAGTCATTGCCTTATGAAACCGAACTTGTATTTAATTCTTTCAATAGACAGGTGGAATATTTGTTTTTGCTTCGTGATGAAAATACAGAACGGAAATTGATGATAGAGGATATGGAGAATACGGTTCTGTTTGACGGCCCTGTAGAGGTTGATTTTATGGGAAAGAAAGTAATACGTTTCCGATCGAAAGAAAAGGTGAAGATGAAAGAGTTTCCGGATTACCGTTTGCGGCTGTGGGAAATTTATCCTTCCGGTAAAAGGGAGATCTTTCGTCAATTGCCCTATCCGGTTCCCGGAAATATTATGGGCGACACTTATAAGGACATTCTTTGCCGATTATTGTATATATGAAATAGACTGATTTTCTTAATATAAAAATTAAATGCTTATGGGACCAATGAAAACACCCGGCGTATATATCGTCGAGAAAAGTGCATTTCCGAGTTCGACAGTTGAAGTGGCTACGGCTGTGCCTGCTTTTATCGGGTATACCGAAATGGCTTTGAATGGTAACGTTTCGTTGTTGAACAAACCTTTCCGTATCACTTCGATGGCCGAATATCACTCTTTTTTTGGGGGAGCGCCGACTCCTTTGTTTACTTTGGAGGATGCGGCTGACGGTGAGATGCCGACAATGGTTTGCGGAACTAAAAAAATGGTGGCAAAGCGTACCAGTGTACCTTTTACTCTGTACTACCACATGTTGATGTTCTTTGCAAACGGCGGGGGACCTTGCTACATTGTTTCCGTAGGTGATTATACAGCCGACAGCCTCGACGCTGATGCGTTCAAGGCAGGTATCGACACGTTACTGAAAGAACAGGAACCGACAATGGTACTGTGTCCCGAAGCCGTCAATCTGAATGACAAAGAATTATGTTACGGTGTGCAGACTGCTATGTTGAGCCATTGCGGATACAAGATGCGCAATCGTATCACGATTCTGGATATATACGACGGCTACAAGGACCGTCGGGATCCTAAAGGAGATGTGGTGAATGAATTCCGCAAAAAGATAGGCAGTGCTTTCCTCGACTTCGGGGCCGCATATTATCCCTGGATTAACACTTCTGTCGTACAGGATCGCGACCTGTCTTTCCTGAACCTGGATGCTGAAAGTCTGAAAGCATTGCTTGAAGAAGAATTGAAGAGACAGCCGGAAGAGAAAAAGCAGTTGATAAAAGAACAGATTGATAAACTGGGTACGGAGATGACTGACGTGGAACAAGACGGGCTGCATAAAACGCTGATGTTGATTTGTCCGATCTACATAGCCGTGCTAAAGGAACTCAAAAGGGTACTTAACTTGCTTGCGCCTTCGGCTGCAATGGCGGGCATTTATACAATGGTGGACAACACACGAGGAGTGTGGAAAGCACCTGCCAATGTCTCGGTTAATACAGTAATCTCTCCGGCTTTGAATATCACCCATGATGAACAGGAAGACCTGAACGTACCTTTGTCGGGTAAAGCCATCAATGCCATACGCACGTTTGTGGGCGAAGGGATCAAGGTATGGGGTGCCCGTACATTGGACGGTAATTCGCTCGATTGGCGTTATATTAACGTCCGCCGTACCATGATCATGCTTGAGGAGTCGGTGAAGAATGCAAGCCGGGCGTATGTTTTCGAGCCTAATGTGGCGTCTACCTGGTTGAACCTGAAAAGTATGATTCAAAACTTCCTGACCGGTATCTGGAAGCGGGGAGGACTGGCCGGAGCTACTCCGGATGATGCCTTCAGCGTACATGTCGGCTTGGGAGACACAATGACTCCGGAAGATGTGCTGGAGGGTATTCTTCGCGTGACGGTTCTGGTAGCTATTGTCCGTCCGGCAGAGTTTATCGAAATCACATTCCAGCAGCAGATGCAAAAAAGTTAGCGGAGGAGGAGGCAAGGTGTTTCTCAACAAAAAGACTTAAGTCTTCGGAGTGAAACGTTTAAGTCTTCGGACTGAAACTCTTAAGTCTTTTCAGAAAACGTCTAAGTCTTTCCGAAAAACACTTTAGCCTTTATCGAAATAAGATAAACAGATTATTTATAATTTAATACTAAAGATTATGGCAGGAGAAAAACAAGATAGCGTATGGCCGTTGCCGGTGTTCTATTTCAAAGTGGAGATTGGCAGTTTGGGTGAGATTGCCTTTAAAGAAGTTTCGGGAATGGATGCTGAGGCACAAGTGATAGAGTACAGGCATGGAAACAGTCCGCAGTTTTCTACAATCAAGATGCCGGGCATCAAGAAATATAGCAATGTCACTCTGAAAAAAGGAGTTTTCGCTCAGGACAACAAGCTATTCGACTGGTTCAATACCATCAAGATGAATACCATTCAAAGAGAGCCGGTTACGATCAGTTTGCTGGACGAGGAAGGAAATCCGACAATGGTATGGAAACTTGCCAATGCGTGGCCTACCAAAGTGAGCGGTGTCAGCCTGAAGTCGGATGGCAACGAGGCGGCTATCGAGCAGTTAGATATAGCGCACGAAGGAATAACCATTGAAAACGGATAATAAAGATAAGCTGAATGCTCGAATTAGATCATATCATACCGCCTCCTACTGTATTCTACTTCAATGTACAGTTTCTGGCTCCTTTTCCCATTCCGGATATGGCTTTTCTTGAAGTATCCGGACTTACCATGGAGTTGGAAACCATAGAAATAGAAGAGGGTGGAGGGCCGAGAGTGAAACTACCGGGCTACCGGAAACATGGAAACTTGGTATGTAAAAGACCTATGAAGCGATTGGGATTAAGTGCCCTGTCGATGTGGACAACAGCGACGATGCAAATGGAGTATACCACTCCGGTATTGACCAGCGAGATTATGGTGACTCTGTTGGGAGCTTTCGGTGAGCCTGCATGCGGGTGGCTGATTACGGATGCCTATCCGGTGAAGTGGGAGGTTGGCGCATTCGATTCAAAGAAAAATGATGTAGCGATTGAGACGATTGAGTTTGCGTATTATTCTGTAAATCGTGTATTGTGATATGCCTATTATTATTAAGGAAGTAATTGTAAGAACTACTGTGGAGTCTAAAAAGGCTCCACAGGAGACTTTCCCGAAGGAGTGGATGGAGAAGATGAAGCGGGAAGTGGTCGAGGAATTGAGACAGGAGAACCGGAGTATAAGAACGGGAAAAATCAGAAAGGACAGGTAAAATGGATATCGGATGGCTTAAAAAACTTGAAATTATCGGGTATAAGGACGGAACGTTCAATACTTTGAGTGGCCATCGCTTTAGGTTGATGATTAATCCGAAGGATTATGAGTCTAAAAAAGAAATAAAGTATTGCGTTGAAAACTGGATTGGAGGACCTGTTTTCAAAAGCTATAATCAAGAAGGACTGGAACTTGAATTTGTGCTTGATACTACAGGAGTATTGACTAAGCTCGGAGACGATAAATTTGGGAAAAGCCTGAAATCTCTGATTAATGATTTGAGCGAAACCGTTTACCAATATATAGGGACTGTTCATCAGCCGGGGTTTGTTAAGGTGATTTGGGGAGAACTTAACTTTCAGGGACGGTTGCAACAGATGGATATCAAATATACCATGTTCGATCCGAATGGTGCTCCGCTGCGTGCAACCGTGCAACTCAAGTTGATAAGGTATACGGATGTGAAAACCTTCCGGTTGCAGATGTCGAACAGTTCTCCGGATCTCTCGCATGTGGTTACTGTAAAAGACGGAGATACACTTCCTGACCTTTGTCGGAAGATTTATGATAATACAGCCTATTGTACGGAGGTGGCGCGCATCAATGGGCTTACGGGTTTCAGGTACATTGAACCCGGAACACAGTTGCTTTTTCCACCATTAACTAACGAGTAAATAGAAATCTATGAATGATAATTCACCAAGTAAAAATGCCGGAAAACTGGTCACATATACCGTTTATAGTAACGGGACTAAAATAAGTGATAAATATCAGTTTAAAAATATAGAAGTATGTCGTGAGGTAAATCGGATAGGAAGTGCTGTACTGAAGATTTATGCCGGGGATATGCCTAAATCGAATGTGCCGGAAAGTGAGTCGGACGACTTCAAACCCGGTCAAAAAATAAAGATTGAGTTGGGATATGAATGCACGGATAACTCGGTTTTTGAAGGTATAGTCGTGGCTCAAAGAATCTATATTCCACGAGAAGCGGAAGCGGCCGCATTATTAATTGTAGAGTGTAAGAACGAAGCGGTCAAAGCTACCGTAGCCCGTAAGAATCGGGTATTTGAGAAGAAGAAAGACAGTGATGCCATTATAACGGTTCTTTCCGATTGCGGGTTGTCGGTTGACGTAGATGGTACGGATGTGGAACATACACAACTGGTACAATATTATTGTACCGATTGGGATTTTGCCTTGTCACGGGCCGATGTCTGTGGCATGATTGTGACAACAGACGGAAGTAAAGTAACCATCGGTAAACCTAAAGTTGCAGGACCCCCGGTTCTGAAAGTGGAGTATGGCACGGATTTGCTTTCGTTTGACGGAGAGTTGTATGCCGAAGACCAATTTTCTGAAGTAGAAGGTGTCGGTTGGGATCCGGTTACTCAGAAAGCCATTATTGTTAATGCGGTTACTCCTTCTCTAAATGAACAGGGCAACCTCTCGACTGCGGATATTTCTTCGGCTGCCGGCATGGATAAAGTGACCTTACAGGCGGATGCGTTATCAGCCGGGGATGTACTGCAAAACTGGGCGGATGCAACACTGCTGAAGACGGGATTGTCGCGTTTCAGGGGGACGTTCTCTTTTCAGGGAAATGCATCTGTTACACCGGGATGTATCATTGAACTGACCGGTATGGGAGCACGGTTCAATGGAAAGGTATTTGTGGGGGCGGTGACACACAGAGTACAGGAGGGAGCGTGGATAACGGAAGTGGAGATGGGTATTTCGTCCATGAACATTACCCAGCGTACGGATGTTGTGGCTCCTCCGGCATCGGGGTGGATTCCCGGTATTGAAGGGCTGCATATCGGTAAGGTTTCAAAGCTTACCGATGATCCGGATTCAAATTATCGTATCCAGGTGGAAGTGCCGTTGTTGAATTCCTCTCGGGATACCGTATGGGCACGTTTATCTCAATTTGCGGCTTCCAATGGGATGGGAAGTTACTTTATACCTTCGGTTGGCGATGAAGTAGTACTGGGTTTTATTAATAACGATCCGAATCAGGCTGTCATATTGGGCTGTATGTATAGCAGCAAGCAGGTGCCTCCGTACGAAGCGGATGAAAATAATTATAAGCGGGCTATTATCACTCCCGAGAAACTGACGGTGGAACTGGATGATGAGAAAAAAGTGATAACCATCAGTACACCTCGCGAGAACTCGATTGTGATAAGCGATGACGCCAAAGGAATTAGAGTGAAGGATCAGAACGGGAATGAATGCATGATGGACGATAAAGGTATTAAACTGACTTCCGCAAAGGATATTGTTCTGTCGGCAAAAGGGAATATACAATTGGATGCAAAGGGGAAAGTTGCTGTCAAAGCTACACAGGATGCATCGATTGAAGGGATGAATGTGACTGCTAAAGCACAGGTTTCCCTGAAGGCCACCGGTTCTGCTTCTGCTGAACTTTCAGCTTCCGGACAGACTACTGTCAAAGGTGCCATGGTGATGATTAATTGATTGTTTCATACTAAAAATATAAAATTATGCCTCCAGCTGCCAGATTAACTGATATGCACTCTTGCCCCATGCAGATTCCTGCATGGCCGTCACCTATTCCGCATGTGGGCGGGCCAATTATAGGGCCTGGTGCCCCTACCGTACTGATAGGTAAGTTGCCTGCTGCCGTAATGGGTGATAGTTGCGTGTGTGTAGGACCTCCTGATTCGATTATCAAAGGATCGGCTACTGTAATGATATGTGGAAAACCTGCTGCCCGTATGGGGGATACGACTGCCCATGGCGGTTCGATTGTTGCCGGTTGCCCGACTGTCCAAATAGGAGGATAGCTTTTATGGATACGGATAAGGACCGTTCTTTTCTGGGAAAAGGGTGGGCTTTCCCACCGGTTTTCCATACGGGTGTGTCTCCGACAGCGATGGTGTCGGATGAAGAAGATATCCGACAGAGTTTGCACATTATCTTATCCACACGTTTGGGAGAGAGGGTGATGCGCCCTGAGTTCGGTTCGGAGGTACACAATATGGTCTATCACAATATGGATGTGACTGCACGTACTCAACTGCGGGCAGCTATTGAAAACGCGATACTTCATTTTGAAAGGCGCATTACGTTGACCGACGTGGAGTTTGACGTAAGTGAAGAACGGGTGGGTAAAATGAGTATTATACTGGAATACACCATACGCCTGACAAATGCCCGCGGTAATTTGGTTTATCCTTATTATTATGACGAACATTTCTGACACAGACGGGTTGAGTAGGGCAAAACGCCTGGAGCGCTTTGAATCTTCGGTTGTTTTGCCGGTACTGGAAGAGCGGTTTCCGGTACTCCTTGCTCATGTCTTGTGCGGTTCGGAATTTTCGTCTTATTACCATTGGCAGCCATTAATGGTATGGCTCGATATGGTACGTTTTCACGACTTTGATGATGCGGGACAAATCTATCATGTTCTGCGGGAATGGAGAAAGAGGTTGGAGTACGCTTGTCTGGAAGGGCCTTCTTTGGGGCTGCTGAAAGATATCAGCGGACAAATAGACCTTCACATCCGTCCTGTACAGGCTGCTGTAGGAGAGCAGCCGGAAGATGAAAGTGTCCGGCGTCGTTTTCATCTGCTGTTGCAAGGGGTGGTACGCTGGTTGCAATCCAGGAGGGAAACGTATTTGACGGAAATCTGTACTTCCGGAAGGATGGACCCTTCACTTGCCTTACTGGTTGCTTTTCTGCACAATCATGCCGGAATCGTTTCATCGTTCAATCTGCGTTGGGAACGATTGCAGGACTTCTATCAGAAAGAGATTCTGAAAGGAATTGCCCGAAAAAGAAAACCTTGTTCCACTTGGCTTTCTTTCGAAAAATCACCTGCTGTGAATTCTGTTTTACTTCAGCGCAATATATATTTCAAAGCAGGAAAAGATGAAAAAGTAGCAGGCTATAAGTTGCTATCCGATATGTGTGTAACGGGGATGAAAGTAGCTGGAGTAAGTATAATCCGAGTAGAGAAAAAGTCAGACCGTTATCCGGAAGCGGCATTAGGCTATGTAACTTCGGTACTTCAGTCTACTTTGAAAGACCGGACGGCTCGTCCGGAACCTATCGGACTCCGTATCCATTCGATGCTGTTACTATTGAGTGAGGGCGAGCGGGAGGTTTCCGTATGGTTCGAACTGAACCGGGAGTCTCAGCAACGATGGGTAGGGATGGTTGATGAAGTGGCTAAAGCTCAGGAAATCAATCCCGATGAAGCTGCCTTTAAGATTCTGAATGATTCATTTCTACTCAAAGTGAGTACTTCGGAGGGAGATCGGGAAGTAGATCGTTTCCATCTTCGCTGGCAGGAAGGAATCGGATTGCGGTTGACATTCCGTTTGGATGAAAGTTTCCCTCCCGTATGTCCGGACAAAGGAGAAGGTGCTCCGGCATTGAGCTTACTGATGAATACTGAGGCATGGTTGTTCCCTTACTCGTGGGCACGTAGGCTTGAAGTGCGTTCAGTGAGGATACATGTGGAGGTGAACGGACTCAGAGAGTTCAGTTTGTATAATGAACTGGGACAGGTCGATGCCCGTCAGCCTTTTTCGCCCTTTGGTATACAGGGAGATAAAGGAGCATGGATGGCGTTTGGCTGTTATGAAATGGCATTAAAACCGGTGACGCATGTAGAACTGCATTTCCGCTGGCTACATCTTCCGGTGGGCAATGGCGGATTGGAGGAGCATTATCGGGAATATAATAAAGGGCTGAATAATCGTTCGTTTCGGGCCCGGACAGAGTTTTTGCATAACCGGGAATGGAAACAGACGTCCGGAATAGAAGAACATTATCTGTTTTGTACTTCATCAGCGTCTGTTCCTATAGCTGCAGACGCGGTGAAGGAAGAGACGAAGATCGTGTTTGAAGTTCCCGAGGTGGTTTTACCTCCATTGGACGACATCACCCGTTTTCGTCTCGGGGAGGTTCGCTCCGGCTTCTATCGTCTGGTGTTGAGTGCTCCGGATATGGGATTCGGAATGCATGAATATCGTCGGCTTTTTGCTGAAGTGATGATGGAAAACAGTTATCGCCGCCGTAAGAAACGTCCTTTGCCGGAACCTCCGCTGTCTTTGCAAATGGATGCCGTATCACTGAATTATATAGCGGAAGAAGAGGTACAATTTGCAGTCGGATGTCATTCGGAAATCAGATTTTCATACATCCGTCCGTTGTCCGGAACTGTAGATGCTACCCCCGATATGAGCCATCCGATCACTTTGGCGGACGGACCGGACGATGAAGGCAATATCCTGATAGGCATAGCAGATGCGATAGGTGAGAATATAATCCGGTTGTATATCGGAATGGAACTGTTGCAGCGTGAGATCGACCATGAGTATTTGCCATCTGTGGACTGGTACTATAGGGATTCTTACCGTTGGGTGAAAGTGGATCCTGTGTATGTATTGCGGGATGATACCGGGGGATTGATGCATAGTGGTGCAGTCATCATTCAGTTTCCTTTTAGTATTTCTCCGGAGATGACAGATACGGAGGGAGTTTTCTGGATTTGTGCGGGTATACACTCTAATGTAGGTAACTGTTCGGTGTTGCGGAGTGTGAGTTTGAATGTAGCCGAGGTGGCATGGACAACGGAAGAAGAAACGGAGAAATCTGTCCCAGGTTTACTCTCTTACCGGAGAGTCGGATTACTTGATACGACTGCTGCTGAGGAATCGGAAACAGAGATGAAAGCACGTTTGAGCGAACGGATTGCACATCGTCAGCGTCCTCTTTTACCTTGTGAATATGAACAGTTGGTATTGCAGGAATTCCCTGGATTGGCAAAAGTGAAGTGCTTACGGGGAATTGATGCGAAATCCCTGAATCGTGCAACTGTGGTTACATTGGTCGCCATACGCAATCGTATCAGTAAAGACTGGCCCTTGTGCACCGATCAGCTGCTTTGCAGGATAGAGAGTTTTTTACGTCCTTATACATCGCCATTTGCCAAGATTGATGCGATTAATCCGGCTTATGAAGAAGTGACTGTTTTTTGTGGCGTCAGCTTGAAGGAAGGACAGCAAGCCGGCGAAGCTATTTCGGACATTAACCGGAATCTGTGCAGATGCATTGCTCCTTGGAACGAAGAGCAGAAAGAACCTGTTTTAGGGTACTGTTTCTCCATACGCGATCTGATAAGTTGTATCAAAGAAAATCCGTCTGTAGAGGCATTGCACGGCATAAAACTTTTGCAGGTCATTGGTGAAGAAGCGAAGTTCGGATTGAAAGAATATACGGGTGAGCAGGATGAGAATCAGACGATTGCTCCTTCTGTGCCTTGGGGTATATTGGTACCGGCTGTACGGCAATACGTGAAGTTGGTGGAGGCTGGTGAATGGCGTCAGGATATTGAGTTCGGAGATTTGGAAGTAGAGAATACCTTTGTAATACAATAGCGAATATGGCAAAAACGAATCGTAAGACTTTGAAAGAGTATTTCGGTAAAGGTAAGAAACCGGATCATACACAATTTGTCGATCTGATTGATTCTATGCTGAACGTTGTGGATGATGGATTCAATAAATCGGCAGAGAGGGGGATGCTCCTTTCACCGCTGAATGATGACGGAGCTGTCATGGAGATACGCCGGAATATATTGGACGGAGCTCCGGCCTGGATCATATCTCTTGGTAAGGAGAGGGAACTGCATATTCACCGGGGAGAGGATGAAAAGGCCTTGGTGACTTTGTGTGCCGACGGAACAATAAGGATGGGAGATAACGGCAAGGTGAAGCTGCAGGTGAACGGTTCGGTTCAAGCAGATAGTTTTGTGGGAGGGTATATGCAGGGAAAGGTTCCCGCTAACGGATTGTGGCATGATATTGGAGGGATGGAATATGGTTGTCTGGCTTACCATATTGTGGCAGCTTGCGGACTAAAATGGAAAGGTAAATATGCCATAGCAGATGTAACTGCGATGAATTGCTTCGGACAGCATCCTCGCATTTGGAACCGTCGTTCCTGGTTTGGGACTCGTTTCAACAAAATACAATTTCGGTGGCGACGAGGAGAAGGAAGGACATGTGGATTGCAGGTTCGGACGAGTTCCAACTACGGAGAAGATGTCTGGCTTCACTATCGTGTCAGTTCAATGCTTGATATGGATTTTGTAACAAAAGAATAAATGGAAGAGCACGTTACCATACAACGGAAAGGGGAGGGACAGGATCTTTATACGCAACTCCAGGAGAAAGCGCTGGCAAAAGTTCAGGAGCTGGCAGGGGAGTTGTGGACGGACTATAACGAACACGATCCTGGAGTAACGGTGCTGGATATACTGAATTATGCTTTGTTGGAGACAGATTATCGTTTGGGTTTTGATCTACAGGATTATCTGACTGCCGAAGAACAACGCTTTTCCCCCGGAGAGCATGCTCTTTTCCCTCCTTCTGAAGTCTTTCCGGTAAATCCTGTTACGGCTGCCGATTACCGGAAATTATTCATTGCGGGGATTGAGGGATTGTCGGATGTACAAGTGGTGGTTCATCACGAATCCGGCATTTATGACTTTGTATTGGATGCAGGTCCCGAAGTACATGTGGAACGGAAGCATGAAATAATGAAGGAAGTATACAGGTTGTTTCATGCCCATCGCAATCTCTGTGAGAATGTAGGTGAAGTGAGCTTCCTTACTTATGAACCTCTGCAACTCTATGCCGAAATTGAGATAGATGAAACGGAAGATGCCAATCATATGATGGCACGTTTGTATTTTGAAGTCCGTGAGTTTTTGGGCGCAGGTGTGCGTTTCTGCCGAGTAGACGAATTATTGGACAAAGGCATGACTATTGATGAGATTCTGGAAGGTCCCGTACAACAACGAATGGTGATTGACGAGTCTACCATGTGTACCGGAAGAATGGTGTATGATGTCCTTAGTCTCTATCAACGAGTAAAAGCAATGCCCGGGATACATCGGGTTATTTCCCTTTACTTTATGGAGAATGGGCGGACATTGAAGCAATTTATTCGTAGAAAAAGTCCTTTACAAGCTTATTCCATATCTCCTTTTAGCGGGGCAGAAGAAGGAGTTGTATTAAAAAAGAATGGAAAGCGTGCAGCGGTGGAACCGGGAGTGGTGCAGAGGGTGATTGCTTCTATGCGTGCGGCTACCTATGGGGTACAAAACCAGACTATGGACAAAGCAATATTGGATGACTGTCCCGAAGGAACCTACAGGAATATCTTCACACATTGTCCGGTTCGTCAGGATCTTCCGGAAATTTATGGCGCTGTTGAGCAAGAAAGTTTCAAAGAGTATCTTGCTCTTTTTGACGGACAGTTTATTTCTGTTCTGAATGAATTAGAATCCCTTCCCTTTTGGATGCGGCCTGATGAGACCGATCTGAATGATAAAAAAGAGGCATGGATGGATATTCTCGATCGTTTGTATGGAGAAGACAGTAATCCTACTTTTCTGAGGAAATATGAAACAGACGAAGAACGGCGAAAACGGCGGATCAATTTTTTGAGTTGTCTTCCTGAATGGGGACGGGATAGAAACCGTGCATTTAATTTACAAGATTCTTCTCCGGAAAATCGTTCCGGATTAGAGAAATATATAGATTGTCTGCTTCATCTTGAAAGATACGAAGCTGAAATATTTGTAGTGGAACATCCTCTATTGGAACTACACTTGAAAAAAGGAGAAGACGGTTCTTCTTTCCGGATTTCAGTGATATGGACTGCGGGTGAGCGTTGGATACGGGATGAAGAGTTCAAGCATAACTGCGAGCAACTGGTTCTTTCACGTATACCTGCCCATATTCACGCCTGCGTTTATTGGTTGGAAAAAGAAAGGGGGGCGGATTTCAGAACTGATTTCCGGTTGTGGAAATATGCACTTTCCACTTCCAGAGATTGGAAAATAGAGATATTGACTGATAAACTAAAAAAATGGCTGACGAATGATTTCAATTGACTCGGTGAAATTTGACTTTCTGGCAGATAACGAGCTTTTTGCACAAAGGCTGAATGCACGTTGGGACTACTCTTATGAAAAAGATTTCGAAGAAGTGTGGGAGGAAGTCATGTGTCACTATGACCGGGAAGATAAGGCTATTATCATAGAGCGTTTGCCGCTCGATTTGGGTATTCTAAAAGAAGAAGAGTTTGATGACCGGTTTGTGGAACGGCTACGCATTGCCTTGCATGAATATTGCCGGAAGTGGCTAAGTGAGGATACTTCATTTCCGGATCAGGGCATCCGGAAAGAGACGTTGCCCCATACAGCGTTGGAATTACTCGGTTTTTTTCTTTTGCACGGATACTTCCCTTCTTTTGTCGAACAGCGTTTGATGGATATCAGTTATCTTTTGTCGCTTGTTCTTCGTAAAGACGCCTATTCTTTCCGTGAGTTTTTGGAAACATATGGTCATTATGATTTCCTGTATCGTCGAATGGTATTTCAGTTCACTGATGAAGAGTTGGAAAATATCGTGCAAACAGTCAGACCTTCCGAGAGCAAGTTTATTAATCTTTATGTTCGTATCCAGCTACGAACCTATACTTTGATGAAACGGGCAGATATCGGACAATATGATTACAGAAATGTAGTTTGGACGCTGGTGCTTGCTTATCTGCTTTCGGAAAGCAGAGGCCGATTTGACCGAAAACAATTGTTGGTACATACGCTTCACGGGATAGCTGCCCACTTCAACTTCTCTTTTGCGGAAATGACGTTGCTCCTGACCGAAGGCATCAGGGAGTTAGAAAATAAAGTGGTGCAATTACCCGAATTGTGGAGTATCCTGAAAGAGATCAGAACTGATGTACAAGCAGGATTACGTGCATTGGAGGGTACTTTCTACACGATTATGTTTAGGGAAATTAGGGTTTGTCTGAGGCATCTGGCAGGAGAGGAAGAAGCATTTGTTATTTTGTCTGCCAATCGGTTGAAGCAGATTTTCTCAGACAGGAAACTAACCCGTGAATTGCTAAGTTCTCTGAGCGAAGAAGAAATTCATATACTGGTCGGAGTGCTTATTCCGACGGAAAAAGAGTTTATTGTTTTTTATGCTCATACCCTTGACAGACGTAAGAATGCCGGTACTTTTTCCGGTAAGGCCGGAGATGAATTCCGCATACTGAAATGGGAGTTTATTTTTGCGGTATTGGTTCGACTGCCTGCCTCTGTCTTCAGTCGTAAGGTGTTTGTTCTTTCTGTTTTACAGCAACTGGCCGCACATTATAATTTATCCGTCGGTAGTTTGATCTTGTTGCTAACTGAGGACGAAAGCTTACAGGGAACTTTTCTGTCTGTGCAGTTACTTTCGGTATTGCTGGAGTTGAAACAGGAGCTGGTTCCTCAAACAGTTGAAGAATTTTCCTGGGAGAAACTTTCTCCGGAAAGTATAATCACAATTTGGGCAACTCCACTTCTTTGCCGGCATTTTTTAGAACCATTCTCTGAACAGCAAATAGAAGAGGTTGTGGCACGTGTATTACCGGGAAAATATGAATTTATCCGAGCTTATGCCCGATTGCTTGACAGAGGGCATACTCATGGGCTTCTTGAAGGAAAAGCAGGAAGTGATTTCCGTACATTGAAGTGGGAGTTCATCTTTTCCTGTATACTCCCCGGCAAAGAAAGCTTTTTTCACCGAAAGAGTTTCGTTTACTCCGTGTTGTTGCGGTTGGCAACTCATTATAATCTGAGTGTTTCTGAATTACTGGGCTATTTCTTCCGCGAACTAAAAGAAATGCCGGACTTTGTTGCAAATAATGGATTAAGTGAGGTTCTGGAAGAACTTTATAAAGAACATCTGCTTCCTTTGGCTATTCCCGAGGTGGTGAGACGGTTGGACCGGAGGGAATTAGAATCCTGGTTATTTCATCTTTTCGGAGAATCAGCGATTCTTCGGGATGCCGGAAAAGAAATCTATTGTGAGAAATGGCTTATTTATTTATTGGATGAACAAAATGAGTTATTTCGTTCTCTCTGGAAAACCGGGCGACTGAATTCGTCGTTTATATTGAGCCTGATAAACCGGAAGGCTTCTTTGCAAAGACTTTGGCTCCGAAGAATCGGAGATATGAGATTACTGACTATTTATCAGGAGCTTTTATCTGTTTATGCGGTCCTGCGTACTCACTGCACTGAATTCTATTTTTTACAGTCGATAGCCGAATATTTATCTGTTTGGATGGTGGAGCTGACAGCAAAACCTTTTACAGCCTGGTCCGAAGAGGAAATCATTCGCTTTCTTATGGGACGTATTCGGCAAGCTGTTCCTCCCGGAGTAATGGAAGTATTGGATAAAGTGTATCTGAGAAATGATAAAAATATTACAGAGATAATTAACTACATTAACCAATTAAACAAAAATGTAATGATTATGGAAACAAGTAATTTTGAAATCCCGAATGCGGGTATTGTTCTTTTGGCTCCTTTTTTTCCTCGTCTTTTTATGATGGCTGAGTATCTGTCGGATGATCGCAGGCAATTTAAAAATGAAGAGTTGCAAAATCATGCTATCTTCTTATTGCAGTATATTATATATGGTGAGGAAAAAGAGTGGCTCGAAAGAGATTTGCTGTTGAATAAGGTTTTAGTAGGGATGAATGTTGAAGCTCCTTTACCTTCTAAGGTTGCGTTGACTGAAAAGGAAAAAGAGTTGGCCAATAGCCTCTTGGAAAATGTTAAATCTATGTGGAGTAAAATAAAGAATATATCCACCAGAGCTTTTCGAGAGGCTTTTTTAATACGTAAAGGCTCTTTGAGTATGAAAGATGACCGTTGGACATTGAGCGTAGAACGCAAAGCCTACGATGTACTTCTTGACAGTATACCATGGAGCTATAGTATGCTACGAACTCCGTGGATGCATTCGCTTTTAATGGTAAACTGGAGGACAAAAGAATGAATGCGGAAAAAGTGAATACAGAGGCTGTACCTATAAGGGTACAGCAATCTAAGAAAGGGCTGTCTGCTGTTTCAATGATTGATAATCGGGACTTGGCAACCATGCAAGCGAAGATGACTGAAGTCGTCCAGAGGATGGGAGACGATGATGACGAGTTATTGCAAGGTAGGTTTGTTGCACAGCGTGAAGAAGATGATGATGAATTATTGCAAGGAAAGCTTGAACAGTCTGTGCAAAGAAAAGCTGAGAACCGAACTGGAATTCCGGATGGTGTGAAACAGAATATGGAAGAGTCGTTGGGGGTGGATTTTTCTTCTGTCCGCGTGCATCCTGAGTCGTCAAAAGCACCGGAAGTCGGTGCATTAGCTTATACCCAGGGAACGGATATACATTTTGCCCCCGGGCAGTTTAGGCCGGATACTTCTTACGGAAAACAATTGTTGGGACATGAACTGACCCATGTGGTTCAACAGGTAGAGGGACGTGTACAACCAACGACCGAAATAGGAGGAATGGCTGTAAATGATGATGCCGGGTTGGAACATGAAGCGGATGTGTTGGGAGCGAAAGCGGCACAATAAAAAGTAGGTCCTATGAAAGAACTGATTGATTGGTTTCAGCAGGTGCTTGATGTGAGTATTCGTTTGTACTTCAGGCAGGAGTGTGAAGTGACCTCTCTGTTTGAAGTACAACCTCCTGTCAATTCATGGTGGAGGGAGATAACGGGTAAACCTTCATCTCAGATCACTTTTGAAGAAAAAGTGGTCATAATGCTTGCTTTGATGCCTCATTGTTATCCTCAGGCTTTGGACATTTTCTTTGTGAACAATAAGAATTTTGATCGTCCATATACTGAGTTTGGTGGTTGGAAAGGTGTTTCGCATGGGGGCTTTCTTCCTACAGGCGAGACTGCTGCTTTCATGTTGATCGGCGAGGATGTGGAAAAACGGCAATCGGTGATTCGTCTGTTTGAACGTGACCATTGGTTTTATACTCATAATATCTTACGGTTGGAAGGTTCCGGAGATGGAGAACCTTTCTTAAGCGGGCAGCTTCGTGCATCGGATGAATTGCTCAGTAGGGTGCTTTATGGTAAAGAATATAAGCCGGATTACAGTATCGGTTTTCCGGCAAAACGAATCGTGACTCCGCTTTCCTGGAATGATTTGGTTGTAGATTATCAGGTTGCCGGACAACTGGAGGAAATTAATACCTGGATTACCAGTCATCATACGGTGATGGAGAAGTGGAACCTGAAACGTATTCTGAAGCCCGGTTACCGTTCTTTGTTTTATGGCCCTCCCGGAACAGGTAAAACACTGGCAGCAACGTTGCTTGGTAAACGCAATCAAATGGATGTTTACCGGGTAGACTTGTCTATGATTGTTTCGAAGTATATTGGCGAGACTGAAAAGAATCTCGCTCGTGTATTCGATTTGGCAGAGAATCGCAACTGGATCTTGTTTTTTGATGAAGCAGATGCTTTGTTTGGTAAAAGGACTTCTACGCAGACTTCCAATGACCGGCATGCCAATCAGGAGGTTGCCTATTTGTTACAACGTATTGAAGATTTTCCCGGTACGGTGATACTTGCTACTAATCTGCGTTCGAATATTGACGAAGCTTTTTCCCGGAGGTTTCAGTCCACTATTTATTTTCCGATGCCGGATGAATATATTCGTAAGGCATTATGGGATAAAATGCTGCCGGTAGTCTGGACTCCCCGGAATCGTGAAGAGTTGATAAATAAAATAGCAACTTATTCATTTTCGGGAGGTGCTATGACCAATATCATTCGTCGTTGCGCTTTGCAGTTGGTTGCGAGCCATACTCAAGTCATCGATGAATCCATGTTGCTTGCCGCTGTGCGTCAGGAGCAGGCTAAAGAAGGTGCAAACTGAATATTAAATTGATATACTTATGAAGAAGTTCTTGTTAGCCGTCAGTGTGATGTTTTTGGGGTATCTGTCGCTTTCTGCACAGAATAGCTTCACAAATGCCTATCAGAAATTTCGCCCTTACCATTATCAGACTCCTCAGGGATGGAATCGAATCCGCTTAGAAGTTTTAACTCATGGACGTCAGAAATGGCCGTTGATCCCAACTGAGCAACGGGATATGCGACTTGCCGGAGGCTGGAAAGGATTGATTCCTTCTCCTGTTCCCGAAAATACTTATTTCTTTAAAGATATCGATCAGCTGAGCAATATTTATAGTCTGATTCTTACTCCGGGAGCTTATGGCTATGTTGTTTATCCATATAAAATAGAAGAACAGTTCAAGCTTTCTGAAAATGAACTGCTGAAAAAATATATCAGTGCCAAAGGGTTTATGAATACCCTTGTTTCTGATGTGCCTTATGAAACAGAGAAAAAGTTGGATGAACTTATCTATACTTCTGATACGACGCTAACGGAATTGAGTACAGAGCCAGAGATATATGATGAATCTCATCCGGTAGGAGAATGGCTGAAAGAGGCTGAATATTACGATTATTACAATGTGAAGAACTTCTATTGTTATTTTGACAATCGTCCGGATACATTGAAACAACGTCAGATCTATACGACTCGTGTTACACAACACTTCCAGTCCGAGGTCGACTCTCTCACTTCTGCTCTTCAACGTGCCTCTTTGGCCTATGTCATAGTTCCTTATTGGATGACTGATGTCTATTTAAGCCAACCGGTTGTGCATACCCGGAAGATCAGTCGTTTGGGATATCCGGGCTATATCATTAATCCTGTGACAGGAATGCCCGAGCTGACGAATAACTGGGACTCTCCGAATGTGATGGATTTCTATCCTTACGATCGTATTAACTATGATCTTGTAGCTTATTGCGGTGATGCGCTTTCCACCAATCGTTTCCTTTCTAATCCGGCAGCATGCCGCCGTTTTATCTATACTGTTTTCGGCTATCCGTCCGGGATGATCCATCGACCGCATAGTATTCATAAACCCAGTGGCCTGAATGTTTATCTTCCGGAGTTCGACTTTAAGGATAAACGTGCATTGGCCCAGTTCGTTAAATCATTGAGTCTTGTCATTGACAGTTTTCGGGTAGATACCACCCATGTTTACGAGAAACTCGATTTATCTTTAACCTTTTCGCGTAGTGCGGGCATCCGGAATTCCGGTTTTATTGCCGGGCTGCAATGTTTTGTCGATACGGTTTATTTCGCGGATTTCGATTCCTTGGGGCTGGCATCCAAAGTCATTTACAGTGATGGTTCCATAGATACCAGTTCTGTCATTTCTCTTGTTTCCAATCCGTTTTATCTTTTTCGGATTCCATTCAAACAGATTCAACCCGGAATAAATGATACGAATGTATGGGAGTTGTCCAATTGTGATTATGCTTCCGGGCAATGGGGCCTCTTTTTCTGTATTGATCTTTGTTTGCTCCTGTCAATTGCCGGTTTGATGGTAATGCGGTATATTTCTCCGACTTTTAATCTTTATGTAGAAAGATACCATACTTTTATTGTATTGCTGATGATCACTTTGGTCATGGAGTTTGCTGTCTTTTTTTTCTTTATGGTAGAAGCACTTTCTCCACAGGTGATTTTCTTCGATCTTGAAACTGGAAATATGACTTACTTGGCATTAATAGCTCTTCCAGTGCTTCCCATCCTTCTGTATTTCTTTATATTGAAATTGAATAACCGGGAACAGCTACCCTAAAAAAATGTTCCTCCGACCACGCCTGGCCGGAGGAACACACACAAACAAAACAAATAAAAGCTGCCACGATTCACATCGGGACGCCCCTACGCCCGGCATTAAACCGGGACTTATAAATATTGAAAGGGATCAACATTTATTCTTTTGAAAAGTCTTTGATTCGTTGCTCTTCCGATAATTGGCATATAAGCAGTATATTGTCTTTTTCAGCCACGATATAGTCATTCAGACCTTGTATGACTACCCGTTTCTCTTGTGAAGTATGTACCATGCAGTTCCGGCTTTCGTACATCCGGACATCTGTTCCTACTGTGGCATTGCCTTCTTTGTCTTTGGGCAACAGACTCTGCAGTGCTCCCCAGGTTCCCAAGTCGGACCATCCGAACTTTGCGGGCAGTACATAAATCTCTTCTGCTTTTTCCATCACTGCATAATCTATTGAAATGCTTTCGGCTGTGGGAAATAGTCTTTTTACAGTCTCTTCCTCACGTTCTGTATAGAAGTCGGGATAAATCCGGTCGAAGATCTGTGCTATGCCCGGTGCATAAACCCGCATGACTGCTGTGATTGTTCTCACATTCCATACGAAAATCCCTGCATTCCAGAAATAATTACCTGCCGCCAGATATTTTTCGGCTGTCTCCCTATTGGGTTTCTCCCTGAAAGACTCTACATGGAATATTTCTTTATCCCTTGCTATGGGTTCGCCTGCGGCAATATACCCATAACCGGTTTCCGGACGCCCGGGTTTTATTCCGAGTGTAATGATGGCACTGCTTTTATCCGTAAACGAGAGTGCCTTGTCTATTACTCTGCGAAATTCGGTGGTATCAATCACCACTTGGTCAGAAGGAGTGACCACAATGTTGGCATCCGGATATTTCTTTTTTATTTTCCAGCAGGCATACGCTATGCAAGGAGCCGTATTTCTGGGACAGGGCTCTGCCAATATGTTGTTTTCCGGTATACCCGGCAATTGTTCCTGAACAATGTCTTTATACCTTTCAGATGTGACTACCCACATGTTTTCTTGCGGGCAAAGGTTGCCGAATCTTTCGGCTGTCAATTGGAGCAGTGTTTTCCCACATCCCAATATATCTATGAATTGTTTGGGACATTCCGGTGTACTCATCGGCCAGAAGCGGCTTCCTATGCCACCGGCCATAATTACTACATGATTATTCATCGTTGGTCCTTTCCTTTTATTTGTTACGTTTGCCGAACAGTTTCCCTATCCAGTTTGAATCGCCGGCCGATTTCTGTCTGTCAGATAGAACGGGTTCGTATGGTTTTTGTTCATGGATCATCTGGTAGATGGTTCCCCAGTCGGGTAAACCTCCCAGGTTCCGGTCATCAATGAAAAGGTCTGCTTTCAGTTTGCGGGAGAATCCGTGATGATTTTTTTCTTCCTCCGGATAGTCTTTATTGACGGCATAGAAGGAGACCCCCCGCTGCCGGCACCATTCAATGGCTTCTTCAAGTAAATCACCTTCGCGTACAGTCCATAAAATCAGTCTGTGACGCTCTTTGGCCAATATCTTCAGGGTTTCTGTGGCGAATGGAATCTCTTCACCGATCTTCGGATAGCGGTGTTCTACGATGGTACCATCAAAATCAACAGCAATCGTCATGTAATTAGTGTGTGTGAATGGTTATTATTATTTAGTTTCGGGAATGTATACAATCATGGCATTGCATCCCGTTTTGTTTTCATATCCCATTGCTTCCGGAGTCGATTCGGTGATTCGTTCGGGCGCGATATGATGTTTTTCTATCAATATCTTTCGGATGGCTTCCGAACGGCGGCTGCGCAATTCCCGGTCTGCTTTCTTATCTGTAAGATTATCGCTGAAAGCAATGATTTGGATGCTTGAGTTATTATCCTTCATCCATTCACCTATACCATCTATCTTCTGTCCCTGTTCTTCACTGACGAATGAACTGAATTCATCGAACATGATGTCGATGGAGAGTGCATCTTTTTGCGGAACAATCATTAAGTTCTGGCCATCCATTATCTTCCGGCGTTCCTTTAATTCCTGTTTCATTTGCATTACCTCTTCACAAAGTATCCCTACTTTCTGCTTTATTTCCAGTAGATCCGTTTCCGGCATATAGAGTGATTGGGTACTGTTATTTATACTCTTCCGATATTTATCTCTGAAAGTATATGCAAGTCCGATTGTCAGGTTGCTTTGCATATAAATTTTGTTGTTCAGTTCCTTGTTGTAGTATTTGGGTAAAATCTTCAATCCCGGTTCTATAAATACACTGAACTTTCTGTTTACATTGTACGAAGCCTGAATTGAGAAGTTCCCCGAAATAGTGTTTACTCTTGTGTATTTCGGGTCATTGTCTCCAAAGTCATAATAGTTGAAACCGGCACCTAAAATAGCCGTCAGGTTGAATCTTTTGAATCCATTATTTCCTATCAGAGTCAGCATATAATCCAGGTTTGCGCTGAGTTGTGTGGCCTCTGCATTATTTTCTATCCGGTTCTTACCAATCTCCGCAGTGGCCCTGAAGCCCGAGAAAGGTGTCAGATATACTCCTCCGGAGACTTTGCCGCCTGCATACACGTTACCGATAGTCTTGGTCATCCATTCTCCATTCAGAGCACCCGATACAAACCAATTACCTTTTTCAAACTTTTCCTTGACGTTTGGCTGTTCCTGTGCCTGTAAGTTACAAGTTGTCAGTAGCAGTGCTGCCCCAACGATCCATTTATTTTGTTTCAATCCCAATATACCTGTCATGGTTGTGCTATATTAATACGACATTTATTGATGCAATCTGTTTCTTTTTGTTTCCCGGACCGGTCACGACAATTGAAGTGATATAGAGTTTATCTCCTTTTTCCAACTGTCTGATCAATTCCATTTGCCTGGCCGAAAATTTGTTTCCGGTGTTGGTTATTGAAGTTACCGCTTTACTGTTTCCTTTAATCAATACCATTTCAAAACTGTTAATCTCGTAGTTGGCTTTCGGACCATCACTGATTGAAGCCCCCAATTGTGTCATGTTGGATACCAGCCGTTTGTTAATGGGTACATTTCCTCGGTATTGCACTGTATTTCCATTGTCATCCGTACAGAGGATATAGGGTGTCGGATCGGGCAATGCCTTTACGGTATATCGATACTCGGCCAGTTGTCTTGCCACTCCGTTTTTTATCTGTGTGGCGGTTATGGTTGCTGTCTGTGCTTTTTCATTGGGAACGGCGATGCATTGATTTCCTCTTTTAAGTATCTTTCCATTAGTCATATTGAATGTCACCTCGTTGAATGGGATTCCCGCAGTCAGTATATTTAACGGGTTTTCATAGTCGGTATACAAGATACTTGTTAAGGTGGGTGTAATCTGTACTACAGGCAAATCCACCGTTCCGTCTCTATTTACTATCATCTGGTCTTCATTGATAAATACAAAGGTCCCGTTTTTTCCGTCTTCCGCTTCTTCATATAGCAATGACCGATATACTTCGTTTACACACAGCAGCACCTCTTCCTGTATTTTGTTGATGAATGTCACTCCACCGATGGCAGGGAGGTAGGAGAACGTCTCTTTTTCCCAGGAAATGCCTGTGCCCGGTCCTTCCGTATCCAGATAAGTGCCGATCAGTTTCCGGTGTGATTCATTTTTAATCAGTGATAGCGTCTCCGCTTTGAATGCTTCCAGTGAGAGCCTGAGCATTTTGCCTTTGCCTCCGGTCACCGACAGGAATACTTCCGGCACAGCATTCAGGTCGTCTTTAGCCTTCAGCTTTCCCGTTTCATATTTTTCTTTGTCCGCTTTCCGGGCAATATCTTCTTTCAGTTCTTCCAGTGTGCCCATCAGCTTCCCTGCTGTTGCGTCTATGCTCTGTGCTGATAAGGTTGCCTGGTCATTCCGGCTGTTGTTGATTCGTTCCAGTAAAGTCCGGTTATATTCTTCCAACTGCTCTATTTGTGGAAGATAATCATTATTCATCAGTCCATATCCTTCCAAGACATCCGATGATATATTGATAGCCAGCATGGCAATCAGCACCACATACAGCAGGTTTATCATTTTTTGTCTTGGCGGTAATGTATATTTAGCCATGTGTTTCTGTTATTTCCCTGTTTTTACGTTCATGGCATTCAGCATCTGACTGTATTGTTTGTTAAGCAATTCGATGTATGCTGCCATTTTTTCCATTTCTTTTTTCAACTCTTCCAAATTCATATCGTTCAACGACCTGGCATGTTCGGTCATGCCTTTAATCTGTGCTTCGTATGTTTCATTGAGTTTTCCGATGTTGCTTTCCAATCTTTTCAGTTGCTGCAGGTACTTTTCCGTCACCAGCGTGTCTGCTACTCCCGTGTTCGGATTTATGTTTGCGTTTTTGTCATTCAATAACGGAAACACTCTTTCCCATTTGTACTCTCTTGCCGGTTCATCAAATCCGGAAATGAAGAAAATGAATACTTCCGTAAATAATCCGATCATCAATAACAGATTATCATAAGGCATGTGAGCTATTTTAAATACAGCTCCCAGAATTACAAGACAGGCTCCCCAACAATAACAGAGGTTATAGAAACGTTTTCCTGTTCTGCTCGATAAGAATTTACTTAATTTCATTAGTCAATCCGTTTTTGAATTCTCCACAGAGTGTACCGATTTTTACCTGGTTGATCATTTCTTTTATCGGTATAAAAATGACCGCTGCCAATCAGTGTATTCTGTGGAGAATCTCTGAGTTATTAGAATTTGTATATTACGCCTACGGTCATCATGCCGGCGGCAAACACATCATCCTTATTTTCCACATCATAGAACTTGGTGCTGATTTTAATTCCCGGTTCTGCAAAGACACTTAGTTTCGAGTTCAGTTTGAAGGCAGCCTGCAGAGAGAAATTACCGCTTATCGTATTCGTTTTTGATAAATTCGGAAAGTCGTTATCAAATGAATAGTAGTTGTATCCCAGTCCGAAAATCGCATTCAGCCGGAACTTGCTGTCTTCATTTGTATAGTTCTTCATCAAGCTCACCATGATGTCTGCTCCGGCACCTGCCGTTACAGCGTTGTATCGGCCTTTCAGCCACACATTACCGGCCTCTGCGTTGACACGCAGACCGATAATCTTGTTTAACCACACTCCACCGGATACTTTACCTCCCAGCATGTTGCTTGCCGAACCGTTTAAAGCCGATAGTCCATTTATACCTCCCGACACAAACCACTCCGGTTTGAACGGATTGTCCTGTGCTTTCATATTTCCGAATGCCATCAGCAATCCTACCAAGAGCAATACTGTTTTTATATTATTCAGCTTCATAATTTAGTTATTTAGTAAAAGAATAGTGTTTACAGGATCGATTTTAAACTTTACCTCCCGAGTGCTGGCTTGCTTCCACATTCGTGTAAGTTATCTTCATTCCCGTATAAAATTTCAGAGTAATCGTTACAGTTCTTCCGCCACTGATTTTGAACGTGTATTTCTTTTCGCAATATTTGGCCTGGTTCAGGTAATACAGAATATGGTTACCGCTGATACCGGCTACCAGTTCCTGATTCACTTTGTATATGCCTGTCGTGCCTTCTTGCGCTTCGATGGCACTGTTGATCATAGATGCCATTCCTTTTGCATCCGTAGCGTTTACACCGGCATTGGCTAATGCTGTTTCCGGAGTCACTGTATATTCCCATCCGGCTGTTGCCTCAAAGTTGATTTTATATTCAGGGATGGCTGTCATATTTCCTTCGTTACTCTTTTTCTCCTCTTTGTTTGTCTCGCCTATTTGTTCAGAACCGGTAGTCTTGCTACTTTTGATACGCATTGAATACTTGCCGGACAGTGTTGCTCCGGCGGGTAATGTAAATGTATAGCTGTTCGATGCCACGTCATAGGCAGCATCAGCCACTTTGTCCCAGCTTTCTCCGGCTCTTGTTGCCGCTTTCTGGTTGTACACTTCCACGTCCTCAAATGTGGCATTTTCCGAGGCTTTGTTCACCACTGCCAGCGTGACCGGTTTGGCAAGTGTCACGGCCTCTGTTGTTGCCACTTCGATATTGGCAATAGCCACCGGAGTTTCCACCGTTCCTGTTGTCACGGTAGTTGTGGCGGCTGCAGGCTCTTCATAAGGAGTGATGCTTACGTTGGTTGTTGTTTCAATCGCTCCAGGGGGGACAATTACGGCTGCTTCCGCCTTTGTCATGTCACTGTGCCCTTTGTCTGTTACAATTATTTCTTCTGTCGCTTCGGCATCTATTTCCTTGGCGGGACTCTGCTTGCTTAGTTTTACGCTTAAGCTCACCATGCTGCGGTTCTCCGCATTGTCTGCAATGGTGGCCTGTGCATTATCTATACTCAGGTATCCCTCCTTTGTAAAAGTAACGGTATATGCTTTCTTACTGTCTACCGTCAGTTTGTATGCTCCTTCTGCATCTGTGGTAGCTGTAGCCTCGCCTGCCTTTACTTCCACACCGGGCAGAGCAGTGCTTCCTTCCGTAACTTTACCTGCGATGTAGTACTCTATCGTTTTCTCGGCAGGGTCCACTACTATTTCCGGCTTCTTCTCGTCTTCGCCGAAAGAGCATCCGGTTGTTCCCAAGGTGGTTGCCACCAGCAACACACCTATCTTAAATAAGTCACTTTTTTTCATAATCATTTTTGTCATTAAGAAAATATTAAAATTACTTTTTATTTCTCTCTTTTTCGATACTTCTGATCAGGAAGTATCGCATATATTCCGGTTGGAAGTATCCGCTGCTCCGGTTCTCTGCCGGACGTGTCTGATAGGTATATCCCATTTTCTTATCGGCATACTCACCCCATGACACCATGCTGTATTCGGCTGCAAAGAATTCGGCCGGCTTGATTCTTATGGCATGGTTCCGGTTCCATTTCTTTCCGGGCAACGGGATGGCAAAATGAAAGCCCCCGTTGACCTCTCCTTCTACGTACATGGCGTATACTCCCACGGCATATTCTCCGAAGTGGCGTGTGCAGTCACCTCTTATTCCGTAGTCGCCGTATAGATACCTTCCGGCCTGTAAATCCAATTGAACATTGAATTGCGGAACATAGAGCGAACCTTTCACAGCCGCATTGATGCGTTGCCTTGTCCCGATATACCATCCTTCGTCCGTGATGGCCGAATATCCGGTTGTTCCTATCTGTGCGCCCAGTTCCACTCGTCCGTTCCCGGTGCGGTATTTCACTTCCGCCTGTGCGCCGATCCGGTGATTGGTAAAGTTACCTATCACGATACGTCCCAGAAAGTTGTTACGGAACCTTATCTCCTGTGAGAGTGTCATCACACCCGGCCGTATCTTCCGGTATTCCCCTTTCATATTGGTTGCGATGGGGAAAACCACCTGTGCTGTTGCTTCTGCTCCTTTCCATAAAGCCATTTCCACGGCAGGAGACAGATTCACCGTATATGAATATAATTTCTCAAAAGTCGAGTTTTCTAAAGATACTTCCGGATACAGGACGATGTCCGCTTTCCATGCCGAGCGGTTGATCACTTCTGTGCTTTCCTTCAATAACCGCATGGGACGGTCGGTGCTGTAACTCAGGCTCATTCGTTCGTATACCTCTTTCAGCGTTATCTTACCGGCCTTGTAACCGGTTATCAATGTATCCGGCAGACAGATACTCAGTTGGGGAATCCCGTTTCCGTCCAGCGCCACCAGTTCCAGATTTCCGTTACTTATGCCTTCCATTCCGGCGACAATCGCTTTTCCTATTCCGCGATAAGTTCCCCGATATACATTGTCCTCAAAAGCAGCGATGGTTGTTCCCCCGGCTTCGGCTGTCCGGATATTCTCCAGACCCAGCTCCCTGAGTTTACGGGCCACTTGCGCATCAATCATGACAGGGCAGGAGAGGAGCAGGCCGATTATAATTATCAATTTCTTCTTCATACGGATTAATGGATTAAAACGCATTCATATCGTATTCCGGCAGAAATACATTTAAACTCCCGGGTAAATACATTCAGTGAGAGATGTTTCCATAATTTGGCTGCTGCTCCTACGTTAAATCCGTCGGAGTCATACTCGGCCATGACGGACAGTGGTTTGCAAAAGGAGGGAGTATAGCTGAGGCCGCCGAATATACCGTCCTGTAAGATATACTTGTCTTTACTCAATGGGTGATAGTAACCTGCGGTCGCTGCCAGTCGATGTTCGCCTATCCTAAAGTTCTTTGTAACCACTCCGTATACGGACGCGAAATAATTTGTACCCTTGTCTTTGAACGGGTCGTTACTTCCAATGACTACTGCCGGCCAATATTTACCTTCTTTCAGCGGACGTATCCTGACCGATAAAGACCTGTCCTGCTGATTAAATTTGGGCTTTGTAGCCATATAGTCACTTTTCAGCAAGATGCAACGGTAATTCAATTCTAAGAATGAAAAGAAAGTGATGTTCACGAAATAGTTTCCAGAATTATATTTAAACGGATTCAGTTCTTTGGGCAAGTAGTTGCCACCGATCATAAACGTTCCCGTCTGCTGCATCTCGGCGGTCGGAATGTTCATCATCCCCGTTGTCCCCATGGTGTACTGTGCCTTGATTCCCGATGCCATCACCATTACACAGACCGTTAATACTGCTTTTTTTAATCTCATTGATTTATGTTATATGGAGAATTTTTCTTTGGTGATGTTCCATAGGAACAAGGCATTTCCGATGATATACCGGCGCCACATCCGTTTAGGCTCTTTGATCAGGCGATACAGCCATTCCAACCCGTGCTCCTGCCACCAGACCGGAGCACGTTCCACCGTACCCGCAAAGAAGTCGAATACCGCTCCAATGGTCCCTATGTGTCCGTTCACCTCCAGTTCATCCAGATGCGCATACGCCCATTTCTCTTGTTTGGGAGCCGTCATGCCTATCCATAATAAGTCCGGCTTCGCCTCGTTTATGGCATCTATCATCATTCGGTTTTCTTCTTGTGTAAACTCCGGTTTGTAGGGAGGAGAGTAAGCTTTGATCTGAATATTCGGATATATGGTTTTAGCTTTTTCTTTAATCAGCTTAAGTGTATTTCCGTTGCTTCCCAGAAAGTAGCAGATGCCTCCTTTCCGGTTCAACCGTCCCATTTCATATTCAAAAAGATCCCATCCGGCGGTACGTTCTATGCTCTCTTTCCGGAGCCACCTGAAAGCCAGCACCATGCTTGCCCCGTCCGGAATCAGTGCTCCGCCTTTAAGCAAGGCTTCTGCAAATTCAGCATCTTTCAGCGCCGTATTATATGAATGGGCATTAATCGTGTTTATCAATAATTTACCCTCAGGCAATACCGATAAGTCACTCCTGTGCTTCAGGAGTGAAACTGTTTTAAGCTTCAACATGTTTTGTGAAAAAGGAATGGGTGATTATAAGTACGCTACGCTGTTACCTGTCACGAAGAACAGGCTTTCGAATATGTGGTAAGAATTTCTTTGCAAAGGTATGCTTTTTCGGATAAAGAGAAAAATTTTATTGAAAAAAGATATCTGTGCATATTGTTTTCATGTGGTGTGCCTTTCCTTCTGTTATTGTGACAATACTTTTTCATATAGACTAATCATCTGCTTGGCTTTATTATCCCACGATAGTTCCTCTTGACGGGCTTTGCAATTTTCAGACATTTGCTTAAGTACATCTCTATGGTTAAATAGATATGTTATCTTCTCCGCAAAATCGTTGATGGACTGTTGCGGAGTAGATAAGGGTATCCTATACCCAATAGAAGAGTCTATAAGAGGGCCAAATCCGCATCTATTGAAGCAAAGTATTGGTAGGCTATTTTCAATAGCTTCTAATATAACAGTGGAAGTCGCTTCAAATATACTGGTAAAGAAAAATAGATCAGCTCTTTTCATCATATCGAGGACTTTATCATGAGGTATAAGGCCATGCCAAGTACACATATGATCTATCCCTAATAGGGTTGCATGTTTTTTGTAGAATATACTTTCTTGAGAATTGAATGATTGCCCTATAATGTGAAATTCGATATTTCCCAAATGTTTGATTTTTGCAATTGTATCTAGTGCTAATTGTAATTGTTTTGTATAAATAAATCGTCCAACCCATAAAATCGTAAAATTCTTGTTTTTATTGGGTGCTTTTTCTAAGCATGGAGATATACATCCTGTCTCATTGATTTGGAATGTTTTTATTTTGTGATATTTATATATTGTTTCTTTAGCTTCAGGAGAAACTGTAAATATATAGTTGGCTTTTTTTAGAGCGGCTATGACTCTTTTAGAATATTGTAATTGTAGCTGTGTTATTCGGTTCTTTAACAGGAAAAATATTTTAAATTTCAATTTGGCATCTTTTAAAAATGAATATGGTATATTACCTATACCTGCAATGGGCCCCCATATAAATGGCTTTTCTATTTTCCATAAATATCCAGGCTCTCTAAAACCTACCATGTTTAGTTGGTGAATGATATCTATAGGATACTTTTCCACGATCTCTTTAGCTATTTCTAATGTCTTTTTTTGCCATTTTTTGTAGTAATAATAGAAACGCCAATCTCCTTGATTCCAACACATTTTTCTTACTTTTTCCGATACTGGATTGTAATAAAAATGCATATTCTTCCCTTGAGGTAGACTGGGGACTGTCGCTTCTATCTTGTCTTTGAATTCGCCTTCAGTGATGATGTGTAGTTCACAATATTTGGCAAGATTTGTACACCAATTCCAAGCCATTCCGGGCTCACTACCCATATTGGGTGAACAAGCGTAGGCATTAATTAATATAGATAACATTTTTTGTAACGAACTAAATTTAGTATGAATTTCTGTTTAGGAATTGAAGATGATATTCTTTTTCTGAGATATTAGAGAATCTATCTCTGATTTTTTTCGCTGGAACTCCTCCCCATATTTCGCATGGTGGAACGTTTTTATTGACGATCGATCCTGAAGCTATTATGGATCCTTTTCCAATGGTGATACCTGCTATTATGGTAGAGTTGTGTCCTATCCAAACGTCATCTTCAACTATTGTAAGTCCGTCTTTTCCTCTTTCACCATTCCAAATATATTCTCCTGGAGAAGTGAATATATGATCATTTCGTCCAATAAAACAGACTCTTCCTGCTATAAGTATATAATTCCCAAATTTAACATTAGAAGCCACATTACAATAATTTCCAAATTGTACATTGTTACCAATTGATATATCCATTTTGGCGAAAGATGTATGTGGCATTATTCTTACGAAACCATTATATTTTACCCATGGATATTTAAAGTGGAAAAGATACCAAGTGCGTATTATGTTCATTATATACCTTAGCAAGAAATTGAATTTACTTCTTCCTACTGGTATGTTGTGATAATTTATTTTCATGATTTGTGAAAAACTTTTATATATTCATTAAAAGTACAAGGCATTAGGTTCTCTGCCGGTCTTTTCCTTTTTGGGTATTTTTGAAAAGCTATATTGAGAGTCCTAATAAATTCATCTTTTTTAAGTGGGTTAAAGACTATGCCATTTGAAGAATTAATAAAGTCTAATGCTCCAATATATTGGCTGGCTATTACTGGGCATCCATAAATTAATGCTTCATTTACAACGGCACCGAAGGGTTCATAAAGACTAGGAAGAATTAAGAAATTTGCGACATCATACCAAGCATATAGTTCTATACCATTACTATATCCAGTAAATACAACTTTTTCTTCAATTTTAAGTATTTTGGCTTGTTCTTCTAAACCTTTTTTTTCTTTTCCGGTTCCAACAATAATAAGTTTGAAATTTTTGTTTTGAACTTTAGATAAAGCATTGAGCAACAGATCTAACCCTTTAATTTTTACTAATCTTCCTATATACAAAATTATTATTTCATCTTGTATGTTATATTTTTCTTTATTTTGCTTGATTATTATTTCAAATTGTGGTCGATAGGATAATAAAGATTGTGGATTTTGTATATTGGGACAAACTTCTACTTGTAATAAAGGAAATTTCTTTTGATACCATTGCTTTACGTTTTGACTATATACAATAATTCCATTTGAATTATTTAAAATAAATTTTCTTGCTATGGATTTGGCGCCATTTACCGCTTTTGCTATCTCTAAATTATCAGAAGTTGTTATATAGTATTTGTATGAACACATTTTCAACTTTTTGTATAATGCTACCAATACACTTGTTGGCGAATATTCATGAGAGAATACGATATCTGGTTTATGCTTTCTTATAAGTTTTAATATTCCCAGGCGTACAGGTCTATTTCCTATTTTAAAGCCATTATTTAAAAATACAGTATTTATATTCTGTAGTTTATTTAGTAAATCTTGTCTATTGTATGTGAACCCTTCGCATTCTGCATCTGTAAATACGATAGTTAAATCATAGAGTTTACCCATCTCATTGAATATATCTACTCTCCATGGGGGTAGATATTGATAGAAGACTAATGCTTTGCTTTTTTTCATCGTCCGATACAACTGTATTCAAATCCTAAATTCTTCATTTCTTGCGCATCATATATGTTACGTCCGTCAATGATTAGTGTTTTGTTCATTGATTTCTGCAATACACCCCAGCTTGGCAGACGGAACTGTTTCCATTCTGTTATTAGCAGCAATGCGTCTGCGTTTAGAATCGCATCATACATATCTGCGGCATACTCTACTGCCTCTCCTATACGGCGATGGCATTCATCCATTGCTATAGGATCGTATACACGTACCTTGCATCCTGCTTTGAGTAATTCGTCAATTGTGACCAAAGCCGTAGCTTCACGCATATCATCTGTTTCCGGTTTAAAAGCCAATCCCCAGATGGCAATGGTTTTTCCTTTTAAAGCTCCTCCATAATAGGCTGAAAGTTTTTTAAATAGAATGCTTTTCTGACTTTCGTTTACTTCTTCCACAGCTTTCAACACTTTCATTTCGTAGCCATTTTTTTCGGCCGTTTTTATCAATGCTTTTACATCCTTGGGGAAACAACTACCTCCATATCCACATCCCGGATAGAGAAATTTACTTCCGATACGGCTGTCTGCTCCGATGCCTTTACGCACCATGTTCACATCCGCACCCATCACTTCGCATAGGTTTGCGATATCATTCATGAAACTGATACGTGTGGCCAGCATTGAGTTTGCCGCGTATTTTATCATTTCTGCCGAAGGAATATCAGTAAAGATAATCCGATAATTGTTCATCATAAATGGCTTGTAGAGTTTACTCATAAGCTCTCTGGCCCTTTCTGATTCTACGCCCACCACTACCCGGTCGGGACTCATAAAGTCTTTGATAGCAGCACCTTCTTTCAGGAATTCCGGATTCGAAGCCACATCAAATTCTATTTCTACTCCTCTCTTATCCAGTTCTTCCTGAATGGCTGCCTTGACTTTCTTTGCAGTACCGACGGGTACGGTCGATTTGGTAACAAGTATCAGGTACTTCTTCATACTCCGGCCCACTGTACGGGCAACTTCAAGTACATAGGTCAGGTCAGCACTGCCATCTTCGTCCGGGGGAGTACCTACCGCACTAAAAACAACATCCACATTGTCCAGGCATGTTGTAATATCTGTGGTGAAATTCAATCTGCCCTCCCGATGATTACGGAGTACCATCTCCTCTAACCCCGGCTCATAAATAGGGATTTGTCCTTGTAATAATCTTGTTATTTTTTCTTCGTTCACGTCTACACAAGTCACGTTGACTCCCATTTCCGCAAAGCAAGTGCCGGATACTAATCCGACATAGCCTGTACCTACTACTGCTATATTCATATTGATAATGGTTTAATGTCTTTTTTGATATGCTTTATAAATCTGTGTTATGATTCCTAAGATTGTTTTCCGGATTCCTACCATCTTAATGGTAAAAAGAATAGGATGTTGAACATGATTCTGCATCTTTTTTAATCGCTCATCTTTTAAGTTTAAAACAACTGGTAGTGCGACTTTTAGGAATGGTATACCGTGATGCGCTGACTTAAATGGTAGTTGGTAAATCCCTTTTAGATCTGCTATATGTTGATGCTGTTCAATATCCCATTGTGAACAATTCGAATAGAAATAATAAATATCGGTATGCGGATTAAGAAATGGGATGATATCGAAATATTTGTTTTTGCCACTCTTTTCTAGTCTGAAAACAAGAGGATTAATCTTTTCAGAACTTCGGCTCAATAACGATTTCAATTCGTATTGCGGATTAAATGCGATCACCTTCTTTGTTTGAAGTATGGAGCCATATAAGATGGCGGCGTATGCTCCGGCAGAGCTTCCTAACATCACGGTATGATATCCTTCGGTTTCTTTTCTTAGAAATTCGATTAGCTTTTCCGGAGTGTTTATGTTTGAATTGATTCCTGCCAAATACCATTGTTTGAATACATCTCGTATGAAGATATGTTTGTACGCTCTTTTTATGCGTGAACCGTACCATTCGAAGAAGTTCTTCTCAATAATTCTTTTCTTGAAAATCTCTTCTGTATTCGGATAATAGATATCATTGCTGCAAAAATAGACAGCGCAATAATCCCTATCCCTATACAGTGTATTGTATTCTATTAAATAGTTTGGCTGGTTGCGGTATACGTCTTGTACGATCTTAGAATCTGTTTGAAAAACAAAACAAGATTGATTGGCTATTTCCATAGTTGTGGGAATAAAACTCGGATATGAATAGATATAAAATGCTTCAGTGCTGTAGATAAACCGAAATTTCTTTTCTCAAAATGGAAGAAAGGGATCGGTTCGGCATATCCCAATGGGGAATATAAATTTTTGATACGTTGTACCAATGGGACTTCTTTTCGTGCCCATGCCGGCAAGTGGGGATTCAGGTCACATATACCTAAATACTCGGTTGACACATATATTTTAAACCCTGCTTTTCGCGCTCTGTATCCGTAATCTAAGTCACCTATGGCATGGCGGAAGGTCCAATCCAGATTTCCTATCTTATTGAAAATCATTGCAGGAATAAGAACACAGTTTCCATTGAATGTTTCGCATTCCTGTAGGTTACCATTAGGAGTTATTTTCCCTTTTGAGGTGTGGCCGCTATAGGTCGTTTCATTCCTTTGTGAGGAGCATATTGAAGCTACAATTATTGCTTGTTGATTGGTTTGCTTACTATGGAGCAATAGCTTATTTAATGTGTTGTCGAATAAGAATGTATCATCATTAAGCCATAAATAATAGTCATACTTTTTTCTTTTAGCTGCTTCTTCCCAAGCTGTGTACATTCCCCGGTTCCAAAACAAATTTCCTTTCGAATGGATTATGTTTACTTCAGGGAATTCTTGTGCGACAGCTTCCGGTGTACCGTCTGTACATCCGTCATTGGTTAGATAGATGTCAACGCTATATCCTTGGATAGGGAGTTGTTTGTAAAGATTGCCAAGGCATTGGAGTGTTTTCTCTTTCCGGTTAAAGACGGTGAGTAGGACCGCTATTGATTTCATTTCCCTTTTGTGTAAAGTTTGAATATTTCTGTAGCGTTGGTTTGCATATCATATTTTCGGTGTACTAATTTTACTCCGTTATCCGTTATGTTTTGCCGCTTCGCTGGATCGTTAAACAGAGACAATACTGTTTGCGCCAATAAATGGTAATCTTCTTTTATTAATATGGAACATTCTTGCTCTTGGTTAAAGTCGTGTAATCCTGGCACATCATAGAGGATAGTCGGTATACGACATGCCATTGCTTCTATTGTAGTTAAAGAGATGCCTTCAAATTTACTGGTCATTAAATAGATATCAGATGCTATTAAATATTTCCTAATATCACTCTGGTTTCCACAAAAGCGAATATGGGATGAAACATCCAGTTGCTGTGCTAACTCTTTTTCTTCTTTCAGTGTTTTGCCATCTCCTAAATGTAAATAAACCGCATCAGGATACTTTTGGGTTATTTCGGGTAATGCCTTAATGATATCTGTATGTCGTTTTATGGTACTGCATCCACCTACGGATATCAAGACCAGAGCCTTTGAGGCAATATCCAATTGTTTTCTGAATTTTTCTTTTTCTCCTTCTCTGGCTGAAAAAAAGCGATTGCTACCGTACCAGTTATATATCTTGATAGTTTTATTATGATAATAGCTTTTCTCATTATTATATACGGAATCACTGATAGTTTGGAATGTACATTTAAAGATGTTTTTAGCACTCCATCTGAGCCACCAATGTAATGGGTAGGAATACCAGTGTGACTTGAAAACACTATGAAATGTATATATAGCTTTACACCCTGCCTTTTGAGCGCAATATGACATTGTCCATTTCATGTCTGATCTATGGATATGTACTATATCATAGTTCTCTTTTTTAAGGAAAGATACGAATTCTGCATAATACTTTATTTTTTGTATAACACCCTTAGGACATGGTTTATGAAATACTTTGTAACCTATATTTTTAAAATAGGAGGCATATTCTCCAAGACTTGCAGCGGTATTCACTACTGATAGTTCGCAGTCTAAATATTGAAAAACCGGGGCTGCATCTACATACATAATTTCAGCACCCGAGAATTTTAATTCGTTTAATATATGAATAACTTTCATAAGATCTATTTAATAAATTAATGTATTGTTTCTTTGTGAAGATTTGATGATTTTATCTGATTTTCTGAAAAGAAGTCTTGGGGTTTTGTTTACCCCAAAAGGTAAACTACTTAATATCCATAAACGAAATTGTTTATTACTCATTATCCGATAATTTTTAGAAAAACACATTGCGATCAACATCCAGAGTGTAGTGTAGTTTATGTCAAAGATATTGAAATCTTCAACCCAGCTATAACTCCATCTAAAAGCAATAAATATGCCTATCAATTTTATGAAAATGTTGTTAGATCTATAAATCGCTATAAAACTTGCATAGAAAAAAATAGAAAAATAAAGTATTATGCCAATCAAACCCGATTGATGATAAATGTTCAATATAGATACCTCACATCCATATCTTTCTATACTTCTAATTCCAATTTGTTTGAATTTAATATCATCTAAACTGAAGAGGTTTGATTCATAGCCTTTAGCAGGAGTTCTGCCTAATATAATATACTTGTTTTTTATGGAAGACTGTATAACCTCGTCGTATAGTCCAGTCCGAGTATCTGCTGTTAGGTTATTTCCCTTGCTTTCGATATTGCCGATGTAATCCGATATTTTAAAGATATTGAAAGTATTGGCCGCTGCTAAATAAAAAAGAATAATAGGTAATATCATTAAAGATGGCTGTAGTATTTTTAATATTATATTCCTTTTATATTTCCAAAAGATCATAAGTGAGATTCCGAGGCAAGCTATTACTCTAATGCCATTACTACGTGCATCTATATCATAAAATATTGAAAAAGTACTAATGACTATTATTATCAATTTCCATTTTTTAGGTAATGTAGAGATGCATATTATGTATAGATAAAAAAATGATAAATATCGTCCGGGAGTATCTGTGTTTAACGATAATATCAAAAAGACAGGGAATATATATAATGAATATTTCATCCATTTATTTAGTAATCTAGATAAAATTTTCGGGTTAGAAAATGTAAAGCAAAAAATAGGTATAAGCATTTGAAATCCATTATTCAATAACATTTTCCAATCCCAATAATTTTCAGCTATGAACATTCCTCTAGTAAATGTAAAGATATTCCATAAGAAATAAAAGTAAATCAGGATAAAAGCTTTGTCTGTTTGGGGAAATAATGACTTGGCTTTTATGTAAATAATGCAAATTAATAAATTGCATATCCATACTGTAGCTAGTGGGATTGGAATTGGCAATGAGAATGCTAATCCTGTTATTGTAATTATAATGAGACTATAGGGGAGAATCTTTCTTACTAAATAAATCATAGTTCTTATATTGTGATAAAACAACGATCCCAATTTACATTCTTTCTTATGCAGTGTGCGGGTATTCCCACATTTAATGTATTGGGGGCTATATCTTTAGTTACTAATGTATCCATTCCGATGATCGCATTATCTCCAATATTGACTCCTTTTAGTATTTTACAACCTTTTCCTCCCCATACATGATTACCTATTTTAATAGGTATTGATGGATTGATTATCTGATGTTCAGTATCGAATATCGGATGGGAATCAGAATTCCAAATTTCTATATTTTCGCCAAACATACAATGTTCTCCAATATCAATGGAATTCTGTTTTCCCATGCATATCATATATGAACTGCCAAAAGAACTTCCTTGACCTATTTTGACAATACAATTGTCTCCCCTTATTATAATTTTTGAGAAGTTTAATATCACATTGGGGGATATTTCTATACAATTGTTATTACCTGTAATCATTATGCAGCTTCTCCACAATTGTCCTTTTATATCGATAATATTATATTTACCAGTTATTGATATATTACTGTTTTTTATAGATGAGTTTTTTATTTTAATGTGGTTTTCTGAGGAACCTGCTATCTTTGTTAGAAATAAAATGCTTTTGTATGTCTGCATATATCTCTTAAAGAATCGAATGTAAAGACAAGTATAATAAGATATGATTTTTATTATTATATTTTTCATTTTTTAGAATCTCATATTACAATTTTATTGTCGGTATTACCAATAGCATGCTCCTTCAACTTGATCTGCATTGCGGGGCTTGTTTGCTTCTCCAGGACGTACCCAAAAATCATTTATTAATGAAGTGTAACTTCCATAAGGTATACCCCATGCTTTTACTCCGTAATTGGGGTCCTCCCATCTTTTACCCCGTATGCCGAATAGTAGCTGTAATGCCCCTCCTAAGTGTACTGCCTTTTTCCCCATACGTTTTACATGAGCAGCTAACGGGAAACCATAGGCTCCACAGCCAATCAGGCAAATATCATAATTCCGTTTATTTATTTCATCTTTCATCCACTCTAATGCTTCAAACCAGTTCTGGAATTTATTGTGTTCACCTCCCAAGCTTTGTACTGCAGGAATTGTCTGTAATTCGAATTCGGGGAGTATTTGGCTGTTGTCAAAAATGTAAGTTCTTTTATTTTTGTATTGTTCTTCTATTAATTTCGCGAAGGGATGGATTACTAGAACTTTCTTGTTTTTTAGAGTTTGTGTCCAAGGTGAAGAGGACCAAAAAGGTTCTAAGAAACGTAAATGGATGAACTGTGCGTTTGCTAATTTATTGTTTAAGATAGATTCTCCTTTTATCCAACAACCCAATAAATCAACATCTTGTGTGTCATTTATTATCATTTGACAGAATCGTTCTATATTCTGTTGTGTAGGAGGAAAGAAACCGCTCCATTTTTGCATTTGCTCCATTATATTAGGGTTCCACCACCATTCAGGTTCTATTCCTTGAATATATTTCAATATATTTTTTCTTTTATTGATCACTCCTATATAGTTTGTGATTGTCGCTAACTCCGTACTTCCGAAGCGGGCGATCATGCATGGCTTGTCATTCAATAAAAGTTCTGAAATCATCCTTGAGGCTTTTTCTGGATTCTTTTCATAAGTGAGGACTGGCTTTTCTGGAATCCGAAATGCTTTTCCGTATAATTTTCGAAGAGCTTTCAGGAGATAGATTGAAATTGTATTCATAATGCTTGTTTGAGTAATGCAGTATTAAATGTTCCGTCATTTTCAACCAGTATCCAATCCGATGAATCAGGATACCCATGCCAAAAATTGCGTGGACAGACTTTTATTCCTTGATTTAATAAAGCTGGTTTATAGGAGAATGAACTTTTGCTTGTTATTAATAAGTCGGCATATACCATGTGAAGAAATGAATCTTGTGCATTCATGTCCATGCACCAATGAAGATTGGGATAATGCGCAAATTCGGGATAGTCTTCAGGCTTTCCTTGTGAAAAGAAATAAATATCGACGGACTTGTTGACATTTAAATTCTCTGTTACTTGCTTCAGTACTTTTTCAAAATAATCATTGCTTAAGAAGCGCATGATTAAGTTGGGATTCTGAGGGTCATTCATTATATCCCCCCTACGAACGTGAATGGCTATATTAAAGGACTGTTTATCATAGATCAATTGTTCATGTTCTCTTGCAGGAGCATGATGAAATTTTTGTTTTAGATCTTCCATCACTTCATATTGTGCAGTATAAGAATGGTCTTGCGGAGGCCAAAATATAACTTTCTGTCCATTGTAAGATGCTATTATCTTTTTAATAAAAGATATGGACGCTTTATCGTTCTCAAAGAAATGGGGGAGGCGTCTGAGTTTAAAACCTCTTCTTTGAAGCTCTTTCACACTGATTTCGTTGTGCCCGAAGCCTAAGAAATCATCCCATTGCGAAGTGGAAAATGGCATGTGGGCAAAATTTAAGTTTAATTGTTTGCTCCACCAATAACCGGCTATCCAGTTGGCCATTTGATGTCCGATGCCTGCTCCCGGGTTGGGTCGTGCAGCAAAGTACATATCGTGAGTGGGAGCATAGCTTTGTTTGCTATGTAGCAAATAATGCCAATAAGAACGATGGATGAATGGATATATGGGGGTGCTATGGGTTAGCTTTACCAAGTCATTCCACAGGCGGTATTTTGCTTTGAATATGAATGTTTTAATGGTCATTTTACTTTAAGTCTCATTAAATCGATAGAACTTCTTAGTTCTATGGGGAGTCGTACGATTTTTTTGTATAGCTTTTCTTTCAATGATAAGGGCTTTCGTTCGAAAAAACCTCTATGGGTATAGTCCATTTCAATATTGTGCTTCTTAAATAGTTCGACGACCGGTTTATACCATTTCCCTCCGACTACTCCAGTGAAAATATATGGTATTATTTCAAACTTGTCTAGTATTACTTGATTGGGGTCGACTACATAATATTTATGCTGTAATATTCTGGCTCTTTTCGATCCCCACCATTCGAAGTTCCAAGCGCTTTCGTAATCACGTATTAATTCTAGTAATTTCGTTCTTTTCCATAGAGAAGCTTGGCAAGAGATTACACTCCAATGATGCATGTCTACGGAATACAGATGTTTGTATGGGGTAGATGAAACAGCTTTTACGGCTTGATCGGTTAATTGTATGCAATCAATGTCCTTTGCTTTTTCCATTAATGAGATATATTCTTCAATAATTTCATTTTTAACTGTATCTTTCAAGAAGTAGTCTTCCTGCATATAGAGTATAATGTCGGTATCCATTGTTTCCAATGCCCACTTTAGGCATTGACTCCAGGTTGCGCGTTTCTCTTTAGGTATATGATGTCTTTCGCAACCTTTTACAGCTGTTATATCTAGCTCGGGATAGGAGTAGTCTTTGTACTCTGTATTTAAGTAGATTCTTCCGGAACAGTCGGTCCAGTACAAAGACCATAATTTGAAGAATGGATCCCAGCAATCATCGAATTTATCGCAGGTATTTATGAGAATGGAGTAGTTTATGTTTTGCATAATTGAATCTTTTATATAATATTATACTCAGGTTTATTGTACGTTGAATAAGTTTTTGCTCTATCTTACCCAAAAAATAGAGGCGTATTTTATCTATGAATATACTTGCTGTAAAAGTTATAAAGACTTCCATCGCAAGATATACTATCATATAGTAACTGTTTGCATGATTCGCTAACTTGAAAACGTAATAGTCCCAAAGCAATCGAGTGCTATCAAGTAGGTAAACTGCTATAATGCTGGAAGATATGTAATTGATGATATTGGACTTGAAGGTAAATGATTTGAATAAATAAAATATGGATATGGCAGATATTAGAATAAAAGGGCTGCAATCCATAGAATAAATGGTACATCGTTTATGAAAAATGTATCCTATAATGAAGTTTAGTAGATTAATAAGAAGTGTCATTGATATGAAACATCCAACAGTTTGTTTTCGAGAGAAAATTTTGTCATGGTGAAGTTTTATATATCGTCCTATTAGATATATAAATAAAAAATAGATAAAACATTTACCTCCACTTGTTACAATTGTATAATATGGATTATTAAATATTGTGGGGATGATGGATAGGACTATAAAAGAGGTGAGTAATAGCTTTTTGAAGTTTGTATGTGAACATTTTATTGTATAATTATTAATATAGGGAGATAATAACATTAGTATTAGATAGCAAGTGATGAACCAGTTTTTATATAATGGAATTACTAAAATTGAGGTTAAGAGTCCTTGAATTCCGCTTTCATATCCTATATGCTCTCGTAATACATAGGATAAAGTTTCATAACCGGTAGTGAGTATAATTAATTGCAATAATTTATTCCATTTTAATTTAATTCCAAAATATCCTGAAATCAATATAAAGCAAGTTACTCCAATGTTTCCAATGCTTCCTATTATGCTTATTATATAAGCATTAAAGGGGATTACATCTCCTTTCCAGACAATGGATGCTGTATGCATTGTGAGGATTAATAATATGGATAAGATTCGCAAGGATTCGAAACCGGAGTCTCTTGAGTTTTTTGTAAGCGTCCCAAACATAGTTTTATTACACATTCTTGTCAGTGCTAGAAATTTTTTATTTTGAGGCCTGATTTGAAAGTATGCTGTATTATCAGTACTTTCGAGGGGTAATCTTCTTGATCATAGTTACTAGTTTCTCTTGTTCGTCTTTAGATAAAACTATAAAGTAGAAACATAATGTAAAAGTGCTGAAAGAACAAGCGGTAGAGCACACTAATGCGCTCCAGTCTGTTAATAGTATTGACGGTATGTATCCTGCCATGAATGCTATTAGGGCGCATATTACAGATGGAAATAACACAATATTCCAATATGTTTTGATTTTGAGATTACAATATTTTTTGCAGTAATAGAGCTTTGCTATGCTGGGTAATACAACCATTGAAAGAATAGCTACTATGTATAGCCAATAAGGTGGAAAACCTATACTAAAAAGAAACCATAAAATAATTAGAGGCAATAAATTTGTGAAAAACGAAATAATGTTCATTTCTTTGATATGTCCTTCTGCTGATAATGTGGTTCCTAAACTTATGGTTAATTGTTCTAAGAGTGTGCGTAGAAGTTGTAAACGAAAAAAAAGTATAGTCCATTCTGGTACATTTTTAAGCCAAATTTTAAGGATAAAAGGAGTCTCAATTACACATGGTATGGCGAAAAAAGCCAGTAACGCAAAAGATAGTTTACATCCAATGAAAGAGTATTGTAACATGCCTTGCCTATCTCTTGCACCTTCTTTTTTCACAATTATTGGGGTTAAAGCCTTTAGCATGTTGTTGGAGAATATTGATAGTTGTCCGTTTAATTGGTTGCCAATTCCCATAGCTGCATTTAATGCGACTCCAAAAAAGTGATTGATCAATATACCATTTCCGTAATTACCTATTAAACTTGCTATTGTTCCTGAAAAGTTCCACCCTGCAAAGCTTGTCATTTCTTTCATCATCGTCTTGTCCCAGTATTTCTTGGGTGCAATCGTGCATTCCGTATAATGTTTGTGGCAATATATTCGCATTATGGTCAGCGTGATCAGTGGTATGCATGCCATCAAAACGCCATAAACAATCAGTTTGTCTGAGAAAGTATAAACAACGATAAGTGCTACTGACAACTTCAGTAATGATTCGATGATTCCTACGATCGCATAGTATTTCATGTTTTCGTGGGCATTGAGCACTGCGTCATAAGGAACGGACATCACCGTAAACATGGTGCTGACTATTAGACAGCCATATACTACCTTTGCGGCAAAAATCCGGTCCGCTGGAATATTCAGAATGCCGTTGAAGAAAAAATATCCGGCGATCAGCAGCGCAATTCCCGCAGCCAATGCTATAAAAAAATGCAGTAGGATGCTGATGTTGAATATACTTTTCTGTTTTTTCTTGTTTCCTTCCCCTTCCGAATAGGACATAAACCTCTGCGTGGCTCCGGCCATCGCTGCGTTCAGGAATCCCAGCATGGCTATGGCTCCACCTACGATATTGAATATACCGAAATCGGCTGCTCCCAGTGAATTCAGAATCAGTCGGGTGGTATATAGTGAGATGAACATCGTGATGCCCATCTTGGCATAAAGGAATCCTGTGTTTTTTACGACACGGTTGGCGGTAGAACTCATAGATCGTTTTATAGCGTGGCTTATTGTATCTTATCGTTTTTTATTTATTGATATCCTTCATCTCACCGCCTCCATCTTTCCCACTCTCTCCACGAACCCCACCGGCATATCCACATGGGCGCAGCCCAGCATATCCAGCCTTACCGCCACCTTGCTTTTGCCGTCGATGGTCACCAGCTCGCCTTCCAGTCCGGCGAGCGGACCTTTGATCACTCGCACCTGTTCGCCGGGGGCGAGGGGGGAGGAGCACACTTCGATAGCTTCTTCGGAGTAGTCGAGCATGAAGCGGAAACGTTCCATCTGCTCGTCGGGGATGACGGCGGGAGTACTTTCGCCGCGCAGCACCATGTAGCGGCTGACGGACGAAAGGGTCAACACTTCGGCACGTTCTGCCGGATCGACGTGTACGAAGATCATCATCGGGATGACCACGCGCTCTATCTTTTTGCGGCGGTCGCTCCATTGATGGATTTCTTCCTGCACGGGCAGGAAACTTTCGATGCCCATTGCCGTCAGGCGGTCACGGGTTTTCTTTTCGTGATAGAGACGGACGTAGGCGGCAAGCCAGGATTTCATGTCGGTTGGGGAGTATGGTTTGAGAAAGTGGGAGGGGCGCTCCCGGATACGCTACGCGGTTACCTGTCACAGTTGTCTGCTTGGGTAAACCGAATCTTACGTTTGATTTTGCTGCAAAGATAGATATAAATTTACTAAATGCAATAAATTGTTCATTAAAATAGAAAAAATAATGAATTTTTAATCTTTGGATTGTACTTTTGTGAGTTTTAATAATTAACATATGTTTTAAATTTAATGATTATGGAAAAAAAACTACAAGTTAAAGAACTCGAATGGATTGCTTAGAGAACTGTCCGGACAGGTGTTTGCCTTGGTGCGTGAGCTTCCCAAACCGCTCTCGAGGGAGGAGATGCGGGAGATGAAACGGTTGTGTCGTTTCCTGAGTAACACGGTGAAGGATCAGGAGCGGAAGCGGGAGGTGAGAAAATAAATTCGGGCGTTAAAAAGAGCCGGGAGGCGGACGGTGAAAGTGGCGTGTGGGTAGGTGTGGAGGCTTTCCGAAGAGACTTTTACGGCGGTTTTAACATTCGGAAGTGTAAAAAGTTTGTTGTTCTTTTGCATCATGGTTCATTGCAGAGGATGCGGAGTGGAAAGGGTTTTGCTTTGTGCGCTTGGCGGCGGATCGGGATTAAAAACATTAAAATTTAATACTCAATGAAAAAGAGAGAGTTTACAATTTCCTTTTTCCTCCATGTGTGGGAAAAGAAGGCGGAAGAGATTTCGTTGGAAGAGTTTCATAATGACCTCAGGGGAGCACGCTGGAAGGTGCTTGCCGAGTCGTATCGGCGGTGGATGCAGACGGGGATGGCCGAGGAAGCCAAGAAGCTGAAGGGTGCCCTGAATGCAGTGGTGGTAGCCGGCAGGTGCCGGGGCGGACATGCGGCGAACCAGGTGAGCCGGCTGAGCGGACTGGCACTGTTCGACTTTGACCACTGTCCGGAGAAACTGTCCGGGATGAAGGAGAAGGCCAAGGCGCTGCCTTATGTGGTGGAGGCCTTTGTCAGTATCTCGGGTGAGGGGTTGAAGCTGATTGTGCGCATCGATGCGGAGAATGCCGGGCAATACGCGGCGGCTTATCCTGTCGTCGCCCGTGAGTTGGAGCGCGTGTTGGGGCATCCTTGCGATATGTCGTGCCGTGATTTAGGACGGGCATGTTACGCTTCGTATGATCCGGAGGCGTATTATAATCCCGCTGCAGAGGTGTTTCCGTGGAGGGAGCAGGCGGACGGACTGCCGCAGGCGGAAGGGGAGTATCCTGCGCAGGCGGTGGACGGAGCTCGTCCGGCAGGCGTCGCTCCCGAAGCGGGGAATGGCTTTATGCAGGCTTTCCTGAATGATTTTGATGTCCGGAATCCGTTTGCGACGGGAGGGCGTCATGCGTTTATGTTGAAGTTGGGACGTTATGCCCGGTATAAAGGTTTTTCGCCGGAGGAAATGCGGCTGTTGCAAAAAACAGTGGTTGAGAAATACGCGCAGGCTGATTTCGGAAGCGGAGAGATTGAGAAAACGTTATTCTCTGGTTATCAGTATGCTTCTGTCAGAAAGGCGGACGCTGTCGGGGAAGAAAAGGGCTCAAAGGCTCAAGGCTCACTTTATACCCCTCACGGGGAAGAGGAGGGGGATGATTTGGAAGATCTCTTGTTCGGAAAAAGTGAAGCTTACAGACGACAGGCGCCTTACTTTCCCGAAGAGGTGTTCGAGCATCTGCCCGAGGTGCTTGCGGAGGGAGTAAAGGTGGCGGGCAGCTATCGGGAGCGTGACATGTTGCTGACGGCGATGGTTGCCAACATCAGCGCTTGTCTGCCCGAGGTGCGTGTTTTGTATGATCAGGTGTACTACTCGCCGCACCTGTATTACATGGTGATTGCCCATGCCGGAGGCGGAAAGGGGGTGGTGTCGCTTGCCGGCATATTGCCCGGAGAGATTCACCGGTATTATGAGAAGCAGAACGAGGATATGCGTCTGGTGTATGATAAGGCTTTCTTCGAGTGGGAGCTGGAGCTGAAAAAGGCGCAGGCGGAGAAGCGTTCGCCGGACTTTTCGCTGCGTCCCAAAGAGCCTGCCCGTAAATTGCTGACACTTTCGCCCAATGTGTCGAAGAGTTTGCTGATCAGTGCATTGGAGGAGAGTGGCAAGTTAGGGTGCTGCATCAACGCTACGGAGCTGGACATGGTGTCGGGAGCTATCCGCAATGAGTACGGAAAGCATGATGACGTGTTTCGGGCGGCTTTTCAGCACGAGGTGGTTTCGGCCGATTTTAAGGTGAACGGGCGCCAGGTGGTAGCCCACCATCCACGCTTGGCATTGTGTTTCGCCGGTACTCCGAATCAGTTGGCGCGTTTCATACCTTCGTTGGAGAGTGGATTGTACAGCCGTTTTCTGATCTATACCGGACAGAGTGATTGGTGTTGGCGTTCGGCCGCTCCCCGGGCAGGGGGTGAAGATCATCAATCGGTGTTTGCCCGTCTGAGTCACAGGCTGTTGGAGTTACACCTGTTCTTGCTTCAGTCTCCCACGGAGGTCACGTTTACGGCTGTGCAATGGGAGGAGCATACGTCTCGTTTCTCCTCTCACCTGTCTGAGGTGGTGAACGAGCGGGATGATTCGCCCGGGGCGATCGTGCTGCGTCACGGATTGATGGCAAGTCGGATAGCGGGTGTGCTCACTGCTCTCCGCAAGGGGGAGTGTGCCTGGGCGATGCCGCAGTATGTGTGTTCGGACGAAGATTTCCATACTGCCATGCTGATGACGGATGTGCTCCTGGAGCATAGCTTGCTGCTGTCTACCAGTGTGCAGAAGAGTGAAACGAACTCCAAACCTCTGAAGCCTTATTTCAGGTTACGGCCGGTATTACAATCTTTTTCAGGAACTTTTACCTTCGCCGAGATGGTAGAAAAGGCGGTGAAAATGGGAATTCCCCAGTCCACTGCCAAGAGGCTTTTTAAGAAGACTGTAGACTTGGAACTCGTTGTGAAAGAGGATGGAAAATATCGTAAGACTCACCGCAAGTGGGCGTAATGATGCTTGTAGAGTGAGCCTTGAGCCTTTGAACCTTCTCAAAAAGGATAGGGGGGAGGCGAATGTATGAAAAAACTCTTAAGCCTTTTCTGAAAAGACTTAAGAGTTTCTACTAAAAGACTTGGATGTTTCGAGGGAAACGTCTAAGTCTTTTTCACGTTTTTCACCACAGAGGACACAGAGTTCATAGAGGAAAAATTTATTTTCCCCGGAACAGGTGTTTAAATTAAAACTCTGTGTCCTCTGCGTTCTCTGTGGTGAGTTCAAGGCTCTCCCAGGTAATGCACTATCAGCCCGACTTCGCGCTTGAGGAAGCTGTGGCGGTATTTGTTGTAATTGACTTCGGACAGTGCCCGGGTCAGGGCAGTGTTTTTACGCATCCAGCGGTAGAGTTTCTGCAGGGCGAGCACCGGATCGAGGCCCGGGCAGTAAAGTTGTGCAAGTTCGGCTTTGGTGTACGAGCGGATAATGAAATCGGCTTCGGTTGTGTCTTCTTCTTTTCTTTGGTTCATGGTTTTGATTATCTGATTGTTATCTACCGTAAATATACGAAAAAATACCCGGAATGCAGCGTGTTTTTATACTCTTTTTTCGTCAAACTTTGTCATCGGCGCTCTTTCCTTGTCATTGGCGCATCGAGGTTGTCGTATCTTTGAAATGTGATTGAAAAACAGATGTTTAACTCTAAAAAAAAGTACGATTATGAGTAAAGAAGTTACGTATTCGGTAGTAGCGCGCAAGAACATGCAGAAGAAGGATGATCCCGCCAAGTATTATGCCCAGGCGCAGGCGAGTGGCGATGTGGGTCTGGACGAGATCTCGACCCGGGTGGAAAAGGCCTGTACGGTGCACTCGGCGGATGTAGTGGCGGTGCTGAAGGCGCTGGAGGATGAAATGGTAGACGGGCTGTCGAGGGGAGAGATTGTACGGCTGGGCAATATCGGCACGTTTCAGGTGGGCCTGAGAAGCAAGGGAGCTGAAAAGCCGGAGGATTTCAAAGCGGCGAATATCAGCAAGGCGAGGGTGAACTTCCGTCCGGGGCCTGTGCTGGCGGATGCGATGAAGACGCTCAGCTTCAGCAAGGTGAGCACCCGGGCGGCGCAAAAGGGCGACGGCGACGGGGGGATTGTGGATGACCCGACGGCATGATTTTCACCACAGATTTCACAGATTATCACAGATGAAGAATTTATTTTTTCTGCAATTGATTTTCATATTTAAATCTGTGATAATCTGTGAAATCTGTGGTGAAAACGTAAAACAACTTAATATAGCAAAACAACGATGAAGAAGTTACAAAGAATCTTGGAATGGGTGATCGCGTTCCTGATGTTTCTCAGCGGGAGGAATGTCGAAAAGTGAAGGAGGGGGTATGAGGAAAATCGACTTAATCGTGATTCATTGCTCCGCAACGAGGGAAGACCGGTGCTTTACGGAGTTCGATCTGGATGTCTGCCATCGCAGGCGTGGCTTCAACGGGCCGGGGTATCACTTCTATATCCGCAAGGACGGGCGGATTGTGTCCACTCGTCCGGTAGAGAAAATAGGGGCGCATGCCAAAGGGCACAATGCGACGAGTATCGGTATCTGTTATGAAGGAGGGCTGGATGCGAGGGGACGTCCCAAGGATACCCGGACGGAGTGGCAGGTGCATTCGATGCGGGTGTTGGTGAAGACTCTGCTAAAACAGTACCCCGGCAGCCGTGTGTGTGGCCACCGGGATCTGAGTCCGGACTTGAACGCCAATGGGGAGATCGAGCCCGAGGAATGGATAAAGCAGTGTCCGTGTTTTAATGTGATTGATGATAAAAAATTACATTGATGTTTTAAAATGGAAATTGAACCGCTATAAAAGTTAATTTAATTAACTCTTATAGCGGTTTGGCTTTCATGGCATAAGTGTAACAAATAATTAATTCTTCATATTTTATAAAATCATAGAGATGTCTAAGTGTGTTTTTGGCCGTAACCATATCCATAGCCGTACTTTTTGCCGTACCCGTAGTAGCGTCCGTATTTTCCGTATCCATAGTAATAACCGTATTTCCGTTTTTTCATGTCGAGCCCGTTGATGACGGTACACAGGTTCGGAAGTTTGTTGCCCAGACGAAGATCCTCGAGCAGGGTATAGTCGGCTTTATGCGTATAGTCGGCACGGCATACATAAACGGAGAGGTCGGCTACCCGTGCGATGATCTGTGTGTCGGTGACCAGCCCGATGGGGGCGGTGTCGAGTATCACGTAGTCGAAGTGCCTTTTCAGAATATCGATGGCCTGCACCAAAGCCTGGCGTGCCAGCAGCTCGGTGGGGTTGGGCGGGACTGTTCCACCGGGGAGGATACTCAGGTTGGGTGATATCTCCGAGGGCTGCACCATAGACAGCAGGTCGGTATGCTGCGGATTGGCCAGGTATTGAGTGATTCCTTTCTCTTTGTGCGAAAGGGAGAATACTTTGTTCAGTCCCGGCTTGCGGATGTCGAGTCCCACGATGACTACTTTCTTGCCGAGCAGCGAGAGGCTGATGGCAAGGTTGGTGGCTACGAATGTTTTTCCTTCGCCGCTGATGGTGGAGGTGACCAGGACCACTTTGTTCTCTTCGCCCAGCATGAATTGCAGGTTGGTGCGGATGCCCCGGAAGGTTTCCGCCATCAGGTCGTTTTCGTTTTCGCGGACGGCGATGCTTCCCTGCTTCCCTTCTCCCTCTTCCGCCAGGGGGATGTCCCCGATGATAGGGACGGAAGTCAGTTTCTCCACGTCCGCCCGTCCTTCTATGCGGAACTGGAGCAGGCCCATGACGTAGATGACGGCTACGGGGATGCCTATCCCAATCAGGAGCGCGATCATGTAGACCGTCTTTGTCTTGGGTGAGACGGGACCGTTGTCGGCCATGGCTTCGTCTACGATTTTGGCATTATTGGCAGTGGCAGCCAGCGCGATGGAGTTTTCTTCCCGTTTCTGGAGCAGCATCAGGTAGAGTCCGGCTTTGATTTCCTGCTGGCGCGAGATACTGACAAGCTGGCGTTCCTGGGCGGGAGCATTGCTGATGCGGCGGTTGAACTTGTTGGCCTGCCGGTCGAGGTCGGCTTTGGTGATCAGCAAACCTTTCTGAACGCTGTGGATGGTGGTCAGGATGTTTTCGCGCATGGCACGGATGCTGGTATCCAGATTCACGATCACCGGGTTGGTTTCCGAAGAATTGAGCAGCAGGCGGTTGCGTTGGAGCACCATTTCGTTATACTGGCTGATAAGGGTGGACAGGGACTGGTCGGTCAGGCCGACGTTGACGGGCAACACGGTGTTGAGCTTGTCCGGAGCGGAGATATATTCGGCTAAGTAGCGTACCAGGTTGAGCTGGGTGCCGTTCTCCACCCGCTGTTTCTCGTAGGCGGAGTTTTCGCTGACGGCCAGTTGGGCATCGCTTGCCAGGTCGGTCAGTCCGGCATCCCGTTTGAAGTTTTCCAATTCCTTTTCGGTACTGAACAGCTCGTCGTTGATGATGCGGATGCGTCCGGCGATGAACTCTTCCGTTTTCTCCGCCACCTCGTTCTTGTCGTTGTTGGTGTTCCGGTTGTAGACTTCGATCAGCCGGTTGATGAAGTCCTCGCCACGGCGCTTGTTGGTGTTCTTTAAAGAGACGATGACGATAGAGGTGGTTTTGGACGTCGGTTCTACACTGAGTGCTCCCGCATAGCCTTTGGCTGTCCACAGGGGATTGCTTACGACGGCGGTGAGCGTCTGCGGTTCTTTGACGGTGACGGAGTCGTGGGCAAGCGTAAACGTGAACGTGCCTGCGGGAGTAGTGAGCAGGGCCGGCAGCTTGGAGAACTTTTTACTGTAGGAGCTCTCTCCGATGGTAGCTTTCACGTCGAGCCGGTTGCCGGGCGACAGGGTGAGTTCGAACACGGCCGGCGCTGCTAACTTGTCCGCTTCTTGCGGAGTGAGTCCCACCAGTACCGGCGAATTTTTATAAAGTTCCGTTTCGTTGAAACTGCCTTTGGCTGTATAGGTGGTGTAGAGGTTCAGTTCGCTGACCACATGCTTGACCAGCGTTTTGGAACGTAGTATTTCAATCTCGTTGTCGATGTTCGATACCGAGCTGACCAGACCCAGGCCTTCGAGCGCGGTGAGGTTTCCTCCACTGTTGCCCCCTTTCTTATCGTCCTTGATGACTACGGAGGCCGAGATGTTGTAGACCGGAGTGGTCTGCCGGAGGTATAACCATGCTCCCGCCAGGCAGAGGATGATCGAAGCCACGAACCAGGGCCACCGGATGATGTAGCGGAACAGCATGGCGTGGAAGTCTATTTTCTCTTCTTTTTCTTCGTATAGATCGTCGTATAAGTCTTCTTTCATTTTCGGGGTTTCTTTATTTGGCGATTGTAATGATTAAACTGGCAAGCGACACAAGCGTGCCTACCACGGAGAACCAGATGGTGGTGCTGGTGCTGATGTCGGCTGTTTTTGCCTTGGTCTTATTGGGTGTGACATACAGGATGTCGTTCTGTTGCAGGTAGTAGTAGGGCGATTGGACGATATCTGCCCGGTTCATGTCCAGCGTGATGATGTGCTGGTGTCCGTCGGCGTCCTCGCGGATCAGGCGGACGTTGTCGCGCAATCCGTACACGGTCATGTCGCCTGCCATGGCAAGGGCTTCGAAGAGGTTGACCTTTTCGTTGCTGATGGTGAAAGTTCCGGGAGCGTTTACTTCGCCGATGACAGAGATCTTATAATTGGCCATACGGACGGTGACGATGGGCGATTCTTTGATATAGTCGCTTAACTTCCCTTTGATCAGTGTTTCCGCCTCGCTTTTGGTCAGCCCGCCGATGTGCAGGGTGCCCAGTATCGGAAATTCGATATTGCCCCGGTTGTCTACCAGGTATTGCTGGAGTGCCGGCTGGCTGGTCAGGCTGCTCTGCGCGGCGCTGATGGGAGTCGCTACGGTGAGGTTGAACGGTTCAGCCAGTTCGGGGTCGGTGCAGGACACGACGATGGTGAGCAGGTCCTTCGGCATGATGCGTGCATCATAAAGCTTGGCTTCCGCAACGGCACGCTGCACCTCTCCCGAGTCTTGCAAATAAGGCACTTTCTTGTAGGACTGGCAGGAAGCCAGCAGGATACAGGTTAACGTAAAAAAAAGTAGTCTTTTTGTCATTTATCTTAATTTTAGAATATTACTATATGGGGTGGCTCACCACAGATTACGCGGATTAACACAGATTAACAGATTATCCCCTTGATATTTAAGGTTTAAGATTCTGTGTTAATCTGTGTAATCCGTGGTGAACTCTTTGTTTTAATAAGCTTCTTTTTCTCCTTCTAACGCATTTCTTACAGTTTTATATATTATATATAAATCGAGCATGAAGGTCCAGTGCTCTATATACCAGATGTCCCGTTGCACGCGGCCTTCCATTTGCCACAGCTCGTGGGTTTCTCCACGAAAGCCGGTGACTTGCGCCCAGCCGGTGACACCCGGCTTCACAAAATGGCGGACCATGTATTTGTTGATCAGTTGTGAGTATTGCTCCGTATGTTTCAGCATGTGAGGGCGGGGGCCCACTACCGACATGTCGCCCAACAGTACGTTGATGAACTGCGGCAGTTCGTCGATGCTGCTTTTACGCAGGAAGTTGCCGAATCGGGTTTTACGCGGATCGTGCAAGGTGGCTTGCAGGGTGTCGCTCTGTGCGTTTACTTTCATGGAGCGGAACTTGTAGCACCAGAACTCGCGTCCGTCTTCTCCGCTTCGCTTCTGCTTGAAGAAGATGGGGCCCGGTGAGGTGATTTTGATGGTCAGTCCGACGATGATATAGATAACGGGGAAGAGCGTGCACAGGAACAGCAGGGAGAAAACGATATCGAACGTACGCTTCCTGAAGCGGTTTTCGGTGAAACTGAGAGGCTCCTGACGGATGCAGAGTACGGGCACGTTGCCCAGAAGCTCGAAGTACATCCGGCGTTTAAGATAACTGCGTACGTTGGGGACGCTGAAGAAGCGTATCAGGTGATTCTCACAATAATCGATGATGGGGAGTATCTCTTCGCTGCGGGCGGATGGCAGGCAGCAATAGACTTGTTCGATTCCTCCCCGTTTCAGATAATCCACAATCTTGCCGGGTTGTCCCAGGTATTTCACTTTTTCGGGAAAGCGGCTGCCGGGCTGGTCGTCGAAGTATCCGATGACACGAAATCCGGAAGTGACATCGTCCGTCATTTGATGATACAGTTCGATGATATTGCTGTTGCTGCCCACGAGAATGATGCTGCGGGAGTTTCCTCCATGCTTGCGGTAGCATTTCAGGAGTCTGCGAAACAGCAGACGGTAGCAGACTAACAGCGTGGTGAACGTGAGATAGAATATCAGGAAGAAACGTGCGGAGAGGATACCGAAGTTTCCAAAGGTGAGGGCGCAGGAGAAGAATAGGGCGTGTCCGGCGCTGTTGCGTATGGCGCGCCATACAATTTGTTCGGGACGTACTACGCGGCGATGCAGTATGACGCCCGATGACATGTTGCTAACCAGATAGCATAAGTTGAGTAATACTAAAACCTGTGGAAGTGAGTGGGTAAATGGATCTGCAAAGAATTTACTTCCTAAGAGTGCGTACAGAGATAGAAAGATACCATTCAAGAGAATTAAATCTCCGGCGAATACTATCCTTTTTATAACTTTATTAAACCGCAATACCTGTTTCATAATGTATCTATAGGAGTGTATGTAATAGTTGTCAGTGCTTGATCCACTATCATCTTGCTGTGTGCATTACAATTTGTTCCCTTACTTATTAGGTAATAGAATGCAGAATAACGAAAAGATATAAAATATGGCTTGGAGAGGTTAACTAAACATAAAAGAGGGGGTAGCTTATATAACTACGATGTAAAATTATCGCAATTTGGTAACTCCTGTTTGAGTAATTACATCAAACAGGAATTATGACTAATCTTTCTATTAAATGAATAAATTATTTCAAACTGATATTTAAACTGATTATTATCCACTTTATTAGAAAAGAAATTATCATTTTGTTTGTGATATTTCAATTTTTATCTCTACTTTTGCAGCGATAAAACAAACAAATCTGTTCTATTACCTAATAAGTAAGAGAACCATTTATATCACTCTTCTTCTTCCTTCTTTAGTCTCACGGCAGCAATTACTTTTTTATTCGCATTACTCAGTGTTTTATTATCAAAAGAAGCCAGATAAATATATGTCACCTTTTCCGAAGCATGCCCCATGCCGGCACTGATTACTGAAACCGGAACCCCCTTTTGCAGGGCTGTGGTGGCCCAGCTATGGCGTGCTACATAAGAAGTGAGCGGAGTCTTCAGCTTAAGCATTTCAGATATCCGGTTGAGTCGCTTGTTATACACCCTCAGCGCACTCCGGTATTGCTTATGCCCTTCTTCACCGGCTGCGCTAATGACCGGCAGCAGATAGATGGAGTCTGCACAGAGTGCCGCATATTTCCTCAGAATCGCTTTGGCACAGCTTTCTATGATGACCGTAAGCTGCTGACCCGTTTTCTGACGGAAGTAAACCAGTGTTTTCCCTCTCACGTCCGTTTTGCGGAGGTGCACCAGGTCGACAAATGGGATGCCACGCAGATAGAAGCTCAGCAAGAAGAGGTCGCGGGCAAAATCGAGCTTACTGTTCTTACCCAGATCGGCCTCCAGCAGACGGGAGATGATGGAAGGCGAAATAGCCCGTTTGGCGGTAGGCTCGTTGCCGATGAAAACATTCTCGAATAACTCCCGCGTATTGAGTGAGGCCAGGTTTTGCTCGATGGCCTGATTGCAAATGGAGCGTAACATGCGCATATAGAGTGAGATCGTATTATGCCTTTTCCCACTCAAAAGCAAATACTGTTCGTACTCCTTGATGCTCTCGGGAGTGATCTCTTCAAAAGTAAGTGAATCTTTTCCTGCAAACTTCTGATAACTGTGCAGGGTGTAAATGTAAGTGTTGGCTGTACTGTAACGACCACCTAACTTAGCCTTCTTGGCTAAAGATTTAATGAACTTTTCAATTTCCATTTTCTTGTTTTTTTTAGTGTGTTCAACAACAATAATTCTAATAAAAAAGATTTTGAGCGGTAAGGCAGAAAATTTGCAGGAAATTAGTAAAAAATCAATAGCCATAAAGTATAGACGAATGAAAGTATCATAAATACCCAAATGGTCCGATGAAAAAGGAGAGTGAAAAAGTGTCCCGAATTTGGATGAATAGCCGTTCTTTCGTGGTGTATTAATCAATTAAAAACATGAAATTATGGTAATAGCTTATTTGAGAGTAAGTACGGAAAAACAGTTTTTAGCTAATCAGAAAGAAGAGATTTTGCGATTTGCAGAGAAAAATGGATTGTCGATCGACAAGTGGTACACAGAGACTATCAGTGGAAGCGTAAGCACAAAAGACAGGAAATTATCAGAGTTACTGAAAAGGATGCACCCGGGGGATACACTGATTGTAACGGAGATTTCGAGGCTGAGCCGTACATTGCTCGAGATTATGACTATCCTGAATTTCTGTATCAAGAAGCAGGTGGTGCTTTATAGCACCAAAGAAGGCTATGTGTTTCAGGACGACATCAACAGTAAGGTGCTGGGATTTGCATTCGGGCTGATGGCGGAAATCGAAAGGAACCTGATTTCGATGCGTACCAAAGAAGCACTTGCACGTAGAAAACAGGAAGGAATGACTTTAGGCAGAAGAAAGGGGGATACGCCTAAAATTAAATTGCTGAGTGCCAACAAGCGGGTACTAACCAGAGAACTTGACAAAGGAACTACTTACTCGGAACTGGCGGAAAAAATGGGGGTGTCCAGAACAACATTGTTCCGGTTCATGAAAACGATGTATTAGTGAATGATGAACGATTAGGGGAGCCATGATTCACCACAGATTACACGGATTCTCACAGATTAATAATTTATTTTACTGAGAGTTAAATTAAAATATCTGTGTTAATCTGTGTAATCTGTGGTGAATATGAGTTCATTCACTGTTTATCATTTATCGTTCATCGTCGATGATCGTTTATGAAGGCTTTTCAGTTCGAAGGAGAGCATGACCCGGAAGAAACCGATGATCAGGAAGGTGAATGCCAGCATGTATATAACGTAAAGTGCACCCACGGCCGGTTGCCAGAGTATGATCAGCGAACAAATGATGGCAAGGATACCGAAGCCCATATACCATCCCCACTCACGGGTTCCATAACGTTTCAGGTCCATGGAATAGCCTGTGGCAGAGAAACCGCGGAACATCATCCAGAAAGCGACAATGAACGGTATGACTTCCATGCTGAGCAATGGGTAGGCTACCAGGTAAATACCTAAGATCAGGTCGATAATACCTCCTGCGAGATACCATCCCCAGGACGAGATGCTTCGCCGGTTGCTGATGGAAAAGATGATTTCGATAATACCACTGATCAGCATGGAGATGCTGAAGATAACGCTGAGGGCAATGTAACTGCTTCCCGGTGCAAACAGCAGGCAGAGAGCCACGATGATGTACAGAATACCTAAGATAAGAGATAACCACCAGTTTTTTACTGCGTGTTCCATCTCGTCGAATAAAGTTTTCATATCAATTCTATTTTTAGATTATTGTCCCACGTGAACAAAGTAAGCGTACCGATTGTTTAGAATATAGTAAATAAAACTTAGAGATAACAATTATGGCAACAACAAATTTCAAAGGACAACCGGTAAAGCTGATTGGCGAATTTATACAGGTTGGAAAGGTGGCTCCCGATTTTGAGCTGGTGAAAAGTGATTTATCTTCTTTCTCACTAAAAGATTTGAAAGGTAAAAATATAGTTCTGAATATTTTCCCAAGTATGGATACCGGTGTCTGTGCTACTTCGGTGCGTAAATTCAATAAGATGGCAGCGGGATTAAAGGACACGGTGGTATTGGCCATTTCGAAAGACTTGCCGTTCGCTCAGGGACGTTTCTGCACGACGGAAGGCATTGAAAACGTGATTCCATTGTCCGATTTCCGTTTTTCGGACTTTGACGAAAGCTATGGAGTGAGAATGGCCGACGGACCGCTTGCCGGATTGCTGGCACGTGCGGTGGTGGTGATCGGAAAAGACGGGAAAGTGGCTTATACGGAACTTGTTCCGGAGATTACTCAGGAACCTGATTATGAAAAGGCACTGGCTGCCGTGAAGTAATCTGTGTAGGAGAAGATTTAGGAAAAAATAAAGTCCGTGTTCACTCCAAGGAGGTGGGAACACGGACTTTTTCATGTGGAATTGTTACTTCTTTTTAGTCATATCGAAGTCGAACTGTACTTTAGAAGTCGGCACAACCACATCTGCCAGTTTAATCTCGTCGGCATTGAGCTTCATCTTCAACTGATTGTTTTTGTAAGCGAAGCTGCCTTTTTCCGGAGAAGAAATGGTTACGGTTACGGTCTGACCCTTTTCACCTTCTGTAGCAGAGGGCAACTGGAGGATCAGCGGTTTCGGTTCGAATGCAAGGTAGATACTGTCTTTCTCTGTATTGAGAGCCGGCTTGTAACCTACTTTGTATTTCACGTCACCGAGAGCTTTGATAATGGCTTCTGCTTTGTCTTTGTCACCGATAATAGAGATGATAAGGTCGTCAACTGGCAATTTGTCGAAGAAAACGGTATCATTCTTTACTGTCGCATTGACATCCTGTCCCTTGGGAGTTTCACCTTCGCCGGCATTCTCTCTGCCTGCAAGAGGAGTAACTTGGGTGATCAGTACTTTTCCGTTATAGGTGCCTGCCACGTCACCGGTCGATGGAGGAGGGAGCGGAGAGTTGTCATCGTTGTCACAAGAAGACAAGGTTACCACTGAAAAAGCAATCGCAAAAGCATAAAAAAGCTTGGATAGATTAAATTCTTTTTTCATTTTCTTAAACATTAAATTTGTTACATAAATCAGTCGTTCATCAACCAACTGTAAGGCCTAGGATTTGTTTTTTGATGAATTGTTGATTAACTGGTTTGGTGTACGTACAATAAGTAAATGCAGGGAATATAAATATACTGCATGGAAGAGGAAAAAAAAGAAAGATTTTTTTGAGGGAGGGATGAAGGCGGAGTTTTACCACGGAGTACCACAGAGTCTCACGGAGTAATACGGAGTAATAGAGAGTAGAGAGTGATACAGAGTAATACAAAGTTCTTAGAGTTCACTGCCATTCGTTATCGATAGATTAAGTTCACTCTGTGTTGCTCTGTGTTACTCTGTGGTGAATGCTGATTCTTGCTGTGGAGGCACTATTTCTTTTTCTTCATTCCTTTGTAGATAAGGAAGCCGACGATGAAGACTCCGATGGCAATGAAGCAATAGCCCAGTTCGTGGCTGTATTCGGTAACTTTGGCAAGCAGTTGCTCTTCGCTTTCGATGCCGGGGACGGTGGACAGATAGTATCCGATGGCGGCAAGGATGGTGTTCCATAATCCTGCGCCTAAGGTGGTGTAGATAAGGAAGGTGTGCAATTTCATGCGGGCAAGTCCGGCAGGGATGGAAATCAGTTGGCGGACTGCAGGGATCAGACGGCCGATGAAAGTGGACAGCGCTCCGTGCTTGTCGAAATATTCTTCGGCATGTTGCACTTTGGCTTCATCGATCAGGCACATGTGCCCGAAACGGCTGTTGGCGAATTTATAGACGATGGGACGTCCCAGCCAGCGGGCCAGATAGTAGTTGATAATAGCGCCGATATTGGCTCCTATGGTGGCAAAAAGCACTACCAGGTAGATGTTCAATTCTTCGTTGACTGCTGCTTTGTAAGCTGCCGGAGGAACTACCACTTCGGATGGAAAAGGAATAAAAGAACTTTCAATGGCCATTAAGAGTGTAATGGTCCAGTAATTGAGGTGGTCTAAACACCACTGAATGAAGGCTACAGATTCCATTTGTTTATTTAATATAGTTTTGGTTTTTGATTTACCACAGAGGGCACAGAGTTTTTATTATCTTAGTTTATTAAGAAAAAAGATTTCTCTGTGTCCTCTGCGTCCTCTGTGGTGAATAATTATTTTTCGTCTTTTAAGAAATCATCCAGTTCACGGAGCATCTGTTCTCCATCCGCTCCCATTTCCAGGATCATGTTCCGAAGCGATTCGAGATTGATGGAGTTGCCACACATCTCGTTGTATTTCTTGAATCCTTCGTGGTCCTGAAGTACAAGGCATACAGAAGCCAGTTGTTCGCAGACTTTGGGATATTCGGGATCTTCCTCCAATACTTGCTCGAAGCAAAAACGAGCATTCTCGAGCATACGGTATTCGAGGCTGTAATTACCGATTTCCATCCATGTATCGGCTTCGGGGGCATAACGGAGAGCCAGTGCCCATTCTGCACGGGCCTGATCGAAGTTGCCCTCTTCCATGTAAATGCGTCCCTCAAGCAGATAGGGTTCTGCATCCTGTGGAGCCAGCTCTTTGGCCAGCCGGCAAAGGCGGTGGGCTTCTGCCGAGTCACCCAGATGGGAGGCACAGACCGCTTTGTTTGAATAGATATCGGACAGTAACGGAGAAGAGCCGTTGCCGCTTTCTTCAATTGCCTGAAGGGCCAGGCGGTAGCTCTCGGCGGCTTCTGCCCAGTTCTCCTGATGGGCATAAGCCAATCCGATGAACATGTAGGTGAATTCGGGAGAGAGCGTTTTATATTCCAGTGCTTTCTGATACTCTGCGATGGCCCCTTCGATATTTTCAAGGTGAAACAGGCTGTGTGCTTTGATGATATGGGCTTCGCCGAATTCTTCATCGGCTGCGATAGCGAAGTCGCAGGATTCTACGGCCTTATCAAAGTCTTTGGTGGCGAACTGACATTTGGCCAGCCCCACCCAGTAAGCCGGGTTGTATGGGTTCTTGTCGATCAGCTTGTTGTAGAAGAAGGTGGCTTTTTCTATATGTGCCGCTCCGGCTGCTCCATAACAATCGGCGGTGGCTGCCAGAAAATCTTCGTCGTCCTTATACAGTTCTATCCCCCGCGTAAGCCACTGTATGCCTTTTTCCGGATAGCCTAAATCGGTATACAGGTAGACAACATCGACCAGGATGCCGAGTTCGTTTTTCTCTTCCTCTTCTATGCTGTCGAGTATTTGGTCGGCATCGTCCAGCTTGCCTTCGTTCAGCAACAGTTCGGCTAAGAGTAGTTTGACGTTGGCGGAGTAGGTGTCGGTGATAAGGTCGGCCACTTCCCGGGCTTTCCGGGGTTGGTTGAGATCCAGAAACAGGTAAGCTTGTTCTACCATGAGGTCGGTATGCCCCGGATGAAGTCCGAGTCCGTATGAAATGACTTCCTGGGCTTCCTTGAACCTGCGTTCGGAGGCGTATTGATCGGCAATATCGGCCAATTGGTCACCATCCATATAGGGAGACTGGTTGTTGGCTTTTAATGTTTCGTATTGCACGATCATATTATGTAATTCCCGCTCTCTTTCGGACGGGGAGTTCTTTCTACCCAATTTAATTAGTAATTATACAGTTAATAATGATTTGATTCGGAGGGAGAAGGTGTGTCGAAACTCACCACGGAGGACACGGAGGACACAGAGTTTTAATTTAAAAACCGGTTCCGGGGAAAATAAATTTTTCCTCTGTGAACTCTGTGTCCTCTGTGGTGAGTTTCGACACACACTCTCTTGCCAAAAAGCTATTTATTGATTTTTCCCCAGGTATCTTTCAGTCCCACGGTGCGGTTGAATACCAGATGACCGGGCGTAGAATCTTTGTCTACATTGAAATAGCCGATACGTTGGAATTGCAGATAGGAAAGTACGGGCAGGTCGGCCACGTATTTTTCTATGTAGCAACGGGTCAGAGTGGTCAGTGAGTCCGGGTTGATCATTTCCTTCATGGCTTCGAGAGCATCACAACCTTTCGCCTCACGGATGGCAGCCATCTCGTCACGCGGGTTTTCTACTTTCCAAAGGCGGTCGTACAAGCGTACTTCTGCCGGCAGGCAGTGTGCGCAGCTGACCCAATGGAGCGTACCTTTCACTTTGCGGTTGGCATCCGGCATACCGCTTTTGGTATTCGGGTCATATTCGCAGTAGACTTCGGTCACCGTACCGTTTTCATCTTTCTTGCAGCCTGTACATTTCACGATGTAAGCGTTCTTCAGGCGCACTTCCTGTCCCGGAGTCATGCGGAAATATTTTTTCGGCGCGTCTTCCATGAAGTCTTCGCGCTCCATCCACAGCTCGCGGCTGAACTCGATGGTATGACTTCCGGCAGTGGGATCTTCGGGGTTGTTAATGGCATCCAGTTCCTCAACTTGTCCTTCGGGATAGTTGGTAATGATCAGTTTCACCGGATTGAGCACGGCAGATACACGCGTGGCACGGGCATTCAGGTCTTCGCGTACAGCGCTTTCGAGCAGGGCGAAATCATTGAGGGCGTCGTAAGTGGTGTAGCCGATTTTGTCGATGAACTTACGGATGGATTCGGGAGAGTAGCCGCGACGGCGGAATCCGCAGAGGGTCGGCATACGGGGATCGTCCCAATCGTTGACCAGGCCTTCTTTGACGAGGATAAGCAGGTTACGCTTACTCATCAGGGTATAATTGAGGTTCAGTTTGTTGAACTCTGTCTGGCGGGGGCGGTTGTCATCCAGATCCTTGCCTTCTTTCAACCAGTCGATGAACAGATCGTAAAGAGGGCGGTGAGGTACGAACTCGAGCGTACAGAGTGAGTGGGTGACTCCTTCGAAATAGTCGCTCTGACCGTGTGCGAAGTCGTACATCGGATAGGCTTTCCATTGGGTTCCGGTGCGATGGTGTGCCACATGCAGAATGCGGTACATGATCGGGTCACGGAAGTGCATATTGGGGCTGGCCATGTCGATTTTGGCACGAAGCACCATGGAGCCTTCCTTGGCTTCGTCGCTATTCATCTTTTCGAACAGGGCAAGGCTCTCTTCGATCGGACGGTTGCGGTACGGACTCTCGACACCGGGTTGGGTGGGAGTTCCTTTTTGTTGGGCAATCTGTTCTGAGGTCTGTTCGTCTACGTAGGCTTTGCCTTCTTTAATCAGAGTGACGGCAAAGTCCCATAACTGCTGGAAATAATCCGAGGCATAATATACGTTGCCCCACTGGAAGCCTAACCATTGGATGTCTTCCTGTATGGCTTCTACATATTCCATATCCTCTTTCGTCGGGTTAGTGTCGTCGAAACGAAGGTTGCACACACCACCATGTGCAGCAGCGATGCCGAAGTCGAGGCAAATAGCTTTGGCGTGCCCGATGTGCAGGTAACCGTTGGGTTCCGGCGGGAAACGTGTTTGTACTCTTCCTCCGTTCTTTCCTGCTTTCAAATCATTTTCTACTGCCTGTTCAATGAAATTAAGGCTTTTCTTTTCGCCTGCCTCTTCGTTTTTTATATCTGTCATATCTGTCATTATTATAAAAGCTCGTAGCTAATAAGTTGCTGCAAAAGTAGGATATTTTTTTTGTATAACCTTATTTCACGGGTATATATCCACTCTTTTTTATAATATCCTGTCCCTCGGGAGAAAGAATAAACTCGAGCAGGGGAGCGATTTGTGCTTTGTTCTTTACGTCATAATAATAATAGAGGGGGCGGACAATGGGATATGTCTTGTTGGTGGCGTTCTCTACGGTGGGGCCGGCATAGTGTTCTCCGTCATATGAAACGGACAGGGTTTTGATGCGTGGAGACACATAGGCGAGTCCTACGTAACCAATGGCACCTTTGGTCTGGCTGACCGACTGGATAATGGCTCCGGTGGCAGGCATGGAAAGGCTGCTGCTCATATAGTTTTTGTTTTTGAGGACGCTCTCCTTAAAGAATTCGTAGGTACCGGAAGAGGTTTCGCGGGAGTAAACCACTATTTTGCGGTCATCGCCTCCCACCTGTTTCCAGTTGGTTATCTTGCCGCGGAAGATGTCTTCAAGTTGCCGGCGGGTGAGTTGCTTCACCGGATTGGACGGGTGGACAACAACGGCAAGCGCGTCATAGGCAACGATCACTTCGTCTATGTCCCGTTTGGCAGCTTTGGCTTTCATCTTTTCGCTGAACTTAATGGGGCGTGAAGCCATGGCGATGTCAGTGGTATTATCCAACAGGGCGGAGATACCCACTCCTGTACCACCTCCGGTGACGGTGACACGGGCATCGGGTTCCCGGTTCATGAAGCGTTCGGCTGTTTGCTGGGCTACGGGCAATACGGTGTCACTGCCTTTAATGCGTTGGGCATTGGCATTCAGTGCTGCGAGGGAGAGGGCGGCGAATAAGATAGTTCTAACTTTCATATGATTGAGTTTTTATTTCTTTCACCACAGATTACACAGATTTTCACAGAACTTTTAATCTTATCATACCAACGGGATTAATTATTGATCTGTGAAAATCTGTGTAATCTGTGGTGGATTCTATTTTATGTGCAAATAAAGCAATAGTGTATTACATTCTTGTTTCAAAACGTTCGATATTCCGCCTTGTAACATAAATGTAACACCTTTGAAACACTTCCTTCAAACGGTATTCACACATCCTTAATACTTACTCTGTTTCTTTGCATCATGAAAATCAGATGGTATGAAAAAGGTTTTTGAAAGGATTATAGAAGGAATTTTGACCTGTAGCGGATTTGTAACGAGTATTACGATCCTGCTGATTGTGCTTTTCCTTTTTACAGAGGCATTCGGGCTGTTCAGCAGTAAGGTTATCGAAGAAGGGTATGTGCTGGCACTGAACAAAGATAACAAGGTCAGTGAACTGACACCGATGCAGATTAAAGATGTTTTTGACGAAGAGATCACCAACTGGAAAGAACTGGGTGGTGAAGATCTGCCGATCCGGGTGTTCCGTCTGGAAGACATCACGCATTACTACTCGGAAGAAGAACTGGGAGAGGCATACGAAAATGCCGGGGCAAAGATTATGGAGTTGATTCAGAAGACGCCCGGGATCGTAGCTTTTATTCCTCAGAAGTTTGTAACTCAGCCGGATGCGGTGCATTTTATAAAGGATAATACCATTTCCGTGAAAGATGTGTTTGCCGGAGCGGAATGGTTTCCCACGGCAACACCGGCACCCCTGTTCGGCTTTCTGCCGCTGATTACCGGTACGCTTTGGGTGAGCCTTTTTGCCATATTGATTGCTTTGCCGTTCGGGCTGTCGGTGTCGATCTATATGTCCGAGGTCGCCAACCCGAAAGTGCGCGGTTGGCTGAAGCCGGTCATCGAGTTGTTGAGTGGTATTCCTTCGGTTGTATATGGTTTTTTCGGGTTGATCGTGATTGTGCCTCTGATTCAGAAGGTATTCGATTTGCCGGTAGGTGAGAGTGGACTCGCCGGAAGCATAGTGCTTGCCATCATGGCATTGCCCACGATTATAACGGTGACTGAAGACGCGATGCGTAATTGTCCCCGTGCGATGCGTGAAGCGAGTCTGGCACTCGGGGCTTCACAGTGGCAGACCATTTATAAAGTGGTGATCCCTTATTCTATTTCAGGCATTACTTCGGGGGTGGTGCTCGGCATCGGACGTGCCATCGGCGAGACGATGGCTGTTCTGATGGTAACCGGAAATGCGGCCGTGATTCCGACTACGATTCTCGAACCTTTGCGTACGATCCCCGCCACCATTGCGGCCGAACTTGGAGAGGCACCGGCAGGGGGACCACACTATCAGGCTCTTTTCCTTTTAGGAGTCGTGCTGTTCTTCATTACATTAATCATCAACTTTAGCGTGGAGTATATTTCATCTAAGGGCGTAAAACGTAGTAAGTAATATGGAAATACTGAATAATACAAAAGCTAAAAGGCGTTCGCAGGGCATCGCTTTCGGCATATTCCGGTTGCTGAGTTTATGCATTGTGCTGATTCTGTTTGCGATTTTAGGGTTCATCATTTACAAGGGTATCGGTGTCATCAGTTGGGATTTCCTTACATCGGCACCTACCGACGGGATGACGGGAGGAGGTATCTGGCCGGCTATCGTGGGCACATTCTATCTGATGACAGGCAGTGCGCTCTTTGCATTTCCGGTGGGAGTGATGAGTGGAATTTACATGAACGAGTATGCGCCGAAAGGAAAACTGGTGAGGTTTATCCGTGTGATGACCAATAACCTGAGCGGCATTCCGTCAATTGTTTTCGGTCTCTTTGGTATGGCTTTGTTCGTTAATTATATGGACTTCGGAGATAGTATTCTGGCCGGTTCATTGACATTGGGCCTGCTTTGTGTACCTTTGGTGATCCGTACCACGGAAGAGGCGCTGAAGGCGATACCGGACAGCATGCGTGAGGGAAGCCGTGCATTGGGAGCTACCAAGTTACAGACCATCTGGCACGTGATTCTGCCTATGGGGATGCCGAATATCATAACCGGACTGATCCTTGCCTTGGGACGTGTGTCGGGAGAAACGGCCCCGATCCTGTTCACGTGTGCGGCATATTTTCTTCCGCAGTTGCCGACAAGCATTTTAGACCAGTGTATGGCGCTGCCCTATCATTTGTATGTGATATCGACCAGTGGCACGGATATGGAGGCACAGTTGCCTTTGGCTTACGGGACGGCTTTGGTATTGATTGCGATCATACTCCTGGTGAACCTGCTGGCCAATGCTTTACGGAAGTATTTTGAAAAGAAAGTAAAAATGAATTAGTGACGGAGTACAACAAAAAATATGGATACAACAGTGAAAATTGATGCGCGTGACGTGAATTTCTGGTATGGTGACTTCCATGCACTGAAGGGAATCAGTATGCAGATTGAAGAAAAATCTGTAGTCGCGTTTATAGGTCCTTCCGGATGTGGAAAATCTACTTTTCTGCGTCTTTTCAATCGTATGAACGATTTGATCCCTGCCATTCGCCTGACGGGGGAAATCCGTATAGATGGTGAAAATATCTATGACAAAGGAGTGCAGGTAGACGAACTTCGTAAAAACGTAGGCATGGTGTTCCAGCGTCCTAACCCTTTTCCGAAAAGCATTTTCGAGAATGTAGCTTACGGATTGAGGGTGAACGGAGTGAAAGATAATGCTTTTATCCGGCAGCGGGTGGAGGAGACCCTGAAGGGTGCCGCCCTTTGGGATGAAGTGAAGGACAAACTGAAGGAATCGGCTTATGCTTTATCCGGCGGACAACAGCAACGCCTTTGTATCGCCCGTGCGATGGCTGTATCTCCTTCGGTGCTGCTGATGGACGAGCCGGCTTCGGCACTCGACCCTATTTCGACGGCAAAGGTGGAAGAATTGATTCATGAACTGAAAGAACGGTATACCATTGTGATTGTGACGCACAACATGCAGCAGGCCGCCCGTGTCAGTGATAAGACGGCATTTTTCTATATGGGACAGATGGTGGAGTTTGGCGATACAAAGAAGATCTTTACGAATCCGGAGAAAGAAGCCACCCAGAATTATATTACCGGACGATTCGGGTAACCTGTGATTTTTCGGCGCAGATCGTCGAAACATGGTTTTATATTGTATATTTGCTTAATAATTAATTTAATACATAGAGTATGGTGAAGTTTATAGAATCAGAACTTGTTCTGCTGAAAAAGGAAATAGACGAGATGTGGACATTGGTTTACAATCAGCTGGATAGAGCAGGAGAGGCTGTACTGACACTGGATAAGGAACTGGCCCAGCAGGTGATTGTCCGTGAGCGCAGAGTGAATGCTTTTGAGTTGAAGATAGACAGTGACGTGGAGGATGTGATTGCCTTGTATAATCCGGTCGCTATCGATCTTCGCTTTGTGTTGGCTATGTTGAAAATCAATACGAATCTGGAACGTTTGGGCGACTTTGCCGAGGGAATCGCACGTTTTGTGCTGAAAAGTGAGGAGCCTATTCTGGATGGAGACTTACTGAAACGCCTTCGTCTGGAAGAGATGCAGAGACAGGTGCTTTCTATGCTCGAGGTGGCCAAACGTGCGCTGAACGAAGAAAGTCTCGAACTGGCAACTTCCGTATTCGCTAAAGATAATTTATTGGACGAGATCAATGCCGAAGCTACAGCGATATTGGCTGATTATATCAGAGAGCATCCCGAAAGCACGCTGTCTTGCCTGAATCTGGTAGGGGTATTCCGTAAGCTGGAGCGTTCTGGCGACCATATAACGAATATTGCCGAGGAAATTGTCTTTTTCATAGACGCTAAAGTCTTGAAGCATAGTGGCAAGGTAGAAGAGCATTATCCCGATAAATAATAAATCGCAAATTTTTAAACAAAAATTAGTGCTACTTAAAAAAATGTCATATATTTGTCTCCTGTAACGGTTCGGTTACAGGAGTTTTTTTTGAAATGATAATAAATCCAAAGAAAAATCAAAAAGATGTTATATGACATGTTTTTATATTTGGTTCATAACGAGAAAAGCACCTATATTTGCACCGTTATCCTGAAAACAATCTTTTTACCTTAAAAAAAAACTAATACCTATTGAAAACTGAAAAGCGGGGCTTTGTGAAAAGCCCCGCTTTTTTATGTTTATTCACTCACTCTCTCCCATTTTCTTTGTATCTTTGACCCCCGTTGATGCGCGTATGCATCTTTTTGAATGGTAAATCCTAATATTAAAAATAGAACTATGTTTTCCGGAATCGTAGAAGAGTACGCTACCGTTGTAGCACTGGTGAAAGACCAGGAGAATATACATTTCACACTGAAGTGTTCGTTTGTAAACGAGTTGAAGATAGATCAGAGTATCTCGCACAATGGAGTCTGTCTGACTGTGGTCAGCATGACGGAAGATACCTATACAGTGACTGCCATGAAAGAGACACTGGACCGCTCGAACCTCCGGTTGCTGAAGGTGGGGGACAAGGTGAACGTGGAACGCAGTATGATGATGAACGGACGTCTGGACGGACACATTGTGCAGGGACATGTGGATCAGACTGCCGAATGTATCGGTATAAAAGATGCGGACGGAAGTTGGTATTTCACGTTTAAATATGCTTTCGACAAGGAAATGGCTAAACGTGGCTACATCACCGTAGATAAGGGATCGGTAACGGTGAACGGTGTCAGTCTGACGGTATGCAATCCGACGGACGACACTTTCCAGGTAGCGATTATTCCATATACTTACGAGCATACCAATTTCCACACTTTTGAGGTAGGCAGTATTGTGAACCTTGAATTTGACATCATCGGCAAGTACATCAGCCGGATGATTCAATATAAATAGCAGGACCAGGTATGAACGACTTTCTGCAATTGGTAAATGCCCGGCAGAGTGACAGGGCCTATGATAAATCACGTCCTGTGGAACCGGATAAGCTGGAACGTATCCTCGAGGCAGGACGTTTGGCACCTTCCGCATGCAATGCGCAACCCTGGAAGTTTGTGGTAGTAACCGATCCGTTATTGGCGGAGAAGGTTGGCAAAGCTGCTGCGGGGTTGGGAATGAATAAATTTGCTAAAGATGCTCCTGTGCACATACTGATTGTAGAAGAGTCGGCTAACATAACGTCCAGGCTGGGCGGCAAACTGAAAGGGAAGCATTTTCCGCAGATCGATATAGGCATTGCGGTTGCGCACATTGTGCTGGCTGCCGAAAGCGAAGGGTTGGGATCGTGCATACTCGGTTGGTTTGACGAGAAAGAGGTGAAGAGCCTGACCGGTATTCCGTCTTCGAAACGTGTGTTGCTGGATGTGCTGATTGGCTATCCGGTGAAGGAGAAACGGAAAAAGATCCGAAAAGAAAAGGAGAAAGTTGTTTCTTATAACAGCTATTAATGAACTGAATAATCTCTGATTCACCGACCCGAACACCCCCGTCCAGAACCGCATTTCAACCGGGACGGACCGTCGAGAACCCGCTGCAACCGGGACTACGGTTGCCGGAACCGTCACCGTGGGGAGCGGTGGAAGTCACCGTGAAACGTGCTGCCAATGGGCGTTTCACCGTAACACGGTGCTAAGAAAAGAATATATTAAAAGAGAAAGAAGAAGAAGGAGAAGAAGAGAAAGCAGAGCTACTCCCGATCCTCCTTTCACCTCAAGCACGGAACGTCGTGTGTAGCACCCCGTTTGGGAGAAGTGAACGGAATGACGGCATCATCGGAGGTAAATGGCGGCAGGGTGAACGGCCTCTGCCGGCAGGAGACATTCACCACAGAGGACACAGAGGACACAGAGTTTTTTTAGACATAAGGACAAAAGGGCAGATGATTCTTTATGTATTCGTGTGTTCTTTTGTCTGAAAACAGATTGAGCGCAGCTAATTAAACTCTGTGTCCTCTGTGTCCTCTGTGGTGAATGTGTTACTCTGTGGTGAACTACAAGTCTTTCAGCAGCACTTTGCTTGCCTTTTTATAATATTCCTCCCTTGAGTCGAGTAATACTTTCCACTGTTCGCTGAATTCCTCGTCTTTATCTACTTTGAAGTCTTCTGAGCCGTATGTATCCAGCCGGTCGAGCAGTAAAGCGACGTTCAGTTGATTGATGTCGATGGAAGGCTGATATGCGATGTCTTCACTTTTCTGATCGGTCACAACTTCGTGGATCAGATGAATCTCTTGCAGCTGATAGAGTATCTGGTTGGTCAGCCGGATAGGGATGCGATGCTCTTCGGATATTTCTTCGGCGGTGTAAGGCGTTTCATTGTTTTCAAAACGTTTGGCTATAAGAGACATTATCAGGATAGAGATGAAGTCCCGGTAACGGCGGCTGATATTCTGCGTGTCTCTGTCGAAACTGAAGTTACGGATATTCTGTCCGGCGTAGGTCAGTTCGGCACCGAACAGGCAGATGGTCCATGATATTTGCAGCCATAACAGGAACATCGGCAGGGCGGCAAAACTACCGTAAATGGCATTGTACTTGGACACCCACAACTGGCTGCTGATGTACAGGAACTGAAATGCCTGGTAAGCGGAACCGGCAAGGATACCGGAGATCAGTGCATGCTTGAATTTTACCTTCGTATTGGGCATGAAGATGTAGAGTCCCGTAAACATCAGCCAGGTCAGCACGAACGGAATCAGACGGATCAGGAATTTCAGGATAGGAGCAAGCAAAACAAAATCCGCCATACTCTTCAGCATAGTGCCCACAAAGATGGAAAGACCTCCCGATACTACGATCAGGATCGGCATCAGCAGGAACATTGAAAAATAATCGGTGATTTTGCGGTACATGCTGCGTCCTTTTTTCACTTGCCAGATGCGGTTGAAGGTGATTTCAATGTTACTGACCAGGTTGAGCACGGTCCACAACAACATGACCAGGCCGACTCCGATAAAAATACCGTTTTTGGTTTGTGACAGATACGAGTCTACGAATTGCAGGATAACATCCGTCGCTTCGGTGGAACCTCCGAAACCATCACGAAACTGGCTTTCCATCAAAGTGGAAACACCGAATCCGCGTGCAATGGCAAAGACGATGGCCAGGATGGGCACAATGGCGAGCAGTGTGCTGTAGGTCAGTGCTGAGGCTTTGTTTACGATGCGGTCTTTGTTGAAGCGGTTGACGCAGAGATAGACCGTTTTGATGATATTGTATATCGAGAACTTGGTGCGGGTGACTTCGCTTTCCGTAATCCGCCAGATATCATAGGTAATGAATTTCCATATATCGGAGAGACGCTGATTCATAGGTCTGTTATTTGAAATTAAAAAAAAGAAAAGCAGTCAGCCTGTAAGCCGAGTTCTGTACCCTGAATAAATCAAGGTGCCTGTCATTTATCTGAGTGGGGTGTCACCACACCACTTTAGCGGTCTACCCTCCGACATGGAGCGAGCAACTCTCATAACGCCGGTTTACATGACCTTACAACTCCTAAGACGTACAGCCCGACATGTCACCATGCGGCTGGTGGGCTCTTACCCCACCTTCTCACCCTTACCTCTCCCCGAAAGGAGCGGCGGTTATTTTCTTCTACGTTACTCTACCCTCACGGACAGCTTTCTGTTAGGAAGTAGGATGCTCTGTGTTGCCCGGACTTTCCTCCTGTACCGAAATACACGCGACAGACCGGCCAACTGCTTTGGTCAGCAAAAGTACAAGAATTATTTTGTTTGAGCAAACGGAAGGGAGGATTAGTTCGGTTCACCACAGAGGACACAGAGGGCACAGAGTTTCACGAATGACATAAATTCACCACAGATTACGCAGATTATCACAGATTAATAATTTATTTTACTGAGAGTTAAATTAAAATATCTGTGTTAATCCGTGTAATCTGTGGTGAACACCGTGTGAATCAATTTCAGTTCTTATTCTTAATATTTTTGAAAATATATATCTAAAACGGAAATAGTTTCTATCTTTGCTAAAAATGTAACCCCCAAATCTTTCTTTCATGAAGAATATGACGCCCTTTGTATCGCTGCTTCTGGCAGTGTCCGCCTGTACAGGTATTCCTGAGAACAAGAAAAACGCACTTCCCCAAGATGTAGAACTGTTGTCCGGTGAAGTTCGCAACCGGTTCATTCCCGATAAGCGTGTCATCCTTTGGGATGTGGATTACGATGTATCCGGAAAGACGATTACCGTAAAGGGGGCGACTACCTCAGCGGAAGCTAAGTCGGCTTTGTTATCGGGACTGGAAGAGAAGGCTTATGAAGTGAGGGACAGCCTGCAACTGGTTCCGGACAGCGTGGCCCTGGAAGGAAAGATGTACGGCATTGTCAATCTCTCTGTATGCAATATGCGTGTAGAGGATGATTTCTCTTCGGAGATGACTACCCAGGCATTGATGGGAATGCCCGTTAAAGTGTTGCAACATCGCAACTGGTATCGCATCCAGACACCTGATAATTATATCGCATGGGTACACCGGGTAGGAATCCATCCGGTCACCAAAGCCGGGCTGGATGCCTGGAACAAGGCAGATAAAATTGTAGTGACGTCGCATTATGGGTTCACTTATCAGCAGCCGGATGAAAAGTCTCAATCCGTGTCGGACGTGGTAGCCGGAAACCGCCTGAAGTACGAAGGTACGCAAGGCGGATTTTATAAAGTCTCTTATCCGGACGGTCGGCAGGCTTATATCTCACAATCGATATCGATGCCCGAAAAGGAGTGGCGTGCTTCTTTGAAGCAAGACGCTTCAAGCATCATCCGCACCGCTTATACAATGATGGGGATTCCTTATCTATGGGCGGGCACTTCTTCGAAGGGAGTCGATTGCAGCGGCTTTGTACGTACCGCCTTATTTATGCACGATATCATCATTCCCCGTGATGCCTCTCAACAGGCTTATGTGGGCGAGCATATCGACATTGCTCCTGACTTCGGTAATGTTCAGCCGGGAGATTTGATTTTCTTCGGGCGGAAGGCCACTGCCGGGAAGAAAGAGCGTGTGGTTCATGTGGCCATTTATCTGGGTGATAAAAAGTTCATTCACTCACAAGGCGATGTCCATGTCAGCAGTTTCGATCCGTCGGATGCCGATTTTGATGAGTATAACCTGAATCGCCTGCTGTATGCAGTCCGTGTATTGCCATCTATAAATAAGGAGGCAGCCTTAAACACCACCGTTACGAATCCGTATTATAACTAAACTCAAAATAGATATGCAAAACCGAAGAGATTTCCTCAAGACCGCTGCTTTTGCCGCCATAGGTTCGGGGCTGTCATTGCAAGGTGTTTTTGCCGGCGAGAAGAGCCCCGCTTCATTTGCGATCAACAAACTCGGCCTGGGAGCAAAGCTGAAATTGCGCTTTTTCCCTTACGAGCTGAAACTGAAACATGTGTTTACGGTGGCTACTTATTCGCGAACCACCACTCCCGATGTGCAGGTAGAGATAGAATATGACGGAGTCATCGGTTATGGCGAGGCTTCGATGCCTCCTTATTTGGGACAGACGGTAGACTCGGTGATGGCTTTTTTGAAGAAGGTCGATCTGGAACAGTTTGACGATCCGTTCCGACTGGAAGATATACTGGCTTATGTAGACGGTATCACTCCGGGAGATACGGCTGCCAAAGCTGCCATAGACATCGCCTTGCACGACTTGGTGGGTAAACTTCTGGGAGCACCCTGGTACAGGATCTGGGGGTTGGATAAGGCTAAAGCACCTTCGACCACTTTCACGATAGGCATCGATACCCCCGAGGTGGTACGTGAAAAGACCCTTGAGGTGGCCGGGCAGTTCAATATCCTCAAAGTGAAGTTAGGGCGTGAGAATGACAAACAGATGATTGAAACGATCCGTTCGGTGAGCGATCTGCCTATTGCGGTCGATGCCAATCAGGGGTGGACGGATAAGAAATATGCATTGGACATGATTCAGTGGCTGAAAGAAAAAGGAATTGTAATGATTGAACAGCCTATGCCCAAAGCACAGTTGGACGATATTGCATGGGTGACCCAGCATAGTCCGTTACCTGTTTTTGCCGACGAATCTTTGCAACGGCTGACTGATGTGGCAGGATTGAAGGGGGCCTTTACGGGGATAAACATCAAACTGATGAAGTGTACCGGTATGCGGGAAGCCTGGAAGATGGTTACGTTGGCGCGTGCATTGGGAATGAAAGTGATGGTAGGCTGTATGACGGAAACTTCGTGCGCGGTTTCTGCCGCCGCACAATTCTCTCCGGCCGTCGATTTTGCCGATCTGGACGGAAACTTGCTGATAGCGAACGACCGCTTCAGAGGGATGGAGGTTGTAAAAGGCAAGATCATGCTCAACGACCTTCCGGGAATTGGTGTGGTTAAATTATGAACGCGGATAAACCTTTGAAACTGTTTTGATAATGAAAAAACTACTTTATATAATTGCCGTATTTATCAGCCTTTCAGCCTGTACTTCGCGGCAGGCTCCCAAGCCTTACAACTGGGACGATGACTTGCACCAACGGTTGCTGGCGGACTTCTGTCTGACCGAATCTCAGGTGAAAGACTATATCCGCAAATACATTCCCGACGTGACGGACGAACAGATGCGCCAATGGGAAGAGAGCAAAGCGCTTGAATGCCGGATGATCGACGGGGAGAAACGTTATTTCCGCAATGCCGGTCCCAACCTGTTCCGGATAGACTCTGCCTGCTGTGCCGTCAAAATGGAGAAAGAAGGCACCTCACTGAGCACGAGCGAACAAGTCAATAAAGAACATCTGCCCGAAGTGATGGCTGCTGTCAGGAAAGAGAGAACGCCTGTCGTGCAGCCCAAGCGGATGCGGGTCACCTACACGCTGACGGTGGACAGCAACGCGGTTCCTGCCGGAAAAACGATCCGCTGCTGGCTGCCCTATCCCCGTACGGATCAGGCCCGTCAGCAAAACGTGAAACTGATACGTACCAGCGAGCTCCGCTATACATTGGCTCCGCCTTCATGCCGGCACAGCACCCTCTATATGGAGAAGCAGGCCATTCCCGGTGAGCCGACGGTCTTTTCGGAAACCTTTGAATATACCTCGTGTGCCGAATGGCATCCGTTGAAGCCCGAAAATATACTGCCTTATGATACTGTCGGTGCTCTTTATAAAGAATATACTGCCGAACGGGACACACATATCCGTTTTTCACCCCGTATCAAAGAGCTGGCTGCCAATCTGACAGCCGGTGAAACCAATCCTTTGTTGAAGGCCCAACGCATTTTTCGTTGGATAAACGATCATTTCCCCTGGGCCTCGGCCCGCGAATATTCCACTATTGAGAATATTCCGGAATATGTGCTCGACAATCGTCACGGCGATTGTGGCCAGGTGAGCCTGTTGTTTATCACCCTCTGCCGTTGCAGTGGCATTCCTGCCCGTTTCCAGAGCGGCTTTATGATGCATCCCCGTGCATGGAACCTGCACGACTGGGCGGAAGTCTATTTCGAAGGCGCGGGCTGGGTGCCGGTAGATCAATCATTCGGCATTCCCGCATTTGCCGGCAATCCCGAAGAAAAGATGTTCTTTCTGGGAGGTATCGATTCCTGGCGTATGATAGTCAACAGTGACTATTCCATGCCGTTGGTTCCCGAGAAGAAATATCCGCGTAGTGAAACGGTTGATTTCCAGCGTGGGGAGGTAGAGTGGGAAGGGGGAAACCTGTACTTCCCGCAATGGAGTTATCATATGGATATAGACTACTTGAATTATTAAGTTCATTCTCCATAAAAGGCTTAAGCGTTTTCCGAAAAGACTTAAGTGTTTCTCAAAAAGACTTTAGTCTTTCGAGGGAAACGCTTAAGTCTTTTTTCTGCCTTCTAAATACTTGTGTGTCATGCAACGAATGCTAATTTGTCAGTCTCTGCCGTTAACCGCTGTTAAGCTCTGCAGATTCACTGTTAAAAGAGAACAAAAAAGAGTGACAAGGAGAATAACAGAATGATTTTTGTCGTTATTTTAACGTCGTAAATGTTAAATGAAAGTAGAATATTAACAATTAAATGAATAAAAAGAATAGTATGAAACAGACAACAAAAAACATTCTTGGGGTAGGAGCGGTTGTTCTTCTCAGCGCAGGAGTTGCCGGAGTGACAACGTATACGATGTTGAAACCGGAAAACAGAGACAGCCTGTCGTTCAGCGAACAGTTCCGCCAGAATCCCAATGCCCGCTTGGCTGCTTATGACGCCATTAATGCACAGCCTGTGGATCTGACGCAGGCAGCAGAAAATTCGCTTCATGCTGTGGTACATATAAAATCGACTCAACAAGCTAAAGAACAAACAGTCACCGTGCGAGATCCGTTTGCCGAGATCTTCGGAGATATTTTCGGTAATGGAGGCAGACAGCAGCGCCGTGTACAAACCCAGCCGCGTGTCGGTTTCGGTTCGGGAGTCATCATTTCGAAGGATGGCTATATCGTAACCAACAACCATGTGATTGACGGGGCGGACGAGATTGTTGTGAAGTTGAATGACAACCGTGAGTTTAAAGGCCGTGTGATCGGTACCGACCCGAATTCGGATCTGGCTTTGGTCAAAATCGAAGGAGATGATTTTCCGACCGTTCCTATCGGCGATTCGGATGCCCTGAAAGTGGGAGAGTGGGTCTTGGCGGTAGGTAACCCCTTCAACCTGACTTCGACTGTAACCGCAGGTATTGTCAGTGCCAAGGCACGTACTTTGGGCGTATACGGTATTGGCGGTGTGGAGTCGTTTATCCAGACAGACGCCGCTATCAATCAGGGAAACAGTGGTGGAGCTTTGGTCAATGCAAAAGGTGAGTTGGTAGGTATCAATGCCGTTCTTTCTTCACCCACGGGTGCTTATGCCGGATATGGTTTTGCCATTCCGACGAGCGTGATGACCAAAGTGGTCAGTGACCTGAAACAATACGGAACCGTACAGCGTGCATTGCTGGGAATCAAGGGTACTTCTCTCGCGGGTGACGGCGACATGATGTCCGACCAGCCGATTGACAAGTCGGGAGCTACTTTGGCCGATAAACGCAAAGAGTTTGGCGTTGTAGACGGCGTGTGGGTTCGTGAGATTGTGGATGGCGGTTCTGCTGCCGGTTCCGATATCAAGGTGGACGACATCATCATCGGCATCGATGGTAAGAAAGTACAGAACTTCGCCGATTTGCAGGAAGCCATTGCACAGCATCGTCCGGGTGATAAAGTTACCGTGAAGGTGATGCGTGACAAGAAAGAAAAGAATATCGACGTAACGTTGAAGAATGAACAAGGTACAACAAAGATTGTGAAGGATGCAGGTATGGAGATTTTGGGTGCTGCCTTTAAGGAGTTGCCGGACGACTTGAAGAGACAACTCAATCTCGGATACGGCTTGCAGGTGACCGGAGTGACTTCGGGCAAGATGGCGGATGCCGGTGTACGAAAGGGCTTCATCATCCTGAAAGCCAACGATCAGCCGATGCGTAAAGTCAGCGATCTTGAAGAAGTGATGAAAGCTGCTGTGAAATCACCGAACCAGGTGCTCTTCCTCACAGGAGTATTCCCTTCAGGAAAACGCGGATATTACGCTGTAGACTTGACTCAGGAGTAAATTAGCTGAAAGCTGCTGTGTGGTGAGTATGGTCACACCAGCGAATCGTCTGCCGAAAAAAGTAATTGGTAGCTTAATAATAGCTAAGGAAATCGAAAAGAGAGTGCCGGCAATCAACCAGTCGACACTCTTTTTGTTTGTAGTAGTAGATAATTAATGGTGAAAAAGTTGTGGAAATTTATACGTTAACAAATAAATTGTCGTAACTTTGCACTCCAAATCTGTTTTATAAGAATGAGACAACTAAAGATTACCAAAAGTATCACTAACAGAGAGAGCGCTTCTCTTGACAAGTATTTGCAGGAAATCGGTCGCGAGGACCTTATTACTGTGGAAGAAGAGGTAGAACTCGCTCAACGCATTCGTAAGGGTGACCGTGTAGCATTAGAGAAACTGACACGTGCCAATCTTCGTTTCGTCGTATCCGTAGCCAAGCAGTACCAGAACCAAGGTTTGAGTTTGCCCGACTTGATTAATGAAGGCAATTTAGGACTGATCAAAGCTGCCGAGAAGTTTGATGAAACACGTGGTTTTAAGTTTATCAGTTATGCTGTATGGTGGATTCGCCAGTCTATTTTGCAGGCATTGGCAGAGCAATCCCGTATCGTTCGTCTTCCGTTGAACCAGGTTGGTTCGCTGAACAAAATCAGCAAGGCCTTCTCTAAGTTCGAACAGGAGAACGAGCGTCGTCCGTCTCCCGAAGAGCTGGCAGGTGAACTGGACATTCCGGTTGACAAGATCTCCGATACGCTGAAAGTATCCGGCCGTCATATTTCGGTGGATGCTCCTTTTGTTGAAGGAGAAGACAACAGCCTGCTCGATGTGTTGGTGAACGATGATTCGCCCATGGCAGACCGTTCTCTGGTTAATGAGTCTCTTGCGAGGGAAATTGATAGAGCTCTTTCTACGTTAA